>Ga0164307_10000002_pt1 | contig 109378 bp, 73 predicted proteins | sample Whisoiple_243_MG_FD_110214 | JGI IMG/M metagenome (GOLD analysis project Ga0164307, IMG submission 110214) | Soil microbial communities amended with fresh organic matter from upstate New York, USA - Whitman soil sample_243_MG | ecosystem: Environmental > Terrestrial > Soil > Unclassified >...
AGCATCACGGATCCCGTCACGTCGGTCGTGCGGATGTAGAACTGCGGGCGGTAGTTGGTGAAGAACGGCGTGTGACGGCCGCCCTCTTCCTTCTTCAAGACGTAAACCTCGCCGGTGAACTTTTTGTGCGGCTTGATGCTGCCCGGCTTGGCCAAAACCTGGCCGCGCTCGATGCCTTCTTTTTCAATGCCGCGCAGCAAGCAACCCACGTTGTCGCCCGCCTGGCCTTCGTCCATCTGCTTGCGGAACATCTCGACGCCCGTGCAGACCGACTTGGTCAACTTGTCGAAGCCGATGATCTCGACTTCTTCGTTGATCTTGATCTTGCCGCGCTCGATACGACCCGTGGCAACCGTGCCGCGGCCCTTGATCGAGAACACGTCTTCGACGGCCATCAGGAACGGCTTGTCGACCTCGCGTTGCGGCTCCGGGATCTCCTTGTCGAGAGCGGCCAGCAAGTTGCCGATCGTCTCTTCCCACTTCGGGTCGCCCTGCAAAGCAGGCAGAGCAGCGCCGCGGATGACCGGCGCGTTGTCGCCGTCGAACTGGTACTTGCTCAAGAGCTCGCGGACTTCCATCTCCACGAGGTCGAGCATTTCGCTGTCTTCCACCGCGTCACACTTGTTCAAGAACACCACGATCTTGGTCAGACCGACCTGGCGAGCCAACAGCACGTGCTCGCGGGTTTGCGGCATCACGCTGTCCAGCGCGCTCACCACCAGGATCGCGCCGTCCATCTGCGCGGCGCCGGTGATCATGTTCTTGATGTAGTCCGCGTGGCCCGGGCAATCGACGTGGGCGTAGTGACGGCCGACCGTCTCGTACTCCACGTGGCTCACCGCGATCGTCACGGTCTTCGTCTCGTCACGAACGATGCCGCCCTTGGCGATATCCGAGTACTTGATCTCCTTGGCGAGACCCTTCTTCGACTGCACCTTCACCAGCGCTGCGGTGAGCGTGGTCTTGCCGTGATCGATGTGACCGATCGTGCCGACGTTTACGTGCGGTTTCGTTCGTACGAACTTTTCCTTGGCCATGTTTCCCGAGCTCCTTACTTACGTTTTTCCAGAGAATTTTTTTAAGAATCTTCAGCGGGCGTCAGTTGGTCCCGCGAATTCTCGCGACGATTTCTTCTTGCACGGCAGCCGGGGTCGGCTCGAAGTGCGAAAACTGCATGCTGTACGTGGCGCGGCCCTGCGTCTTGCTGCGCAGGTCCGTGGAGTAACCGAACATCGTGGCGAGCGGCACCTCGGCCGTGACGACCTGGGTGTTCTTGCCGCGTTGGCTCATGCCTTGGATCTTGCCGCGACGCGAGTTCAGATCGCCAATGACGTCGCCCAAGTTCGTGTCCGGGGTGACGACCTCGACCGCCATGACCGGCTCCAAAATCTGCAGGCCCGCGCGCTTGGCGGCGTCTTGGAAGGCCATCGACGCGGCCACCTCGAACGCGGGGCCCGAGGAATCCACCTCGTGGTAGCTGCCGTCGAACACGCGTGCTTTCACGTCGTTCATCGGGAAGCCCGCGAGTACGCCGCGGCCCATCGCGTCTTTGATGCCCTTTTCGATCGAGGGCACGAATTCTTTCGGGATGATGCCGCCGACCAAGGCGTTCTCGAACACGAAACCCGAACCGCGTTCGCCGGGTTCGATCTCGATTTTGACGTGGCCGTACTGACCGTGGCCGCCCGACTGGCGAATGAACTCGCCCTCCGCGGTGGCCTTCTTGCTGATCGCTTCGCGGTAAGAAACTTGGGGCTTGCCGACGTTGGCCTCGACCTTGAACTCACGGCGCAGGCGATCGACGATGATTTCCAGGTGCAGCTCGCCCATGCCGGCGATGATGGTCTGCCCGGTGTCCTCGTTCGTGTACGTGCGGAAGGACGGGTCTTCGTAAGCGAGCTTGCCCAGACTGACGCCGAGCTTGTCGAGATCGGCCTGAGTTTTCGGCTCGATCGCGATCGAAATCACCGGCTCTGGGAACACCATCTTCTCGAGCAAGATGGGCGCCTTTTCGTCGCACAGCGTGTCGCCCGTGCGCGTGTCGCGCAGGCCGACGGCCGCGTAGATGTTACCGGAGTAACACTCTTTCAGCTCTTCACGCTTGTTGGCGTGCATGCGCAAGATGCGCCCGAGTCGCTCGCGCTTGCCGCGCGACGTGTTCATCACCGCGGTCCCGCTGGTCAGCTGTCCAGAGTAGACCCGGAAGAAGGTCAAGTTGCCCACGAACGGATCGTTGGCGATCTTGAAAGCCAGCGCGGCAAAGGGCGCGTTATCATCGGCGGGGCGCTCGATGATGCGCTCCTCTTTGTTCGGGTCGTGACCCTTGACCGGCGGAATGTCGAGCGGCGATGGCAGGAAGTTCACCACCGCGTCGAGCAGCATCTGCACGCCCTTGTTCTTGAAGGCGGAGCCGCAAAACACGGGCACGAACTTGAAGCCGACCACGGCTTTGCGGATCGCGGCGTAGATTTCGTCGTTCGTGACGTCCGCAATGCGGCCGTCCAAGAACTTCGCCATGATGCCGTCGTCGATGTCGGCACACGCTTCGATCAGTGATTCACGCAGCTCGACGCACTTGGGCTTGAGATCGGCCGGGATCGGCTGCCACGCGTATTTCGCGCCGAGCGAGTCGTCGTCGAAGATCGCGGCTTCCATCCGGATCAAATCGACCACGCCGATGTGCAGCTCTTCTTGTCCGACGGGCCACTGCACCGGCACTGGCGTGACGCCCAAGCGATCCTTCATCGAATCCAGATTCATCTGGAAGTCGGCGCCGGTCTTGTCGAGCTTGTTCACGAACGCGATGCGCGGAACGTTGTACTTGTCGGCTTGACGCCAGACCGTCTCGCTCTGCGGTTCGACGCCGTTACCGCCGTCGAACACCGCGACCGCGCCATCCAACACGCGCAGGCTGCGTTCGACTTCGATCGTGAAGTCGACGTGGCCCGGCGTGTCGATGATGTTGATGCGGTGCTTCTTGGCCTCGTTCGGGCCGAAAGCGGGCGTCCAGAAGCAGTTGATCGCGGCGGCCGTGATGGTGATACCGCGCTCTTGCTCCTGCTCCATCCAATCAGTCGTCGCGGCGCCTTCGTGCACCTCGCCGATCTTGTGGTTGACGCCGGTGTAGTAGAGGATCCGTTCGGTAACGGTCGTCTTGCCGGCATCGATGTGGGCCATGATGCCGATGTTGCGCGTGCGTTCGAGAGTGGTGTCGCGGGCCATGGCTTCTGTGTGCTCGTGGGTGCGATATCGGTCGGAACATAGACGAAACCCCCTCCAGCCTTCGGGTTCCCTTTTTCGGGAACCGCTATGTCGGTTGGAAGGGGTTCGAGGTACTGCGTAGCGCCGGGGGGTCGACCCTTGCGGGCGGACTCGGCGAGTTCGAGTAACTCGATCCTATGTCGTCTTCTTCATATCGCTTGGAGCAACTCCTATAGCCTTGAAGCCTGAATCAAACCCGCGGCGCGAAACTCACCAGCGGTAGTGAGCGAACGCCTTGTTCGCGTCAGCCATCTTGTGCGTGTCGTCCTTCTTCTTGACGGCGTTGCCACGCAGCTGCGCTGCGTCGACCAGCTCCGCCGCGAGGCGCTCACGCATGGTCTTCTCGCCGCGATCTCGAGAGTAGTTCACGAGCCAGCGCATGCCGAGGGCGACGCGGCGCTCCGGGCGAACTTCGACCGGAACCTGATAGGTCGCACCACCGACGCGGCGGCTCTTCACTTCCAGGCGCGGCTTGACGTTGTCGAGAGCCTTGCGGAAGACCTCCAGCGGGTCCTCCTTGAAGCGAGCGCTGATCACTTCGAACGCACCGTACAGGATGCCTTCGGCAGTGGACTTCTTGCCACCGATCATCAGGGAGTTGGTGAACTTGGCCACCAGCTTGTCCTTGTACTTCGGATCGGGCGTGATCTTGCGCTTCGGAACGTCTCTACGGCGGGGCATCGCGATATCCTCTTAGTCTCTTACGTATGGCGCTTATTGCTTGGGACGCTTCACGCCGTACTTCGAACGGCTGCGATTGCGGGTAGCTTTGTTGGTGCTGCTGGGGCCTGCGGCGCCCGACGCGTCGAGCGTGCCACGAACCACGTGGTAGCGAACGCCCGGCAAGTCCTTCACGCGGCCACCACGGATGAGCACGACGCTGTGCTCCTGAAGGTTGTGACCTTCACCCGGGATGTAGCTGATCACTTCCATGCTGTTCGTGAGACGCACGCGGCACACCTTACGAAGCGCCGAGTTCGGCTTCTTCGGAGTAGTCGTGTACACGCGCAGGCACACGCCGCGCTTTTGCGGGCACGAACGGAGCGCAGGGGACGCAGTGCGCGTCTTGATGACTTCCCTGCCGAGGCGGATCAGCTGTTGTACTGTAGGCATTCGAAAAAAACCCTTTTACGGCCAGGTGAAATGAGGGGGCCGGTTTTGGGGGAACGGGAGGGTAGCCGCGCCGCTCGCCATGTCAAGCGGCGTATCCGGACGAGGCTTTCGCGACACCCAGAGGGCGCGCCTCATACACCCATTTTGGCATTCGCACCACTCCATGATCATGGAGCCGGTCGTTCGGTCACTCTTCGACGAGATCGGGCACCACCGGCCGACCGCCCGACAATGGGGTCCCAGCTAGATTTCCAATGGAAGTCGGAGACTTAGTCGGAGTTGCCAGCCAGCTCCAGTTTTCGCGCAGGAGCCGGCGGGTCGGGGCCTCGAGCGTCACCGGGCCCTCGCCAAGAAAGAGCGCGCGCGACTCTGCCCCCGCTCGGGTGGTCAGCACGGCGCGCAAACTCAGTTCGTCCCGATGGGCGGGGCCAAAGGCGAACAGCACGCGCTGACCTCCCGCGGGCCCGAACAAGGCCGCCTGGGAGGTGGGCCAACTCGCAGGGGTCGGTTCGATCAACAGCAAGCGCGAAAAGAAGGAGGGCTCTTGGGGCGCGATGAACGCCGCCTGGTCGGCGCCCAGCTCGAAGCCGGCAAAAACCACGGGCCCGGCTGCGACGTACACGCCGAAGCGCCGTTTGAGTTCGGCTAGCGCGGCGCGCAATTCGCGCGCTGTGTCGTCCACGGAGCGGAACGTGTAGCGCGGATCACCGGCCGCGAAATCCGCGCGCGCCACGCCGCGTGGGCAGAGAACGAATGGCGCAGGGCCCGCGATACTGCGCAACGCCGCGCACGCCCACTCGGGACGATCCGTCGAGCCGTGCAATGCAATCACGATCGAGCGGGGGGACTTGGCTCCGAGTGGGACAGCCAGCGCCGATTTGCCGAAGCCCGGAACTTCCAGGTCGATCAACCAACCGCTGGCCTTGAGTGGCGCAAGCTTTGGACGATGTGCCTCGCGCTCGAGACTCTCGGTCTTGCCGTGCTTGCACGACGCGCAGACGAAGAGCGCGAGGATTAGCAGCGCGAAGCGCAGGACCGCCGGTGCAAACAGCGGTGATTCACAGGCGCGCCTGACCACGACACAGATCGTCCCACAACTTTCGAGTCAACACCACATAACTGTCGTTCTGGCGCACCCACAAGGACTCACCCTCTGCCAAGCGCGAGAGGTCGAACGCGCGCTTTTTGATCTTGTACGAACTCGTGTGCTCGAGCGACGGCACGGGGCGCACGAAGCAGGGCCGCGCGTGAGCGGGCAGCGCACGCACCGCGCGCGCCATCACTTCCGCGTCGAACGACGCTTCCGAGACGACTTCCGCGAGACCGGCGCGCCCAGGGTAGCCGGGAACGGGCACGCCGTACACGGCGACACCAGGAAAGCCCAACCGCGAGTCCAACACGCGTTCCACCTCGAGCGCCGAGATGTTCTCGCCCTTCCAGCGGAAAGCGTCGCCCAAACGATCGACGAAGAAGTAATAGCCGAGGCGATCGCGCCGCAGCACGTCGCCGGAGCGAAAATAGGCGTCGCCCGGCTCGAAAACGTCATACGCGACGCGCGCGGCGGAAGCCTCGCGATCGGTGTAGCCGCGGAACGCGCCATGCGGGTCGCTCGCGCTCGGGAAGATGCGCAACAAGAGCTCGCCAGGCTCGTCGGGTTCGCACTCGAGCGCGCGACCTTCGGGGCCGCGCGCGAGTCCGCCTTGCTCGCCGTCGAGTCGAGCTAAACGAAAGCCGCGACGCCGCTCGAAGGGCACGTGCCCGAGTGAGCCGACGGTGCCGGTGAGGTTGAGGATCGCGGCGGGTGCCTCGGTCGAAGCATAGAACTCGCGAATCATCGGCTGGCCAAAGCGCTTTTGGAACTCGGGCCAGACCGACGCCGGCAGACCGTTGCCGACGGCAACCCGCAGCTTCAAGCCGCGCTCCGCCTCGCTAGCAGCCGAGTGCACGAGCGCGCGACAAACGTCACCGATGTAGAGCGTGGCCGTGGCCTGGTAGCGCCGCAGATCAGCGGCGAATTCGCGGGCGCTGAACTTGCGACGAAGCGCGATGGGCACGCCTGCGACGAGCGCCGCGCCGACGCCGATCAAGAGCGCGCTCGAGTGATGGAGCGGCAGCGCGCAATATAGCTTGTCCCCGGGACGAAATTCGAACGCGACGCTGCCGAAGATGGTCGCCGCCGAACGCGCGCGCTCGTGACTGACGCGACACGGTTTGGGCAAACCAGTCGTGCCCGAGGTGAAGATGTAGACGAAGTCGCCGCTCGGATCGGCGCGCGAGGCTTCGAGCTCCTCCGCCTGCTCGCACAGCCTATCGAGCTCGCCGTGACCGAAGTCGAGCAGCTGCCCGCTGAACGAGGCTTCGATCCCGGACCACGCTGGCAAGACCGCACTCTCGACCAACGACAGGCGCGGAGCGAGCGCCCGCAGCGCGTGCGAGAGCGGTTCGTCGCGCAGTTCGGGATTGATCAGCGCGGCCACTGCGCCCGCGTGGCTGATGGCCAAGATCAGTTCGAGGTAGAGCGGTGAATTGCCGCCGATCAGCGCCACGACATCGCCCGGCTGAACCCCCGCCTCGACCAAGACGCGAGCCAAGCGGCGTGCCCGACTCTTGGCTTCCCCAAAGCTGACGCGCTGCTCGTCTTGTTCGCAGAACAGCGCTTCCGGCGTGCGCGCCGCGTGGCCTTCGAGCCACGCGACGAAGGGGGCGGTTTTCGACGCCTTGGCCAGGCGGATAGCGGGCAGCACGCGCTTGACCAGCACCGGGACGCGCGCAAATTCCGAGCGACGCTGCGCAAACCATGCCGAACCGGGGCGTGAACTCACGCGCGCAGCGTGGGTTCGCAGCGGTTGCTCGTCAACAACCCGCGTTCCGTGGATACTCAGAACAGGCATGCGCGAGTACAACTTCGACGGCCTGGTCGGTCCAACGCACCACTACGCGGGACTCAGCTACGGCAATTTGGCGAGTACGCAGAACCGTGGGCAAAGCGGCGATCCGCGGGGCGCGGCGCTGCAGGGGCTGGAGAAAGCGCGCTTCCTCGCCAAACTGGGCGTGCCGCAGGCGTTGCTCCCGCCCCCACTCAGACCCAATTTGCGGGCCCTCCGCCGCCTGGGGTTCGCCGGCGTGAGCCGGGACGTGTTGCCACGGGCGCAGCGCGTCGCTCCCGAGCTACTCGCGCTCACGGGCAGCTCGTCGTCGATGTGGGCGGCGAACGCCGCGACCGTCGCGCCCTCGTGCGACACCGCCGATGGCCGCGTGCATTTCACGCCCGCCAATCTGAGCTCGATGTTTCATCGCAGCCTCGAAGCAGAGAGCACGACTGCGACGCTGCGCGCGATCTTCGCGGACAGTGAGCGTTTCGTGGTGCACGACCCGCTGCCCGCGGGGGCACTCTTCGCGGACGAGGGTGCCGCCAATCACACACGCCTGGTGACGAGCCAGGCCGTATTGCACGTCTTCGGTTGGGGGCGCGCCGCTGACGCGACCGCCTCTTCGCACAGCTTCCCGGCGCGGCAAACGCGCGAGGCGAGCGTGGCTTGTGCGCGCTTGCACGGCCTGCGAGAGGACCAGCTGTTGTTCTTGCAACAAGCGCCCGAGGGCATCGATGCCGGCGCGTTTCATAGTGACGTGCTGTGCGTCGGCAATCAGCAGCTACTTTTGGCGCATGAATTGGCCTTCACCGGTCATGCGCCGATGGCGGAACTCCGCGCCAGGTTGGGCGACGAATTCGAGCTGGTGGTGGCCACGAACGCAGAACTTCCCGTGGCCGATGCGGTGCACGCCTACCCGTTCAACTCACAGTTGGTCAGCTTGCCAGACGGCGGCATGGCCATCATCGCACCCGAAGAGAGTCGAGCGACGCCCGCGGCACGAGCATTCCTGGAGCGCGTCGTCGACGAAAACAATGCGGTGCGCGCCGTGCATTACGTGGACGTGAATGGTTCGATGAAGAACGGCGGCGGTCCGGCGTGCTTGCGCTTGCGAGTCCCGCTCACGCAAGACGAAGCGCTGGCCATCTCCGCGCGAGTGTTGCTCGACGACGCGCTGTATGAGGCCGTGCGCGCCTGGATCTTGCGGCACTATCGCGATCGCGTCGCGCCCGCCGACCTGGGCGACCCGGAGTTCTTCGAAGAGAACCGACGCGCCTTGAGTGAGCTGTCGTCACTGCTCAACGTGCCGATCGACTTGTACGAGTAGCGATAGCCGCTATCTGAACCAGATCGAGTACAGCTGACCGCGGGTCGATGGCGGGCGCGAGCGACTGACGACCTTCTCGAAGCCGAGGTGGCCGAGCTCCGCGTCGTGATGAAAACAGCGGTCTTCGGTCACGGCAATTTCTGCCACGCGCGCCAGCGATTCAGCCCAGTCGTCTGGCATCGGGCGCGGCGCATCACCCGGAAAGTCACGTTGGCGTGGGCCGTATACCGGCACCCGCAAGCTCGAAACTGGATAGAGCCCCGTGGGGTAAGATCCGGAGCAAGAGAACACTGCCACGGTGTCGTTGAACGGTTCGGTGGGCGGCGTGTCGGGCATCTTTGCCAGGCGCATGCCACCCGGAGTGCCGAGACTGTGCGAGCGCTTCAAGGCGAAATAGTAGAACATGATGTCGCCCGCGAGCGAATCGGTGCCTTTGCTGCGTGGCGCCCACAAGATGTGGGTGGCGCCCAGCGAACGATACAAATCGTACACGGCGCGGGGGTTTTGCTGCAGCCCGTAGCTGATGCCGTACTCGAAGGGGAAGCGATCCATGATCGATTGCGCTTCGAGCCCCAGGTGATTGTTCTCGTCGTGGACGAGCACGCGCGCGCCTTTGGGCAACTCACGAGCGACGGCTTGGAATTGCCCCTGCACGCCGAAGCGCCGATCGTAATTGCCCTCGAAGCCAGACGACAGCAAATCGATGCTCTTCTTCAATGGCGACTTGGCCATCGAGTGGGTCTGGATGAAATACACGTCCCCGCCCCACACCACCTGCAACGCCACCAGCAGGCTGAGCGCGACGCTGGCGATGACTCCCGTGCGCCAGGCCAAGATCAACAACGCCGCGGTGGCAGACGCCATCAGCGGCATGATGCCTTGCAGGTAGCGGTCTTGGTGATGCACCCAGTACCAACACAAGATCGAAAAATGGACCCAACCCACGAGGCCCCATAGCCGCAGGCGCCCACGGCACAAGATCAGGCACGGCAAGAGCAAGGTGAACAGCGAGCCGAACACCGGCGTGTGCCCGTGCAGCTTGCCCCAATCATTGGGCACGAACGAGAAGGTAAACAGCGCCTTCAACGAAGTGAGCAGGCCGTCGAGCGTGCGCGGCGGCTGCCACATATTGGCTTCTTCGTAGGCCCATTTGAGGCGGTAGGCGGACTCGCTCGTCCACGGTCGGACGTTCATGAAGCGATTGAGCACCGGGTAGACCGGGTCGCCATGAAAGACCCAGTTGGTGAGCCAGAGCGGCGAGCTGCACAGCAAGCCAATGCCGGTGGCGAGCAAAGGTCCGCGCAAGACGACGAGCCGCGACGCCCCCGCGGCGGGTCGCTTCGCGAGCAACCACAGCATGCGCACTCCGAGCGCCATGACCGGGATCGGCGCGAGCAGCATCGCGGTGGTCTCTTTGACCATGGCCGCGGCGCCCAACAACAGCCCGAGCAACGCGCACCAACGCGGCGAGAGCGAGCGCCAAGCGAACAACGTCACCAGAAAGATGGGCACGCCGTACATGGCGCCGAAGTGATCCGCGCCGACCGCCAAGCTGCTGTCGTACAGCAGCACGCCGGGAAACAAGAAGCGCACGGCCCAAACGGCGCGCGGATCGGCGCGCGGCACCAGGCGCCGAACCAGCGCAGGAATGCCGATCAAGGTCGTGACCAGGAAGGTCACGAATTCGAGGTGCGCACACAGCACCATGCGATCGAACAGCCGGCTCTTGGGCAGCAGAAATGCCCAAGAAAATAGGTAGCTGGTGAAATGAGGCCGCGAGTCGAAGACCCAGCCCTCGTCCAAGCGGCGCACTCCCCCGTAGGCCACGTAGTCCTCTGCCAGCGCCAAGTGCTTCCAACGCGAGTCGAACTGCACGTTCTCCGGCGAGAGGATCAGAAAATAGACCGCGAGCAGCGCCGTAAAACCAAAGGCGACCCCGAGCAATCCGACTGCACCCAACGGGCGAGCGCGTCGACCGAGCAAGCGGCGTCGCTGCACGAGCCGACGCCACAGCGCGTGCAGCTCGTTCACGTTCACCGTAATCAGCAGCAAGGGCAATGCGAAGAACAGCCATGTCCGATACAGGTGCAAGAGGCCCGTCAGGAACATGCACAGCTCGAATTCGAACAAGCCGATCGCGAACGAGAGGCTCAACAGCTCGAACGTGGAAAGCCCGCGCACGCCCAGCAAGCGCAGCGTGCGAACGCCCATGCCGAAGGCCGCGGCGGCAACCACTAGTGAGCACAGCCAGTAGCAGGCGTAGTGCCAAAACAGCCACTCGCCGACGGGGTAGATGCGGTCGACGAAGCTGGCAAAAAGGGCGATGCCGCCCACCGCCAGCGCCGCCACACCCAATTCACGATACCTGCCAGCTAGCCACTTCACGGGCGAGCCCAATAGCGCGTCGGCGCTCGGCTGGCGAGCGCGAACTCCGCTACGCGGCGCCACTTTCGCGGCAGCGCGGGGCCGCGTGACGAGCGAGCCCGCCTGCAGGCGCAGGATACCCCCGAGAGTATCCCGCGCGAAACGCTTCAGTCGGCCGCGACGCGCTCGCCGGTGGCGACGACGCGATACGACCGCACGGACTGATCCATCGCGGCGAACACGGCGCCGATCAGGCCGGCGTCATCACCCAGGGCACTGACGACCACCGGGATGCGTGCGCCCTTGAGCGAGTGGTGAGCGATGGAGGCGCGCGTGCCCTCGAGCAAGAGATCGCCCGCTTCCATCACTCCGCCGCCGAGCACGATCATTTGTGGATCGAGGATGTTGACCAAGTACGAAACGCCGACACCCAGGTGCTCACCGACAGCCGCGAAGATCTTGAGCGCCACCGCGTCACCTTCGCGAGCAGCATTCGCCACCGCGGTCACGTCGAGTGGAGAGGCAGAGCGCAGCGAGGTCTGTTCCCCGGCGGCGACCGCGGCCTCTGCGGCGCGCACGATCGCGGGACCGGAGACGACCGTTTCCAAGCAGCCGCGCATGCCGCAAGAGCACACCGGGCCGTTGGCGACGACGGCACAATGGCCGATCTCACCGCTGAACCCTTGCGTGCCCGAGAACACGTGACCGTCAATCACGATGCCGGCACCCACGCCGCTGTCGACGTATGCCCAGACGAAGGAGCGCACACCTTTGGCTACTCCGGCTCGGCTCTCGGCGATAGCGCTGGCGCTGGTCACGTTGTTCACCACCACTGGCACCCCCAGTGACGCCATCAACATGTCTCGAATCGGCACCTCGGTCCAATGGAGGTTGGGCGCGGTGGCCACGAGGCCGCTCTCGACTTTGACCAAACCGGGCACGGTAACGCCGACGCCTTGCAGGCGATCACGCGGGAAACCCGCGGCTTCACACACCTCTTCAGCCAAAGCAGCTGCGGCCGCGACAGTCCCTTCCGGATCGGCATGCACGGTGGGCACTTCACGACGAACGCGGATTTCACCGCGCGCGTCGGCCAAAGCCACCGTGGTGGTCTCGACACCAAAACCGATGCCGAGATACGCCGCCGACGCGTCGTTGAACTCGAGCAGACGCGCTCGACGCCCACCACTGGCAACGGTCTTTCCGTAGCCAACTTCTTGCACGATGCCACGGGCGAGCAAGTCTTCGACAATCGCAGAGACGGTCGGTTTAGTCAGAGTGGATCGGCGCGCCAGGTCTGTGCGGGAGACTCGGCCGCCACGACGAATGATGTCGAGGACGATCGAGCGGTTGACCTCGCGCATTGCGCGGCTATCGACCTTCCCTTGGACGTCATGCTGCATGGGTGTTCACCGGGGGGCTTGTGGAACTAGTTCCAGAGGCAGTGTGACCCAAGATACGTTCTGGGTCTACGAAGTTCGCCAAGTTCCTTATCGTTGCAAAACTCTCCGCCCACGGGAACCGGTTTCAGGCGGCATTAGTGGCCGGTTCAACCACCCAGCAGGCACCGATCGCGCAAAAAACAGCGTCTGACTCAGAGCGAAACAAAGAAAGGTCGGGGCTTTTCCCTAATCACCCTCGGATGTGGGACCGGTTCCCACCACACCCTCCCAACGCGCCACCACCACCGAGGCAAGACCGTTACCGATGACATTGGTCATGGTGCGCGCCATGTCCATGACCTCGTCCACCGCCAGGAGCATCGCCACGCCCGCTTCCCCCGGCAAGCCGAAGCTGTGACAGGTGCCCGCGATGATCACCAGCGTGGCGCGCGGAACTCCGGCCACGCCCTTCGACGTCAGCATGAACGTCAGGAACATCAGGAGCTGCTTGGACAGGGACATTTCGATGTGCGCCGCCTGGGCGATCGTCAGGCTTGCGAGCACGAGGTACAGCGTCGAACCGTCGAGGTTGAACGAGTAACCCGCCGGGATCACGAAGCTTGCCACGCGACGCGGCACACCGAATTCGACCATGGCTTCCAGCAGCCTCGGCAGCGCGGCCTCGCTGGATGCCGTCGAAAACGCGGTGAGCGCGGGCTCGCGGATCGCCCGCGCAAAAGCCCGCACGCGCACTCCGCAGATCCAAAGCACCGGGACGAACACCAGCAGCACCAAACAGAGCAGCGCCAAGTAAAGACTCCCCACCAATCGCGCGTACTGGCCGAGCAAGAAAGCCACTGCCGGCCACCCTTTCGGGCCACCTTGGTGCCCCGCGGCCATGTGACTCACGTTGTACGCCATCGCGCCGAAGACGCCGATGGGCGTCAGCCGCATCACCATGTCCGTGTACTTGAACATCACCTTGGCGACGGCATCGAAGAACGTGAGCAGCGGTTTGCCAGCCTCGCCGATGCGCGTGAGCGAAACCCCGAACAGCGTCGCGAACACCACCACCGGCAAGACATCGCCCTCGGCGGCATGTTGAATCAAGTTCGACGGGAACAAGTGGAGCGCGATCTCCCAGCCGTCGCGCTTGACGTCCGCGACGGCCGTGTGGGCGCTCAAATTCAACGGCAAAGCCGCTCCCGGCCGCAACACGTTGGCGATCACCATGCCGATCACGAGCGCCAGCGTCGTGACGAGCTCGAAGTACAAGAGGGCTTTGCCGCCCATGCGCCCGACGGACTTCAGATCACCCGTCTGCGCGATGCCGACGATGATGGTCGAGATCAGGAGCGGCACGATCAGCCCCTTGATCAGCTGAATGAATGCCTTGGACAGGAAGTGGAAGAACTCGTACGCGTGCGGGTACTCGTCCTGCGGGAAGAGCCCGCCCAACAGCACGCCGAGGGCGAGACCGAACAAGATCCAAACCGTGCTCGATCGATACCAAGGTAAACGTGGTCGCGTGTGAGCATGGGCGGCGTCAGCGTCGATCATCGATTCTCCCGGTCGGACGTGGTGAGCGCGGGTTGGGATCCGGTCGGAACGACGCCGCCTGCACCACGCTGGAGGACGCCCGTTGTGCGCCCAGAACAAATGACTAGCTGAAAAGTCGGGCTTTTCCCTAGTCGTCATCGACAGTTCTGGTTCAGCGTGCGAGCGAAGTGCTTGCGCAAAGGACCCGAGTCCCTTACACTGTTCGAACACGTCAATGCGCTCTGCTCGTTTTCAGTTTTGGTTTGGCTATTGGCCCGCGGTTACCGCGGCGTCAGGGCCTCGCCTTCTCTACTGAACACAGGCAAGAGAAAGCACAAAACCCCTGGTCGCCGCGGCGCCCAGGGGTTTTTCGCTTTGTACCTCCAACAAGTCGAAACCCTCCGCCAACCGCTCTAGGTCCCCATGCTCGAAACCAAAGACCTCCGAATCGTGGATACGACATTGCTCAAGAGCCCCAACGAAGTCACCTCCGAGTTGCCGCTCTCCGACCGGGCGGCAAACGTCGTGTTTGGTGCGCGGCAAGAGATCCAAGCGGTACTCCACGGCGAGGACGCCCGCCCCTTGGTGATCGTCGGACCGTGCTCGATTCACGATCCGGAAGCGGCGATCGACTACGCCGGCAGGTTGCTCGAACTCAAGCGTCGCTACGCGCAGGAGCTCTTGATCGTGATGCGCGTGTACTTCGAAAAACCGCGCACGACGGTGGGCTGGAAGGGCCTCATCAACGATCCGCGCTTGGACGGGAGTAACGACATCCCAGCAGGCATCCGCGCCGCGCGGCGCTTGCTGTTGAACGTAGCGGAGCTCGGCATGCCGGCAGCCACCGAGATGCTCGACCCGATCATTCCGCAATACATCGCTGATTTGGTGTCGTGGACGGCGATCGGCGCGCGCACCACCGAGAGCCAAACCCACCGTGAAATGGCCTCTGGGCTGTCGATGCCCGTCGGCTTCAAGAACGGCACGGACGGTGGCTTGAGCGTCGCGATCAACGCCATCATCGCGGCCTCTCGCGCGCACAGTTTTCTGGGTATCGATCCGAACGGACAGGTGGGCGTGGTGCGCACGCGCGGCAACCCGCACACGCATCTGGTGCTGCGCGGCGGCAACTCCGGCCCGAACTACAGCCCGGAGCAGGTCAACGCCGCGGCGCAAGCGCTGCGCCAAGCCAAGACCAATACGCGCATGTTGGTCGACTGCAGCCACGACAACAGCGGCAAGAACCACCTCAAGCAACCAGAAGTTCTGACCGAAATCGGTTCACAGCTGCGCGCGGGCTCGGAGCACCTGCTCGGCGTGATGATCGAGAGCAACATCGTGGGCGGCAAGCAAGAGCTGCGTGGCGACAAGAGCGAGCTCGTGTACGGGCAAAGCATCACCGATGCGTGCGTCGATTTCGCCACCACCGAGCGGATGCTCGAGCAATTCGCCGACGACACCGCGCGCCGCAACCCGACTCGGGCGAGCGCCTGAGCGCCGCTCACTGCTCGGTGTAGCTCAGGGTGCCGATCGCGAAGCCGCTAGCCTGCGCGCGATCGAGCACCCCCGCGAGCGTCGCCTTCGACAGGCTGCGCGTTCGACTCAAGATCCACAGGTAGTCACGACTCGGGTGACCGACGACCAAGTATTGGTACTGGTCGTCCACGTCGATCACCCAGTAGTCGCCATAGGCAAAGCCGAAATCGAGCGACAACTTGCCGGGCTCGCTCGCATCGTTGGCGACCGCGCGCGCGGAAACTCGCTTCAGCGGCCCAGTCAGGCTGCCCTCGTGGCATTCGTTGATCACGAGCAGCTCGCTCGTGGACTTGATTTGGTACTCGGCGGTCGTGGCCGTACAACCCGCTTGGGTTGCGCGCGGCAACTTGGCGATTTCGTACCACTTGCCGGACAGACGCTGCAGATCGACGTGTGCGACCGCGAGCGGTTCGTGCTGGCAGCCGACGACGACCGCCGTGAGCGCGAGCGAGCCAACGAGGAACAGCCGAGACGCGACGCGCATGGGCGGACGGAGTATCGACTCACCTCCGCAGCGTCAACGCTCGCTGCGCAGCATTTGCGTGACGTTCTTGCGACGTGAAGCGCGGCGCGCCGAGGCGCGACGCCGAAGGCTGGGCCGAGGCGCGACGTGCCTCGTGACCATCAACCCATCAGCCAGCAAAGGTTTTTTTATGGTCACGAGGCGTGCGCTGCGCGTCGCAGCCTTCGGCGTCGCGTTTCGAGGAGACGGGCGAGCTAGTCGCTACAAGGCAGAGCTTCACCGAAGACGGCTCCGCAGGCAGCGTCACGCTGCGCCGCAGGGAGCTCGAGGACGCGACTGACGGCGAGCGCGCGACATTGCAAGCTGTCGCCGCTCTGACTCGCGAGCTTGACGCTGTAGCCGCCGTCGTGGCCCTTGACCTTCGTGCACTCCTCGACGCATGCGCTCGGGCGCGCGTACTTGGCGTTGAACTTGGTGGGGCAGGCAGTGCTCGCGATGGTGCAATACGCTTCGCAATTGCCGCCCTCACCGCACACGCCCGCCCCGAGCGGCCCGGTGTGCGGGCAGTGATCGCTGGCTTTGACGAGGAGCGCGTTGAAGGCGTGCGCGCTGCGGCACGCAATCGTGTCGAGCTTTTCGATGCTGTCCTTGATGCCGGGTTGGGTGGCGGCGCAGACGGCTTCGCACTGTCCTTTGCTCTCGAACACCGCCAAATCGCCGGTGCAGGCGGTGTTCAGCGCCAAACAGAAATCGGCGCAGCTTGGCTGCGCATTCGGGTTCTCGCAGGCAGAGTTCGGGCGGAGCCCCGCAAAGTCGCAATTCGCTTTCGGGTCGCTCAGCGCCGCAGTCGCGTAGTACAGCCGACAACCGAGCGTGTTGTTCGAATTCATGCCGCTCTGCCAAGTGTAACCAGGAGCGGTCATGCCCGGGATGCCACGGCATTTTTGGATACACTCACTCTGAGTGCCGGCGTTGTCGTTGGGAAGGCCCGCGCTGACGAAGGGATTGGTCGAGTCCCCTTTACATGCTGCGCGATAGATTGCGCAGTAGCCTTCGCAATCGGGCGCTTCTTGCGCGAGCGTGCAGGTATCACCACCGCCCGGACCGCCGCGCGTGCACGCTTGCTGCAGATCCGAAGGGGCGGCCTGCAATTTTTCTGCGTCGTGCAGGTTCTTCAAACGGCACGACACGGTGTTGCCGACGGTCAATCGCGAGCCGTCCGCGCTCGCGTCGAGCGCGAGGCAGGTTTGAAGACACGCGCTTCGCGTATCGTATTGGCCGACGAGGCCGGGACACACCTTGAACTCGAGATCGCAATAATCGTTACAGATCGCCGAGTAGCTGACCTCGGGAATATCCGCGATCGATTGACAACCGAGCGCGCCGGCGAAAGCACCGGTCAGCGCGAGCACGGCGGCTGCGAGCGAGCGGCGCACACGGAGGTTCTTGCGGCTCATAGCTCGAGCTTTCCGCGCAAGGCCAGACCGAGAGTCGAGGGCTCGGCCATGGGCACCATGCCGACTTGGGTGCCTTTCTTCGTCGGGAGCGTGAAATACAGGACCGCGCCGGTTGCGACTGCCGCCGCGCCGAGCACGAACGAGACGTTCGAGATCGTGGCTTGGGTGTGCGCGTCGTCCGCTGCCGTTTCACCCGCTGGATCCCCGCAATCGCCATTGGGACAGAGATCGCGGGCTTTGTCGGCGTTGGAGATCGCTCGCAGCCCGAAGTAGGTTCCGACGCCGAGCGCGGCAACGCCGACCCCGCCGACGATCCACGGGATTGGTGAGCGGTGCTCGACCGTTGCGGGTGCAGGTGCAGGGCTCGGCTGAGTGGACACTGGAGCCGGCGTGGCGGCTGGAGGCGGCGCATTTTCCGGCTGAGCGACGACCGGCGCGGCGGCGGCGACGGGCGCGCTATCGGGCGCCGCCTGCAGCGCCGGGATCGTCACCGAGACGTGGCCTTTCGCCGCGACCTTGACCTTGGTCGAGTATGGCACGCGCCCCGGCGCGCTCGCTTCGACCTGCACTTCACCAGGATCGACGGGCGTTTCGGTGCCGGATAGTTCAGGCGCGAGCAAGGCGCCGTTGCGTCGGATCTGCAAGCCGGGAACGAGTGCCTCTTTGGCTACGTCGACGGTGAGCCAGGCCAAGCGCGGCTCGAGACGAGCCGCGCGCGCCTGCGCCGTCTTCATGCGCTCGACTTGTCCGGATGTTTCCGCGAGCGAAGCCGCTTCCCGAAACATGGCCCAGCTGCTCGCCGTGCGGTTGGTCTTTTCATAGCACTCGGCCAAATAGAGCATGGTGCCCACCGCGGGTTCGACGCGCTGGCTCATTTCGAATTTGGGGCACGCGGCGGTGAAGTTGCCCTGCTTGATCAGGCGCATTCCCTCCTCGAACACCGCCTCCGCGGTCGCTTTTTCTTCCGGGCTCACTTGTGCCCGAGCGAGGCGCGCCGCGCTCAGCGCTCCCAATAGGCATGCGCACGCGCACACCGACCGACCCATTCTTCGCACCATGGGCGCAGCATACAACAGACCGTGTTTCCGAATGGATAGTCAACCGTCCAAACGGCAATCGGAACCGCCGCGACTAGTATGAACGTGTTGTACGAATGTGCGAAAGACTAGCGGCGACCGCCGAAGTACGTGTAGCGCGGCGCGCCCGGCGCTTGCTCGATGGCACGCGGCGCGACGCGTTCCGGCTTCGCGATTGTAGACGACGCGGCGGTCACGCTGCCGCTCGTCGAACTCACGCTCGACGCCGAAGCTGCGGGCTGCGCCGCAGCGCTGGCCGATGCGGCTGGGGTTGCCGCGTGCACGTCAGCCACCACCGGAGCGAGCACCGCACTGGGCGCACCGCTCGGTGACCCTGCAGGCAGCGCGGCGAGAGCCGGCGCTTCGGGCGACTTATGGCGAGTCACGAACAGCAACAGCGCGCCGATCACGGCGAACAGGCCGAGCAGCGCCGCGATGATCAGCGGGGTACGCCGTCTTTTGCCGGCGTTTCTGCCAGTTTTGGACCAGGGAGCCTCGGTAGCGCTCGGCGCGGTTGGCTGATCGTTCATGTGAGGTGCCGACATCCTCTGGGGGGGAACGCTCGAAACGACGGGGGTGTTCGACGCGCGAACGAACGACGGGGGATAAGATCCAACCGGAGAAGGTACCCCGAGCAGACGCGTCGCGCGCTCGACGACCAGATGCCACTCGGGAGCGAATGGCAATAGTTGTTCTGCTAGTTCGGCAACCGAGACGTAGCGATGCGCAGGCTCTTTGGCCAAGCACTTCGTCAAAATCGCGTCCAGCCCCGGCGGGGCGGCGATGAAGTCCGTGAGCGGGCGCGGCATGTTGTTCATCACCGCCAAGCAGACTTCCGGCAATGAGTTGCCCGGGTGCGGCAATTGCCCCGTCAACATCACGTACAGGATCGCGCCGAGCGCCCACACGTCGGCGCGCGCGTCGACATCGCGCGCCGAACGCATTTGTTCTGGCGCCATGTACAGCGGAGACCCGACGAACGCCGCGGTCCGCGTCAACGCGACTTCACGCGAACGGCCCGAGCCGAGCGACTTGGAAATGCCGAAATCCAGCACCTTGACGATGCGTGAGCCGTCCGCGCGCTGGGCGAGAAACAGGTTCGTGGGCTTGAGATCGCGGTGCACGATGCCGGCAGAATGCGCCTCCGCTACGGCGTCGATGGCTTGCAGCACGTAGCCGATGGCTTCCGCGACGGGCAGCGAGGTGCGCCGCTCGAGCTCCTGCTCCAAATCGTTGCCGTGGAGTAGTTCCATCACCATGTACGGCATGCGCTGTTCGAGCAAACCGACATCGAAAACGCGCACGACGTGCTCGCTGTGGATCTTGGCCGCAGCCCGCGCCTCACGACGAAAGCGCTCTGCACCTTCGGTCTCGAGCCCGGCCTCGGCGACCAAAAACTTGATCGCGACCGGCTGGTCCAGCTCGAGATGAAACCCAGCGACGACCACCCCCATTCCGCCCTGGCCAATGAAGCGATCGACGCGATATTTCTGCGCGACCACCTGACCTACGGCAACGGGAAGCTCCATCTCACATTTGGTTTTACAACGAGGAGGGCCCCCAAACCTCGGCAAAATCAAAATGACTAGCTATTCGATTTTCCGCGCCCCTCCACGGAACTTCGAAACATTGCCGTGCCTTTTGGAAATGCGCTTTAAAATTAGGGATTTGCTGGTCGAACAGCAGCTAGGTGCCGCTATCCGGGTGGCACGTTCGTGCGCGCTCCCCCGCCCATTGATGCGGCTCACTGCCAGAGCGGTGCGCCGAGCTCGGGCCAATCGTTCTTCCATTCGATGGGTCGGAGCATGAGCGCGGAGGCGCCGTTCATTTCAGCATCGTAATAATGGTAGGCGTAGAAATAGCGATCGCCATCGCGAAACGCGGTGCCGCCACCAGGACCGATATAGCGACCATCCTTCGCGAGCAGCTGCAGCGCATTGCCTTGCAGCATGGCTTTACCATTTGCATCCGTGTACGGGCCGGTGATCGCCGAGGCGCGGCCGACCATGGTTCGGTAGGTACTGTCGACGCCTTTGCAGCAGGCGTCGAATGACACGAACAAATAGTAGTAGCCGTTGTGCGAGACAATCGAGGGCGCTTCGATACCGCCGGAGTGCGCGGCCAGGCCGTACAGCTTGGTGTCCGCCGTACTCAGCTTGCCGGTGGCAGTATCCAACCGACGCAGCTTGATCCCGCTCCAAAACGAACCAAAAACCAGCCACCAATTGCCGTCCGCGTCCGTGATCGCGTTGGGATCGATGGCGTTCCAATCATCCTTCGCTCCGGATGCGTTGGACTCGATGACGAGCCCCTGATCGACCCATTGGTATGCGCTATTCTGTCGATCGAGGGTCGTGTTGGTGGCAAGTCCAATCACCGAATGGTTGGAGCCGAAGACCGAGCCCGCATAGTAAACGCGATAGGTCCCATTCACGAAGCTCACATCCGGCGCCCAAAGGTCGGTGATGGTTTGACCGAGCGCCGTTTTGATCCACGCCGGAAGCGCGCTGAAAATCGCACCAGCGTTGGTCCATTTTGCGAAATCCGTCGAGCTGCGAAGCGAGAGTAGTCCACCGGTGCCGAACAGGTAAAAGGTGTTCGCGACGCGAATCAGACTCGGATCGTGGGTGCCGATCGCGCGGTGTTCGGTGCTCGTCGGCGGGTACGTGAATGGCGCGCCGCCACTTCCGACGAGCGAGCCTGCACTCCCGCCCGCACTCGCACCCGCGAGCGCGCCTCCCTGCCCCAGCGTGGTACCGCCGCTGCCACTCGTGTTGCCGCCTCCCGCCCCGCCGCTTCCAGCAGAGGGACTGCCGGCAGAGGCTGGAGTCGTACCCGCGCTTCCGCCACCGCTCGTTGCACTTGCGCCGGCATCGGCCTGCGCTGCACCGCCCATGGCAACGGTGGTTCCCCCAACCCCCGCGGTGACACCGGACGCTCCGCCACGCGCCGAATCGACGCCGGGTTGGTTGGAACACGCAGCGAAGACGCCGAGGGCGAGCAAGCCGTGCGACACGTGACGCAGAACAATCGCCATTCGTCGATCAAGGGCGGGCAACACGGGGACCTTGCGAATTTCGTGCGCGCGGACGGCGCGGGCGGAAAAAAAACCGCTGTTAACCGACCGCGACGCCGATCGCGGCGCGGACCTGGCCGAGCTCGGGGCTCACCATGAACCGCAACAAGTCGGCGCGGCGTTCGTCGGCGCGGGTCAGAAAGCGCCGCGGGAAACGCTGATCGAGCGACAACGTGAGCGCAAGGTTGCCGCTCGCCACGAGCGCAACGCGCCCCGCGACGAACTCGGCGGAACGGATGAAGGCCTGCGAGCGAGCGGCCACTTCACGCACCGGGTATGCGCGCGCGGCGGCCTCGAGCGCCGCGAGTCCCGCGCCGCGTACTTCGCGCTTGATGCCGCTCGCGAGACGCTTGGCTTCGTCATCGATCGCGCGCAGGCCAACCGCGCCGCCCACGGCGAGCGCCGCCGAGAGCAGCTGCGACAGCTCGGACGCATTCGGAAAGTAGCAAAGAACGGCCTGTTCCGAACGCGCGAACGACAACTCTCGAGCCCATACGCACACGAGCTCCTGAAGACCGTAGCCACTGCCCAACGAGCGCCCACAAGTAAGCAGCGGGTGTTCGGGACCGGGTACTAGCCCGAGCGCGTCCATGCCCTCAGGCACCAGGTACAACTCTGCTGCGGGCACACACAGCAAACGCGAGGTCCAATGCAGCGTCTTGGCCAGAGTCGTGGTGCTGCGTTCCGGATCTTGGCGCGACTCTTCGGACAGCGCCGGTTCACGCCGCAAACGTCGCGCGTGCTGAAAGCCGATGCGCGCGAGCGCGGGAGACAGGGCGCGCAAGATCGCTTCGGTCTGCGCGTCGTTGCAGCCCACGCTGAGCCGATCGTGCCAATCGGTGTACGAGAGCGCGCCGCGCACCGCTTGCAGGCCGTCCGGGCGGTGATTCGCGGCGAGCAGCGCTTCGTGCAGGTCGGCTTCACCGAGCGCTTCGAGACACTCTGCCGCGCGGTACGCGCCATCGCGATCGCCGACCTGCTCGAACTCGGCGAGCAAGCGACGGCAATGCTCGGCGGCGCTCGAACTTTGAGCCGCCGGTTCCGGCGACGCAGCGAGCGGCGGCGCGCTCGGCGCACCGGAGGTTCGAACCGGCGGCGGAGGCGGAGCCGCGCTGCGCTTCTTTTTTCTGCGCTCGGGAGAACGCGGCGCCGTCCGTTCATCCTGCTCTTCGTAGTGGAGAGCTGCGGGCGGCACGCTCGGCTCGCGGATGATTGGCGGAGGTGGAGCGCTCGGCTCGCGAGCGATCGGCGGTGGAGCGGGCGGTGGAACACTCGGCTCGCGCGCAATCGGCGGAGGAGCGAGCGGTGGAACACTCGGCTCGCGCGCAATCGGCGGAGGCGGCGGTGGAGCACTCGGCGTGCGCACGACCGGCGGCGGCGGAACACTCAGCGGCGCAAGCGTCGAAGGCCGCGGTCCAGGCGGCGGAAAACTCGGTGGAGGAAGCGTGGACTTGCGCGGCACGAACGGCGGCGGAGGCGGAGGCACGGTCGCGCTTCGCGGTACCGGCGGCGGAACGAGCGGCGCCGGAGGCACGCTCGGCGGTCGAATCGGAGGCGCGGGAATGCTCGGCGGCCGCGCATTTTGCGGAGGAAAGCTGGGCGGCGTGAACACCGGCGGCGGTGGCACGCTTTGCGGCGGTGGGAAGCTCGGCGGTCGCATGCTGGGCGGACGCACGGTCAACGGCCGCGCGGGCGGCACCACCTCGAAGTCGCGCTGGCCGAGGAAACACCCCGCAGCTGGGATGTCCGCGAACATCACCTCTTCGGATTGCATCGCGCGAAACAGGGTCTCGGGCGTGAGCGCGCGATCGCTGCCGGTCTGCGCGTCCAAGATCATCTGCAAGAGCCCCGTGAACGGAGGCGGGCCCTGCGGCACGCGCTGTTCGGGCAAGCGCGCGGCGATCAAGCTGGACACGCTCGAGTCGCCGTGGCTGAGCGCGCGCCCCATCGCCCGTACGGCGTCGAGCGGTTCACCGATGGAGCCTTCGGCGAGGGTCGTGTCGAGCACCACCAAAGAAACGTCTGCGGAGTCGGCGGCCAATCGTCGCAGACGCGCGAGCGTAAATGACGACAACCGTGGCCCGTCGAGGAGCAGCGTCGGGCCATGCTCCTTCGAGTCCAACGCGTACCCCCAGAAATAGAAGATTAGCGCTTCGGGTCGTTCACCCAAGCCAGCGATCAACGCTTCCATCGCGTCCGCCAGCCCGCGTTGTGCGGGAAAGGCGTGCACGGCGAAGCCAGCGTCGTCCTCGGCTAGCCTGCTACCGAACAGCTCGACGTCCAGCTCCGCATTCGGGATCGGCGAAACTTGACCGTTCTCCTCGTACGAGGAGGCTGCGACGATGGCGAGGCGCATGAGCGGGCGAGCTACTCAGTACAGCTCAAGTGCCCGCACCAAGCCATCGCGCAAACCGGACTCCGCGCAAAAACTCTGGTGAGCGGCCGGATTTTTCCGCCTGGATTCAAGCGCCGCCCACCAATCGCTCCGAATTGTGCCCTCGGCCGGCTACTACGCCCGAAGAGTGGCTGTCAGGCGCTGCGACTCGCCCGGCTGGTCGTCGCGGGTCGTTTGACGACCCGCAGCTTGCCGCTCTTGCCGCCGCCGCAGAAAAAACGTCCCTTGCCGTCCGCTTCCAAGCCCGAGACCGTGATTCCCGGCGGGAGTTCGAGTTGCTCGAGGACTTCACTGGTCTTGCGATCGACGCGCCGAATCTCGCTGCGCTCATTTTCCTGGGTCGCATGCCACAGCTCGCCGTCGCAAAAGCTGACGCCGGTCACGAAGCGATCGGACACGACCTCCGACAAGATCTTGCCGCTCACGGGATCGAGCTCCAAAATCTTCCGATCCGAAAACTGACCGATCCAGAGCGAGCCTTCGGCCCAGGCCATGCCCGACGCCCCCACCAAGTCCGGCGTGGGGAGAGTCGCAATCACCTGGCCGGAACGCGGATCGATCTTTCGGATACGATCTTTATCGAGCTGGTAAAGGTACTGTCCGTCGAACGCACTGCCGGCGTCGCAGGCAACCTCGAGTGCGCAGGTCAGCTCCCCGCTCTGCGGATCGAGCGCTCGCAGCTTATCACCGCTGGCAAACCACACCCGCTCACCGTCGTACGTGACGCCGTGTACCGGCGGCTGCCCGGCAAAAGGTCCATACTCGCGCTCGATGTCGACCTCGGTGCGGCTCATCTGTGCCCTCAGCTTAGAGCAATTGCAGTGCCCGAGGGAGTAACAAGGGTGTCGCGAATTCGCTCGGAGGCGCCAAAAGCCAGCGTTTGGCACGCGCGCGGCCGGTAGCGCGCACCCGCCCTGCGGCTTCCAGAGCCAGCAGACTGCGCTGAATGGTGCGTTGATTGACCCCCAGCGCCGTGGCCAGCGATGAGCTGGACCAAGCTTCACCGTCGCCGAGCAGCGCCAACACTTGCGCGTGCTCGCTCTCGGACAGAGGCAGGAGCACGCGCACGTCCGACTGAGCGAGTGGGTCGAGGCGAAAGCCGGAGGGGGTTGCTTCGATCGTCATCAATTGCCGTAGCGAACGGCGCAGCCGCGCCATCTCGACGCGCAAGCGAGCGCGGTGCGAGTCGTTCGGGCGCATCACGGCGAACACGCGCGTGAGCAGCTCACGGCGGGTTGCTTCGGCAGGCCAAGCTTCGGCGAGTACCCGCAAAAGACCGAACAGCACGGCGCGCCGCTTCAACTCAATCTGCACTTGCCCTGCGCGGACCGACAGCTGACGAACGTCGATCAGTAGCCCGCGCGGGTTGCGTAACTCGACCTCGACTTGAGCGAGGCCGAGGACTTGCTCGCGCCCCGTCCGAACCAAGCGAGCCGCGGCCCCCTCGAGTAACGCGCGCGCGGTCTTCACTTCTTGGCTGATTGCGCCGATGCGTGCGCTGCGCGCCGCGCTCTCGGCGCCGTCCAACGCGGCGCTTGCCGCGCGAGCGTTGGGGGTGCGCACGTGCAGTTCGACCCAAGCGAGTTGAATCTCCGCACGTAGTGCGTCCGACGCATGACGCATGTCGAGGGCGCGCAACGCTCGCTCGGCCTCGCTCAGTAGCCCGCGCAGCAACAGACTGCGGGCCGCGAGGCAATCGGCGTGCAGGGCATTGGTCGGGTCACCCAACGCGCGCAGATCGCGAGAGGCGCGCGCGAGATTGCCATCGACCCCGCGCAAGTCGCGTGAGGCGAGCGCGATCTCGGCGTCAGCCAGCAAGCAGCGCGCACGACCGAGCGGCGCAGCGACGCCGAACGCCTTGGCCGCGGTCTGCAAAAGCTCTCGCGCACGCTCACGTTTCCCCAAACGAGCCAGCGCGATCCCGCGCAACGCAAGCCCAGCAGCGTCATCGCGCAACGCGACGCGCTTCAACGCGGAGAGCACGTCGCCCGCGTCGAGCGCTCGAGCAGCCGCAGCCAGCATGGGATCCACGAGCACGACTTTGCCGCTTGAAATCCGAGCTGTCCATCGCCTCGGACAATCCCGACAGCCTTGTCACTCCCTCCCCTCGAACGCGCGGGGTTACGAATCGACTCATGAATCAGCAGCCGTTGTTTCTCGAAAGGCGGGCGGCGCGCGCGGTGCTCGGCTCTTGGCTCACGAGCGCGCTGGCGCTCTTTGCGGTGATTGTACCCAAGTGTCCGCTGTGCGTCGCGGCGTACTTGTGTGTGTTCGGTTTCAGCGCGAGCAGCGCGAGCGCGCTGGTTCAGCTCGGTCTGCCGCTGTGCGTGGCCTTGATCTCGGCGTCTGCGCTGGCAACGGCGCTGTTCGTCGCGCGACGCGGGCGACGCTTGCCCACAGCCAGCAAGAGCCCGCCAGCGTGTTGCGACTCGATGAGGAAGGCTTGAACACTCGCTTCGAGACGTGGATCGGTCCCGTGGCGGGCGGCAACACAATCGCGTAGCGAGGTGCGAGGCTGGATCGCGAGCGCCCCAAAATTTTTCGGGTCACGCTTTGCGCGTCGCAGGTCCCTAACTCCGGGAGCGCCGAGATTGGGTCGCTCGAAACCGTGAGGAGCCCTGCATGCACCCAGAAAACACCAAACAATTCAAACACATCAACCACGTGCGCCTGGCATACGTGGAGCGCGGCGTAGGCCGGCCGATGGTCTTTTTACACGGCAACCCGAGCTCGTCGTTCTTGTGGCGCAACATCCTCGGGCCGTTGTCCGCCGAGTATCGGTGCATCGCCCCCGATCTCGTGGGCATGGGCGATTCGGACAAGCTTTTGGGTGACGATCCTGAACGGTATTCGTTTTTCGCGCAGCAACGCTATTTGGATGGCCTGCTCGAATCGCTACAACTGGACGAACCCGTGATCTTGGTGGTCCATGATTGGGGCTCGGCGCTTGGCTTCGACTTTGCGCGACGTTACCCAGCGCGGGTGCGCGGCATTGCCTACATGGAAGCCATCACCGGCGTTCGCGCTTGGGAGGCCATGCCAGCGCAGGCGCGTGAGCTGTTTCGAGCGCTACGCTCCCCCGCGGGCGAAGCCATGATCTTGGAGCAAAATGCGTTCATCGAACGGCTCTTGCCGCTCAGCATTCTGCGCGCACTCACCCCCGCGGAACACGACGAGTACCGGCGGCCCTTCCGAGAGCCGGGCGAAGCGCGGCGGCCGACGCTCTCGTGGCCGCGTCAGCTGCCGATCGGCGGTGAACCTCGCGAGATCTGCGAGCTCGTCGAGCGCTATGCTGCATTCATGGCGGAGTCGCCGATGCCGAAGTTGTTCGTCAATGCCGAGCCCGGGCGTTTGCTCACGGGTGAACTGCGCGAAGCCTGCCGTCGCTGGCCGAACCAAACCGAAGTCACGGTATCCGGGCTACACTACATTCAAGAGGATTCTCCCGCCGAGATCACGAGCGCGATTCACGATTGGGCGAGGCGCTTGCCATGAGTCGAGAATTGGACGAACTCGCCGAGCGCGCGCAAAACGGCGAGCGCCAAGCATTGGAGCGTTTGCTGCGCGGGCTGCAAGATCCGTTGTACCGCTTGGCGCTGCGCTTCTTGGGCCATCCGGAGGCTGCACGCGACGCCACCCAAGAGGTGCTGATCTTGGTCATCACCCAGCTCTCGTCCTTTCGCGGCGAGAGCGCGGTGACCACCTGGGCGTATCGCGTGGCATCACGCCATCTGCTACGCCAGAAAAGGCGCGCCAAACGGGCCCGCTTCGACTCGCTCGAAGCGCAACTCGGGCAGCCCGAAAATGCCATAGAACCCGTGTTGCTCGAGACGGCCGAGGACCGCGTACTGGAAGAGGAGCTATTTCTGGGCTGCACGCAGGCCATGCTGCGCGCGCTCGAACCCGCGCAGCGGATCGCGTTCGTGCTCGGCGCGGTACTCGAGCTCGAGGCCAGCGAGGCCGCGGCGGTGCTCGAAATCACCGAACCGACGTTTCGTAAGCGTCTGTCGCGTGCGCGCAGCACGCTCGATGCGTTCGTGTCGAAGAACTGCGGCGTGGCCAACAGCGCCGCCCGCTGTCGCTGCGCGTTCCAGGTCAATCACGCGCATCGACAGGGCCGGCTCGATCCGGCGCATTTACGCTATGCCGTGCCCGTGAAGCAAACCAGTGTGGAGGCGCTGCGCGCAGTCGGTGAAATCGCGCGCGTGAAGCGCTCACTCGAGCTGTATCGCGCGCAGCCTCGCTTCGACGCACCCGAGGACTTTTCGGAGCGCGTCCGCGAGATGCTCGAGAGCGCGCGCACGCTGTCCCTCTCTTAGCTTCGCCGTCAGCGCGTTGCGGCAGTGGGCATGGGGTAGACCCGTTCACGAGGGACTTGCAGCTCGGCGATCGGCCGGTTGCGCTGGGCCGCCACCAAGGCCGAAATATCCTCGATCGAGACGATCCACTCGTTGGCGAACCGCGCTAACGCTTTGCCGCGCAGTCCGAGCTGTATCGCCCGGCGCGAGAGCGGTGCACCCGCCGGATCATGATCCGGATCCCATTGCAGACGCACCGAGGCCGAAGCCCCCGCGCTGCGCCACTCGGCTTCGGACGCAAAACGCTTGGGATCGAAGCTCGTCGGGACGCCCGCCAAAATTACCGAGTCGAAGGCGGCGCGCTGCATGCGAATTGCCAGCGTGACCTCTTGCCCCTCCTTCGTGCCCCAACCCGAGCGAAACATCATCCACAAGAAGTTCGGCTTGATCCAACTCATGCGCGTGAACGAAAACCCGGGTCCAAAGCGCCCGTGTTTGGCCGCATACAAGCCGATGTCGAGCGCGTACGCTTGATAGACGACCACCGATTCGTCGTCGAACTGCGCGAGGATGTGCCGACCCGCTGCGGGCCATTGCGCCTGCTGCGCAACGTAGGAAGAAAGCTCGAGGTTCATGGGGAACCGCCGATCAGCGCGGCGCGCATGCCGATACCTTTCCGCATGGCGCGATTTCCGTCAAACCCGCCGGGATGGCCTCCTCGCCGAAGCTCAATCCGGCTCAAAGCGACCTCGGAAGCCTTGCCGAAACGATCCCGGACTCGAACCTCACGAACGTGAGCAGCCGCTCTGCTACAGCCGGCTCGCGTAGGCGGTCTTCATTGCGTCGTACAGCGCGAGATCGGCGGTCGCAGTGTAATTGTTGCCCGAGGCGGTGAAGAGCACGTGCCCGGTGTTCCAATCGCCTTCTTTTACCGGTTCCCAGTTGAAAGTGCCGGCGCCTTGCTCGTCCGGTAGACCAAACAACACGTCGTTGATTTCACGTTGCATCGGGCCGTATTCGGCGGCCACGAAGCGCAGCTTCGGGAACTGCTTGGCCAGCGCGCCGAAGGTCTTCGCCCAACCGTCCTGCGTCTTTGCGGTGCTGTTCGGGTCGCCCTGGTACCGCTGATAGCAAGACTCACCGAACACGTCGAACACCACGCCCTGCTTTTGCGCGTTGTCGATGAAGCTCGCGCTCGCGCTCGCGGCCGCGCCGGTGTAACCGCCTTTGTCACCACCGCGGTCGATGTGCAGCATGATGAGAATGCCGGCGTCGACGTCTTTGACGCCTTTGACGCCCGCTTTGAGCAGAGCCCCCAAGTTCGACCAATTGGAAATCGCGCCGCTGACCGCATTGCTGCCGGTGGGCTGCCCGTCAGCGTCGCAAACGTGAAGCAGCATGCCGGGCGTGATCTCGTTGCCGATTTGAACCATGTCAGGCCGCGCGCCACCCGCGATGAGCTGCGTGATTGCGTCTGTCGTGTATGCCTGCAACGCACCCGCGAGTTCGCCGATGGTTTTGTACTTTTGCCAGGCGACGGGCACGCATTGTTTGCCGGGATCAGCCCAGTTGTCGCTGTAGTGAAAGTCCACCAATAGGCCAAGCCCCGCCGCCTTGATGCGCTTGCCGAAGGCAATCGTGTGCGCGAGATCGGCGTAGCCGTTTTGCTTGTCGTAGCCGTCCGCGGCCTTTGGCTCGACGAACGTCCGCAGGCGAATGTAATTGAATCCGTGCGCCTTCAGCAGTTCGAGAATATCGCGCTTGCTGCCATCACTATACGTCGCACCGCGATCTTCCGCTGCTTGTACCCAGGTGATGTCCGCGCCAATCATGAAGCGGTCGACTGGAGTCGTCGTGCTCGGCATGCCTGCGCTGCCGGCCGCGCCGCCATTCACGTGCCCGGCCGCACCCAGGCCAGCTGCACCTTGCCCCGCGCCGCCAGCGCCGGAGCTCGTCGTGCCCCCGCCCGGCATCGCCGGACCCGAGCCTGCCGTGGCCGCGCCACCCGCGAGCGCGGAGCCCGCACTGCCCGCAGTGGCAGCCGATTGTCCTGCGGAAGCGACGTTGTCGCTGCCAGCGCTCCCCGCGGAGGCCGCTGCGGCACCGGCAACGCCGGCGTTCGGTGTGTTCATCTCGCTGCTCGAACACCCAAAAACGACCGCAAAGAGCGCGGGTAACGCCCAGCCCTGAGCCGCGTGAACTGCAGTTTTGATCAGCACTTCCCCAGATAGGGACCATACCCGCAGCACCTTGTCGAAAAACAAACGAAACAAGGGGATTTTTGCAGGTCAACGCGCCGGCAGGCAGGGGCGTGCCGTCGGGAGATGAGCGGCGACTTCGACAACGCTCGAGCCTTTCCTTGACCGCTCCCAGCCGCGAATACCGCGTCTGCGGCGGGAGCGAACATCACCCCGGGGCTCGAGCGGATCGCAGTCGGCAATCTCTCATGTGAACAATCACCTCGAGCCAGAATCTACTAAATGTCAATGATGAGAACTCGTGAGATCGGAACCCCAGCGCTATGCCCGTCAGCGCTGCTGCGAGTACCTCACGCGTCGGTCCGTCGGTAGGGTGTGACGGGAATGATGTGACAGCACGCCACGCCGCACGCACGCATGTCATATCCCGCCGCGCTGCGTGACATCCACAACAGAACGACGCGCTGAAACGCTCGCTGGTCAGCGTGCAGTTGGCGGCTGAAAAATCCGCGCGAGTAATAACTCTCGTGGGTAACACAGCGATTTGGCCAGGTCATTGCATGTACGACAACCAACCCGCTTGTCACACACCGGAAACACGCTTTTTCGGCCTCGAAATCGAGATCAATCATGTCTCAACCGACCTCGCACGAACATCAGACTGACGACGATCGCAGGCTCGCTGCCTTACACATTCTCTGCGCGCAGTCGCCGCTTGGATTCGAGCACAGCGGGTCGTATCCGCAAGCTCACTGCTCGAACACATGACCGAACGCTGACCGTGCATTCACGGACGAGCGCGGGTCCGAGCCTGAACGACGACCAGTGATCACGCACCACGCGTCGATCACCGAACTGAGTGCGGTGATCGCGCGAGCGCGCCGGAGCGCGCAGTAGGAAGCATGACTTTATCAAAGCCTGAGCTACTCGATGATTTCGCGACCGATGACGCCCATTGCGCAAAACGCGCGGCGGAGGCGGTGCGCCGCGTCTCGAGCAGCGCGCTTTTACCGACAGGAAAATGGCTCGCACGACTCACGTCGGTCGTGGCCGTCAGCGCCGTCTTGCTCGCGACCTGCAGCGTTACGAATCACTTCAGCGGCGTAAAAGCCGCGCTATTGGTCGGGTTCGTCGCCAGTGTAGTGCTCGTGCTTTGGGGGGTGAGCGTCGAGAATCGTGCGGCGCTGTTCTTTGCCACGCTGTTCGGGGTCCCGCTCAACGGGCCGAAATTCACTGGCGGCCGGGACACCATCCTCGGCGAGCGAGCGCGTTGGCTCGCGCGTTTCCTTCGAGAGCCTCCGCGAGGGCTGAACACCGTCGGCGCGCACCTAGCGTGTGGCGTGATCGCGGTCAAGCGCGAGCTGAAGGCCATCTGCGTTCGTGAAGAGCGGCGGCAGCAAAGGCTCCGCGCAGCGCAGAGAGAGCGCAAGGCGCTCCTGGAGGCGCGCCGCGAAGTCAGCCAACGCGCAGCTCGCTTACTCGCCGCAGGCCATCGCGGCGCTCGTGCGTGTAGCCGGCGCGCACATCGCTTGAGCTCGAACATCGAGAGCCTCGATGCGCACATCTTCCAATTGCGACTCGATATTCAACGTGGAGTCGTAGCGGAGTTCATGAATCGATGGCAAGCGCTGCACGACGCCGGGGAAGTCAGCGGCAAGCATCATCAGGAGGTCGCAGAGCAGCTCCGACAGCCCGAGGGAGAGCCCGAAGCACTATTGCCGAACGGGCTGGTGCCGAGCACGACCGCCTACTTCTTCGAGTATGGCATGTTTTTCGGGCGCGCCGCGCTGGCTGCGGCTTTCATTGCGACGTTCGACACGTCATCCATGGCGTGGAGCATCGTGCTCTTGCTCCTTTCGCTGTACGTCATCGAACCCGTCGTACAGAAGCTCTATCTGAGCGGGTTCAATCTGTTGCTCGAGAGCCCTGGGCACAAGCTGCTCGATCTGAAGCGACACCTGGACACCAACGTACCCGCGGGCCAAGTCTTCCGCGTCCCGATCACGGTGCCCAAATTTTCATCGAACCCCGCGCGCAGCAACTTGCAGGCGATCATCGACACCGCGTTGGCGCGCTCCGGGATCACCCCCGTGAAGATCGTGCCGTTCGCGGCGCGCGACGGGATACTGGACACGGTCATCGAGTTCGGCGATGGCGAAAAACCGGAGCGCCTAGAGGCGACGAAGACCGCCTTGGCAAGCGAGCTTGCTCGTAACGTCGCTCGTTTCCCGCTGGCCACCCGGGTCACGCTCGCGGGCTCGCGAATCACCATTCACCTGCTCGACGAGCTGGCCAAGGTTTGGGACTTGGTCGGCGAAGACGCCAACCAAGCCTTCACTTACTTGAAGCGGAATATGGAAGGCTTGAAGGACAGCATCGCCTACTTAGGCCCGAAATTTCAGCCGGTGTTCGTGTTCGTGAGTAATACGAAAGACCCGGACGTGGTCCAATACGAACTGGACCACGTGCTCGAGTTGCAGCGCCGCTCCGACCGCGAGTTCTCGGGTCAATTGGGCTTCTTGTATCTGCTGCGCGGTGGCGCTTGGTACAACTTCAACGCGCGGCTCGACTATTTCGACGCCAACGACAAGGACTTCGTGCGCGCGGTGCCGGAGTTCTTGCGGCGCCTCGCCGAAGGAGACGAGTTCCCGGCGCGCTCTTATCTCCTGCAGCTGCTGGCTGACGGTCGCTCCGCGCGAGATCTCGCGCGCGCGTTCAACCACGCGCTCCGCGATCGCCGCTTTCACGAGCAATTCTCGGGCTTCGACTTCGATTCCTTGCCGCCAGAGCTGCGCCCGACGCAAGACACTCGGGCCCTCCTCGCTCACGTTCGTGCGGGCCTACCGCTCGACGACGAACGACGACGCGACCTCAATCGCGAACTGTTACTCAGCGCGCTGCCCGCCAGGATCAACGGCGATTTCTTCAAGAAGGTGGGCAACGACATCGCCGTGCACGAGCTGATCGTCGCAGGGAAGACGCGGCCGACGGTCTATCTGGATCGCGGTCGGGGCGAGCACGTTCAGGATCCCAATCTGCCCAATTTCGTGCGCGCAGAAGGCGACTTCGCGCGCTATACGGGTCTCGAGGGGAGCAACGAGCAGATCCGCTCGGCGATCCTGCGCGGACTCGATATCCACGTCAGCGAGGTGCCCGAGGTCGGAGCCATCATCGACGACAAGAACGAGTTTGGACCGGGCGAGCTCGAAAAGGGAATCGCGATCATGCTCCACCCGGAGAATCGACACATCGTGATCGGCGTGCCGCGGATCAATGTCACGCTCCCGGAGCACAACGGCTCGACCATGGCTTCCGACTTCATTCTCGGCGCCGGCTCCGCGCGTGACTGTCACAACGCCGCGGACAGCCGCAGCAAGGCTTGCGTATTCGGCTTCTCGTCCGTGGCGTACGGTAAATGGCTGCACCGCCCGCGGCCCTATCTCGCACACTATGCGCGCGAAGTGCTGAATCCGGCCCACGCGCTGAGCCACGACTTCCAACAATCGTACTTCGTGGCGGGCGCCGCGGGGCGCCTCGGCGGCTTCTCCGAAGCGCTCTACGGGCCAACGCGCTTGCACGCCGAGACGCAACCGAGTCGTGAGCTAGCCTGGGCGGACAACGAAAAGCTGCGGCTGCTCGGTTGGCGAGCGCTGCGCAATCAGGCTTTGGCGTACGCGCGCAGTCAACAGGCTTTCCTTGCTACGGGCGCGAGTCGTGGCTCCACCTGAAACCCCGCCTGGCCCAGAGGCACAATCCCAAGAGATTCTGTGCGTCACCCGCGGCGAGGTCGTGGAGGTGTTTCGCGTCCGCTTGCTCGAGGGCGGTGCCGCCTCGCTGGAACGCTACGAAAATGGCGAATTCTTGCCGGCACGCGTCTTCAGCGCCGCCCTGGGCGAAGGTGCTTCCGTGCCGACACCCCAGGCGCCCGATGGTGCGCCATTGGAGCGGGCCATTCGCCACGCACTGACTTATTTGGACGGCAGCGTGAGCGTCGGCGAGCGTGACTTGCTTTCTCCGACCAGCGCGATGACCCGCAACCTGCGCTGGTTCCCGGGCGATATCCAAATGCTCGGCACGTCGTTTCACTATTTGCGACAGCTCTTTCCGTCCGCACAATTTCACGTCGGCCAGCTGTTTCGGCGTGTGTTTGGCGATGTCGCCTTCCTGGGCCTGATTCTGTTCAGCAGCGCCGGTTGGTTGCGCACCCGAGGGCACGCAGGGCTCGCCTCGCTGGCGTTCGCGTTGCAGCTGGCTTCGATCGTCGCGATCATCGGTTTCGATCGCTTCTGGGAGCCGATCCGCTACCGATTTCGGCGCGTTCGTCAGGTTCGCACACCGAACGATGGTTGGCGAGGGGCACTCGAGCTGGTGGCGATCGTGCTGTCGCAAATCATCCACGGGCTCGCAGCCGTGACCATCAATACCTTGATCGGGCTCACCAACCTGCTGATTCACCCGGTCAAGGTCGCGCAGTCGTTCCAAAAGGTGCGCCGAGGAAAATCGCTCGAGTGGAAAGCGTCTTCGGTGAGCGCAGGGCAAGACATGCGCGGCTGGCCAGTTTCGGATTTCCTGCACGCGTACGGGTTTCCCGCGTGGGTGGGCATGGCGATGCTGTTCTTCTTGACCTGGCTCGTGATGCTCGGCGCGCCGCTCGAGTTGTTCGGGCTCAATTGCGTGGGGCTGTTTCTGGCCTCGTTTCTCAGCGCGTGGTTCTTCGCCTGGCACGCGGCGCTGCCTCACTCGGCGGAAGACGGCGCTCCTCGTTACCAGCTATCGCGCGGCGAATTTTGGGGGATCACCCTGATCGGCCTGGCCGGCGTCGTTCTTACGCTGACGCTCTACTGCGTTGGGCTCTATCCGATGCCTTCCTTCGAGTCCTCCGCGGGCGTGGTGGCGTTGTTCTTGAGCGTGACCTGTGCGTTCGCCGCGCTGTTCCCGAGCTATTACTCGTTGAAGCTTCGCTTCGCGCAGAGCCAGAGATTTCGAACCAGCCTCCGTTTTCGACGTGCGTCGCTTTGGCTCGCTCTGCTCGGCACATTGGCGCTCGTGCTCGCCTTATTTGGTCCGCAATCGCTCCGTGAGCGAAGCAAGCGCTTCTTCATCGCGGACAAGACGCGCTTTCGAATGAGCCCAGGGGAACGCCAAGTTTACCTCGGAGTCAGCGCAGCGCTCAAACGCGCGCGCGTTGCCGATCCCGAACCGTTGCTCCGCGCGAGCGGCAACCAGTTGACGCTCGGACCCACCGCGCGTGGCCCGCAAGTCGACGCACGGGAGCTGCGAGGGCTGCCATCTCCACCAGCCAAACGCTTGGCTTTCCGCAACTTGCCGCCCATCACCGAGCTGTATCCACCGCCTGCCGCCGAGCGCGTTCCGAGCAACGTCCCGCGGCGCGACTTCGTCCTCGCAAGCGGCGAACGACCGCAACTCGCGCGCCCAGCGCCAGTGGAGCGTCTGAACGCGGTCTTGGAAGCTCGGCGGCGCGCGCGTGCGATGGCACCGCGGGTGCTTTCCGAGACCGAGCTCGCAGAGCAAGCGCAGTTCTTGGCGCAGGCGGACTATCCTTGGATCAGTCGCGCAGAGCTCGAAACGCTGGGCTCGAGCGACGCGCGCGGCGCTCGTCTACCGCTAATCGAAATGGCACGAGTACATCGCTTCGACGAGATCAAGTCACTGTGGAGCGCGGTGCCTGCGGCGGCCGAGGGCGAGCCATCCAAAGGAGCGCGTTTCGCGCTCTTGCTCGACGGCATCGACGGGGCGGTGAGCCTCGGTCTCGAACCCGATGCGGCGCACGTGCAAGAGTTCGTCGCCTTGGAACGTGAAGTGGCCGAACGCTGGCCGCGTGAGTTTCCCAACGTTCCGCTCGGCGCAATACGAGAGCGTCTGACCGGCACTCCGAGCAATCCATTTCTCGTTGCGCGCTACGCGCGGTTGCATGGCCAATCGTTCGCGGAGCTCACGCAGAAGCTGCGACTCGACTACGTCGATTGGGCGTGGCATCAGCCGCCGATCGCCCCCGGCGTTCGTCGCGCGTTTCGCGATCGAGTCGAGGTCGAGGACCGCGATCGGCTGGAACTCGATTGGGGCGAGAGCAGCGAGGCCAAAAGCCGTTTCGAGGCGCTGCAAACCGAGCAGCGAGTTGCTACCAAAATTCTGAGCACCGTTGAAGGTTCCCCCGCGAGTCCCGAACAATTGGCCCAGGTCCTGCGCTTGCTGGAAGGCGCGATCGGCGGCGCGAGTGACGCTCCGCTGCGCGGTTTGGCCGCAGCGCTGGCGCAAAACTTCGAGATCCAAGGCAGCACGCCGAGTGGCGATGCCACGGACGGAGCATCGACCCTGCTCCGCGCGCGGCTTTGGACCCAAACCATGTCGGAGCGCGTTGGACAAGTTGCTGCGCGCACGAGCGCTGCTTCGCCTTTGCCTGGAAGCGAGCCCGACCAAGCCTTGCTGGCAAAGGTCTCCGACCTTCGCTTTCCCGACGATGCGGGCGACCCGGTCCAAAGACGCGCGCTGGAATGGCTGGTGTTGATCGATGCCCGCGAAACGTATCGCGAACTGGTCGACGGATATCAGCACTATCAACGTGAGCTCGCCGGTCGCGGCTATGCCAACGCCACGCTCACGGTCGATCCAGCGCTGTCGCGCGAACAACAGTGGCGCGATCTGTTTACGGTTTGGCGACAGCTGCCCGAGCGTTTCCCCAACCTTCCGGCGCGCGCCGATCAAGTAGCGGAGTTCGTGTGTCAAACGGCCTATTTCTCGAGCGCGGACGGGAAGCATCCGCGAACGCTCGAGAGCTTCTTGCATGACTTCGAAGATCTCTTCGCGGACGTAAATCGATTGATGCCGGAGGCGCCCCCTTCGCTCGTTCAAGAGCTCACGGATGCGGCGATGCTCAAGGCTCGAGGCCGTCTGAGCCGTAGCCCGGAGGCCAGACGCTTCTTCGCCTGGTGGAACGTCGTCGTGCAAGCTCGCGTGGTCCGTTACAATTTCGAACGGCGCGGAGTGAAGCGCGCGGTCGACCCGCAGCAACTGGCGCGTGGCTGGGCCGAGATCGTCGGCTCCGGGCTCTCTCGCTGGCCCCATCTGCCTTGGCGAGTGACGGGCTTCTCGGAATATTTCTCGAACCTTCAACAAATCACCGGGCTCGGCTCGGCGACGCTCTGGCAACGGTTCGAGCGTCAACTGAGCCACGCCGAGTCTCTGAGCATCAATCACGTGGCGCCGGCCGCGGATTTCGAAGCTTTGGTCGAACGTCGCATCGCCGAAAGGACGGGTTCCCCCACGTTCGATCCGCGAACCCGGCGCGCGAATGCCATCCTCGCGCTGGCCGAATTGTCGGATGCTGCCAGCGCCAATCGAGTGCCCTTCGGCGACGCGAACGTCACGCGACTCAGCGCGCTCCTTGCGCGGCTGTACGAGAGCGTTTCGCGCGACTACCCGAACTTGTACTGGGAAGGCGAAGGCACGCTCGAATCCTACACGTTGCTCGGCCTAGTCAACGGTTGGCAGCCGGAGCGCACGCTGCGGGAATTCGCCCCCGAGTGGTCGCTCGCCAATGCCCTGGCAGCGGGCGGCATGCTGCAACGCCTCACCGCGATTGCCGAACGCGAATCCAGCGAGCTATCGACCGAGGACCGCGCGCTACGCACGTTCATCGACACGCAAGCGCTGCGCGTGCAGAAGAAGACCGGCCTCAGGCCGCCGAGTGCTCGTTCCGCAGCCATGAACGCGCTCGTCGCGCTCTCGAACCTGCTGCTCAGCGCGGGGGAGGAAGGCCTGCTACCCATCGAAAACGGCAGCGCTTGGAGCAAGCAGCGCGTGCGCGATTGGGCGTTGACCTTGCGCGGCACGCCTCTCGCGCCGGCCACGACCGCGTTCGCCGCGCAGCTCGGCAGCGAGTTCGGCTCTTTGCTAGCAAGCATGCGTGCATCGGGCCCGCTCTTTTCCTGGGAGGACGGGGCATTCGTGGAGACCGAGCTGCTGGTAGCGAAGAGCTCCGGTGTGAGCCTCGAGGCGATGCAGGCTGCTCGACGAGAAACTTGGCGCATGGCAAGTGAGCTCGCAGGCCACGGCTTTCGGCCACCGCAGCCCTTCGTGCAGCTGGTCGCACGCGACGCGCACGCCGAACTGGCCCAAAAGCTCGCGACTGCGCGAGGCATGACGCCAGACCAGGTGCCCGAAGCCGAACTCCGAGCGTTCGACGAACCGGAACTACAGCCGCAAAGCGCCATGCTCGCGCTTTCGGACGTGCTCGCACAAGTCCGCATTGCACATGGCGGCGAGCCAGACCCGACCGGGCTCGCGGAGGCGATTGTCAGCACTCGCAAGCAAGGTCCCGAGCGGTACCCCAACGTACCTTGGGCGGCGAAGGGGTTCGTTTCGTCGTTGCTCGTGGCCGCGCAACGCCCGAACTTCCACGGCGATGTGTGGCGCTACGCAGAGTTCATCGATCTGCCCGCGGTCGACCGTCTGCTCGGTGAGGCCACCTCCGACGCACCGTCATCTGCAGCCGGCGGTGCGAGGGCGTTCGACGCACGCCTGCCCGCAGACGTGCTCGAGGACATGCGCGCAATCATGCTGCAACAGACCGGACGCACGCCGTCTTCGGAACGCGTGCTCGCCTTCCAAGCGCTGCACGACGGGCTCTTCTTGGTCCGGGAGTTCGTGCCAGAGGTCGAGCCTTCGCTGGCTGCCGCGACCGCGCTGGTGCAAGTCCGCGCCCGAGTGCGAGCGCTCGCCAAACGCTTTCCGACCTTGCACATCGTGGTCGGCGACGACCAGTCACCACGAATCGGATTCGCCGATCGCCTGGCCGCAATCGCGACGCGACAAGCCGTGCGTTCGGGGCTGCACATCGATGCTCCGTCCTTCGCCGACGACGCCACGCGACTGCTCGAAAGCGAGTTCCTCCACGATCTGAATCACATCTACGAGTTGGTCCGACGCAGCTTTCCCACGGAAGAGCTCGACTATTACAAGCAAGCAATCTTGCGCGATGCCCTGAGCGACAACGCGCAAAAGGCCAAGCTAAACGGCTTGTCTGCCAGCGCCTTGAGTGTCCCACGAATCGAGGACGACGACGTTGTGACGGACTTTGCGCTGTACGAACTATTGTATGCGCGCGAGATTGGCCAAAGCCCAGCGTACGTCGTGGACGTCTTCCAAATCTACGACGAGCTGCGCGAACGCGCGGACGTTCGTGAAAGCTATCGACACGGGCTTTCGCTCTTGGACCGCGAGGGCCTTGCACTGCGCGCCGCGAGCACCGACGAAATGACTTGGCGAAGCTCTCCGGAGTATGCCGCGTGGTGGGAGAAGCGTGGTGACTTCGTGAAGCGCTCGCGCGGCAAGCTGCTTTCCTTGTCTCGCACCTTTGCGCTCTTGAAAGAAGCCGCATTTTCGCCGCGCGCGACCACACAGGCGCGCGCGGCGTTCGCGCGCTTCGGCAGTTTCGAGCGCTACCTCTCGCGTTTTTTCGATGATCTGACGCTGGTTCACGCGACGCCCGGCATCGAGAACGCGCTCACGGAGCTAGGAGAGCGCGATCAATTCCTCGCTGACGGCGTCGAGTTCGCGATCACGCAATTCAAACTACACGTGCTCGACCGCGTCTATCCTTCACCGGCGCGCAACGCGGAGGTGATGGAGAAGCTTGCCGACTTCTTGCCGAAGGTTCGCGAAGACTATCGCGCCGCGCTCGGCTTCACCCCAGGCCTGGAGTCCGGAGTGCCATTCTACGACTCGCTCAGTTCGTTCGTGCGCGCGGACGTCCAAGCGACCGCCGGCACCGACGTGCTGCGCAGATTGAACGTGGTGCAGCGCGGGCTGCAAAGCTGGACCCAGACCTACTTCTTGAAACAGGCCTACAAGATCCTCTTCGACCGCGACCTGGACGAGGACGATCCCGCGCCGATTCCAACCGAGTCCCGCGCCCGTCCCTTCGTGACCCGCACCGTCGGTGATGCAACACACGAGTTCTTGGAGGCGAAACTACCCGAGCGATTGGCGCGCGAAACCAACAGCCATGACCTGGTCACCTGGATCAACTGGCTGATGGCCAACGGCGAACTCCTCCTCGACGGACAACCCAGCGGAAAGAACACGTATGCGGAGCTCATCACCAGCTACGAGCAACGACTCGCTGACTATCGAGAGCGCATTCGGTTGGGCGAAGCGAGCGGGAAGAACGTGCGCGCCGAACGTCAGCGCGTGCGAGACATCGAGCGCGAATATTCCTCGTTGCAACACCGCGTCCGTTCGCTGCAGACGGATGCCGCAGCTCAAGCCGCCTTCTACGCGAGAGCGACTCGAGACTACCGTGAAGCGATTTGGCAAAGCGCGCTGTGGCTGTTGGCCCTCGGAGTGTGCGGCATCCTGGCGTGGCGCTGGGCGCCGCGCATCGCCGGCGTTCAGAACCCCGGACGAGGCTGGCTCGCCATCGCAAGCTTCGTAGGTACGTGCGCGCTCGGCGTGGTGCCCTTTTGGGTGGCTGGCAATCCCGAGCGGGCCGAGCGCTTCGCGAGCCGCCCCCTGTACGCGCTGAGACTGCTGGACCGCGGCGACGGCGAAACACCCCGCGCACGCGGTATGGCGGCACAGCTAGATCGGACTCGGCCCTGGACCGTGCTGGCAACCAGCGCTCGGAAACCGAGGTAAGCAACGATGACCTCACCTCGTTCACTCGCTGCTCTCTTGCTCGCAGCCACTTGGCTCAACGCGTGCACGAGGACCGTGACGCAGAGTCCGACTCCAATCATGACCCCAGGGCGCCCCGTGACGCCCACGAGGATGCCCGTTTCCTGGGGAATTCCTGGGTTCTTTGAAGTGGGCCCCGAGGTGCGTTTGGACGCTCGGGGGTCCTCACTCGACACCACCGGTTGGCCCGCTGCCGTTCACCGCACACTGAACCGCCAGCCCCGTACCTATCTGTCGAGTGCAGCAGACGACCAAAGCAGCGTTTTCTTGTACACGGAGCCGGACCCGAATTTGCGACTGCGACGCTACGCGCTGGTCGTCCCCGAGCCGAAGTCGTTCAGCACCAACGGCGAAGCGACGGCGTTTTGGGGACGGAGCCCGTTGCTCATGAACTTCGCACTCGGTGCGGCGCGCAGCTTCGGAAGCTTCACCCGAATGACGGCGAGTGGCACGAGGCAAATACTACCGGTACGCGCTCGACTAGAGCCTGGCGGCGTGAACCCACAGGAATCGGAAAATGTGTACGAACTCGAAGACACTCGGCTCGATGTCTTCGAACACAAAGGTCTCGTACCGGGCGCACCGCTCTCCTACTTGGAGTTTACCGTGTGCGACCGAAATTCCACGACGGACGACGCGGAGCCAGCGCCGGTCGACGCGGCGCTCGCGCCGGATACCCTGAAGGTCGCGCTCATCCCGCTCCGCGAGCTGAGCTTTCTGCATCGACGTTCGTTCGAGAGCAGTGGCTATCGCGTCGTGCTGGGCAGTGACGCTTCGGGCCTGAGCTACTTCCTGGCGACCCCCAGCGAAGCACGGCCGCGCTGGGGCTTTGGAGAGGCAAGCACCGATCTCACCGTCGGTCGGCTCGAGGCGCACGACGGTCGCGACGCGGGCCCTGGCTCTGCGGCTGCGCTCGAGCTCTCTCGCCCCGCCCAGGGTTGGTTCTTGAGTGGAACGGTACGAAACGAAAGCGAAATCGAGGCCCTGCTCGCTCGCGGGGAAAGCTTTCGCGCTCGCGTGCAAGCGGCTCGGCGGGCCTTGCTCACTGGCGCCACACAAGAGTTTGCCGTGCAGGCGGCGCGCACGTTCCTCGACGCACATCGAAGTCGGCGTGTGCCGGGCACTCTCACGCGCTTCGCCTACGGCGACGCGCCGCAGCCCGCCAATAGCACCAACTTTTCGGCGGGGCTCCGCTATGGGCAAGACTTGGGCAGCGCACTCCGCGGGCTGACCTCGGTGCAACGCGCGAGCAAGGACGCGACCTTGTTGCACGAGCTCGCGGACCTTGCCGAGTCGAGCCTCGCGGCGATGTTGCCCTCGGGCGCGACCTTCACGCGAAGTTTCGAGCAGCTCGCCCTCCTCGCCGAGCACGACGAAAATGATGCCCGCGACGACGTGTTCATGGACAACGGCTCGCTCGCCGTTGCCATCAATCATCGCCGCCTGTGGCTTGCGAGCGCGCAAACGCACAGCCCAGCGATGACCTGGGGAGCGTTTGGCGCGGTCATCGACGGACACAGTTCGAGCGTCGACGAAGCACGCTACGAGTTCAGTATCGACTCGAGCTCGCTACCCCGAGCGCTGCTCGCTGACCAACCCCAATTCGCCATTTCGCGCCTATTTACGCCCAACTCTGGCGCAGTCCGAATCCGCGAAACGGCGGAGCTGCGCCGTGGCTTTCCGGCAGTCAGCGTTCGCTACCAACTCGAGAACCGCGGCGATCAGCCGGCGTTCGTGGGCGAAGCACGCCTCACGCTCGCTGATTTCATCGACTACGGCACGGGCGCCAACGAAAAATCGCAAGGTCGCTACGGTCTCGGGCACGTCGCCGACGGAGTTCATTTGCCGATCGGGTTTTGGATGGAAGGCATGAAAGCGCCGCTCTGGAGCGACTCACTGCTCTCAGGAGAGCTGGACCTGACGGAGCAGTACAAGAACCTCGGCGCGCGCTTCATGCTCGTTTTCGCCTTCGATCGTGCCCAGCTCTACTTCCTCGGTCGTGCGGCGGATCGGCTGCTCTTGTACAACGGACCCAACGGATTGAGCCGGCTCGAAGCACGCTACGCGCTGCAAGTCACGCTCCCTCCACAGCAGAGCTACGAGCTCCCGCCTGCTCTATCGTACACGCTGCGCGCGCCGCTTGCTTCCGTCGATGGCGACGGCATTCCCGATCAACTTCAAGAGTTGGCGCCGCTCTGGACGCGACTCGTGGCGGGTGAGGCGCTGGCCACACGAGCGGCGCAAAGTTCTCTCGACACCGACTCTGGTCAGGCCGAGCTCGTTTATTCGTGGATTTTGAGCGCCGACCTGCTCGAGACGAGCGGCGCGTCCCCTGCGTTCAGCGAGCTGGGCGCACGGCTCAGACAAAACGCGCTCCGAGGATCGAACTTCGCGCTGAGTACTTTCAACGAACTGCGCAATCGCAACGATTTGCTCCCCAGCTATGCAAACGACCACGACTACGGGTTTCATCTCGCCATCTTCGACTGGGCCTATCGTGAAACCTGCGACGCTCGCTATCGCGACGCGCTCCTCACCCTTGCAAACGACCTGGTTCGTCCTGCCCAACGCGGCGGGCTACAAATCAGCGACCCCAAGAGCCCGAGCTACGGTGGTTATCTATCGACTCAACAGGCCCGAGCGAGCGGCCCCACGCGAGTAGGCGATCAGGGCATTCGTCTTTGGGCGCTGCGCATTGCCTACGAACGAACCGGCGACCCGAAGTATCGACGCTCCGCCGAACTCTTCCTCAACCACTGGCTTCGACTGGATCCAGTCGCTCACGCTTTCACGGGCACCGTTTTCACGGACCAGCGGTATCGTGATGCCGACGTCGAACAGGAGCGTTCGCCCTTGGGCCACTTCGCGATGTTGGCGGGTCTCAAGGCCTGGTCCGATCTCTTGCCCAACGCCAAGCGCCTGTACTCGGCCGGGCTCAGCTCGGCCACCGCCCGCGAGCTCGTACATCGCATCGGTCTGAGCGGGCCGCGCCGACTGCTCGTTCCGCGTGAGGCATTGGCGGACTTCAGTGATGACGCCGAGCTCGGCGGATCGTTCTTGTGGGCCACGACCTTCGATCCCAATGGCTTGCGCGGCCGATTCGCTGCCCAGTGTCGGCGAACTGCGCCGTCGCTTGCTTCGTCAACTGGTTCCAACTGAATGAGAGACTCTTCGTTGCAGCGCTCGACGTTGTCCATTTTGCTGCTCAGCAGCCTGCTCCTCTGCGCTGGGGCGGGGCACGCCTCGCCCGACCAGAGTCCATCATCCGAATCAGGAGCGGCCCGCGGCGCGGTCCGCCGCCTGCTGCAACTGGGTGAGCGAGCGGAATCGCAGCGCGGCGGAGAGATCGCGCTCGCTCGACGCCGCGCGGAAACGAACGACGCGCAGCGCACCGCCGCTTGGCTGGATTGGCTACCGGATTTTTCATTCGCGGCGCGGCGCCAGGTCGAACAAGTTACGGACGCCGAATTGAACGTGCCGCGCTGGCGCTTCGACCTCGAAGCGCAGCTCGCGCTCACGGTCCCCAAGCTGCGCGCCGTCGATATTGCGAATTCAGCCCGAGAAAAGGGCCGAGCAGAACTCGAAGAAGCAGCGCATACCGCCCGACGGCGCACGCTCGAGGCAAGCGTCGAGCTATATCTCATCGAACGTCGAACTGCGCTGCTGGAGGAACAGATCGGCACGCTTGCTGCGCTCGCGTCCACGATCATCCCAACGCCAGACGGCGGTTCGAACGACGATCGCGTACTCGTCGACGGCTACTTGGGCGAACTGCGGGGGACCCTCGCCGAACTCGAGTACCGACGACGCGAGGCTGCCCAGCGCCTCGCCGCGACGGTCGGCGTTCCGCTCACCTCGAGTGGGCTCGACCCTCGTCTCGAGTTGCCTTCACTGCTCGAGGTGATTCGAACTGAATTCGACGCTTCCTCGGCGCGGGCTGGGCGAGTTCGACAGGCGGACGTCGAGCTGGAAGAGCAGCGCGAGCGTTGGACTCAAAGCCAAAGTTGGTACGTGCCCGAATTGCGATCCACGACGTTGGCGCTCCTGCCTCAGGGGAACGGTCTCGATGCGCAAGGAACATCCTTTCGTCTGACCAGCGTCACCACCGAGATTTCACTCGGTTGGCGCTTGCGCCCTGGCGTGCCCGCCTTGCAAGCTGCCCAACGACGAGCCATCACCAAGAGCCGTTTCGACCAGGAACAATCGCGCTTCGCCCGTGGGTTGACCGAAGACCAGACTCGGGCGCGCCTCGATGAGTTTTCTCGTTCCTGGCAGGACGATGGCAGTGTTCGCCTTGCGCGCAGCGAGTTTCGGGACGCGATGCAGCGCTTCGCACGTGGCGAGCGCACCGTGGCCGAGCTGTCGTCTGCGAGCCGCAGCCTGCTGCAAGCGGACCTCCGTCGCGAAGATCTGTTGGGGGAAGCGCTTCGCGCCCAAGTCGCGCTTTCGAGCAACGATCGCGCGGATCTTGCGCCCCCTGGTAAGGCGCACCGCCAAGAGCTCAGCTCGCCCGAGGTCGACCGCGGGTTGCTTGGGTCCGTCGAACGCGCACCGGTGCTGAGGAGCGCTCGCGCCGAAGCCGAGCGCGCGACGCAACGCGCGCGCAGCGAGCGTTTCTGGGTGGCCACGGGCATCGACGCAGGCGTCCTCTTGCCCGTTTACGAGTCAGGGGATCTCGACCTGCCTGTGCGACCCGAACTGTCGCTCTCGGGTTCCGGCAGTTTGGCGACGGTGGTGCGCGAGGCGAGCGTGCTCGGACGTTGGTCGCTGGACCTGCGCCCCACTGCGGCCACCCAGCACGCTTTCGAAAGCGAGGCACGGCTACGCCAGGCGCAGGTAGAACTCCAGCGAAAGAAGTATCAATGGCGCGAGCTCGAGGCGCGTTTGGAGCTCGCCCATGCTCGGAAGGCCTTCGAACTCGCGACGCGAGCCTCGCAGGGAGCACTGGAGTCTTGGCAACGCGAAACGCAATGGTTCGAGCAAGGGGCCGCGAGCGAAAGAGACGTACGTCTGGCCGAGCTCGCTCATCACTCCGCGCGAGACGAGCAGGGCAAGGTCGAGGCACGGCTACGCAGCGCCGAGGTGCTCATGGCAAGTTACCTCGGAGCAGAACGCGGCAGGCAAGTCAGCGTGAATGAGAGCCCCGAGGCGGTGGAAAGCTGGGCGTTGCATCACTTTTTGCCGGAAAATCAGCTAATCGGCTTCGAGAGCGCGGAGCGGCGGCGCGAGGCGCTGCTCGAGGCGACCTTGGCCCACGCGCAAACCGAAGCGCTGGCGAAGCCGGCACGCGGAACGACCCTCACCACTCAAGTCATCCAAGGAGTCCGCGGGGGCGCGTTCTCGTTCACGCTAGCGCTCAGCGTCGCCTTGGACTCGGTGCGCGACGCGCCGCAGCTCACTCGCGCAGCCGAGCGCGAGGGGAGAGCCCGCGGGCACATGAATTCGATCGAACGCGAGTTCGAGGAGCAACGCGCGCTGCTGCGACAACGTCTCGACGAGGCCGACGAGCTGCTCGAGACCGAGGCGGCCATTCAACAGCGCTTGACCACCCTCGGCGATACCCTGCGTCGCGAACAAGCTGCGAGACCGGACGTCCACCCTGCCGTCAGGCAGCGCCAGCTGGACGCTTTGCAAGCCGCGATCCTCGACTCCGAGAGACGTCGCGCCGACGCCGAAGAGCAGCGTCGCACAGCCATGCTTCGCGCGGTCGCCCTGGGCAATCCGCTAAAGTCCACGCTTCGACCGCCGAGCGTCGGTAGCTCGCTCGAGGCAGCCGAGAGCGCGCTGGTCCAACTCGACCCAGAAGTGGCCGCAGCCGACGCGGCCGCGATTTCGACCCGTGAGCGCCAACCCGTGCCCGTGGCGTCGGCGCTTCATCCAGTTGGTCCCTTCGCCATCGGTTCGTATTCCGCAAACCGCGTCGTCGGGCCGACGACGACCAAGACCTGGCGTGGGGATTTCGGTGTCGGACTAGCGCTCGGGTTGGACGAATCTCTCTCGTTTCTCGCGACGAGCAAGCTCTCGAACGCAGCCGAGCACGAGCGGGTGGCTGCGCGTCAAGCTTCCGCCCTGCGCGCGATGCACGAGCTCGGGCGCACTTGGACGGCGCGCGAACTCTCGCGTTTGTCCAAAGAAGAGGAAACGGAGGCGCGGCGCCAACTCGATGGTTCCGTGCAGCCACGCTATGAGCTCGGGCAGGTCACCGCAGCGACCCTGCTCGAAGCCCAGCAACGACACGCCTTCGCGCGTCTGCGGCGTGCATCGGATGAATCGCTGGTCCGAACCCAACACGCTTTGTTGGTCGCTCTGGGCGGAGCCGTGAGTGACGCGGGGCTCGACGAGTATCAGAAGCGAGCCTCGACTTGGGCGACTCAGCACGCCGGCGGCGAGCAAGCGACCCGTGCCTCGGACTCAGATCCCGCACAGCTGGCGGCCGAGGAACGCAGCGCCGCCGCCGCGTCGGTAAGCACTGCCAGCGCGCTGCGCTTCGTCTCACCGATCACCGCTTTGGCAGAAGTTCGACCGGCGCGCTTCGAGACCACCACCGGAACGGATGAGGCACGCGAATCGAGCGCCGGGCACGAGCTCTTGTGGGTATTTTCCTTGATCGTTCCTGTCAAACTCAAGGAGTTTGGCGCGCTGTCCGTGGCCTCCGCGCGCGCAAGGGAGAGCGACGACGAGCTCGCTGCGGCGGCGCGAGCAGCCCAGCTTCGAAAGCTCGGGTTGCGGGCGCGCCTTGCTGCGCTTCAGAAGGAGAAGGCCAGCGCCGCCACTCGTCGAATGGCGGCCGAGCATGCCCTCGCCGAGCTCGATGGCCGGCTTCGCGCGGCGCAAGACCATGCCACGATCGACGACGTCGCAGCGGCCCGAGCGTCGCTGTTCGAAGCACGCCGCGCTGAAGTCCTGGTCGATGGCGCGATTTTGGAGGCCGCGTCGTTGCTCGAAGCCACCAAGGAGAACCGATGAAACGTCGAAGCCCCCTCTGGCGCGCGGGTCTACTGGCACTCGGAGCAACGGCGCCGAGCGGTTGTCTCGCCAAAGAAGTCGAAGATCCCTGCAATGCCTCGCCCACGTTCGACCGCTTCGCGCAAGAAGCGGAAGCTGCGGCGCGCGAACCGTACACGCAAGAAGTCCCAGTCCCTTGCCCGGTGCTCGATCGCCCCCCTGATGGCAACAAAACCGCCGAGGGCATCGTATTCGAGGAATACGCCGCGATGACCTCCGGAAGCGCAGGAAACTTCGTGGATCGTGACGAGTGGTGGGTCAAAGCGCTGCCGCGCGGCGAGCTGCACGTGCAAACCCTGGAGGTTTATGACGAGTGCTCGAAGCTCGGCTACGACCAGTTCAGCTTCGACTATTCGGCAGCCACACCAGCCGTGGATCCAGTCCCGAGCTGCGGGCGTTACTTATCGGCACTCGAGCTCGGACATCAGTTCTTTCGAAGCAGTCCTCAGCTATTCCAGGTCGAGGCGACCGCCTATGCACGCTTGGTCGGCCTGCAGTCGAACCCGGCGTTCGGCACCTCTCTCCGCTTTACGACTGAAGACGCGGCGCATGATGGAGAGCAGTTCCCGGCGTTGACGAAGATCGCGATCAGCACGCCTGAGCCGCAAGGCTTGAGCTTCGTCGCGCGGCTACGGGGGACGACGTTCGAGGGCGTCATGCAAGCGCTGATCGTTCCCGCCGCGGCGACCAGTTTGCACATCAGGATGCGGCTCTACCCTCGCGCCGGCGCCGATCCCAACGTGCGAATAGGCGTGCTCGGTATGAGCTCCATGTTTTGGAAGGGCGCCGCGGATACTCCCGACATCGGCAACGACGAGGCGCACGACACCGATCAGCTGTACGTTCGCCTAGCCAGCGGAGAAGAAACGCGCGTCACGCTCGCCAATCCGCCGCTCGAGACGCTGGCTCCTAGTGATCCGTGGGCGCGCACCCTGTATACCGGCGCGCTCGAGACCGTGGCCCTCCAGCAAGTCGAGCGAGACCCCAATCGTTATCTCGCGTACCCGTCTGCTCGGTATGGTGACCGCCCGTCGATGATCGCGAGCCAGCTGAAGTCGAGCGTGCCGCTCAGCGCGGAGTTGTCGATTGGCAACGCCAACAGCGAGTACATCGACAACCTCGTGCTCAATCTGATCGCGGAGACCGGCGACAGGACCCAGCCCATCGACGTGAGCTACGTATTGACCGCCTCGTCGATCTAAGGGCCCTCGAACGGCCAAGGGCCTCGAGCCGAACTTCGCCGGTCAAGGAACGGAGGCCGTCACCAGATACGAAACGGAGATGGGCTCGCCCCCTGCATTTGCTGTCCCGTCGACGAGGAGATCGGCGACGACGTTGCCATCGAACGCCGGCTGCGCCATCACGGAAAGGTCGAGGACGAGCGGCACGCTGGCTTGGAAATTGGAGAGGCTGACGTTCGGATACAACTTGCCATCGGGCTGCGTGCCGTCTTGGAGCAAGGTCAATGTTTCGAGCGCGGCCGCGCCTGTGACGAGAGGGACTCGGGTCCATGCGCCACTGCCCCACTCGAGATCTGGGTCCGAGAACGCCATTTCGAACGAGGTGCCGTCGGTAAACGTGGCTCGAAGGCGATCGAAATTGCGGGCGCCACCGACCGAGAACGAGCCGCTCAAAGAAGCGACCGAGATCGGCGAACCTTCCGCGGCAAGCGACCGCGGGTAGAGTTCGAGTTGAACGCTCGATCGCGTCGTATCGCCGACCTTCAACACCAAGCGCGCTGCGCTGGAGAAGGTCGACCCATTGCCGAAAGCCACGAGTTCGAGCGAATCACCGTCATGCCGCACGATGTCCAGCCGATCGAAGGCTGAGTCTCGACTCTTCGAGTCGAGTGGACCGCGCGGAAGACCGGCAAACACCCCGAACTCGTTGGCTCCAGAGGAGGGGGCTAGCTGCATCAGACCGGAGCCCTCGATGCTGAAAACGCGCGGCAAGGCATCACCGGTGCGGTGACCGACTTGAATCCCGGTGAGGTAGCGGCCGCACTCGGGCGCGGTCGTCAGCGGCGGAATGGCGAAGGGGTACTCGTAGCCGAACTTGTCGTACGTCACCGCGTCGCACCACTCGGCCGTGATTTGCATCGGCGCGACGTGCGACCCACCTCGTGGCATCGCTTTGATCCACCACAGGTGGTCGTCCAAGAAGTTGCCGTTTGCGCCGCGCAGCAACGACGAGTACTCATCAGCGCTCAACCCGATCGAGGACTCTTCACCGTCCGCCGGTGGGTCGAGCTCTGGGCACGGCTGGATGGTCGGAGGCTGGTAGGAGCTTTTGGCCGCCGAACGCGCGTCGAGCTTGCGCGTTTCGAATGAGTTTGAAATATCGCATTGGTCCGGCACGGCTTTCGAGCCGCAGCCAAGGGCGAATTGCGCTGCTGCGACGAGCAGCGCTGCAAGGAACGTTCGGTTCATGGAGCTCCCAGGAGCACGCGTTGGTCGGAGGCACGTGGCGAAGGCTCGACCGGCGGACGATCCGTGTGATCCATCTCTCGCAGGCGCGCCTCGGCAGACGCGTACCAGCTGGTGAGGCGCGCCAAGTTTCGCACTTCACTCACGTAGAGCGCCAGAAAGAGCAATGATTGATCCAGCATTCTCGTATCCGTGCAACGAGCGCGAAGGCTGACTGGATCCAGCGCGTCGGCGACCGGCTCGCCGCTCCAAGCCAGCGCACCGAGCACGCGGTTCAGATTCTGCTCGGCGAGCGGAACGCCCGTGGTCCACAGTTGAGCCGCCGCGTAGGGCGTTACGACGTCAGGTCGGTCGAGTCCGAACTCCGCATAGCCGTTCGGGGGCTCGCAGGCCGGCGCGTAACCCCAAATGGCGTGTGTTTTTGCGCGTGCGACACGCGCGCTCGCCTGCACGTAGTTGCGATGACTGACGCCTAGTGACTGTGGCGCAAGCGCCATCTCGTCGAAGAACAACTGACCTGAAAGTTCGACGAATGCGCTCATCCGATATCCCGAAGCCAGCGGCAATCCAGCGCGTTCGGTCCAGCGATAAGACATCTCGTCCCACGCGCTCGCCGGGAGGAGCCCCAGGCCTACCAATGCGAGCACCAGCGGTCGCGCTTCACTGTTTCGGTCGCCATACGAAAAGCGCTCGGCCTCGACGACCTTGCCCGTCACTGCGTCGATCGAGCTTCCGCCGGAGAGTAACCCGGACGAGACGAACGCCGAGTACTCTTGGCGCTCGAACAGCGTGCGAGCACGCCGCGCGAGGGTCGGGCGAGCCGCACGATAGCGCGCCTCGACGATGCTCAGCGCGACCGTGACCCACGCGGAGTCGAGCGTCGAGTAGCGAACGGCTCCAGCCTTGACCTCGGCGTGCGGAGCACCCTCGAGCTTGATGAATTCCGGGAACAAGCCGCGAAAAGTGCGTAAACCCTCGAGAGTGTCGAGCACGCCCGAAACGTATTCGGCACAGGTCGTCTCGTTCGCCAGGCCGACGCGCTCGGCCACCAATTGCGTGAGTAAGTCGAGAGCGAGATTCGTGGGCTTGGTCCAACTCCGCCCAAAGCGTCCGGTGTTGTCCGCCGCAGCTCGCTGTTGCCCGCTCGGGTTCACGCGGAAGGCGTCCAAACCGCGATAAACGAGCGCGCCGTACTTTCGCGTAACGGGCTGCCCAGCGCTCGCCTCACGTCGCTTGCCGACACCCGAAACATCGGGTGATGGGCAAGCGCTGAGCGCCAGTGCGAACAGGAGAAGCGCAATCCCTCGCCAGCCCCCGCATCCAGTCGACGTGGGTGAATCACGGACATGGGCGATACAGCTTCCGCTAATCAATCGCCAATAGCTCCACGTCGAACACGACCGGGCCCTTGGGTGCATTGCGCGGCGCTGTTGCGTAGGCCAAGCGCTCGGGCAGCCAAAAGCGAAGTTTGTCACCGACACGCATCAGCTGAACACCCTCACTCAGGCCGATCGGCAGCTCATAGGTGAGAAAACTCGCGGGCTCCCCGGCGAGCACCGAGCTCGCAAACAACACTCCGCGGCTCGTCCACCCTGAGTGATAGATCGTCACCCGACTATTGGCGGCGGGCTGCTGATCCCCAGAGCCTCGATGTAGGACCTGAAAGCGCAGGCCCGTCGCGGTGCGTCGAGCGCCGGGCGGCGGCGCCGCATAGTGCACCGGACGCTGGGGCGCGCGAGTGAGCTCACGAAGCGTGACGTCGACGATGAGCTCCGCCGCCGGAACGCTTCTTGGACCCTCTTCGGTCGCGCCCTTCGTAGCTGCAGGCAGCCAAACACGGCGCGATTCACCGACGCGCATGCGTTTGACGACACATGGCAGTCCAGGCGCGAGATTCCGCACGCTTTCCGCTACGGGTTCACCGTGCGTCGCCGAGCTATCCAATGCTTGGCCCGAGCGATTGAACATCGTGTACTCGAGCAGCACGCGGTCATCATCGCTGGGTCGTTGCGGACCCGAACCCGACTCGAGCAATCGACTCATCGAACCGCAGGTCTCGAGGCGCGCGTCGGGAGGCAGCACGGCATCTTCGGCGGAAAGTCGCGCAGCGCTCACCCTACTGGCTAGTTCAGCGGCAGCCGACAGCAGCGTGGCTCCCCTCGGGCCGTCAGCCGACGCGGTCTTTTCGACTACCGGCTCGTGCCGCTCGGCAACGGCAGAGCGACACGCGACACTCGACCAGCCGAGCATCACGATTGCCAGCACGCCCGCAACGCCACGCTCCTCGTTCATGGGGCGATCACGGTGAAGCCTTGGGCCGCCGTCCCATTGCAAGTGTATTGCTGGACCCGCGCTCCATCCTCGCCCGACGCGCCTTCGACGTCGAGGCAACGGTCGGCGCCCGTTTGCGCGAGCAGCTCGTACGTAGCGCCGCCCCGCGTTCGTACCTGAAAGCGTTGCGCGAGGCTCGAGTTGCAGATGTACCCCTGGACGGTCGCTGCGTTGGCGTCGGACCCGCCCTCGATGTCGAGGCAGCGTTCGCTGATTGCCGCACGGATTTCGTACAGATCAGCGCCGAGCCGGCGAAAGCGAAAGCGTTGCCCGGCCGAACCGTTGCACCCCAGTTGCCGCAACTCTCCGACTGCACCGAGAGCTCGCTTGGCGTCGAGGCATTGCCCCACCCGCGTGCCCGTGCGAATGCGAAACGTGCCGTCGGGGATGGGCGCGTTTGCGTCGTTGTCGAGCGCCAGGGTCAGCGTTTGTGCAGCGGTGCCGTTGCACGAGTATTGTTGGAGCTTGGTCGCGTTCTGCGTGGAGCCTCCGCGCACATCGAGGCACTTGCTGCTGCCGGTCTGCGAGACCAAACGGTAAGCACCGCCCCCGAGGTCAGCCACCACCCAACGTTGCGCGGTCGTCCCGTTGCAGGTGTATTGCTGAATCGCCGCGCCATTTTCAGCCGAGCCGCCTTGCACGTCCAAGCACTTGCCGCTCGCGGTCGAAACGAGCTCGTACACGTTGTCGGTCACGTTGCGGAGCTCCCAACGCTGAGCTGCACTCCCATTGCACGTGTATTGCTGTACGGGCGCAGCATCCTTGTCCGATCCGCCTTCCACGTCGACGCACAATCCGTCGGCGGTACCCAAACGAAGCTGATAGGTCGCGTTGCGAACCGGTGGAGGCGGCCCTCCACGCAACCCGTACACCGAGATCGTATTCGAGAACGACGCGACGTACACCTTGCCGTTCGCGATCAGCGGCGCATTGTACTTTGCGAGCGACAGCATGTCGTCGCCAACTCCTCGGCTCTGCCACAGTAAGCGCAAGCTCGTGGCGTCGAAGGCGTGCAGGGTGCCCGGAACGGTGAAATTGTTCGCGTCGCCCACGGCTTGGGTCGTGGCCCAGAGAATGGCAGTGCCCGGCTGGGAGCCGTTCGCAGAAAGCGACATCATACCGCCCGGCATACCTTCCGGCGGGAGCACGGAGCCCACTGCGACGGCGGGAGTATCGAACTTGCCGCTGCTCTCGTTGAAGCGATAGGCGCGCAAATAGTCGTTCTCACCCCAAACATACATGTTCGTCCCCGAAGGGCTCTTCCACATGACGACGCCGTTGTGGATGTGATGCGTCCCCGTGGGGTGCGGCGCGGAGCTGACGGCTGCGAATCGCTGCGGAATTTGTACGTCACCGTCCGCGCGATGCCCGAGTTCCCCGGTTCGCAGCAGGTAGATGGAACCACCCTTGCCGCCACTGACGACCAAATCCTGATCCGGAACGAAACTCGGCCCCGCCGAGCCGAGATCGAGATCGCGATCGTTCAGAGTGGCGTAGTTGCTGGGCGTGAAGTAGTCGAGCCGAGTGAGTGAACGAGGTGCCAGCTTGATGAGGCTCATGCCGAGCTGCCGATTCCCGTCGAAGCTGCCGTTACCGGTCGCAATGAACACGTTCCCGTCAGCGTCGAAGGCGGGCCCCGCTCCGCCCTGCCAAATACCGCCCGCGCTGCCGTTGGGCGTGACGTTCAACGCCGCCGTGCGTGCCAGCGTCGCCGCATCATAGGCCATGACCCAACCGTGGTAAGCACCCCGGTCGCAGTACGACGCAAATGCCACATAGACGACGCCATTCGAAAGCGCGAGCGCTGGGCGTTGATTCGCGTACACGGAATCGAATCCGCTCGCAGTGATGGTCACCGGGCCACCTAGCTTTTCCGCGCCCGTTTTGAGGTCGACCGCGTGAAGCACGTGCCTCTGCACGCCGTCCGTCAGCGTGTGTGACACGAGGTAGAGAGTCTGCGTAGCGCCGTCGATCACGGGCGTTCCGGTGATTCCGGTGTTGCTGGTGACGTTGTAGCAATCATCGAAGGTAGCGGTGTCCTGTCGCCTCGTGGCGCGTCCGGACCCGTTGTAGCTCCGTGACCAAAGCGTCGTCCCTTGGTCCGCGTCAATCGCGTACAGCGTATTGTTCACTGTCGCCGCATAGAGCACGTTGCGCGGAGCGCCATCGACACTCACCCCCGAGGCATACAATAAGGAGGCATACAACTCATCATCCACCCGCGCTTGAAACAGCAGCCCGAATTGCCCAGAATTCACGTTGTCGGGCGTGAGCACGGACTCGGCCAAATTCGCGCCACTTCGTTGATTGTCATACGCGCGCGTGAGCACGTTGAACGAACCGAGCGGCGTCGTGGCCGCCGCGGCGCTCGCGTTCGGGTCATTCGGAGTAGAAGCTCCGCAGGCCGAAACCGAGGCGATCGTCAGACAACAAGCGGCGACCGCGGCACGACTAAACATACGCAAAGCTCCTCGAATCAGTGATGTTCGTTGCGCTCCGCACGAACGACGACGGAGCGATGTTCGAACGAGTTCCAATCGACTCGTCGAGTGCGACCGTATCGTCGATCGATAGGCAGTTTCAAGCCGCAATTCGCGCAAACAACCGAGCAAAAGCGTCTCGCTACTCGAACCGTATCTCGCGTTCGCGATCATCACCCAATGAGTCCGATTGCGCTCGAAGCTTGTGGCGAATCTGAGCGTCGATGTTCAGCAGTGAAATGCGGAGTGAGGCGCATTGACACGACGAACGGCTGTTGGCCTCGCAATGCAATCCGTAAGACGAATGCTTGATTGGGTGAGCGGGCGAGTCCGCGCGCTGATCGGCGCATAGCTCGCAGCGCGGCTCGTTCGAATTCGAAACGTTGCGCCGCGTCGTTCGACCTGCCGTCACCTCACGCGGCCGTCGCTCGACTCGGCACACATGACTCTTGGGTACCGCATCGCGAACAGTCACGCTGGAGTCACGCCAGGAGCGCCGCGAATGGAACCTTCTGCCGTCGCGGCTCGTTCAGTCGGCATTTTTCGCGCTCAGACTTGCATTCAGCTGGCCTGGCCCCGTCATTTTCTCGATACTTGGTGGACAGGAAGAAGATGAAACATTCGCTCCTCTCAGTCATGGTTTGGGTTGGCGTCGCCGGTTGCGGAAGCTCGGCAACCGCGCCCGAGTCGAGCGGCGGAGCCTCGACCGGCGCGTCAGCGGGCGGTAGGTTCAGCGGTGCTGGAGCTGACGGCACGGCGCACGCGGGGGCGAGCATTGGCGGCGCACTGCCCGTGGCCAGCGCAGGCAGCAGCACTGGAACGGCGAGCAGCGCCGGGGCCCACAGCGCGGGCGCGGGCACCGGTGGAGCGGCCGGCGGTGTGAGCAACGCGGGCGCGAGCAGCGCCGGTACGCACAGCGCGGGCACGAGTAACGGCGGCACCAGCAGCGCGGGCGCGAGCACCGGCGGTGCCGTAGGGTCCGGCGGAAGTGACGCAATCATCACTCCTATGGGTTACAAGCTGGTCTGGCACGACGAGTTCGATGTCGACGGAGCACCGGACCCGGCCGTGTACAGCTTCGAGAAGGGCTTCCAACGCAACGAGGAAGCGCAGTGGTACCAAAGTGCCAATGCCACGGTCCAGGGCGGGCTACTCGTGATTGAAGCGCGCAAGGAGACCGTTCAAAATCCCAACTATACCGGCAGTGGAGACTGGAAGACCACGCGCAAGACCGCCGAGTACACCTCGTCGAGCCTCAGCACGAGCGGACACCAGAGCTTTCAGTACGGCCACTTCGAGATGCGCGCGCGCATCCCGACCGACGCCGGAATGTGGCCCGCTTGGTGGACACTGGGCGTGAGTGGCGAATGGCCGTCGAACGGCGAGATCGACATCATGGAATTCTACCAATCGAAGCTGCTGGCGAACGTCGCCTGCGGCACCTCGACCCGCTGGCAAGCGAAGTGGGATTCCGCGACCAAGTCACTTTCGTCACTCGGCGCGAGCTGGACCTCTCAGTTTCACGTCTGGACGATGGACTGGGACGACCAAAACATCGTTCTCTCGGTAGACGGAACTCAGCTGAACACGAGCGCTCTGTCGAGCATGCTCAACTCGGACGGCAAGAGCCCCTTCAAGCAGAAAGCCTACATGATCGTGAACCTGGCGATCGGCGGGCAAAACGGCGGTGATCCGTCCAAGACCAGCTTCCCCAAACGCTACGAAATCGACTACCTCCGCGTGTTCCAAAAGCAGTAAACGTCAAGCGGGCGTTCTTCACGGCGGTCGCCGCCAGAGACTTTGCGGCCCCCGCCAACGGTGGGCGCCATTCCGAAACCGGCCGGACACGACCAGCACGCCACTATGTGCGCATTGAGGCTCGAGCTGCAGGCGATCAGCAAGACGTACCCCGGGGTTCGGGCGAACGACGGCGTTTGTTTGCAAGTGGCAGAGGGCGAAATCCACGCCGTGCTCGGCGAAAACGGCGCGGGCAAATCCACCCTGATGAAGATCATCTATGGCGCGGTCCAGCCCGACTCGGGCCGCATGCTGTGGCACGGCGAGCCGGTGCGCGTGGAAAGCCCCGAACACGCCCGGCGGCTCGGCATCTCCATGGTCTTTCAGCACTTCTCGCTGTTCGAGTCATTGACGGTGACGGAAAATGTCTGGCTCGGCTTGCGTGAAAAGTCGCGCGTCCAAGTCGCCGCGCGCATCCGCTCGCTGGCCAAAACCTATGGACTCGAGGTCGAACCCGAGCGACCGGTGCACACGCTGTCGGTCGGCGAGCGTCAACGCGTCGAGATCGTCCGCGCCTTGCTCAGCGAGCCCAAACTGCTGATCTTGGATGAACCGACGAGCGTGCTCACGCCGCAAGCAATCTCTGATCTGTTCATCACGCTGCGCCGGCTCGCCAAGAGCGGCTGCTCAATCCTGTACATCAGCCACAAGCTCGACGAGATCCGCGCCCTGTGTGACGCCTGCACCGTGCTGCGCGCGGGCAAGGTGACGGGCGAGGTCAAAAACCCGGCGAACGAGAGCAACGCCAGTCTGTCGAAGTTAATGATTGGCAGCGAGCCTCCAAAGCTCGAACATCGACCTTTCGCACCGGGCGAGGTGCGGCTCATGGTCCGCGACCTGAGCCGTGAAAAACCGAGCGAGTACGGCACGGCTCTCGAAGGCATCGACTTCAGCGTGCACAGTGGCGAGATCTTGGGGCTCGCGGGTGTATCGGGCAACGGCCAAGCCGAACTGCTCGCGGCGCTCTCGGGTGAGCAATCGCAGCGCGGCCGCGGAACCGTGGCAGTCGATGGTGTAGACGCCACGCGCCTCGACCCCGCGCAGCGACGCCGACTCGGCCTGTACTTCGTGCCCGAAGAACGACTCGGTCGAGCCACGGTGCCGAGTTACTCACTCGCCGGCAACGCGCTGCTCACGCGGAAGGCGGCCCTGCCCACGAGTTTCCTGCTGCAAGCCAAACCGCTTCGCGAATTGGCCCGGCATTTGATTGAGCGATTTGCGGTCAAAGCTCCAGGCCCGAACGCGACCGCACGCAGCTTGTCAGGTGGCAACCTGCAAAAGTACGTGGTGGGTCGCGAAATCGACGCGGCCCCGCGCGTCTTGCTAGTGGCGCAGCCGACCTGGGGTGTCGACGTCGGCGCAGCGGCGCAAATCCGCGCGGAGATTTTGAAGCTTCGGGACGCGGGGTCGGCCGTGCTGCTCGTCAGCGAAGAGCTCGACGAGCTGTTCGAATTGAGCGACACCTTGCGTGTCATGGCTGGCGGCCGCGTCTCGCCTCCGATTGCGACCGCAGACGCGACCCGCACGCTGATCGGCCAGTGGATGAGCGGCCTTTGGCCCGGAAATTCCCCCGCGCAACCGCAAGGAGCAGTCGCGTGATCAGGCTCGAGCCGCGCGCCGATCCGTCGCGTTGGCTATCGCTGGTCTCGCCGGTGTTTGCTCTACTAGCGACGGTTGCCCTGGGCCTGTTGCTGTTCCTGCTGCTCGGCAAGGACGCGCTCAGCTGCCTGCAGATGTTTTTCGTCGAACCGATCAAGGATGGGCGCGCGCTCGCCGAATTGTCGATCAAGGTCACACCGCTATTACTGATTGGACTCGGTCTTTCGTTGTGCTTCCGCTCGAACGTGTGGAACATCGGCGCGGAGGGACAATTCATTTTGGGTAGCATCTTCGGGACTGGAATCGCTCTTCGCGCCACTCCAGACAGCGGGTTTGGCCTGGTGCTGGCCTTACTGATTGCGGGTGCCTTCGGTGGCGCGCTGTGGGCGAGCCTCACCGCCGTACTGCGCGATCGCTTCAACGCCAGCGAGATCTTGGTCAGCCTCATGCTCGTCTACGTGGCCGAACAGCTGCTCGGCTATCTGGTCAACGGTCCTTGGAAAGACCCCAATGGCTACAATTTTCCGCAGACCATCACGTTCTTGGCAAACGCGCGCATTCCGCGCTTGGTCGAGGGCTCGCGTGCCAACATCGGGCTTCCCTTGGCCCTGGTCAGCGCGGCTGGCTGCTGGCTGTTCATGCACAAGAGTTACGCTGGATATCGGCTCGACGTGGCAGGGCTCTCACCGCCCGCGGCGCGTTACGCCGGCTTTTCGCAGCGCAGCGCGCTCTGGCTGCCGCTGCTAGTTTCAGGCGCCTTGGCCGGCGTGGCCGGCGCGTTGGAAGTGGCGGGCCCCGACGGGCAACTCACGACGCATGTTCCGCTCGGCTACGGCTTCGCCGCGATCATCGTCGCTTTCGTCGGCCGACTCGAGCCGATCGGCGTAATATTTTCTTCCGTGCTGATGAGCATGTTTTTCATCGGCGGTGAACTATCGCAATCTCGCCTCGGACTACCGAAATCGATCAGCGGTATTTTTCAGGGACTACTCTTGTTCTCGCTGCTCACCTGCGACACGCTCGTGAAAAATAAGCTGCGCATCACGCTCTCGCCTTCGCCCAAGGCCGTAGTCAAATGAAGGAACTGCTGCTGCTCTTGGGTTCGTCGATCGACTCCGGTACACCGCTTTTGTTGGCAGCGCTCGGCCTGATCATCAACGAGCGCTCCGGCGTGATCAACCTGGGCGCGGAAGGGCTGATGCTGATCGCCGCGATCACCGGCTTCGCCACGGCGCTGGCCACGAAGAACGATGCCCTCGCGCTCTTGGCGGGCGCGGCAGCAGCCGCGCTGTTTGCGGCATTTTTCGGCTTCTTGGTGATTTGGCTGAACGCCAATCAGTATGCGACCGGCCTCGCTCTGTCATTGTTCGGTGCTGGCTTTTCGGCCTTCGTCGGCACGAGCTATACCCAAGAGAGCCTACCGGCGACGAGTCACCACACGCTGCTGTCCCATCACTACTTCGTGTATCTGGCGGTGCTGTTCACGATCGGGCTGTCTTGGTTCTTGTTCCACGCCAAGGCCGGCCTCGTGCTACGCGCAGTCGGTGAGTCACCCGAGTCAGCGCAAGCACTCGGTTACCCAGTGCGTTCGATTCGCTTGGCTGCGGTCATCACGGGCGGTGCGTTGGTCGGTTTGGCCGGAGCGTTCGTTTCGGTCGTATCCACGCCGCTGTGGGTCGAGGGCATGATCGCCGGCAAGGGTTGGATTGCGCTGGCACTCACCACCTTCGCCACCTGGCGCCCCGGGCGCGCCTTGCTCGGCGCGTATCTATTCGGCGGCGTGACGATGCTGCAGCTCCATCTTCAGGGTCGCGGCGTCAATTTGCCCGTCGAATTGCTGACCGCCCTGCCTTACCTCGCGACCATCCTGGTCCTCGTGCTGATCTCGCGCAATCCGCGTTGGATTGCGGCAAACATGCCTACTTCACTGGGAAAACCCTTCTACCCGGGAGCTTGAATCATGCTTCGTTTGCTCGACCCAAGCACTTCCACCGTCACCGCCGCTGGCCTTCACGAAAGCGTTCCCGCACTCTCGGCACCCCTGCTATTGGCTCTCGTGCTCTGCTCATTGCCGGCGTGCAGCAAGAAGTCGAGCAACGAGGCGACACCGTCGAGCACACCACCCGCACTATCGGCAGAAGTGAAAGCCGCAGAGCCCGCCGCGCCCGGACCGCTGAAGGTCGCGTTTGCCTACGTCGGTCCGGTAGGCGACGCGGGTTGGACATTCGCTCACGACAAAGCGCGCCGCGAAGCGGAGGCGGCATTCGCCGGCAAGATCAAGACGAATTTCGTCGAGAACGTGCCAGAAGCAGCGGACGCCGAGCGCGTGATCCGCGACATGGTGGCTCAAGGTAACACGCTGATCTTCGGCACGACGTTCGGCTACATGGAACCGATGCTCAAGGTCGCGAGCGACAACCCGAAGGTGCACTTCGAGCACGCCACGGGCTACAAGACGGCGGGCAATCTACGCACCTACGATTCACGCACGTACGAAGGCGCCTACTTGGCCGGCGTGGTCGCGGGCTCGGTGACCAAGTCGAAGACGCTGGGCGTCGTGGGTTCCATCCCCATCCCAGAAGTGATCCGCAACATCGATTCATTCACGCTCGGCGCTCAAAGCGTGAGCCCAGACGTCAAAACCAAAGTCGTCTGGGTCGGCAAATGGTTCGACCCACCGAAGGAAGGTGAAGCCGCGCAAGCCCTGCTCGATCAAGGGGCCGACGTGCTGATGCAAAATACCGACTCCTCCGCAGTGCTACAGACCGCAGAAAAAGCCGGTAAATTCGCGTTCGGCTGGGACTCGGACATGACCAAGTTCGGCCCCCACGCGCACCTCGCGTCAGCCGTCATCAACTGGTCCCCCTACTACAAGAAGGCGATCCAAGATGCGCTCGACGGCACTTGGAAGACGAGCCAAACCTGGTGGGGCGTGAAAGATGGCGCAATCGATCTGATCAGCCTTTCCGACAAAGTGCCGGAAGCCACCAAGACCAAGATCGAAGACATCAAGAAGGGCCTCAAAGACGGCTCATTCACGATCTGGAAGGGACCGATCAAGGATCAGTCCGGGAAAGAAGTGCTCAAGGCCGACGAGAAGGCCGAAGACAAGCTGCTGCTCGGCATCAACTTTTACGTCAAGGGCGTCGAGGGCAAATTGCCGGGGGCGAAGTAGGCGGAGAGAGTACCGGCTCAGTCCGTCTGAGTCGCAGTGGCACCCACGCTGCCGACGCTCAAGGCCCGCTGCCAGCGTGGGTGACGCAAGCGCAATCGAGTTCCTTGACGAGTACGCAAGGTGTGTTAGATATCGACGCACTGTGAGCACGTACCACTTCGCCTGAGACGCCTCTTTCGAGCCATTCAGGGCCGCTGTGTCGCCAGTAGCGACGCCTAGCTGGCCGTGTGTTGGTGCTCGTTGAGTCTCGGCGAATGACAGTGCCACGGAGCGGCACGCTCGCGGTTGGCGTTGGGTGCGCATTTGCGTCGGGCTGGGGCTGACGCGGTGCGATCCGCGCGCTGAACGCGGCGCGCTCGCAGCGCCGGCGCACTCGTGTCCGCGGTTCGCAGCCTTCCTGCGACCGAAGGCGCAGCTGCGTCCGCGCACCGCAAACAAGCCTGAGAAATATCGATTTTAGACAACGGATCACAGCATGCTCGAATTCAACTCCAAAGCCATCTCGGAACATTCAGAGGTCCCGCTCGCAGACGACGGTCGGTTCGAACGACTGGTCGATGCTTGGACGCAACGAAACCCAACGAACCCAGCGACCGGCGAGCGATCGAGTACTTGCTACGTGGCCTCGGTCGGCTCGGAGCGCGATCCACAAGTGCGCGCCGCTCAGCTGAGCGAGATCGTCGCCTTGGTGCAGCACCAGGGCGGACAGGTGGTCGGTCAAGAGAGCTGTCCGCTCGCGGAACCGAACCCGCGAACGCTGCTGGGGACGGGCGCAGCCCGCGCGTTGGCCGATCGCGCACGCGCGGCCGGCGCCACGATGCTCGTTTTGGATGCGGAGCTCTCGCCGTCACAGACTCGCAATTTGGAGGATGCGACCGGCATCGCCATCTGCGACCGCGAGGCGATCATCCTCAACGTGTTCTTGCGCCACGCGCGCACCCGGCGCGCGAAAATGCAGGTCGAAATGGCGCAACTCGAATACTTGAGGCCGCGCATTCGCGGCGTCGGCCTCGACATGGATCAGCAGACCGGCGGGAACAAGAATGCGCGCGGCCCTGGAGAGACCGCTTCCGAGCTGTTGGCGCGCAAACTCGATGGGCGTTTGGCCGAGCTGCGAAAGGGGCTGCAAAAGCTCAATACTTCGGCCGAAACCCAACGCCAACAGCGCGCCGACTGCCAACGAATCGTGCTCGTTGGTTACACCAACGCGGGCAAAACCTCGCTGATGAACGCACTGACCTCGGCCGACTTGTCCGCGCGCGACATGCCCTTCGAAACTCTCGACACTACTTCGCGTTGCCTGACGCGACACGGTGGCGATATCGTGCTCAGCGACACGGTCGGCTTCATTCGTCGCTTGCCGGAACGCTTGTTGGCAAGCTTCGAGTCCACGCTCTCGGAAATCGGCGAAGCGTCGCTGTTGGTGATTGTGGTGGACGCTTCCGACTACGAACGCGAACTGCAACTCGAGACGACACTCCAGGTCTTGGAACGCATGGGCTTGCAGTCGATCCCACGGTTCTACGTGTTCAACAAGCTCGACCGACTCGACGCGTTTCCGAACTCCGACGAGCTCGCACGTTGGAGCGGCGGTCAGCCCTGGGCCGTGCTCAGCACACGCGATACAGACGCGGTGGCCAAGCTCGAAACCGCCTTGATTCAAGCGGTACGCCGCGAAGAAGACGAGCTCACGGCGGCGGTGCCCTACGCCGCTGCCCCGCTGCTCAAGCTGATCTACGGCAAATGCCGGGTGATGGCGAGCGAAGCCACGGAAGACGGCCTAAAGCTTCGCATCCGCGGACCAGAAGCGGTCATGGCCCGCATCCGGCAACAACTAGGAAAGGCGACGCAATGACGGCTCTACTCGAATTGTCGGCCGTGTCGGTCCGCGCGCCTGGCGGGCGGACCTTGTTCGATGGCTTGAATCTGCGCATGGGGCACGAGCGCGTGGCGCTCGTCGGCCGCAATGGCGTCGGCAAATCGACGCTGCTCGCGGTGCTCGCGGGCCTTACCGAGGCAGACACCGGTCGCGTGATCGCGCGCGGCCGGCGCCACTTCGTCGCGCAAGTCGACGAGCGGAGCGAGCCGGGCAGCCTCGGCGAGCAAAGGCGTGAAGCGCTCCGCAGGGCGCGCGACTCCGGTGCGGACATCTTGTTGCTCGACGAACCCAGCGAGCACCTCGATGATCAGGCAGTGACCTGGCTGCGCGCGTGGCTCGCTGACTTTCACGGATGCTTACTGGTCACCACGCATGATCGACGGCTCCTAGCGGACTTCAGACACTTCTTCGTGGTCAGCGAGTCGGGTTGTCGCTACTTCGGTGGCACCCTCGACGAGCTCGACGCCGAACTCGCGCGCGAACACCAGGGCAACGAACAGCGCTACCTGCGCAACTTACAACGCCTGGCGGCTGAAGAAGAACACACGCTGCACGTGGCTCGGCGAAAGGCGCGAAAAAAGCGCCACGGCCGCGTGAACGAGCTCGATCGTGCCAATCCTCGAATCCTGCTGAATCAGAAGCGAGACCAAGCGCAGGTGAGCCACGGGCGCCTCGCCCAACTGCGCGAAGCGCGCCTGGCCTCGTTGCGTAGCTTCACGCAGTCGAGCCGGCGCGCGTTGAGCGTGAGCCTGTCACTCGAGCTTCCGATGCCGACACTCCCCGCGGAAGACGCGAGCGTGCTCACGCTACGCGGGGTCTCCGCAAGCAACGGCGCACGGCCCTTGTTCGAGTCGCTCGACCTCTGCCTCGGTCGAGAGCGGATCGCGGTGGTGGGTCCGAACGGTGCCGGCAAGACCACGCTGCTCGAAGTGATGCACGGAAAACGCCGTCCGAGCAGCGGCACCGCTCAGCGTGAGATGTCGAAGATCGGCTACATCGCGCAAGGCGGAGCCAACTGGCAGCTGGATGATTCGCTGCTCGCGCAGTTGCTGCAGTCTGGGGCGACGAGCGAGCGCGCCGCACAGTTACTGATCGCGCACAAGTTCCCGCTCGCTCTCGGTGAGCGGCCACTGCGCTCGCTCAGTCCCGGCGAGCGGGCGCGTGCAGCGCTGATCGGGCTCTTCGCGCGGAGCCCGGCGCCGGAACTGTTGATCTTGGACGAGCCCACGTTCAGCTTGGATCTGCTGGGTCAGCGCGCTCTCGCGCACGCGCTCCGCGTTTGGCCCGGAGGGCTAGTAGTGGCCAGTCACGATCACGCTTTCTTGGCGCATATCGGTGTGGATCGCACGATCCAGCTGGGCGCGCGGGGTGTGGAATCGAGTCAGTAGGCGGCGAACCTCAAGCGAAGCTGCGACGTCGCCGAATCGCCCACACCACGAGCACGATCAACGCCGCAGCTCCGGCCAGCGCAAGCCAAACGCTGGGCGGGGTCGCCTTCATCAAATCGAACAGCGCTTGACCGAAGTAGCTGAGCAAAAATAGCGGAACCGCGTAGCCAACGAGCGAGCCCCAGAAGTGCGTCCCAAAGCTGACCTTGGACAACCCCAAGAACGTGTGCAGCATCTGCGGCATCCAGAAAATGAACCGCAGCACGACTACGGTCGTGAATGCGCGCGCGGCCAACGCATCATCATACTTGTGAAAGCGAGCCGGTAGACGGCGCTCGAGCCAATCACGCGCGACGAAGCGCGCGAACGAAAAGCCGACGACGCTCGCGGCCATGGTACCTGTCATCGACAGCGCGAAGGCGACCGGCCAGGGCCAAATCAGCGGCGCGGCCATGCAAAACAAAGTGCCCGGCACGCCGAACGGTTGCAGCACCGTGTACGCCACCAAAAACACGAGGTAGCCCCAGCCACCGAGCGCGCGCAGCAGGTTCGCGATGCCCGAAGGGTCCACGAATAGCTGCAAGACCCCGAACCGATGTGCGAGCGCCAGCATCAGCACGACGCCCGCCACGAGCGCGACTCTCATGGCTCGAGGGTCCCGAGGACGGGCGATCGTGACTTCCATCAGACTTCACTTCTGGAGCCCTTCCTTCCGATTGGCAACCGCGTCGCCTCGAATCGCGGCATACGGCCCGCGTATTGCGACGCGCATCAGCCCCAAATTCAGCACTGCTTCAAAAGCGACCGCTCTAGTGCACGCTCACCCCCCACCCAAACGCTGCAGCTCAGCGGAGGAGAAAGACCGCGCACCCGGCTCGGAATCGTGCGCGATCGAGAGAACCGCGCGGGCTACCACCTGCGCCTCGATTGGCCGCGCCGCGAAAGGTTTCAACGCCGCACCCAAAAAGCGCGAAGCGACGACCAGCGCGCGTTCGGTGGGTCGCGACTCCGCGCGATCCCCCAACAACAAGGATGGCTGTGCGATGATCAGCGATTCAAACCCGAGCTGACGTAGAGCTGACTCGGTCTCGCCCTTGACGCGATTGTAAAAGATACGAGACCGAGGATCCGCTCCCAACGCGCTCACGATCGCAAAACAACGCGCCCCCTCCGCCAGCGCGGCCTTGGCGTACTCGAGCACCGCGTCGTGATCGACGGCCCGAAACGCCTGCTGACTGCCGGCTTTTCCGATCGTGGTCCCGAGCGCACAAAACGCAACCTCCGGCGCCGCGAGTCCCGACACGTCGAGCGCCGTGAAGTCCACCACTCGCTGAGCGAGCTTCGGATTCGCAATCTCGAGCGTCTTCCGCCCGAGCGAAACCACCGCTCCGAACTGCGGGTCGTCCAGGAGCAGCGCCAACAAATGCGACCCGACGAGTCCAGAGGCACCAGCGATCCACGCGGTCTTCATGCGTGCACGTTAGCCGCCGAGGCCGTTCGCACAACCAATCAATGCATCAGCCTGCAGATTTCCATGTGCCCACGCAACGGCTCCTCCAGCACCCCTCGGCCGAACAGGTCGACGCAAACAGGCGCCGCTGGAACGACGATGCCGTAGCCGCTAAGCGCTGACCGGTTTCACGCGTGACGCGCACTCTTTCGCGCGGACCCGCGCTTCGGTCACGTCGTCCGCGTTGGCGAGCGCGACGCCCATGCGGCGGCGGGTGAAGGCCTCGGGTTTTCCGAACAAGCGCAGATCGCTTTCCGGCACGCGCAGCGCATGATCGACGCCCTCGAATGCGATCGCTGATTCGTCGCGCCCGCCGTAGATGACCGCACTCGCACCCGGGCGACGCAATCGAACGTCGACCGGTAGACCGAGAATGGCGCGGGCGTGCAGCTCGAACTCCGACAAGCGTTGAGAGCAGAGAGTGACGAGGCCGGTATCGTGCGGGCGCGGGCTCACCTCCGAGAACCACACCTCGTCCCCGCGCACGAACAGTTCGACGCCGAAAATCCCGCGTCCGCCCAAGTTGTCGGTCACCGCGCGGGCGATGGCGCGTGAGCGTTCGAGCGCGAGCGGCGACATCGCGTGCGGCTGCCAGCTTTCGACGTAGTCACCTTTGACCTGCACGTGTCCGATCGGTTCGCAGAAAGACGTCTCCACTTCGCCGCTTTCGCCGAGCGCGCGTACCGTGAGCAAGGTGATCTCGTAGTCGAAAGCGATCGAACCTTCGACGATGACCTTGCCCTGATTCACGCGCCCGCCTTGATTCGCGTATTCCCACGCGGAAGCGACGTCTTCCGGGCCTTTGAGCAAGGACTGTCCTTTGCCGGAAGAAGACATCACCGGTTTGACGAAGCACGGGTAGCCAATCCCGCTTTCGATCGCAGCACGCAGTTCATCGAGACTCTCGGCAAAGCGATAACTCGACGTCGGCAAGCCGAGTGTCTCCGCTGCGAGCCGCCGAATCCCTTCTCGATTCATGGTGAGGCGTGTTGCGCGCGCCATCGGGATCACAGTCGTCGACCCAGCCGCTTCGATCTCGCACAGGGTGTCGGTGGCGATGGCTTCGATCTCGGGAACCACGAAGTGCGGGCGCTCGCGTTCGATCAACTCGCGCAGCGCGGCACCATCCGTCATCGCGATCACGTGGGCGCGATGGGCGACTTGGTGCCCTGGCGCGTTTGGGTAGCGATCGACGGCGATCACTTCGACGCCGAGACGCTGCAGGGCGATGATCACTTCCTTGCCCAGTTCGCCGCTGCCGAGCAGCATCACGCGGGTCGCGGTGGGTGACAGAGGGGTACCGATTCGCATTGCCCTGCTCAAGTACAGGGATTGCTCGAGCTGGGCAAGCACGGGCATCGGTCGAAAGCTTTGAATTGTGTTTCGAAACAGAGTCTATTGTTCGAAACGCGATGGCGGCATCGGGAGAGTACCTCTGTTACACCGACGGCTCCTGTAAGGCGGCCGATGGCGCCCCCGGAGGCTGGGGTTTCGTGATCAAGCGGCCAGGGCTCGACCCCCTCGAGGGATACGGCAAAGCGCACGGCACGATTGCGAAAGTAATGGAGTACCGAGCCGTCGCCGAAGCGCTCGCCACCTTGCCAGTTGGCGCGAAGGCGGTGGTGTTTTGCGACAATCAATCGTTAGTCGAGAATCTGAGCAAGCAACTCGCGAATTGGGCACGAAGCGGTTTCGTCAATGTCGACCCGCAAATCGTCGACAGTGCGCGCAACATCGAGGCGTGCATCAGCGGCAATCGGCTCACGGTGCGCTTTCAGTGGTTGCGTGCGCACAACGGCAACGCGGGCAACGAGCGCGCTGACGAACTCGCCGCGCAGGGCGCGCGCGAGGCCAAGGCGGAGCTTGCCACCCGCGCGCGGCCAGGGCGGCGTTGAAGGCGAGCCGGCAGGAATGGCCCAGTTTCGCGCTCGCAGCGCGCGTTGCACGATTGTCACGTCCGGTTCCCGCTAGACAAGGGACGTGAGCGGCTCCATCTAGCTGCACCGAGCCACCGCTTCGGTTCGCTCGATTTCAAAACTAGGAGCAAGAAAATGCCTCTCGATCACTACGTGACGCTCGGCCGGTCCGGATTGCGAGTTTCGCCCCTGTGCTTGGGCACCATGACGTTCGGTGAAGACCTCGGTTGGGGCAGCAGCGTCGAAGCGTCCAACGCGATCATCGACGACTATTTGGGGCGCGGCGGCAACTTCATCGACACCGCGAATATCTACACGCACGGGCACTCCGAAAAAATCATCGGTGACCACCTGACCAAGAACCGCGGGCGGCGCGACCGCGTCGTACTTGCGACCAAATTTTTCGGCGGAATGTTCCCCGGCGATCCGAACAGCGGTGGCGCCAATCGCAAGGCGATCATCACCTCGTTGGAGAACTCGTTGCGGCGCCTCCAAACCGACTACATCGATTTGTACTGGATGCACACTTGGGACGAAACCACGCCCATCGAAGAGACCATGCGCACGCTCGACGACATCGTGGCGAGCGGGAAAGTTCGGTACATCGGCTTCTCCGACACCCCTGCGTGGAAGTGCGCGGAGGCACAGACGATCGCGCGCTTGCGCGGTTGGACACCGTTGGTCGCGCTGCAAATCGAGTATTCACTGCTGGAGCGAACCGTCGAAGGCGATCTCGTGCCTATGGCTCGAGAGCTCGGGTTGGGCATTACGCCGTGGTCGCCGCTCAAGAGCGGCGTCTTGTCCGGCAAATACACGCGCGCCAATCACGGGCAGCAGAAGGCCGATCGGGGACCTTGGGCCGAGGCGAACTTGACCGAAAAGACCTACGGCATCATCGACGCGCTGATCGCCATCGCCAAAGAGGTCGATTCGACGCCAGCGCGAGTCGCGCTCGCGTGGCTTGCGCAGAAGCCGGGCGTGACATCGATCATCCTCGGCGCTCGCAGCACCAAGCAACTCGACGACAACCTCGCGGCAGCCGATCTGTTGCTCAAGGCCGAACACGTGCAAAAGCTGGATGAGCTCTCGAAACCGACGCTGAATTTCCCAGCGGACTTCATGGGCATCATCCCCGGTTTCGCCTACGCGGGGACGACGATCAACGGCCGTTCTGGGCCGATCTCCCCGTTCGTGCCGCAAAAGGACGGTGTGCGTTACTGAGTTTCGGCGAGACCGCTTCGGGGCAGAGTGACTCTGCCCCAGTCGGCGCTTGCGCTCCGCCGCGAAAGCAGCGAATCGTCCTGCGCAGGCATGGCTTCTTCGACCTCATCCGCGTCCCGGTCACTGAGTAGTAACGACTATCGCACGCTGTCTTTGGCCGCGTTGGGCGGCGCGCTGGAGTTTTACGACTTCGTCGTGTTCGTGTTCTTCACGAAAGCGCTGAGTGCGGTGTTCTTTCCGCCGCAGATGGCGGAGTGGCTGCGACAATTGCAGACCTTCGGCATCTTCGCGGCTGGCTACTTGGCTCGACCGGTGGGCGGCATCGTCATTGCGCACTTCGGCGATCTGCTGGGCCGGAAGAAGATGTTCACGCTCAGCATCTTGTTGATGGCGGTGCCGACGCTCGCCATGGGGCTGTTGCCGCGATATGCGAGCGTCGGCGCGCTCGCGCCCATTGCACTCTTGCTGCTGCGCATTTTGCAAGGCGCGGCGATCGGCGGCGAGGTGCCCGGAGCTTGGGTGTTCGTGGCCGAGCACGTGCCCGAGCGGCACACGGGGTTTGCCGTGGGCACGCTGACCGCGGGACTCACGGCAGGTATTCTGCTCGGGTCGCTCGTGGCCACCAGCGTCAACACTGCCTTCACGCCGGACGAAGTGATCGCGTTTGGTTGGCGGGTGCCGTTCTTGATCGGCGGCGGGTTCGGGCTCCTCGCCGTGTATCTGCGGCGCTTTTTGCAAGAAACACCGGTGTTCCAGGAAATGCACGCCGCGCGAACACTGAGTGAGGAGCTGCCGCTGAAGACGATCGTGCGCGGTCACCTGCCGGCGGTGCTCTTGGCCATGTCGCTGACGTGGGTGCTATCGGCGGCGATCGTGGTCGTGATCTTATTTACTCCGACGTACCTGCAAACGGTGTTCAAGGTCGCGCCGAAGCTTTCGCTTCAGGCCAACAGCGTCGCAATCATCGGGCTGACCGGTGGCTGCGTGCTGTTCGGGTATCTCGCCGATCGCATCGGGAGCAAGTGGGCGCTCTCGCTCGGCAGCCTGGCCTTGCTCGTCACGAGTTCGTACTTTTATCACGCGCTGCCGCTCGCGGGCTCCGCGCTGTTCGTCGCGTATGCGATCACCGGCTTCTGCGTCGGCAGCATTGGCGTCGTGCCGTACGTATTGGTGCGCGCGTTTCCGCCCAAGATCCGCTTTTCTGGTTTGTCGTTTTCGTACAACGTCGCGTACGCGATCTTCGGTGGGCTCACGCCGGTCGTGCTCACACTGTGGCTGAAGAGCGATAAGCTAGCGCCCGCGCACTACGTCGCGGCCCTGGCGGTCTTCGGCGGGGTGCTGGCCTTCGTGAGGCTCCCGTCGAGCGAAAGCACCTGACGTCCCATCCTGGACCAACGACTCGTGCTGAAGAACTCAGTCGCGAGCGCCAAGAGCACACTTCTTCACAAACCGCAGCGCGACGCCGAAGGCTAAGACGCTGCGCGACTCTAAGTGTGACCATCAACCCCCATTCATCTGCATTTTTCCGAAGCGAACTGCGGGACGTTGGTGGGGGGGCGACACCGAGGGCCAAGGGCAACAGCGTGACGCGCGGCGAGGATCGATGATCCCGCGAGGGCCGGTGCCCGAGACTGCGACAGGGGATCGAAGCTGTGCTATCCGGGGCGCAGCTATGCCTGATCAGCTTTCTTCGGACCTGGCTTCGCTGAAGATCGACCGTACCGTTCGACCGAAGGGGAAGAGCCCGGTTGGATTGATCGTCGGCGTGCTGATTGCGCTCGGCGCGGCTGGCGCGGCGTATCGGTACGGACTTCCGTTTCTGGAAGCGGCCGTGTTCAAGACGGAGGTCGAGATCACCGAGGTGATCACGGTTTCGCCAGCACATGCTTCGGTGGAACTCACCTCGACCGGTTACGTGGTGGCGCAGGTGTCGTCTTCCGTCGCGCCCAAGGTAGCCGGCAAGGTCAAGGTGCAGGCCGTGAAGCAAGGCGCCAAGGTCAAGGCGGGAGATTTGTTGCTCGAGATCGACCCGGCCGATCAGAACGCAGCCATTGCCTCGGCGGACAGCCAAGTAGCGGCGGCGCGCGCGCGCGTCATGACCGCCAAGGCGAACTTGCTCGATGTCGAGCAGCAAACGCGCCGCGCCCAGTCGTTGTCCGACGCCGGAATTGGGCCCAAAGGAACGGCGGAAGATTTGCTGGCGCGCAGCGCGTCCTTGAAGGCGCAGGTCACCGCGGCGGAGGCCGACGCCAAAGCGCAAGCGGCGCTGGCGTCGCAGCTGCGTGTGAATTTGGTGAACTACACGCTGATCGCGCCCATTTCCGGGACGGTCGTGAACAAGCCGCCGCAGGTCGGTGAGTTCGTCGGGCCACAACCCGCGGGGATTGCGATCGACATGGGCGGCGTGACCCTCGCGGACTTCTCGACGTTGATGGTCGAGACCGACGTGCCCGAGCAACGCTTGTCGCAGATCAAGATGGGCGGGCCCGCCGAAATCGTGATGGATGCGTTTCCAACCAAGCGCTACCGCGGCAAGGCGGTCGAAGTAACGCCCAAGGTCAATCGCGTCAAAGCCACCGTCACCGTCAAGGTGGCGTTCGTGGACGAGAATGACGGCGTATTGCCGGACATGGCAGCGCGCGTCAGCTTCCTCGCCGGGGAACTCGACAAGGAGGCCATGAAAGCGCCGCCGAAGACCGTGGTACCGGGCTCGGCGGTCGCAGAAGTGCAAGGCAGCAAAGTAGTGTACCGCGTGGAGGGCGGCGTCGTGCGCCTCACCACGGTAACCCTGGGCCCAGCATTGGGCAGCGGGTTCGAAGTCGTGAGCGGCGTGAGTACCGGCACGCGGGTCGTGAGCAACCCGCCGCAAGGCCTGGCAGACGGGCAGAGGATCAAGGAAAGGAACGCGCGATGAGCGAAGGCAACAACGGCAGCGGCAAGAGCGATATCATTGCCCTGCGCAAGGTGGGCAAGAGTTTCTGGCGCGGTAAGGAGCGCCTGGACGTGCTGCAGGAGCTCGATTTGACGATGAAGGAGGGTTCCTTCGAGGCGCTGATGGGCCCCTCTGGCTCGGGCAAGTCGACGCTGCTCAATTTGATCGCCGGCTTGGACGTCCCCACCTCCGGGTCGCTCAAGGTGGCTGGCGTCGAGCTCAGTCAGATGTCCGAGAGCGATCGCGCGGGCTTCCGCGCCGCCAACATCGGCTTCGTGTTCCAGACGTACAACTTACTGCCCGTGCTGACGGCGGTGGAAAACGTGGAGCTGCCGCTGCTTTTGGCCAAACTGCCGGCGGCCGAGCGCCGCGCGCGCGCGCAGACTGCGCTCCGTGTCGTGGGTTTGGAAGAGCGCATGAATCACTACCCGAGGCAGCTCTCCGGCGGTCAAGAGCAACGCGTAACCATTGCCCGCGCGATCGTCAGCGATCCCAAGATCATCGTCGCGGACGAGCCCACCGGCGATTTGGACCGTGTAGCAGCGAACGACATCCTCAACTTGCTCGGCAAGCTCAACACCGAGTTCAACAAGACGATCGTCATGGTCACGCACGATCCCGCAGCGGCCGAACGAGCGTCTGTTTGCCACCGCTTGGACAAGGGAGCGCTCGCGCTATGACGCTGCTCAGCGTCGCCGTGCGAAACATCAACCGGAGCAAGCTACGCACGGCGCTCACTTTGGCGGTCGTGGCCATCGCCACGCTGTTCTTCATCTTGCTGCGCACGGTCGTTTGGTCTTGGACCTCGGCTTCGGAGTTCTCAGCCAAGGATCGCATCGCGACACGCCACAAGGTCAGCTTCGTGATGACGTTGCCCAAGCGCTATGCCGAGGAAATTGCGCAAATTCCGGGCGTGAAAGCCGTGGCCTACGCCAACTGGTTCGGCGCCAAGAACCCGAAGGACGAGAGCGACTTCTTCGCCACCATCGCGACCGAACCCAAGTCCCTATTGGAAGTGTACCACGAGATTCAGACTACGCCGGAGCAGAAGCAAGCGTGGTTCGAGAACCGTCGCGGCGCGCTGGTCGGTGACGCTTTGGCCAAGAAGGAAGGCTGGAAGGTGGGCGACAAGGTAACGCTCACCGGCAGTATCTACCCAGGCGATTGGGAGTTCTTCATCTCGGGGATCTACACCACCACCACCACCAACGTCGATCGTTCGACGCTCTACTTTCACTGGGACTACATGAATGAGTCATTGCCCGTGGGACGTAAGGATCAGGTGGGTTGGATTCTGACGAACATCAACGACTCCGGCGCCTCCGGTCGCATCTCCAAAGAGATCGACGCCAAGTTCGATAGTCGTGACCTGCAGACGGTGACGATGAGCGAAGCTGCGCTGAACCAGTCGTTCTTGGGCATGTTTTCCGCGATCTTGAAGGCCGTCGACATCGTGTCGATCGTGATGATTGCGATCATGGGTTTGATCGTGGGCAATACCATCGCGATGGGCGTGCGCGAGCGCACGAACGAGTACGGCGTGCTGCGCGCGATCGGCTTTTTGCCCAAGCACATCGCTCAATTCGTGTTGGGTGAAGCCGCCGCCATCGGGCTCTTCGGTGGTTTGATTGGCGTGCTCTTCGGCTACCCGTTCGTCAATGCGCTCGTCGGTCGAGCGCTGGAAGAGAACATGGGCAACATGTTCCCGCAGTTCAGGGTGCAGCCCGGAATCGCCGCGCTCGGGCTCGGACTCGCGGTCGTGCTGGCGGTGGCCGCGGCCATTCTGCCCGCGCGTAAAGCGGCATCGTTGAAGGTCGTCGACGCGCTGCGGCGGGTCGGTTGAGGAGCTGAAACATGATCCCCATCTCGTACAACGTGCGCAGCCTGATGGTGCGCAAGACCACGACCTTCGCCACTGCAGGCGGCATCGCGTTGGTCGTGTTCGTGCTCGCCGCGGCGTTGATGTTGTCTGCAGGCGTGAAAAAGACGCTGGTCGCCGGCGGACGCGACGACAACGCGATCGTGCTGCGCAAGGGCAGCGGCAACGAACTCTCGAGCAGCATCGAGAACGCGACCGTGAGTTTGATCTTGGCGGCGCCGGGCGTGAAAAAGGACGAAACCGGCGCGCCGCTCGGCACGGGTGAAGTCGTCGTGGTGATCGCGCAGCAAAAGCTCAGCGCGGAGCCGGGACAAGTCTCGAACATCCTGGTCCGCGGCGTGACCGAGAACGTGTTCAAGGTTCGGCCCGAGGTGCACTTGGTCGCGGGCCGCGCGCCGAAGCCGGGCACGGACGAGTGCTTGGTGGGCAAGGGCATCGCCGGCAACTTCCAGGGCATGACGTTGGGCGGGAAGTTCGACCTCAAGAAAAACCGCCCCGTGGAAGTGGTCGGCGTGTTCGAAGCGGGCGGATCTTCTTTCGAATCCGAGGTGTGGGCGAATCTCGAAACCGCGCGCACGTCCTTTGGGCGTGAGGGCTTGGTTTCGTCGGTCACCGTCCGCCTCGAGTCGCCCGCCAAGCTCGACGGATTCAAGGCCACCGTGAGCACCGACAAGCAGCTGCAACTCGAGACCAAGCGCGAGACGACCTACTACGAGGACCAATCACAAGGCACGGCGCTGTTCATCGCGGGCATGGGCTGGGTCGTGTCGGTGTTCTGCGCGTTCGGCGCCATGCTCGGCGCGATGAACACCATGTTCGCCGCGGTCGCTCAGCGAAAGCGTGAAGTCGGCACGCTGCGCGCGCTCGGCTTTTCCAAGTTCTCGATTCTGTTTTCGTTCGTCGTGGAGTCCACGTTCCTCGCCGTGGTCGGGGGGCTCGTGGGTCTGGCAGCTTCGCTGCTGCTCAGCTTTGCCCGCATCTCGATGATGAATTTCGCGACCTGGCAGGAAGTTTCGTTCTCGTTTGCGCCCACTGCCCCGCTGCTGATCGGCTCATTGGTCGCCGGAGCAGCGATGGGGATCGTGGGCGGCTTCTTGCCCGCACTGAAGGCCGCGCGCACCTCACCGATCGAGGCAATGCGCGGCTGACCGGCGGATCATGGGCAAATATTGGCCAAAATGTCGGCGACGGCGGCCTTCGCGTCCGTCGCCGTCATGACCTGATAGTACTTCGCGTCGCCCGCAGCGTCGGAGTAGCTCGCAGTGAGGGCAGCGACGGACGAGCCATTGCACACGTAATCTTGAAGCTTGTGCTCCATCGTGGCAGAGCCGACTGGTTTACCGCTGCCCGCATTCGCGAGCTGCTGCAGGTACTCCTCGTAGCCCGTTTGCACCGCCACCGGCTCGGGATCGGACGACGCATAATTGAACATGTTGTCGTCGCCGAGACCGATGACGTGTGTCGTCACACCCGCGGCCTGGGCGTCTTGCACCGCCTTCACGGTCGCGTCGATACCGCACGGTCCGTCGAACTGGGTGCAAGTGTCGGGCATCGCGGCGGTGACCAAAACCAAGTGACGTGCGCCACTCACCCCCGACCATGCAGCGACCGCGCTCGTGATGCTCTCCGGAACTGGGGCCTCGGCCTTCTGCTTCGCCGTCATCACGAGCGCGCGATGGTCGGCGGCCGCTTGCGAGAAGGCCGTGGCTAGGGTCGTCGCGAACTGCAGGCTCGGAGCGGTCGTGACCAGTTGCGGGCACGTCGCTGGAAGCGAAGACACTTGGTCCCGAGCGGCAAACAAGAACGACACGCCAATCGGTAGTTTTCCGGCGAACGACTTGGCGACACTCCCGTCACCGACGAGCGCAGCCTGAACGAAGCCGAAGTAGCTCGCCTCCAGGGGCACCGGCACGCCGGTGGTTTGCAAGGGTTGCTCGAACAGCGCGCCCGAGCGCTGAATCAAAAACACGACTTGCGCGCCCCCACAGCTGCCGCCGCCCTGATTGCCGCCAACGCCACCCTGCGGCGCGCCGGCCATGTTGCTCGCGCCGCCCACCGGCTCGCCTGCCGTGCCTCCACCGCTCGTCGTCCCGCCGACACCGCTTCCGCTCGAGCCGCCTTCACTCGGGCCGTTGCCTGCTCGATTTGCGGTCCCGGCGGAGGTACTCGTGCCGGCGCTGCTCGCTCCGGAGTCGCCGTTCGCCGTCCCCGCGCTGGCGTCGCCGCCGACACCGTTACCGGCAATAGCGCCATTTTCGTTACTCGAACCGCTGTCACAAGCGCCAGCGAGCACAGCCGAGAACATGCAGCACAGTCCAAGCCACCGCGTCGCGATTCGCATCCAATTACCCTCTTGGGTGAAGTAGCACGAGTCGCAGGCAGAAAAAGTCTTTACTTGCAGCTCGAATCATCGGACCGCCGACGTCGGCGAGTTCCAGCGAAGGCTGCGATTAGCAACAGCCATGCTGCACTGTCGGCCTGGCGTGAACTCGAGCCAAGCGAGCAGGCACAGCCAGAGTCCGCTCCGGGCTGGCTGGCTTGTCCGCCACCGGCTGAAGCGGGTTCGTTGCTCCGACCAGCAGCACCCGTCGCCGCGCTGCCGCCAGCGCTGCTCCCTGCTGCGGTATCGCGGCCGCCCGCATCGTCGCTGCCCGCGACACCAGGCGTCGCCCCGGCGCCAACGGTGCCGCCTACACCCGTGGGCGATTCTCCCGCTGACGCGCCGCCCGCGCCGCTCGCCTTCCCTCCGCTGCCGGTGCTTCCGCCGGAAGCATTGATCGCGCCGCCCGCGCCCGCGCTGTTCATGACCGCGCCGTATTCGTACGCGCCCAGATCGGGCGAGCTACCGACGTAAGGCAAACCAACGTCGGTCCCCTTGTCGATCAGCGGACTTTGCGCCTTCAACTTCAAAAAATCCAAATTCGGTAAGCTGCCGTCCGCTTGGCGCGGCCCCATGAAGCCCGCGTCCGACGTGCCGACGAAGTCACCGCTCGCCTCCACGATGTTCAAATCCCAAGTGTTGAACATGGTGTCGACGCCGGACATGTTCGTATTCTTGTTCGGAAAGCCGACATTGTTGCGCATCTTGTGCGCGAGGGCTCCGCTCAGCACGATCGTGGTGTCAGGATCCCCCGCGGGACTCGCGAGTAGGTTGTACTGCACCGCGTTCATGTACGAAGTATTGTTCAGCCAGGTATTCCCGCCCGAGGAGTGATTGGCGTAGAAACCCGCCGCGCGGTTCTTCCAAGCCACGTTCCGCTGCAACACGTGGCGGATACCGGTATCGCTGCTGCCAGCCTTGAAGCCATTGCCGTTGCCGGAAGAAGGCTTGCCTGCTCCGCCATCGCTGTAGCCGTTACTGATGGCCCAGCTGTCTTCGATTAGGACCGGAACCTCTTGCTGGATCAGGTCGTAGCCGTCATCCGAATCGAGCCAAGCTCGACAGCCACGAATGGTCGTGCTCGGCCCGCTCATTTGATAGTGCACGCCGAAGCCATCGGCGTTCTGCCCGTCGCCCTGACTCCCGTCTTTGTCGTAGTTGTCGTGCGAGTCACAATTCAAGATCAGGTGTCCGCCATTCCCTTTGGAAATGAACAACCCTGGACCGAAGTTGTGATGGATGTTCAGCAGCTCGAAGATGTTGTTGCTCGCACCCTCGCTGCGAATCGCGTCGTTCGAGTGTGAACCACTGGCGCCCACGGCACCATTGGCGACCTCGAGCCCCTTCAAGTGCACGAAGCTTCCGCTGATTAGAATGGTCGGCGAATCCACCGCGGTGTTGGTGGACACGTACTTCGAGAAGTCGAGCACCGGAACTTCACCCGGATACGCCCAATATTTGATGCGACTGCCGTCGGATTTCCCGCTCTTGTTGAGCTTGATTTGCTTGCTGTTCTGGTAGGTGCCACCGCGTAACCAGATCGTGTCGCCGGCGACGGCAACGTCATTTCCCTTTTGCAAGGTCGCGAACGGGGCCGCCTGTGAGCCCGCGTTCGAGTCGCTCCCGGCTGGAGACACGTAGTACTCGGCCGCTTCGGCTCGCGAAGCGGCGCACAGGACGACCAACAGAACCGCAGCTTTCATTGCTCTTTCCAAAAGGGGCGCGCGCTCGCCAAGCTTGCCAGCGAACGACGTACTCCGGAAGGCCGGCAAATTCCCGTCAGTGCTGCAAAAAGCGTAGGTCGTCCACCCACACGTCGTAGGGCGTGTCTTCAGGGCGAATCAGGAACGCCAAGCTGTGCAGGTGGCGCGGATCCAACGGCGGCTTGCCAATCCCACGCTGGCGCAGCTCGCTCCAATGCACTTGATAGGTGCGAAAGCCTGACTCGAGTTCGATCTTGGCAACGTGCGGGTTGTGGCAATCGATCTGGCAGCTGCCGCCTTCGGCGATCGGAATGACCGAACGCTCACGCGCCGCAAAATAGATGCGGCCGGGACCACGCGCTTGGAAAGAGACCCCGACGTACGTGGAAGCGTCGTAGCACGCGGGACGAAAGTCGAACTCGATGGTCGCTCCCCAATCCAAGAGCTGCCCGCCCTTGACGTGTTGTGCCAGTCGGTTTCCGCGCGTCGCATCCGGACGCGGGACGGGCATCAGCGCAGGTGCCGTCCCCGGCGCGTCAATCTCACGCGGCCAGCGCCAAAATCCGACTCGACCCTCCACCGGTCGAATTGCGTCGTCGCCGTCTTCGAAGTCGTCAATCAAGGGCTCTCTGCCGTTCGCTGGTGGGAGCGCAACGCACGAATCGACGAGCAAAGGAGGCTGAAGCGGAGCCGGCAGAGCAGCGGCGGGCACCGTGGCAGGTCGGCTCGAAGCGGTCGAGCGCTCAGCCGCAATCGGCACGTCAGCCGCAGGCTCGAGCGCGAACAGCACGAGCAGTATGCCCGCCGCCAGCAACGCCAAGGCACCCGCGGCGGCGCGATGACCGCGGGGCCGCGGTGATCGGACCGCGATGCGCTCGAGCCGACTGCGGTAGGCAAGTTGGTCCAAGATCTGCTCGCCCAACCTTGGCGGCGGAGCCTCTTCGCGAGCGGCATCGAGCAAGCGCTCGAACGCTCGTTGCTCGTCGTTATCGGAGGTCGTCATCGGCTGGTCCTCGGGCGTGAACGCAAGCGACGCACCGCGCCTTCGAGCGCTCCACGCGCGCGTTTCAAACGCGAAGCCACCGTGCCCTCGGGGATGCCGAGCACCTCTGCGACCTCGACACGAGTCATCTGCTCCAGTTCGGCGAGCACGAACACGGATCGTTCGAGCTCATCGAGTGTCTTCAGAGCTTCGTCGAGTAGTGCGCCGGCGCGCCGGATATCCACCGCTTCGTCCGGCAACGGCGCTTCACTCATGCGAGTCTCGACGTCCAAACCCGCGCTGACCGAACGATGCCATTTGGATTGCTTGCGATCCGAAGCCACGCGCAGCGCGGTTGCGACGAGAAACGATCGCTGCGCTCGCTCGGGCACGTCAGCGAGACGCTGAGCCAACACCCAAAAGACGTCCTGCGAGGCATCCTCGGCGTCGGCCGAGCCGAGACCCGTGCGCCGCAGCACGCGCCAAACCAAGCCGAGGTGATCGCCGACCGCCGCACGCAAGCGCGCGTCGGCGCCGGGCACGCGCACACCCGCTGGCGCCGCTGCAACGATCTGCAGCGCTTCCAGCGACGGCTTTCCGGCCAAGGGCTCGATGCCCGGGCAAGCGAGACTGGGGAGGGTGGCTGCCACACCCCCTAGATGGAAGCATTGGGCGAAGGTGATCGGAAAAAGCGACGAGGCTGACGAATTCATCACGAATTCAGGCACCGGGTCGAGCGGGCGACCGCGACCCCAAGGACCGTCGTCTCGGGCAGGTGAATTTGACAAGCAAGCGTTCCTCCGACAGGAGTTTTTTCCGTGACCGACGCGTCTCTCTTCGAAGTTGCGGTGCAGTGCCACCGCGCGGGGCAAATTGCTCGCGCAGAGCACCTCTATCGCCGTGTGCTCGAACAAACGCCGGAACACTGCGATGCCATGTTCCTGCTCAGCGTGCTCGCGGTGGACTCTGGCGAGCTCGAGCAAGCCGCCGCGTTGCTCGAACGAGCCGTACGCGTCGACCCGAACAATGCCTTTTACCTTTCGCACTTGGGCGACGTGTATCGCTGCCTCGGACGAAAGCGCGACGCGATTGGCGTGCTGCTCATGGCCGTCGCCCGAAAGCCGGACTTGGTGGAGGCGGTCTTGAATCTGGCGCGCACGTTCGAGGGTGGAGGAGATTTCGCTGCGGCGGCGGCATGCTACGAGCGCGTACACGCGCTCGATCCGAAGGCGAATCACGCGGCCGAACGCCTTGCCAACGTGCGCGCGAAACGAGACGCGCTTGCGGCAAAACGCAATCCGGCGCCCGCGCCGAACGCCGACTCCGGCCCGCGTGCAAGCGAGCTCTTTACCGCGTTGGGCGAAACGCTGCGGCTCGGCGGTCGACCCGAGGACGCCGTCCCTTGGTACCGCGCGGCACTCGAGATCGACCCAGGCATGGCCAATGCGCATACCGCGCTCGGAGCGATTCATGCGGACGCCAGCCGCTTCGACGACGCGATCCTCTGCTTTCGAAGAGCGCTCGAGATCGACGAGAACTTCCACTTGGCCCGCGGTTATCTGGCCACGGCGCTCGACGAGACCGGACGGCTCGAGGAGGCACAGGCGACCTACCGCGACGCCGTTGCACGCTGTCCCAACGACCCGATCGCTCACAGTGTCCTACTCTTCAACCTGCCGTTTTGGCCCAACATCACCTCACGCGATATTTTGAACGAGGCGAAAGTCTGGAACACGCGGCACGCGCAGCCATTGGCCGCACGGGCAGCGCCCCTCACCAACGATCGCTCTCCGGAGCGGAGACTGCGCGTCGGCTACGTATCGCCCGATTTCCACACGCACGTCCAATCACTGTTCACGGTGCCCTTGCTGCAGAATCACGACCACTCGCAGTTCGAGGTCTTTTGCTATTCGAGCGTCGAGCAGCCGACTCCGTTGACCGAGCGCATTCGCGGCTACGCCGACGTTTGGCGTGAAGTCGCCGGCCTCGACGACGCGGCCCTCGCCGAGCTCATTCGCCGCGATCAAATCGACATCTTGGTCGATTTGACGATGCACATGGTCGGCCGCCGATTGCTGACTTTCGCGCGCCGGCCGGCACCGATTCAATTGTGCTGGCTCGCCTACCCAGGGACGACCGGGCTGGAAACGATGGACTATCGCCTGTCCGATCCGTTCCTCGATCCTGCGGACGCGAACATCGACGTGTACTCGGAAGAGACCCTGAGACTCCCCAATTCTTTTTGGTGCTACGACCCGCTCACCGACGAGGTCGAGGTCAGCGCATTGCCCGCGCTCGTCGAGGGCAGAATCACCTTTGGTTGTTTGAACCACTTCCGAAAAATCAACGACGCGGTGCTACGGCTGTGGGCCAAGGTGTTGGCCCGCGTGCCCCGATCACGGCTGCTGCTCTTGGTGCCCGCGGCCAGCGCACGAAACCGGGTGCACGCGATCTTTGCCGAATGCGGCATCGAGCGCGAGCGAATCGAGTTCCTCGATCGCTCGGGGCGCCTCGACTACTTGCATAAGTACCGGAAGATCGACATTTGCCTCGATACGTTCCCGTACAACGGGCACACCACGTCTTTGGACGCGCTATGGATGGGAGTCCCGACGGTCACGCTGGTCGGTGACACGGTCGTCGGCCGCGCCGGCCTGTGCCAAGCAATGAACGTCGGTTTGCCAGAGTTGGTCGCGAATACTGCGGAAGACTACCTGCGAGTCGCCAGCGCACTCGCTGAAAATCTCGAACATTTGGCTGAAATTCGCGGCAGCTTGCGCGAACGAATGAAGCAATCACCGCTCATGGACGGCCCGCGTTTCACGCGCGATCTCGAGTTTGCCTATCGCGAGGTTTGGCGCCGCTTGTGCGAAGAGCGCTAGCGCTGCGCAAAAGCAACCTCGCTCTGGATCGAGGACGACCGTCGGAGACGTTTAGATAGGCCGATCAGCCGCGCGAAGTGCTCCCATCTACGGCGCATGAGCCATTCATGTGCCGAAACCATCGCCCAGACCGCCCTCGCCCTCGTGTTCAGCTTCGCGCTTGGGGGCTGCGCGACGACCGCCGTCGTTGCTGCTGACAACGGCCAACCGAGTGAGACGGCATCGGTTGCCACTCTCGCTGGTGCCCCGGGCAAAGCGGGAGCTGGAACAATCGCGAATTGCACGCCCGAGTCGACGGAAATGGTCGGCCCGTATCGCCACAACAACAACCAGTGGGGGCACGACAAGGCGAAGGGCAAGTACGAGCAGTGTCTCCTCACTCGTCAGCTCGACGGCCACACCGAGCGTGGTTGGACTTGGAGCTGGCCCGGCTTCGATGCTTCGGTGTTTGCTTATCCCGAGATCGAATTGGGTTGGAAGCCGTGGAGTGGAGGCCAGAGCACCGACCCGCGCTTTCCAATGAAGGTCGCCGAGTTGCCGCAGCTCACGCTCGACTATGAAGTCGAGACGGTCGCCGAAGGGAGCTACGATTTGGCGCCCGAGGTTTGGTTGATGAACGGTCCTGGACCTTTCGCGGCCGCCAATCCGCAGAGCATCACCACCGAGGTGATGTTCTGGATGGACAACGCGGCCGGCGCGCGGCCCGCGGGCGAGGTGATCGAAAAGCCGATCATCGACGGCATCGAATACGAACTGTGGAAAGCCGACAGCATCGGCAAAGATGCCAACGGCAAAGGCTGGTTACTGCTCTCCTTCAAGAGCACGACGATTCGTCGCAAAGGCACGCTCGAGCTCCGCACACTGCTGAAGCATTTGATCGCTCGCAGGCTCGTGAACCCCAACGACTACCTCGGCAGCGTCGAGTTCGGAAATGAAGTGATGGGCGGCTCGGGCACGACCTGGGTGAAGCGCTTCGACGTCCGTGTCGGCGCGCCGTGACACGACGCCGAAGGCTTTGACGGCTCACGACGTCCCGCGTGACCATCAAGAAAAGATCGCAGCGCGAGAGCTGATGCAGCGTCCGGCGTCGAGATATCGAATCTGAGAACCGAACCGATTGGCACGCTGAGCTTCACCGCGACACTCGCTTACGCGCGGTGTCGCGGTGCGGGTTCGAACTCGTGTATTGCGTGCATGTGAGTCTGCGTTGAGCGCTCACTTCAACTTTCTCCGCCGCAGAAATAGGTTGCGACTCGCACGATGCGTGACACCGTTGTCGTTGCGCTATGGCACCCACATCGGGAGCCATACTCGGCTGACGTGCGATGAGCGTTGCAAATTCCAGCCTGGGATTTTTTTTACAACGGAGGTGCTTTTGTCGGCCTCTGTATTCAAGCCAGCCGAAAGAAGTTCGGCGAAGCATGCGAAAAAACTCATCTCACGAGGTTGAAATGGGTCAGCTAGGTTCTGAGGTAGGTAGTGCTGCGCGAAAATCGAGTGGGTTTCCAGCCGGCGGAAAATCAAACCCGTAATTAGGTGGTCGTCATGAAAGAAAAACGGTTGCGGTCGTTAGTTGCTATGGGGGTGCTTCCCCTAGCGCTTGTCGCGTGCGGCTCTGCCACAAACGACAAGAATGATAATAACCCTGGTACTGGCGCATCGCCCGGCATCGGCACCGGCGGCGCAGGCAGCGTCACGCCTGGCACTGGCGGCGCTGGCACCAACCCACCGCCCCCGTCGGTGTGCAAGCCCGGTATCCCCGTAACGACGCAGATCCCGCTACTGCTGAACCGCCAGTACGCGAGTGTAGTTCGTGACCTCCTCGGCGTGACGCAGGTGGACGGCGGCCCCGTCGCTGACGCGCTCGTCGGCGACTTCACGGGCGCCATGACCGCCCCGGCCTGGCAAGTCTACAACGACATCGGCGCCAAGATCGCCGCACAGGTCATGGGCGACCCCGCCAAGAAGGCGATGTACATCAGCTGTGATCCCGCAGCGGCTGATTGCTTGAAGACCACCGTTCAGACCTTCGGTCGCAAGGCCTTCCGTCGCCCGCTCACGGACGACGAAGTTGCGAGCTTCATGACGCTGAACAGCGCGACCCCGGCCGGTACCCCCGCGCAGGTGGCTGAAGCCATCCTCAACGCGTTCTTGGTCTCCCCGTCGTTCCTGTTGATCCCGGAACTCAACACCGAGGTCGAGGGCAACGCGATCAAACTGTCGCAGCAAGAGGTAGCGACCCGCCTCTCCTTCCTGCTCTGGGGCTCGGTCCCGGACGACGCGCTCAACAAGGCCGCTGACGCCAATCAGCTCTCGACCAAAGAGCAGATCCTGACGCAAGCGACGCGCATGATTCAGGACCGCACGAAGACCGGCGGCTTCATCTCGGCGTTCCACAACGAGTGGGCGCAGGTGAACAACGGTAGCGCGCACTGGTACAAGGGTCAGCACGACACCAGCAAGTACCCGCTCTACAGCGACGCGGGCCGCACCGCGAACCAGGCGGAGATGGGCGCGTTCTTCGAAGAAGTCGCGTACTCCAACGGCTCCTTCAAGGACTTGCTCCTCAGCAACGTGGCCTTCGTCAACAAGGACAATGCCGCGATCTACGGGCTCGACCCGTCGGCGTACGGCACGGAGCTGAAGAAGGTCACGCTCGATTCGGCAACCAATCCGCGCCCGGGTTTCCTGACCCGCGCCGGCTTCTTGGGTTCGTACGCGGACTACGACTCGACCAGCCCGATCTTGCGCGGCGCGTTCATGGCGGTATGGATGCTCAGCATCAACGTGCCGGCGCCGGATCCGGAGAACACCAAGAAGACGGTCTCGGGTAGCTTCCCGACGCAGCGCGCTTACGTCACGGCATTGACCGAGGCGGATGGCACGGCATGCAAGGGCTGCCACTCGGTGTTCAACGGGCTCGGCTACGTGCTCGAGAACTACGACGGCATCGGCAAGTGGCAGACCACGGACCCGCGCGGTGGTGCGATCACCTCGGATATCACTACTGCCACGGTCAACATCGGCGGCGGCGCGAAGACGATCTCCTCGCCCGTTCAGCTGATGACCGAAATCGCCAACAACGCCAACGCCAAGAAGCTCTACGCTCAAGCGTGGGTTTCCTTCGCCACTGGCCGCCAGCCGAACGAAAACGACCAATGCACGGTCGATGCGCTCGGAACCAAGCTCGCCGCCGACGGATACTCCATCCTTTCTCTACTCGGTGATCTCACCCAAGCGGATTCCTTCCGTTTACGAGTTCGTGGATCGCTCTGAAAACCTGAGGAATTTCCGAACATGAACAACTATATGAACCGACGAATCCTCCTCAAAGGCCTTGGCGGCGCTGCGATCGCGGCCCCGATCCTCACCTCGATGTGGGAACGCGAAGCGCGTGCGCAAGCCGCTGGCAACGGCGCTCCGGTCAGGCGTGCGATCATCATGTTCACCTACTACGGGTGCGTGACGAACAACTGGTTCCCGCAGAAGCTCGACGGCGATCTGTTGCCGGAAGATCTCAAGGGTACCAGCCTCGAGGCGCTCTCGCCCTACACCAAGAAGCTGTTCATGCCGCGCGGCATGCGCACGATGAACGAGTGGACGGCGAACAACAAGGGTGCCGGTAAGGGCCGTGGCCAGGGCAATGACTCGCACACGCAATGTGCCGGTACCGCCCTGACGCTGCAGCCGGTCACGCCGAACAGCAACGACCCGTTCAGCTTCAACATGGCGACGAAGTTCAACGCCATGCCGGTCGGTGCCTCGCTCGACCACGTGATGGCCGCGCAGCTCAGCCCCGATGCGACGCCGCTGTACATGGACGTGTCAGGTCAGTCGAAGACCGGCGCCCAGGCCGCCATCTCGTACAAGGCGAAGGACACCATCTTCAGCGCGCTGACCGCCACCCAGGCGTACAGCCAGCTGACGAAGCTGTTCCAGACCGGCGCGCCGATGAACGCCGACACCTGGGAGATCCAGAAGGGCAAGAAGATCCAGGACATCGTCAAGGGCGACCTGAATCGGCTGAAGAGCAAGGATATGAGCAAGGCCGACAAGGACAAGCTCGACGCCTGGCTGCAGCTGCTCAGCGATGTGACCACGGCCGTCGCTGCTGGTTGCAACCAGGATCTGGCGACCAAGCTCGGCGCGTCGAACAAGCTCGGAGCGAGCGGCGGTGACGTCGTGACCCGCAAGGTCGTCGACGGCATGGATAACGCCGACTTGTACATGGCGATCGCCGCCCTGTCTGCGGCGTGCAACGCCAACCCGGTCGTGCTGCTGCGCTTCCCGAACAACTTCACGTACAGCGGCCTTGGCATCAACGCGGATTCGCACAATCAGTCGCACCGCCTGAGCAACGCCAACATGCAAGGGCCGTGTGTGGCTGACGCGATCGCCAATCTGAAGAAGATCGACAGCTACTACGCCTCGAAGTTCGCGAGCCTGGTGAAGTACCTCGACATGGTTCCGGAAGGTTCAGGCACGGTGCTCGACAACAGCATCGCGTTCTGGCTGAACGAGCTGTCGGACGGCAACGCCCACAACATGAACAACACGCCCCTCATCGCTGCCGGCAGCGCGGGTGGCTACTTCAAGCAAGGCAAGATCATCAATCTCGACACCATGTCGGGCGGAACTGCCAAGGACTTCCTCGGCCGCAGCCTCTCGCAATGCACGGGCGCTTCGGCGAACGAGATGTCGGACGGCGTGAGCCAAGGCACGGGCACGGATCCCAAGTTCGGCAACCGACCGATCAACAAGTTCTTCTGCAACGTGATGACCGCCGTCGGCATGAAGGCGGACGCCAACGGCTTCCCGGCGAAGGGCGGCCCGGCCAGTGAAGTCACGCACTACGGCTACTCCGACAAGACCGAGGACTTCACCGGTGGACTCGACGCGGTGGCGGGCCACACGATCCACGAGCCCGGTGGTTATACCGAGCTCAAGGCTTGATCGCTTGAGCTGAACCGAGCGCGACAAAGACCCCTCCTCGGAGGGGTCTTTTCGCTTTTGTGCGCTAAGATCGCAGCGCGGTGCGCGCTGTAGTCGTCGACGATTCCATGGTGCCGCCGTAGCCCGCTCATGTTCGCGAAGCCCCTATTCATCATCGCTGCGCTGTCTATCGTTGGCTGCTCGGGCAGCACCACACCGCATGACTCGCCTCAGGCGGCGGGCAGCGCAGGCAGTTCGAACACCGCTGCAGGCAGCGCCGGCTCTTCGAGCGCCGTTGCCGGTACCGCGGGTGATGCGAGCGCGCTCGCAGGAGCGAACTCCGGCGGAAAGTCGAACAACGAAGCAGGCTCCGCCGGAACCTCGAATGGCGGAAGCAACACCAGCTCGGACGCGGCGATCGTTCCCGAGGGCCTGGACGTGAGCGCGAACGTCGGGAACAACAGTATTTTCAGCGTGATCGCGCTCACCCTACGCGAGACATCGAGCGGACCTCAGCTGTACGCCGCCGTCAAAAACGTCGGCGACGGGCCCGGCTGCAACGTGTCGTTCTCGGTCTCGCTCTACGACAAGGACGAGCAAACCGTGGGTGCTGGGATCAGCGGCTTGATGGTGCGTCACTTTTATCAGCGCACCAACGACGACGGCTCGACCTCCCTCGCTGGCTGCGTGTCCCCCGGCGAGGTGACCATGGTCGCGATCGCCAACCTGGACATGGGTGAGACACCGCTAGAAGACGTGCGAAAAGTCGTCTATTCGTCCCAGTATTGGTTCTTGGAAGGTCTGGTTGCGATCGACGGTGTCACGCTCAAAGATGTCGCAGCCGTGAACAAGAGCGACGGCGTTGCGTATACCGGCGCGCTCGTGAATGGCCTCGATCAGCCGCTGAGTAACCCCACGGTCGCGATCTATCCGCTCAATGACGTCGGTCGCCCGCTTGGAGTAGCCTATGGCAGCGCCACGCTCGACATCGCGCCGGGCGGCACTTGGAACTTCGAAACCAACACGACCAGTGACGCAGGGGTCGGTTTCGACGCCTATCCGCTGGGCGGATCGTGAGCTAACGGAATGGCCGATAGTAAAATCAAAGGAGGAAGAGTGCTCTTTGCATCTCGTCTGCGCATCGCGCAAGGGTTGATGATTCTGATCGCAGGCGGTTCGTTCGTGGCTTGTCACAAGAAGGAGCCACCCCCGCCGAAGCCCGAGCCCGTAGTGGTCAAAAAGAGCCCCGAGGAAATGAAGAAGCTCGCGGACGCCGCGAACAAATCTTTGGAAGAGCTCAAGCCGCTATTGGCCGCGCTGAATGCGAAGTACGATTCCCTGCACAAACAGTTCGATCCCTTGCCCACGGATCTGCCCGAATTCGGCGAGACGCGGAGCAAGTTCTACGCGGCTGACGAGGGGATCGGCAGAATGAACGCCAAGCTCTCCTGGGCCTCCAACCAGATTGATGCTGCCGTCAAAAGCGGCAACGGCGCTCAGCTGGAAGAGATCTCACAATCGCTCGCCAGCACTTACGATGACGTGAAGGAAGCCGATCAACTCGCTCTGGAGTTGATGCACGAAGTGATGCCCTTCACGCGCATGGCCGACAACTACGCGGCCAACACGAAGGGCATGTGTGACCCGGGCGGCGTCTCGGCAGCGCCCGGCGGCGGCGTGTCGCGAGCAGCGGTAGCCAAGAAGATGTTGGCGCACTGAGAGCGCAACGGCGTTTCGCGGGCGCGCTCATCACTCAGGAGCGCGCCCGCCGACCAAACGCCTATTGCTGGGGAGCGCCCTTCATGATCCAAGCTTTGACCGCGTCGACCGTCGCGGTCGGGACGCAAGTCGGGTTGTCCTCGGGCTTGTCGCCATCCCAACACGAGTGGTACGGCATGCGGGGAGTGCCGCCGCAATCAGCCAACAGCAGCTTGACGAGCGCGCTGTCTGCTGGGCTGGTGGTGTTCACCAGCTTTCCGCAATGCGCGGTCATGTGACTCATGAGCGTGCCGTAGAGCTTGTCGTCGATCTCCATTTGCAGCGGGTTGCCGGCCTCACCGTGGCAACCACCGCCGAAACACGACATGTTGATCATGGCCTTCACGGTGGCGAAAGACGCCTCGACCGTCGGTCCACCACCGGCGGTGCCGGCTCCGGCGGTTCCAGCGCCCGCGGTGCCGGCTCCGGCAGTACCCGCGCCCGCAGTGCCGGCTCCGGCAGTGCCCGCGCCCGCAGTGCCGGCTCCGGCCGTACCACCCGCCCCGCCTGCGGGCGCGCCCGCGACGCTCACGCCGCCGCCCGAACCCGCCTTTCCGCCAGAGGACGCGCCGCCGGGGCTCGCGCCCGCTGTGCCGCCCCCAGGTGACTGGTCGGAGCTGCAGCCTGCGACCGCCACGACGACCGACAGAGCGGAAAGAACGACTGGTGCGACGAAGTGTGAGGAAAGGAGTTTCATGGGTCCAACCAAGGCAGTGAAGTTAGAAGCACTATAGCTTCGGTCACCGTCGAATCAACTCAGAAGGGCCGAGACGACGCGACTTAGTTGAACACGAGAGCGGCACTGGGTCCGGCGCGGGCGAAGTTTTTCTCACGTAGAAAAGTGGCCACGCTTCGATTGCGCACTTTCTCGGAATGTCATAGTGGCGCAGTGATGCGTGGCAAAACCAACATCTGCCTCAATATGATCGTCAAGAACGAGGTGAAGGTGCTTCCGCGCCTCATCCGCTCGGTCAAGGATTACATCGACTACTATGTAATCGTCGACACGGGCTCCACGGATGACACGATTGACCTCATTCGCCGCGAGATGGCGAGTTACGGCATCGAAGGTGAAGTGCACGAACGCCCGTGGGTGAACTTCGGTGTCAATCGCCAGCAAGCGCTGGAGCTCGCGTTGGCAGCGGACAAGGCGGATTGGCTGCTATTCATCGATGCAGACGAGGAACTCGCCGTCTCCGACCCGAAGTTTTACGAGAAGCTGGAGCCGGGCGTCACCTACGAGATCGAAAAGCACCAAGACGAGCTTCGATATGCCGTGCATCACTTGGTCAACGTGCGCGCCGGCCGCTACCGCTGGGAAGGCCCCGCTCACAACTACTTGGTCGAGGTGGAACCAGCTCCACGTTGGGAAGTTCGCAAAGACGTGTGGATCGTCTTTCATGAAGCCCAAGGCGCCAAATCCCACGGCGTGACGCCGGAAGAGAAGTTTCTGCGCGACGCGCGGCTGTTCGAGGCTGAGCTTGCGCGCGACCCCAGCGACGCGCGCAGTCAGTTCTATCTTGCGCAATCCTATCGTGACGCCGAGCAGCTCGAGCGAGCGCTCGGGGAATACAAAAAGCGCGCCTCGATGGAAAACGGTTGGGATGAAGAGCGGTTCATTGCGCAGCTCGAGGCGGGGCGGATTTGTCTTCAACTCCAGAAACCCGAAGCCGTCGTGCTGAGTGAGTTGCTCGCCGCGTATTCGCTGCGGCCCTGGCGCGCGGAACCGCTTTACGAGCTCACCCGCTATTACCGGGAGAAGAAGGGCTGGCCGATGGCGACGCTTTTCGCGAAAGCAGGCGCGCAGACAGCTCGCCCAAGCGATCGCCTATTCGTAGTCGAGAGCGTGTACTCCTGGCGGATGCTCGACGAGCTCGCGGTGGCCGCCTATTGGGTCCGCGACCTGCAAACCGCCAAGACGGCCGGCGAGGCGCTGCTTGCCCGGGTCGAAGCCGGTCTCGAAATCCCTGCCCACGAGCTCGAGCGAATTCGAGAGAATTTGTCGAGTGTTAACGAGGAACTCGGCAGCTCGGAACATTCTTAGCCCCGGGCGTTGCAAAACGAGGGACCTTTCATATACTCACGCTTCAACTCGTCGCCACCGCCCTGGTCGTCCGTTCAGGTGGGCAAGCAGGGTTAGTTTCGAAATAGCATTGCGCGCTCAGCGCTCACAGCCGGCGCTAGCTTGAGAAGCGCTCAAAGACAGGCATAAAACTATGGATAAGTCGTTACTCCCCGTTTCCGCGCTCGTTCTCGGCTTCCTCAGCGCTGCGTGCGGCGCCAGCGATAGCTCCGGCGGTACTGCCGGTGCCTCCAACAGCGGTACCGCCGGCGCCAGCAGCGTCGCTGGTTCCTCCAGCGTAGCCGGCTCTGCCGGGTCGACCGCCACTGGCGGCACGGCTGGCAAGAGCTCCACTGGCGGCACGGCTGGCAAGAGCTCCACTGGCGGCACCGCCGGCAAGAGCTCCACCGGCGGCACGGCTGGCAAGAGCTCCACTGGCGGCACCGCCGGCAAGAGCTCCACTGGCGGCACTGCCGGCAAGAGCTCCACCGGTGGCACTGCCGGCAAGAGCTCCACTGGCGGCACCGCCGGCAAGAGCTCCACTGGCGGCACCGCCGGCAAGAGCTCCACTGGCGGCGGCGGCAAGGGCGGCTCTAACTGACCTGACCCGACTAGCGGAGCGCGTCAGAAACACCGCGCGCTGAACACGTTCCCGGTGTCCCTTCAGTCGAGGGGACACCGGCTGCTGATGTGTCCTGCTGCGGTGAGTGTACGTGCCTTGATTTGTACGCGCTGGCGATTGCGTAGCGCTGCGTACGCAGATTTGCCGGTAGCAAGCTCACGATGCATCGCCTGCGGTCGACTTCGACTCGCAAGCTGATCGTGACGAATCGTTTCAATCTGAGCCCGCGCTGATCGGAGCGCGCCGTGCCGGGCATTTCACGAGCTGAAAAAGACTTCCGGCTTGCACTGCGGAGCGGGCGAGCTTCACTTCTGGGTTGAGCGCAAACTCGCGCGCCGCCTTCATTCTGGAAATCCGATCATGATCAGACTCGAACTGTCGCTCTTCGGGGCTTGGGCCGTGTGTTTGTCCGTCGCCTGCAGCTCGTCCGATGGCGGCAACCAGACGCCGGCGGGCGGCGCTTCCGGGAATGGCAGCGGCGCCACCGCCGGTATGAGCGCGAGCGGAGGCGCAGACACGACGCCCGGGGGTGCCGGCGCGACGAACGTCAGCGGTGGCGGCGGTGGCGGCAACCAGTCGCAGGCCGGCGCGGGCAGCGGCGGCGCGAGTGGCAGCCCCGGAGGCACCGCGGGCGGCACGAACAGCGCAGGCAGCGCGGGGACCGCAGGCGCGGTTGCCGTCGATCGACCTGCGCTAGTGACCTCCGGCCCGAGTGCGTATTGGCAGGTCGGAACCCTCACGCCCATGAGCGGCGGCACCGCCACCGTGACCGTCGATCCGACGAAGACCTTGCAGCAGTGGATCGGCTTTGGTGGCACCTTCAACGAGGCGGGCTGGGACGCACTCTCGGTGTTGTCTCAGGCCGATCGCGATCGCGCGATTCGCTTGCTCTTCAGCCCTGCCGAAGGCGCAAACTTCGCATGGGGAAGATTGCCGCTCGGCGCGAGCGACTACGCGATGGATCGCTACACGCTCGACGACACCACCGACAACGCGCCCGACCCGAACATGGATCACTTCTCCATCGAGCGCGACAAGTTGCGGCTGATCCCGTTCATCAAGGCCGCGCAAGCCGTGAAGGGTGACATCAAATTCTGGGCGAGCCCCTGGACACCACCCCCGTGGATGAAGAACCCAGCAACGTACGACGGGACCGACGCGCCACCCAGCGGTGGCAGCGGCACGTTCACCGCCAAGATGAAGAGCGACTCAGCGACGCTGGCGGCGTACGCGCTGTACTTCGCCAAGTACATCGAGGAATACGCCAAGCAGGGCATCGCGATCGACCGAGTTTCACCACAAAACGAGCCTGGTTACGCCACGCGCTATCCTTCCTGCAATTGGGACGACGGCGCGCTCGGCACGTTCGTCGGGACTCACCTCGGACCAACTTTGGCCCAGCACAACCTGCCGACCAAAGTCTGGTTCGGTACACTGTCGAACGACGGGACGTATCCGACCGACATCATGAGCCTGACCGCGGACGCGCTCAAATATACCGACGGCGTGACCCTGCAGTGGAACACGATTGGTCGCATCCCGTCGATCTTGAGCGCGCATCCCGACTTCCAGATCATGCAGTCCGAGCACAAGTGCGGGAACTACCCGTTCACGGTCGCGGGCACGCCGGCTTTCAATCCCGACAAGCCCCCGAACGACCAGGCGTACGCGGTCGAGAGCTGGGGCTACATCAAGCAGTGGATTGTGGCTAATTCCAACGGCTACAGCGCTTGGAACATGGTCTTGGATACGAACGGCAAGAACCTCGACAAGCAGCGCCCTTGGCCACAAAACGCGCTCTTGGTCGTGGACCGTACGGCCAAGCAGCTGATCGTCACGCCCGTCTATTACGTGTTTCGTCACCTTTCGTTCTTCGTCGATCCCGGCGCGATGCGCGTCGCGACGACGGGCGGCGATGCGGTCGCGTTCAAGAACCCCGACGGGAGTTTGGTCACCGTGCTCTTCAATTCGGGCGCGGCCGCGACCACGACCGTCGCGCTCGGCGGCGGCACGACGGTGCAAGTTCAAATGCCAGCGCAGGGCTGGGCCACGATTTACTGGAAAGGCTGACGAGTGAAGCTCCTCGCGAGTGTGATTCGCACCGGATTCGTTGTTCCAAGTTTGCTCGGCCTCCTCGGCCTCACGCTCGGCAGCGCGTGTAGCTCCGACCAACCGCCGATCGATTCGCACGCCGCGGGCGCCGCGAACAGCGCGGGCAGCAGTCCGGGCGGCAGCTCCGCGGGCGGCGATGGCTCGCTCGCGGGCAGCAGCGACGGCGGTAAGAGCAACGGCAGCAGCGGCAATGGCAGTGGCAACGCTGGTGAAAGCGGCGGTGGAGTTGCCGGCAGCGCGGGAAGCTATCCGGTTCCGGACGCATTGCCGGACGAGACGGGCGCGGAGCTCTGGCTCAGGTATCCACAGGTTACGCTGCCAGCGCGCCTCGCAGAGTACCGAGCTGCCGTCACGCACGTCGTGAGCTCTGGAGGCGGTGCGAGCACGCAAGCGGCGACCGACGAACTCATCGAAGGCTTGAGTGGCCTCACGGGAAACGCCGTTACCATCGCCGACTCCGTGCAAGGCCCAGGCGCGGTCGTGATCGGGACGCCAGCGACTTCTGAGCTCATCGCGGGGCTCTCACTGTCGAGTGAGCTGTCTGGGCTCGGCCCGGACGGCTACATCGTGCGTAGCGCCAAAGTGCAAGGTCGAGACGTGCTGGCCGTTGCGGCAAATACCGAGCTGGGCGTGCTGTACGGGAGCTTCGCGCTTTTGCGTCAGCTCGCGACTCATCGTCCCTTGTCCGAGATTTCGCTCGCCAGCTCGCCCAAGCTGAAGAACCGACTGCTCAATCATTGGGACAACCTCAACGGCACGATCGAGCGCGGTTACGCCGGCAGCTCGCTGTGGGAGTGGAGCAAGCTGCCCGCGACACTTTCACCGCGTTACAAGGCGTACGCGCGCGCCAATGCTTCGCTCGGCATCAACGGCACCGTGCTGAACAACGTCAACGCGGACAAGCAGATCCTGACGGCAGACTACATCGCCAAAGTGAAGGCCCTGGCGAACGTGTTCCGCCCTTATGGCATCAAGGTCTATCTCAGCGCGCGCTTCAGTGCACCCGTCGAGCTCGGCGGACTCAGCACCGCTGATCCCGCCGACGCTGGTGTTCAGAAATGGTGGCAAGACAAGGTCGACGAGATTTACGCCGCGATCCCGGATTTTGGCGGCTTCTTGGTCAAGGCCAACTCCGAGGGGCAGCCTGGACCCCAAACCTACAATCGCACGCATGCCGATGGTGCAAACCTGCTCGCCAAGCCGCTCAAAGCTCACGGCGGGATCGTGATCTGGCGTGCCTTCGTGTACTCGACCGTGCCCGGCTCGGACCGCATCAAGCAAGCGTATGACGAGTTCAAGCCGCTCGACGGCAAGTTCGACGACAACGTGCTGGTGCAGGTCAAAAACGGTCCGCTCGATTTTCAACCGCGCGAACCGTTCCACCCGCTGTTCGGCGCGATGCCGAACACGCCCGTCGCGCTCGAGCTGCAGATCACCAAAGAGTACCTCGGTGAAGACACGCACTTGGCGTATCTCGGGCCGCTGTACGAAGAAGTGCTCGAGGCCGACACACAGGTGAACGGTCCGGGCTCGACCGTCGCACGCGTGATCGACGGTTCACTCGAGAAACACGCGCTGAGCGCGATCTCCGGCGTCGCCAACATCGGCAGTGACGTGAATTGGAGCGGGTCGCATTTCAATCAAGCCAATTGGTACGTGTACGGTCGGATGGCTTGGGATCCGGATCTGTCGGCGCAAACCGTGGCCACCGAGTGGGTCGGACAAACGTTCTCGAACGATCCGGAGTTCGTCAACCCGGTCGTCGGCATGATGATGAGCTCGCGCCAAAGCTTGGTGAATTACATGGAGCCACTCGGGCTCGCCCACATGATGGGCACCGATCATCACTACGGCCCAGCGCCCTGGGTGAGCAACCTCAGCCAACCCGAATGGAACCCGGTCTACTATCACAAGGCAGACACGGTCGGCCTCGGCTTCGATCGCACGGCCACCGGCAGCAACGCGGTCGCACAATACGCGAGCGCGGTCGGTCAGGCATTCGCCGATCGCGCGACTATCCCCGATGATTCGCTGCTCTTCTTTCATCACGTGGCTTGGGGCGACACGCTCGACAGCGGCAAGACGCTCTGGGAAGAGCTCGTGCGGCGCTACAGCCAAGGCGTCGATGACGTAGGAAAGATGCGCGATGCTTGGACGAGCGTGAAGAGTCACGTCGACAACCAGCGATTCACCGAGGTCAGCGATTTCTTGCAGATTCAGCACTACGAAGCGCGCTGGTGGCGCGACGCTTGTCTGACCTACTTCGCCACTTTCTCCAAGCTGCCTATCCCTGCTGGCTACGCGATGCCGCAAAAGCCACTGAGCTTTTATCAAGGCCTCACTTGTCCGTCGGACGCGAAGAAGCCGCGCTGCCCGCAGGTGTACACGGGCAATCCGTCTCCAGCGGTGATGCCTTGAGTCGGTAAACGCGCGTCCGAATGCGCTGACGACTGGGCGGGCAGGCGTGGCTGCCGCGACGACGCTAGGCGCGCCTGAGGAGCTCGTAGCGACTCTCTCCACGGCAAGCGCGCCCTTTACAGCGTGGCCCAACCAACGATCCCGGGTGAGTCAGCCATGACCTCACCTCAGCATTCATCACAGTCTCTTGCTATTGCTCCCTGGCATTTGGGTAAGCGGGCGCGGAAAGCCGCACGGCGGCGCGTAGCTCTCGTAGCGGCTCCTCGAGGCGCTCTCTCCTCGACTTCGATTCGCTCGGACGTTCCCGACGAGGGTCCTCGTCGATCGAAAGATACTGCGCGAACACAGTACCCTTTCGCGCGCTGGCCGTGCTCCGCGACGAATCGCAGAAGCGGTCTTTTCGAAGCCGAAATGCGATGAGTGCTCAGTGGCCTCACCCGGGATCGGTCGATGCGTGTCAGTAGGGGGTCATGGTGTCTGCGTAGATGTCGGGCGCGATCCAAACGTCCGAGTTGAAGCTGCCACCGTACTTGCCCGTATGCTCGTGGGTTCCCTCGGAGATCGGCGAGTTGGTTCTCGTCATGCTGAGGAGATCGTCCATGCCGTCACCGTTGAAGTCGCCACGAAACAGGGCCGCGTCATAGGAATTGTCGTAGCGCTGATCTACCCAGAGGCTGCTGCTCCAGTCGCCATTGAGCCAAATTCGTTCGACCGCGCCGTGGAAGCTACCGGCGACCTGTTCGATGATGTCCATGCCGGCGGCTCCGTCGAAATTGCCGCCCAGGATTGGGGAGTTGTTGACGGGGAAGTCAGGACTAGACCAGCTGGCGTTGAAGCCACCGGTGCTCTTGCCGAGGTACAGATAGCCGCCAGACGCCGTCGAAACAATGAAGTCGTCCGGGCCGGTCCCGTCGAAGTTGCCGACCGAGAATCGGCAGCCCTGCGTCGCCGTGTTGATCGAAGAGTTCGACCAGACGTTCGCGTTGAAGCCGCCGGTGGTCTTGCCCGTGTATTCCCAGGAGCCGTTTGCCGAGGTGCTGATGAAGTCAGTCGCGGCGTCCGAGTTGAAGTTGCCGGCAGTCAATTGAACGACCCCGAGTTTGAGCGCGGTGTTGCTCCAGACATTGGCATTGAAGCCTCCGGTGGACTTGCCCGTATACAAATACGAGCCGCTCGAAGTCGTGGCGATGAAGTCGGATTTGAGGTCGCCGTTGAAGTCACCGACGGTGATGGCCACATTGGCGTAGGTGAATGCGGCGCTCGTCCACGCGTCGCCGTTGAAGCTTCCGTCGCTTCTGCCCGTGTACTCGTAGACCCCGCTTGGGTTCACGATCAGCAGATCGGACTTGCCGTCGCCATTGTAGTCGCCAGCAGCGTAAGACGTGTTGTTGCTCGTCAAATCATTACGGACCCAGGAGTCCGCGGCGAAGCCGCTCGGCGCAAGTCCGAGGTACAAGTGGCTGCCGGTGCCATCGTAAAATATGAGGTCCTCTTTCCCGTCGCCGTTGTAGTCGTGCCGCGTTCCCCTTTGCAGCGCCGTCGCGGTAGCCAAAGTGGTGAGCGCTTCGGATTGCGATCCGACAGCCTCGAAGCCGCCTTCCCCGCTGCAGCCCGTCAATGACCCAACTCCCACTAGACCAATAACCAACCCCAATATTGTCTTCATTCCCTGATCTCCAGGCGCACACGCGCCTCTCGCTCCGATCGCCCCGCGCGATCGCGCACGCCGTTAGTTACATTTCGTCATCAGCGAAGCAACGGCGGCGCAGGCGCGCTGACCATTGAGATGCGACCGGCACTTACAGTCGGCGAGTCTCGGCGTGATCTTTCACACTCTCGGGAGTGAGATCGTCGCATTTGCGCCCCATTCAGCGCGCTTCTTCTCGTCGAACCTGAAATGGCCGGCTGATTTGAAGAACACCGCGGAAACGCGCACCAAGCAAACACTCATTCACGCGATGCTAACGCGCGAGGCGCGCGCGCGACCTCGAGCGTCCAACGGCGCGCTACGTCGTTGGCGCTTCTGGGGCTTGCGGGGCGACAGAGCGGCGGCGCGGCGCACCTCCGCTGGCTGCGCTCTAGGCCCTGGCGGTCGAGCGCGAGAGGCGGACGTCCATCCAAACGGCGAGGGCGAGGACGACGCCGCGGGCGATGAACTTCATTTCGGGGGAGAGCGCCAGGAGTGTCATGCCGTTGAGCAGGACGCACATGATCAGCGCGCCGAACAGCACGCCGACGACCGTGCCACGGCCGCCTTTGAGGCTGGTGCCGCCGATCACGCAGGCGGCGATGGCGTCGAGCTCCATCAGTGCGCCGGTGGTGGTGGTCGATGCGCCGGCGAAGGCCGTTTGCAAGAAGCCGGAGACGGCGACGATCACGCCCATGACCGCGTACGCGAGCACGACGACTTTGTCGGTCGGCACGCCGGAGACCAGCGCAGCCTCTTCGTTGCCGCCGATGGCGTACAAATAGCGACCGAAGCGGAAGTGCTGCGAGAGCACGTGGATCACGAAGGCCGTGGCCCCCAGCACGATCAGCGAAAGCGGCAAACCGCGGTATTGGTTCAGCACCAAGACGAACAGGACCAAGAGCTGAGCGGAGAGGAACCAGCTCAAGAACGCGCCTTCGGAGTCGGCCTCGAGCTTGCGCGCTTTGCGCTTCTTGAGGTCGTTGAAGGCGGCCAGCCCGAGCAACGCGATGATCACCGCCGCCATCACGTAGCCCAGCACCGGCGGCAGGTAGTACGTGGTCAGAATCGAGTACAGGTTCTGATCACCGCCCGTGACGACCGGGATGGTCGAGTTGTTGATCACGAGCCAGTGCACGCCCTTGAACACCAACAGGCCACCGAGCGTGATGATGAAGGACGGGATCTTCTCCTTCACGATGATGAAGCCCATCCCGGCGTAAATCCCAACGCTGACCAGCGCAGAGACGAGGAGCGCGAGCGGCGCCGACAAGCCCTTGCCCGTGATCAGCACGGCGGCCAAACCGCCGACTAGACCGAGACCGCTACCGACGCTGAGGTCGATGTGCCCGGGCACGATGATGAGCAGCATGCCGAGGCTGAGCACCGCCGTGGCGGAGAGCTCGATTGCGAGCTGCGACAGATTGCGCGCGCTCAAAAACGCGGGATCCATCACCGAGAAGACCACGCTGATCAGCACCAGCGCGATCAACATCGAGAAGTCTCTCAGGTTGACCTTGACCTGTTTGGTCGACGTGCCGACCTTTGCCTGTTTGGTCATCGTGCCGACCTCTGCCTCTTTGGCCGCTTGCGTCGTCATGCTTGCTCCGGTTGCGGCGCGCTCGAGCTCGGGCGCATCGCGGCGGCCAGTAGGGCCTCTTGCGTGATTTCGCTGCCTGTAAAGGAGCCGCCGATACGGCCCTCGGACAGCATCAAGATTCGATCGCTCATGCCGATCAGCTCCGGGAGCTCACTCGAGACGAGCAGCACCGCGACGCCCTGCGCGGTCAAGTCATTGATGAGCTCGTAAATTTCGAATTTGGCGCCGACGTCGATGCCGCGTGTCGGTTCGTCCAGCAACACGACCTTGGGTTTGGTCATCAGCGCCTTGCCCAGCACGATCTTTTGCTGATTGCCGCCCGAGAGCGTGCCGGCGATGGTCTCTTGGCTCGACGCTTTGATGCGCATCGAGTCGACGTACTCGGCGTTGCGTTTGATTTCTTGGTCGCGATCCACGAAGCCGCGCGGCGAAAACTCGTCGATGGCCGAGAGCGAGAGGTTGAAACCGACGGTTTGGTTGAGCACCAGGCCGAAGCGCTTGCGATCTTCGGTCACGAGCACGAGCCCTTGCTCGATGCACGCGGCGGGCGAGGTCGCGAGCGGCGCGTTCTCGAGCTCGACCGTGCCCGTCTTGCGGTCACCCCAGATGCCGAACATGTGCATCAAGAGCTCGCTGCGACCGGCGCCCATCAAGCCGCCGATACCGAGCACTTCACCCTGGTGAAGCTCGAGCGAGATATCGTGGAGGCGCATCTTTTCGGTGCCGCGCTCCGCGACGTTGAGCTTTTTGACCGAGAGCAAACACTTGCCCGGCTCCGAGCGGCGCCGAGGAAACAAGTTCTCGATTTCGCGGCCGACCATGTGCGCGATGACCTGTGCGCGATCGGTCTTTGCGGTCTCGAGCGTGATCACGGTTTGCCCGTCGCGTAACACCGTGATGCGATCGGACAGCTCGAACACCTCTTCCAAGCGGTGCGAGATGTAGACGGAGCTCACGCCGCGGGTGCGCAGCTCTTTGACGATGGCGAGCAGGGTCGCCACCTCTTTGTCGGTGAGCGCGGCGCTCGGTTCGTCCAAAATCAGGACTTTGGAGTCCTTGCGCAGCGCTTTGGCGATCTCGACCAGCTGGCGCTGACCGATGCCCAGATCCGCAATGCACGCGCTGGCTGGCACGTCGATGCCCCAGCGCGAGAGCAACTTGTCGGTTTCGTCCAACATGCGGTCGTGATCGACCGCGCCGAAGCGCGTGGGCTCGTGGCCCAAGAACACGTTCTCGGCCACGGTCATTTCCGGCACGAGCGCGAGCTCTTGGTGAATCACGGACATGCCGGCGCGCTCCGAATCGATGATCGCGGCGAAGCGTTGCACTTGGCCGCCCATCAAGATCTCGCCCTCGTACGTGCCGTGGGCCCAGATCCCGGAAAGCGTCTTGATCAGCGTGGATTTGCCTGCGCCGTTTTCACCGCACAAGGCGTGAACTTCACCGGGGCGAAGGTCGAAATCGACCCCGCGCAGCGCGAGCACTTGTCCGAAGCGCTTCACCAGCCCGCGCGCTTCGAGCACGGGCTTTTGCCCCTCAGGGCTTGCCATATATTTCCTGGCGCGTGTGAAAGCCGTCCTTCACCACGGTGGAATCCACGTTGTCTTTGGTGACCGTCACCACGTCGAGCAGGATCGTCGGCACTAGGCGCTTGCCGTTGTTGAGCTCGGCCTTGGCCACGATGGGCTTGCCGGTCGCGAACGCGACGGCGACCTCTGCCGCGCGGCTGGCCAGCGCTTGCACCGGCTTGTAGATGCTCATCGACTGCTCGCCGCCCACGATGCGTTGCACCGCGACGAGCTCGGCGTCCTGACCGGTCACTACGACTTTGCCGGCCAAGCCTTCTTCTTTCAGAGCCTGAATCGCGCCGCCCGCGGTGCCGTCATTCGACGCGAGCACGGCGTCGATGTTGTGGCCGTTCTTGGTGATGGCGGCGTTCATGATGCGCTTGGCGTTTTCGGGCTTCCAGTCGTCGGCCCAGTCTTCATGAACGACTTGGACGGCGCCCGACGCGATCGCATCTTTGAGCGCTTTATCTTGGCCGTTTTTGAACAAGATCGCGTTGTTGTCCGTCTTGGAGCCGTAGATGCGCACGAGCTTGATCGGCTTCGTGGTCGAGAGCTTTTCGAGGATGTACTTCGCTTGCAGCTCGCCGACGTGCTCGTTGTCGAACGTCATGTACAGGTCGAGGTTGCTGTCCGAGATGATGCGGTCGTAGGCGATCACGGGAATGCCGGCGCGGCCCGCGACTTCCACACCCTTGGCCATCGCTTTGCCGTCGTGCGGCACGATCACGATCACGTCGACCTTGGAGGTAATCAGCGACTCGACGTCCGCGACCTGGCGCGTGTCGTCACTGTTCGCGGAGAGCACGATCACTTCCGCGCCGAGCTCCTTGGCCCGCGCCAAGAACGCATCGCGATCCTTGGCCCAACGCGCCTCTTTCAAGGTGTCGAGCGAGAGGCCGATCTTGATGACCTTCTTGCCGGATGCCGACTCGGCGGCTTGTGCGCCACCTCCCGAGCCGCGACCGAGCACGAGGCCAATCAGAACGCTTACGGCGAGAGACGCGACGACGAGGAAGGATTTAAAACTCATGTACCGACCCGAGGGGCGGCGGAGTAGACCAAAGCTTAAGGAAAGATGCTAGCCGCAATCGCCTGGGCGACGCACGTTCGCGCCGCCCACTCCTGAACATCAGGAGTGGGCATGCCCGCGAATGGCAATTTCGATCGGCGTGTTTAGTAGAAAGTCACGTTGTCGATCGTGAGTGACACCACGCACGGCGACGGAGTGCTGGTAGCGCCAGCGCTCCCCGCAACGCCGGCGCCTGCCGTGCCGCCCGTAGCGATTGCCCCACCAGCACCGCCAGCGGCAGCGCCGCCAGCGCCAGCGGCCGAACCCGCGGTGCCAGCCGAACCCGACGTGCCGCTCGAGCCCGCGTCAGAGCCGGCTGAACCGCTGGAACCCGAGGTACCACCCGAACCGGACGCGCCGCTCGATCCCGACACTCCGCCGGCACCCGGATCGCCCGAAGTTCCGGCACTTGCGCCCGCAGCGCCGCCCGCGCTCGTGCCACCCGTGTCGCTACCTGCGGTCGCCGCACCAGCCGAGCTGCCGCCGGTGCCGGCCCCGGCCGATGCTCCGCCGCCGCCCGACATGCCGCCGCTACCGCCAGCTGCGTCCACCGCGCCGCCGCCGGGCGGGCATTCGAACTGCCACTGGATGGCCATGAGCTGAGTGTTGTCGACCGTGGATACAGGCTGGCCCCCCGAGAAGGCCGTCCACGGAAGCTCCACCGGTCCAGCTGCCAACGTCGAGCCGCTTTCGGCGACGGTCTTCGCGGGGCTCAAACAGTCGTTGTACTGGGTGTCGACGCTGGTCGGCACGCAATCACCGGGGCGCGAGCTGGGATTTGCTGTCGATGGATAATCACTCTTCTGCTGCATTTGCACTTTGAGCGTGGCGTTGCCCAGCGTGCTGTCGGCGCCCACGTCGAACTTGAGGCCTTGGGTCGTGCTCGCGTTGGTGCACGCCGGCTTGAAGTTGAACATGTAGCCCATGTAGTCACCGGGCTGAACGCTCGCGGTGATGGTCAAGGTCTGCCCGTGAACGGTGACCTTCGCCGCGGAGGCTGCCTTGCCTTGGTAGAAAACATCGCCACCGCTGAGCGTGGTCGAGCTACCCCAGAGCTCGGTCTTGCCGGTGGTCCAGGAGGTGCCATCAGCGGCCTTGAACGTCGCTGGACTGAAGTCAGTGAGCAGCATATTCGCTGGCAGCTTCGTACAGTTGTTGGGTGCGCCACCCGAGCCTGCGGTGCCGCCTGCACCGGCGCTCGCGCCACCCGCGCCGCCCATACTCGGCGCCCCCGCCTTGCTGATGCCGCCCGCCGCGCCGGAGAGTCCAGCCGTGCCGCTGTTGCCACCCGCACCGGCAGTACCACCCCCGGGGTTGGAGTCCGAACCGCACGCCACCACTAGCAGTGCCGAGCCGAACAAAATTGCGGCAGAAATCCCAAGCGTGCTCTTCGTTCTCGTCATCGCGAAACCCGTCCCTTCGACATTAAGACTAGCGGAGTTTAGAGCCTGCCATGCAGGTCAGCTAAAGTGAAATATCTGCACGTGACGGTACGTTTGTCCCGGCTCGAGCAACACTTGCTCGCGCCATTCCGGCACGTTCACGGCGTTCGGGAACGCCTGCGTTTCGAGGCAAACTGCGGCGTGACGCGTGAAGCGGCGCCCTTTGCCGCTCGAGCTGCCGTCCAAGAAATTTCCAGAGTAGAGCTGAACACCAGGTTGATTGCTACTCACGTGCATCGAACGACCCGAAACCGGATCGCTGAGCTCAGCGACCGGGAAGAGCAAATCTTTAGTGGGGCGCACGATGAAATTGTCGTCGTAGCCCGGTGGGGCGCCGTTGCGCTCGGGCAAGTCACGACCGATCGATTTGCGGTTGCGAAAATCGAAGGGCGTGCCAACCACCGCGAGACGCTTACCGTCGGGGATGACACCGGGCGTGAGTTCGTCCGCGTGTAGTACGAGCTCGTGCTCGAGGATATTGGCGCGACTCGGACCGCCCAAGTTGAAATAGCCGTGGTGCGCGAGATTGAGCAGCGTCGGCTGATCTGCGGTGCCGGTCAGAATGATTTCGAGCGCCGAGCGCGTGATCTTGAATTCAGCCTGCGCGCGCACGCGCCCGGGATAGTGCCCCTCGCCATCCGGCGAGTCGTGGCTCAGCCGCACGCTCGCGCTCTGGCCGTCTTCGCTGACGCTCGAGCCTTCATAGGCCCAGAGGATCTTGTCCCAACCGCTGTGGCCACCGTGCAAGTGGTTCGGTGGATCGTTGGTATCGAGCTGGTACTCGCGCCCACCTAACTCGAAGCGACCATTCGCGATACGATTGGCGACGCGCCCAACGATGCCGCCGATGAAGGCCGTGCACGCGACGTAATCTTCCAAGCGATCGAAGCCGAGCACCACGTCCTCGACGCGGCCTTGGCGATCAGGGACGAGGAGCGCTTGGACGGTCGCGCCGTAGTCGAGGATGCGGACTTCGAGAGAGTCACTGCTGAGAGTGGTCAGGCCGGCGTCGCGAGTGTCGAGCTGACCGAAGGAGTGGCGCGAGATTTTCACTGGGCGAGCAGTATTGACGAAAACGCGCGGCTGTCACGGATCAAACGTGGCTTTTGCCAGCTCCGGCGGTCGTGCCGCTCACCCCCACCACGACCCGTGGGCTGCTAGATCCGTCCCCGACCCCAGATTTGTTCCTCGATGGTCGAAGCGTCGAAACCGAGCAACGTCGCCGTGCCGATCCGCCACGAGTAGCGCTTGCAAAGTCGCGCCGCAGTCGAGCGAATTACTGCTGAGAGTGGTCAGCCCGGCTTCGCGAGAGCTGAGCTGACCCAAACATGGTGCGAACTTTTCACGAACGAGAGTATCTACGAAAAACCTCGACTCTCACTGGCCGAAGACCGGCGAACGCTTCTCGCCGTTGATCTCGAAGGTGATGTTCTTCATCGTGACAGTGCCCTTGGTGTTGTCATCGATCTCGCTGCCGACCTCGAGCCGCGTCAGATACATGTCCTTCGAGTAACCGCTGAGGCCCATCAGGTAGTCGAGGAGCTTCTTGACGTCGACAGTCCCATTGAAGTTCTTTTGCGAACCGTCGGTGCCGCGGAACTGGAAATACTGCCACCCGCTGCCCCAGCTATTCCTTTGGACGATGAGATCATAGCTCTTGGAGCCAGCAGACAGCCCATTTTTGCAGGCAATGTCGCACTGGGGGCTGTTCGCGCCAGTCATACCCGTAAGAGGCCAGCGGTTAGCCTGCCAACCCCAGAACGTCATTAGCTCCGCGTAAACGCCCGCGTTGCCCTGAGTGGTGGCTGGATCTTTGGTGCTTAGCCAGAACTCGAACGTGAGATCCCAGGAGCCCTCGCTCGAGAGGTTGATGTTGAGGCTGTCGATGGTGACGGTCGCACTCGTGATGTCCTTGACCTGTTTCGGCAACAGCGTGGTCGTGGAGAAGTTGGGCGAAGTCGCATCCGAGCTGCCGAGCCCGAACGGATGAATACCAAACTCGATCTCGGGGAAATCCGGCTTGGTGTTGGTGTTGCCAGTATCGCAGTCGGGCCGGTCGAAGCTCCAGCCGAAGGTCTTGTCCGCGTTGATGAACACGCTCGACGGAGACTTGTCGGTGCAATTCCACGCGACCGAGCCCCAGTTGTTGTTGATCAACCGGATGTCGCCCATCTTCAGGTAGTCGAGCTTGGTGGAGGTCTTGTCGCCGGGCTTGGCGTTCGTTTTGCCCATCTTGTCGGGAGCATTCGGGTCGACGGCCCCTCCGCCTGCATTGCCGCCGCCGGCCGTGCCCGTGCTGCCGCCGGTCGAAGTGGTATTGCCGCTACCGCTCGAACCGCCTGTGTTGTTCGGGGCGCCGGCAACGCTACTCGAACCAGCGACGCTACCGCTGCTCCCCGCCGTCGTGTTGCCGGTATTGCCGCTCCCGGCGGTGCCACCGCCAACAGTCGCGCCAGCGCTACCAGCGGAGGAAACCCCTGGTTTTCCGGCGGTTGAAACACTGCCCGAGCCGGCGGTGCCCGTGGACGGCGCGCCACTGGTGCCTCCAAAATTGCGCGACGAATCACTACCGCAGCCCGCGAGGCCAGCAGCAACAGTTAAACCAACGAGAGCGAGCGAAGTCGGAAGTAAACGCACTGGATCTCCCAAAGTTGAGGTGCGAGTGAGGGGAAGCGACAGCTCCCGAGGTGGACGGTCAGTATAGTCAGGATTCGTACGATGTCCGACGTGATCACACTCGATCGCGTTGTCGGCGTACGAAACCGAAAGCAAGGAGCCCAAACAAACCCAGCACTCCCGGTAAATCTGAACCGCGACTGGAAGCGGTGCGGCAGCTGCATCCGCCTGAGTCGTTGCTGTTGCCGTTCGATGGAGGAGCGACGCTGCCCGAGCCCGCGCTCGATCCGACGGTGCCTGCGGTCGCAGCACTCGTGCCAGCGACACTCGCACTCGATGCACCGCCGGCACCGGGCGCGCCGCCAGCTGCAGGTGCACCGGCGCTACTGGTGCTCGTGGTGCCCGCGCTGCCAATCGGGCCTCCGCCAGCGGTATTTGCGCCGCCACCGCTGCCCGCACCACCCGTACCACCACTGATGACACCCGTGCCCACGGGCTTCGGTGCGCAGCTCTCGACGCTCGCGACCGCGCCGCTCTTGTACGCCCCGATGTCCGGCGTGCCGGAGCGTGTGCCGGCGTTGAAGCACTTGGCGATACCACCCTTCGAGGTGATGTAATCGATATCGATATCGTATTGCCAGCGGCTCAGGCCCGCGACCATGCCGTACATCTTCGGCGTGCGCTTCACGATGCACTTGGGATCGAAACCGATGTCCGTCGTCGGCGTGCCGGTGCCGGCGGTGCCTTTGGCGATCGCGGTCGTCGCGCTCATCGCGAGAGTGAAATCCGGATTCGTGCCATCGGGAGCCGTGAACAGCGTGGTCGCGCCGAGGCTCACCAGGTTGGTCGTCCAACCCGACGTCGGTTGGTTTTGGATCGCCTGTGAGCCGGCCGGCGCCGTCCCCGTGCCGACGATGACGTTGTTCTTGAAGTTGACGTCCTGAATCGTCACGCCGCCGTTCGTGAAGTACAACTCCGAAGGGTTACTCGGGCCCATGGCTTGGCTGCCGAATTGGGCATTGTGGTAACAGGTGTTGTTCACGAAAACGGTGCCGCTGCTCTTGGTGAGCCGGAAACAGGAGCCGCTGTTGCCGAAGGCGATGTTGTTGATGAAGCTCGCGCCGTTGGATTCCTCGTCGACGATGAAACCGCTGCCGTCGGTGTGCTTTTGCTCGTCGGTGTTTTCGAACGATACGACGCCTTGAACGAGGTTCGTCCCGGTGGCTTCGTACAGGGTAACCCCGCTCGACCACGAGTGCGCGGTGCTACCGCCGTTGTGCGCCGCGATCGAGTTGGTGAGCGTCAAATTCGGCGCACTGAAAAACGTGAAGCCGGTGCGGCCGTTCGAATACGAGATGCAATTTTTGATCGTCCAGTGACCGTTCGAGACTTCGGTCGAGTCCGTACCGTTGGCCCAGCGGTTGCCAAAGCCCGTCGACCAGCCGCGCACGACGATGCCGTCGAACACGAGGTACTCGCCAGTATTGGAGTGCACGCCGGTCGTCTGATCAGCGTCCACGTCGGACAGGCTCTCGATGATCGGCGTGGCGCAAGCGTCCGCCTTGAACGTGATCGGCGCCGCCGCGGTGCCCGAATTGGCGACGAACAACGACTGGGTATACGAGCCGGCGGTCAGATACACGGTGTCACCAGCGACGGCGCCCGCCGCAGCGGTAGCAAGGCTGCACGGCGTATCGCGCGTGGGGCAGACCGAAGACATGCCAGAGGGCGACACGTACCAATCAGCGGCGTGGGCCGGTAGCGCGAACAACGACGCGATCAACGGCAAGCTCGAGGAGACAGCGAGTTTCTTCATCTGATTTCGTTTTTAAGCGCTGGCTCGAGATTCGAGCACACGTTGGTAAGAAGCTTTAGCTTTGCTTTGACCCTCGAGCAAGGCCCCGCCGAGCCCATCGAGGCTTTCGCCGCCGGGATCTCAAGGTGGGGCAGCGCGCCGACGTGTGATGAGTTGATACGCGGCGACCAATGCAACGCAAACGAGCGTGCTGGCGAATAAACGGTCAGAGAAAAAATCCACTACTGCTTGTGCCTGAGCAGCGAAGCGCGTCCCCAGCCAAATCGTGGTGAATACCCAGATAAAATGGCCAGCGATGAGCGCGGGCAAGAAAACGATGAACCGCGTCCGCGAAGCGCCCGCCAACACGCACACCGACAGAAATGGCAAGGCGAGCAGCAGCAGCGCACCCACACGAGCGAATAGTCGCTCCAGAGCGCGGAGCGCCTTGCCGACTCGGCGCGCGCGCGCCTCAATCCAAGTCACCGCCAAGTCGCCGTAGGCCGCCCCGAGCCCATACATGCCAACACTATAGAGCGCTCTCCGCAACACGGTAATGCCCGTGAGCAATACAGGGTCGATCCTGCCCGCAACCAACGCGACGTGGCGACCATCGGGAGCGAGAACCACGAGCAGCAGCGGCGCCTTCACGAGCAGCAGCGGCGAGATTGAAGTGCCCACGACACTGGCTACGGTCAGTACCGTCAACAGCGCCCAAGTCGCGCGCACGACTCGCGCAGGAACAGCGACCGGAGGACGCGCGTTTTCGGCCGAAAGCATGGCGCAACTCTAGCCTCGAAACGCGCGGGCTGGCTTCAGCCTTCAGCCCCAAGCGCGCTGGACCCGGCGCGAACGACGCGCCCGACGCCTCTGTACATGGTTCGCCTGCCCTTACTACACTCGCGCGCATGCGAAATTCGACCAAGTTGTTCATCCCGCTCTTCACCCTCGCGCTCTTCGCAACCGGCACGGCCGCCGCGCAAAACGCACCCGTTGCGCGCGGGATCGGCATCGGTGCCGAAGCGACGCTGACCGGCATCGTCGGCGCCACTTTCGTGTATGACGCCGAGGTATTTCACGTCGATGCGTTGCTCGGGGGGTCGTTGGAACACTTCGATTCCGACCTTGCCGTCGCAGGGCGCTTCTTCTTCCCACTACACCG
>Ga0164307_10000004_pt1 | contig 98053 bp, 65 predicted proteins | sample Whisoiple_243_MG_FD_110214 | JGI IMG/M metagenome (GOLD analysis project Ga0164307, IMG submission 110214) | Soil microbial communities amended with fresh organic matter from upstate New York, USA - Whitman soil sample_243_MG | ecosystem: Environmental > Terrestrial > Soil > Unclassified >...
CCAAGTGCTCGACTCCGCCGCCGGCAGTCTACTACTGCACGGACAAGTCGGGGACGATTGACCCGAAACAGGTCTGTGATGGGGTGAAAGACTGCAAAGACGGCGACGACGAAGCCAAGTGCTCGACTCCGCCCGCGGTTTACTATTGCACGGACAAGTCGGGGACGATTGACCCGAAACAGGTCTGTGATGGGGTGAAAGACTGCAAGGACGGCGACGACGAAGCCAAGTGCTCGACTCCGCCCGCGGTTTACTATTGCACGGATAAGTCGGGGACGATTGACCCGAAGCAGGTCTGTGATGGGATCAAAGACTGCAAGGACGGAGACGACGAGGCGAATTGTCAGGCGACGCCTCCGTCGCCAATCTTCGTTTGTTGGGATAACTCCAACAAGGTCGACTTGAAACAACTGTGCGACGGGAACAAGGACTGCAAGGACGGCAGTGACGAGCAGAACTGCCCCATTCTTTGCGCCGACAAGTCCAGCAAGATCTACGAGAAGCAGATCTGTGACGGCATCAAAGATTGCAGCGACGGCAGCGACGAACTGAACTGCGGCTCGCCGCTGCCGCCGTTTTACTGCGCCGATAAGTCGGGTGAACTCGACCAGCGGAAGGTGTGCAATGGCGTGAAGGACTGCAAGGATGGTAGCGACGAGCTCAACTGTCCACCTGTGTTGCCGACCTACATTTGCTGGGACAACTCCAACAAGCTCGAGTTGAAGCAACTCTGCGACGGAGTGAAGGACTGCAAAGACGGTGACGACGAGCAAGACTGCTCGAAATAGCCATCACGCACGACATGACGCCGGCGGTTTCGAGCTCGCTGAAGAGCGCCTCACCGCCGGCGTTTAGCCTATTGCTTTGCTACCGAAGCAAACGTCGTCAATGTGCGCTCGAAAGCGACGACGATCCGTCCCTGGCCGGCTGCCAGCCCTTGAACGGGCTGCGACCCAGTCGGAGAGTAGTTCGTCCATTTGGCTACTGACTCCGCGCTCGTCCAAACGAGCTTGAGTTGGGTCAGGTCGACGGCCTGTAAAAAGGCATCCGCGAAGTCTGCGCGCGTCAGCACGAACGCGTAGCCAGGCGTTACCAACGTTGGCAGCTGCGGATGCTCGTCGAGCCGAAAAGACCATTGTTCGGCGCCGGTCGTCAGATCGAAAGCTCTGAGGTCGCCGCCGCGAGCGCGCTGGAAAGGGAGGAACCCCCGATCGCCCACCACGGCCATCGGCCAATACCCAAAGTCTTTGCCGCCGATGGATCGTGTCAGCGCGCCCGAGGTCGCGTCCAGGGCAATGATGGAAGAACCGCTGTCCGCCACGAATAGCTGGCCTTCGTGAAAAACGGTGATCTCGCCGCCACCACCGCTGCACCCTTCTTTATAGTGCCAAAGCACCTGACCGTTGAGCGGCTCGTCGGCGAACGTTTCGTGGCATCCGCCGGAAATGAAGAGACGCGACCCGACCAAAGTCGCAGGCCCGTCGCCTTCGCCTCTTGCCCGATAGCGCAGCGAGCCATCGCGCTCGTCGAGCGCAAACAGGTTTTTGTAATCGCTGGTCGCGCCGGTGAGATAGACCGTGCCGTCGGCGGCCACAGGCATCGTGCCGAACCCGTAGATCGCGTCGAGCTTCACCGCCCAAACGGTGTCGCCTGTGTTGGCATCCAACGCCAGCACACGGCCCTCGTCATTGGCGGTAATCACCAAGCCTGCGTCGTAAGCCAAGTGCGCGGGTTCATGAAATTGGCTCGCGATTGGGGCTGATTCCCAAAGCCGAGTGCCAGAATCGCGGTCGAACGCGAACACGGCGGGGTCACCGGTTTGGCCCAGCGTCGTGACGAAAACGCGCGTTCCGACGATGAGTGGATAGGAAACGGCCGCGTTGAAAGTGCTCGACCAAAGCTTGACGAACGGCGGTTCGAGTCTTCTGCTGAGCTGCGCTCCGCTGTGGGCTCGGTCGATGCGGTAGGCAACGGCATCGTTCGCACCGAGTTCGATCTCGGCGCCGCTGCTGCCCGCATCACCGGCGCTGCCTGTTTCGCCGCTGCTGCCGGTGTCGCCAGCGCTGCCCGCATCACCGGCGCTGCCCCCAACGCCGCCCAACTCGCTTCGGTCCCCGGCTTGCCCTGCCATTGCTCCAGCAGCACCGTCATTGCTGGTGCTCCCTGCCGCCGCACCACCTTTCCCCGCGCTGTCTGTGACCGCTCCACGCCCGCCTTCGGCCTTGGTCTGGCCGCCGTGTCCGCTGGCGGACGGATCTTCGCCTCCCACGCTTGGCCCGGCGCCAGCTGTCTGCGGGTTCGTGTCGCTCGTGCCACTGCCAGCACAGGCGGAGACGACCAGCGTGACGAACGCGGTCGCCGATAGGTACCGTTGCCATCCCCAGGCTGCTCTAGTCCTAATCATTGCCTGCTGCCGTTCCTCCCCAAGGCTCCCATTCAGCGAAAAACTGGCTGCCAATAGCCCACGATGTTGGCCCCACTCCCTGAGTTCAAGAGGAGCGGTGTCGACGCCGTGGAGCCAGCGACGCGTATCAGACCCTCCACGTAGCCTTGCTGTGAGGTGATGATCGAGAGGAATTGGCCGTCCGGTGACCAGGCCAACTGATTCGGCGAGCTCGAAAGACGAACACGAATGTCGGCGGCTGGCGCCAGCGTATCCAGGTTGCGCATCGCAATCGCGTCCCCGTCGTCGGCGGCGAGCCAGTCACCTCGGGGGCTGAGCGCGGAAAGAGTGCTCGCGGCCTTGAGCACCGGAACCGGGTCGATTTCCGGGGTCGAAAGATCGTAGGTCACGAACCTCGCGTTCGCGGAGTTGGTATAGGACACGAAGGTGTTGGGACGTTTCGTCAACCACGAGTAGCTAGTCGTTGCCTGCGGCTGGATGGGGAACGGCGCGCCGGGAGGTTCACTGGACACGTTGACTGCCTGCCACAGCGTCTTGAGGCCATCGTTGATCGTGAATCCGAGCCAGTGACTGTCCGGGCTCCAGAACGTAAAATTCGCGACGCCCGCCGAAGCGGGCAGTCCGTTCGTGATCGCCTGCGGTGCTCCGAGATTGTCCAACCGAACGTAATAGAGGTCCGCCTTCGGCCGAGACAGCATGCCGATGAAGGCCAAGCCCTGCGCGTCGGGGCTGAAGCGGGCGCTGGTCACTTGGGGGGTGCCCGCCGTGCTGGTAACCGTGGTCGTGACGAGCGTCGCGCCGGTGACGTCCACCAGCAACAACTTGGAACCAGAGCTGGCTGCGAGATACCTCCCGTCGGGGGACCAGCTGCGGAACACGGTGATGTCGAGCGGCTGACTCACGCTCGGTTGTCCGGCGTTGACCGCGACGACGTAGAAACCCGTGGCGTCGCGATATAGCAAGTGATTGCCGGCTGGCGCCCACGCGGCAAATCGGATGGATGTCGTGATGGGTTGAAACGTGGGATTGTCTTGTCGTGGATCGAACGCGAGTAGGCTCGAGCCAGTCGCGAGCGCGACCGAGCCGGAATCACCCGACCAACTCAAGCGATCGACCGATATCGAGAGATCGAGCGCGGGGGGCGCAGCGGCGATGAGTCGAGCGGGCCCCGGGGTCACTTGAGTCATGTCGCGGCAATAGACGTCTTGATAGTCGAAATAGAGCAGGCTCCGCCCGTCGGGTGACCAGGGTCCCAGCGGGTTTTGCGATCCGTTCGATTTCGACGTCAATTTGAAGAGCGCCGAGGTATCCGGATACCGGCTCACGTCATAGGCGAAGTTGCCCTGGTCGTGATTGAAGGTGAACCAGTGAGGTCCCGTGCTGTTGCCGCTACCGTCTTCTTGAGTGCCTGACGCACCGGCAGCGGCGCTGCTGCCCGCAGCACCACCGAAACCGTCACCACCGAAACCGTCACCGCCGAGACCGTCATCGGAGGCGCCCGCCTGCACGGGCGTTGACGCTTCGCCCGCCGTCCCGCCTTCCTCGATCCCATGACCCGCCGCTCCGTCCGAGGTGGCTGAACCGCCCATCCCTGCGCTCGCGCCGGCCGAGGTGCTCACGACTCCACCGGACTCGACACCGCCGGTCGCGGCAGCGCCACCCCCGCCGGTGTTGGCGGCGCCGCTCGCGCCCGCTCGACCTGCCGAGTCCGCTTCGCTTTCTGCGCTCCCACACGCGATGGCCAGCGCAGAAAGTCCAAGCCACGTGCCCCAGGTACTCACACCCACGCTCGCCAAGCTAGCGAATTTTCCGCTCCGTTTCAATGATCGCCCGCTGATCGACGCGGGTAACCATGAGGGCAGGCGCGGCTGCAGGGGCGAGGGGGCGCCGGAATACTGCAGGCCACTGGGTGCCGTGTGCTGGCAAGCGCGCCCGTTTCCGCGGGGCCATCACCAAATGCTCGCAGGTGGAGCTTGCAACGGATTTAGTGAAACGCGCCTGGCTCTCGCAATGCAAACGGCGCGACCTCGGCGAGGAAGCGCTCGCCGTTCTCCAGCACCATCTCGTACGTGCCGTGCATCGACCCGAAGGGCGTCTTCAACGGGCAGCCCGAGGTGTATTCGAAGCTCTCACCCTGGCTGAGCGTGGGTTGATGGCCGACCACGCCTGGGCCACGGACTTGTTCGACGTCGCCCGTGGCGTTGGTGATCACCCAGTGGCGATTGAGGAGCTGCACCGTGTCTGGCCCTTCGTTGACGATGGTGATCGTGTACAGGAAGAACCACTGGTTTTGGCGCGGGTCGGAGTGATCGGGGGAGTAGCGCGCGTCGACGCGCACGCGCACGCCGCGGGTCAGGGCTTCGGAGGTGGACACGGGCGGAATATAGCGGGAGTTGGTTGCGGGCTGTGATCCGAACGTTAGAGGCTTTCGGATTTGAGCGGGAACAGGGCGGCAAAGTGGGCGAGCGGGGCGGAGAGTAGCGTTTTGCGCCAGCCGTCCAATTCGTCACCCAGCTGGGCCGTCCCGCGGCTCGTCAGGTGGCTGCGCAACCCCTTCAGGATGCGCGAAGGGAGCGCGATTTCGGGCGCGACCTCGAGAGATACGCAGACTTCCGCGCGTGCCGCGGCAAGCCAGCCGTCCACTCGGAGTTCTGCCTTGGTGGCATAGGCAGGCGGGTCGATGGGCACGAAGCCCGTGGCGTCGGCGGCTTCCGCGGCGCGGGTCAGCCCCGTCACCAGGTTCTGCGAGAGCTCACGCGACCACGAGCGGGGGACGCCTTTGATGCGCTGCAGATCGTCGACCGAGCGGGGCAAGCGACCCGCCAAGGAGAGCAAGGTCTTGTTTTCCGGGGCCTGCTCGCGCTCTCGCTCGGGCAGCGCGTTGAACCATTGGATCAAATAGCGCAGCGCGGCTTGCCCGCGATGATCGAGCTGCCACGCGTTGCGGAAAGATTCGAGGCTGAGAACGGTGGGCGCTGGCGGCTCGCTCCAGACGCTTTCGGCCGAGGCGATCGGCACCAAGTCGAGGCGACCGAGCGCGGTCAACCGTTGGCTCAAAAATCGGTACAGTTCGGGCAAGTGCTCGACGTCTGCTGCGGCGTAGGCGAGCTGTGAAGCCGGTAGGGGGCGACGCACCCAATCGTCGGCTTGGTGCGCTTTGGTGCCACGCAAACCGAGCGCGCGAAACTGCGCGTACGCGAGCGAGACACTGTGCTCGACCGTGCTGAGTGCCCAAGCGATCTGCGTGTCGAACACGCGCGGCCGCGTGCTGAGCTTGAGTCGCTCACCGAGGAGCATGACGTCTTGCTGCCCGGCGTGGAGCACCCAAAGCGCGCCGCCTTGGAACGCTTCCGCAAGCGGTGTCAGATCACGGAGCGCGATCGCGTCGACCAGAAAGATCTGTCGGCCGTCCGAGATCTGGAGCAGGCACAGCTCGATACCGGAGCGGTTCGATTCGAACTCGGTGTCCACGAAGAGAACTTCGGCTCCGCGCAGCGTTTGGCTCAGCGCGGCAAGGTCGCTAACGGAGGCGATCAGTTTCACGAGCTTCTCCTTAGCGGATTTCAGGCGCTGGTTTAGCCGGTTTGATCTGGCCGACGCATCGCGGCATGCGATCCTTTCGGCGGGGCTCCCGTTTTCGGCCAGCTCGTGGTTAGAATGCGCCCCCGCCGGTCGGCCGCTCGACCTGTGGGCCAAACCAGCCGATAACCCTCAACCCTCCGAGCGAACGCAACCTTTGGCAGCTTGTTACTTCGACGTCGACGGAACGTTGGTGAAGACCAATCTGGTCCACCCAACGCTCTACTATTTGGTCAATCAAGGGACGCCGCTGCAAACGGCGAAGCGGCTCGGTCGCGCGTTGCTCGGCGCGCCGCGCATGGCGCTCGCGGAGATGGTCGATCGCCGCACCTTCAACGAGCTGCTGTTCGCGAGCTACGCGGGCATGAGTGAAGATCGCATGGTGCTGCTGGCGGAGGACACGTTCGAAAACGTGATGCGGCCTTCGCTCTACCCGTCCGCGAAAGGCTTGATCGAAAAGAGCCGAGCCGCGGGGCACGACGTGGTGCTGGTTTCGGGCGCGCTCGAGGTCGTGCTGGAGCAGGCCGCGCGCTACCTCGGTGCGCAAGAGGTGATCGGCAATCGCCTGGAAATGAAGGACGGCATCGCCACCGGCAAGCTGCTCAAGCCGGTCGTCGCGGGCCCCGAGAAGGCGCGCTTGATTCGCGAGCACGCCAAGAGCAAAGGCTACGATTTGGCTGAATGCTTCGCGTTCAGCGATAGCTACTCCGATGTTCCCATGCTCAGCGTCGTGGGGCATCCCGCCGCAGTGAATCCCGATAAACGCTTGGCACTTTTGGCCAAGGCCTATAGCTGGCCCAGCTTCGATCTGAATCATCCACAATGAATCATCCCTGCCTCGTCACTTTGGAGCGCGAGAGCGCTCCGCGCGTTCTATTTGCCGGCGATCGTCTGGTGGAAGTCGATCTGCCGCCGGGCACGCGTTGCATCTACCCGAAGCCCCCCGCCGAAGGTCTCAAAGACCCGGACGCCGCGATTCGCTATGCGATCAACCATCCGCTCGGCACCGAGCCGCTGTACGCGAAGTTGCGTCCAGGCATGAAGGTGACGATCGCGATCGACGACATCTCGGTGCCCTTGCCGCCGATGAAACGTCCGGACGCGCGCGAGCGCGTGCTGACGATCGTGCTGGCGTTGCTCGCCGATCACGGCGTCGACGACATCGAGCTGATCGTGGCGACCGGCATTCATCGGCGCATGAAGCCGAACGAAATCCGGCACATGGTCGGCGACAAGATCTTCGACGCTTATTACCCGGACCGGCTCTACAACCACGACGCCGAGGACAAGCACAACCTGGTCGAGATCGGCAAGACTCGCCACGGCGATGTGCTCGAGCTCAATCGTCGCGCCGCCGAGAGCGATCTGCTGATCTACGTGAACCTGAACTTCGTGGCCATGAACGGCGGTCACAAGTCGGTCGCGGTGGGCTTGTGTAGCTACAAGAGCCTGCGACCGCACCACAACCCGCGCACGATCGCCGAGAGCGACAGCTACATGGACCCGAAGCGCTCCAAGCTGGCGAGCGACATCGAGCTGATGGGCCGGCTGGCGCACAAGCACCTGAACATCTTCACCATCGAGACCACGGTCAACAATCGCATGTTCGACCGCTCGCTCGAGTTCTTGACCAAGAACGAAGACGACCTGACCGGCAGCGAGCGCATGAAGCTGAAGGCGCTGGTCATGGCCACGAGCAAGCTGCCGCAAGGCGCGCGCCAGGCCATCTTCGACAAGTTCCCCGCTCCGTACGAGGTCACGGGTGTGGTCGCCGGCGCGACGGACGCGGTGCACGAGCAAACCATCGCGCGCAATTTCGATCAGTACTGCGTGCCGATCGAAGGCCAGGCAGACGTGCTCGTCACGGGTATCCCGTTCATCAGCCCGTACAACGTGCACGCCTTCTTGAACCCGCTCTTGGTGCAGGTTTTGGCGCAAGGTTATTTGTTCAACATGTATCGCAACGCGCCGCTGGTGAAGAAGGGCGGCACGCTGATCATCACCCATCCGTGTACGGACAAGTTCGACTACGAGCAGCATGCGCCGTACATCGACTTCGTGCACCGGCTGCTACCGGAGACGCGCGACTCGGAAACCCTGCGCAACCGTTACGAAGAAAAGTTCGCCCAAGATCCGGCGTTCATTCAAATGTTCCGCACGGGCTACGCCTACCACCCCGCGCACCCGTTCTTCATGTGGTACTGGGGCGAGAACGGTCGTCAGCACCTCGGGCGCGTGATCGTGGTCGGCGCGGACAACGAGTACATTCCGAAATTACTCGGTTGGGAAACCGCGCCCAGCATGGAGGATGCGCTGTACCGCGCCAAAGGTGGCGAGCTACGTTCGCTCGACGTCACGCTGCTCAAGGTCCCGCCGATCGTCATGGGTGACATGCGTTTGCCCGCGGGCAGCAACGGAGGCGCGTAGTGGGCTCGATTCGACCTCAAAACGGCTCGACGCCCAAGCTCGACTTGGCCCGCATGTTCCGCGGCCGTCGTTTGGTCGTGGTCGGCGGCACCGGCTTTTTGGGCAAGGTTTGGTGGGCATTTTTGCTCTCTCGCTTCCCCGATCTGGAACGCATCTATTTGGTGATGCGCCCGAAAGGCGGCGCCAGCGTCGAAGAGCGCTATCTAAAGGACGTCGAACCCAGCGCCGTGCTCGACCCGTTGCGCACCACGCACGGCGCCGGCTTTACCGCGTTCATTCGCAGCAAGCTGACGGTCGTCGCCGGTGACGTCGTGCAGCCGTTCTGCGGCATGTCCGCGGAGATCCGTGAAGAGCTGCGCGGCAACATCGACGCAGTCGTGAACGTGGCTGGTGTGGTCGACTTCGATCCGCCACTGGACGAGGCGCTCGAGGTCAACGCCTTCGGCGTGCAGAACTTGGTCGCGCTGGCGCGCGATCTCGGCGGCGTGCCGCTGCTGCACACCAGCACCTGCTACGTGGCGGGCAGCCAAACGGGACACGTGCCGGAGATCGACCCGCGCGAATTTCCGTTTCCTCGTGCGCACGAGCTCGATCGCTCTCACTGGGACCCGGATCGCGAGATCGCCGAGTGCTTGGACGTGATCGAACAAGCGCGCCATCGCGCGAGCGACGCTTTCCGCCAAAGCCACTTCTTGGACGAGGCGAAGAAGAACTTGCTCGAGCGCCACGAGCCCGGTCGTGGTTCGGTGCTCGAGGCAGAAGTACGGCGAGTGAAGCGCAAATTCGTCGAGGCGCGCTTGGCCGAAATGGGCATGGAACGCGCCCAATTTTGGGGTTTCCCCAACACCTACACGTACACCAAGGCCATCGGCGAGCAGATCGCCGCGAGCTCCGGTTTGCCGTTCACGATCGTGCGCCCCGCCGTGGTCGAGTCGACCTCGCACTTTCCGTTTCCCGGCTGGAACGAGGGCATAAACACCAGCGCGCCTCTGATCTTCATCGTGCGTCAAGGCGGTCTGCAGATCCCGGGCTCGGACAACTACTTGGACGTGATCCCGTGCGACATGGTTGCGGCAGGGCTCACGCTCGCGTTGGGCGAGCTGCTCGAGGGTACGGCCAAACCGGTGTACCAGCTCGGTTCGACCGACACCAACCCGTGTACGATGCGCCGCTTCTTCGAGCTGAGCGGCTTGTACAAGCGCCGCTACTTTCAGAAGACCGGCAAGGGCGGCCCCGTGCTCTCGTTCTTGCAATCGCACTTCGAGGGCGCGCTGCTCTCGAAGAGCCAGTTCGAGCAGTACGGTCCGAACGTGATCGCGAAGCACGGCAAGACGCTGTCCAAACTCATGCGCAAGGCAGCGGTCGGACCGGCCGCGCCGCTGCTCAAGCCGGCCGCGAAGGCGGTGTTCGAGTTCTCCGAGCAGCAGCGCAAAGTGGGCAACGTGCTCACGGTGTTTTTACCGTTTACCAGCCAATTTCACTACATTTTCGGCTGTGACAACACGCGCGCGGCGCACGCGCGCCTGTCCGAAGCCGAGCGCGCGTTGGTGGATTGGTCGCCCGAGAGCATCGACTGGCGCTCGTGGTTCTTGGACGTGCACGTGCCGGGGCTCGAACGCTTCGTGTTCCCGCAGATCGAGGAGCGCTTGCGGCGGCCCAAGAAGGCCCCCGAGCGTCACGAGACGCTGCCCGCGTTGCTCGACGAAATGGCGGACCGCTTCGAACTCGGCGTCGCGTTGCAGCGCACCGAAAAAGACGGGCTCAGCCGGCTTTCGTTCAGCGAGTGGCGCGAACGATCCGCGGCGTGCGCGGCTCGGCTGATCGAAGCCGGCGTGCGCCCGGGCGATCGCGTGCTGTTGTCCGCGCAGAATCACCCGGCCTGGCCGATCGCGTTCTTCGGCATCTTGAAGGCGGGCGCGACGGTCGTGCCGCTCGATCCCAACATCGACTTGCCTGCTGCCGAGAATTTGCGCGAAGCCTCGGGTGCGCGCGTGTTCATCGCGGACGCTCAGGTCAAAGAAAAGCTAGCTGCGCTGTCGAGCCGCTTGGCCTTCTGTGATCTGCTGGCCATGGCTGAAAATGGCTCGATCGGCTTGGGAGTCGCCGCAGAGCCGGATGACGTCGCGGTGCTGATCTACACCAGCGGTACCACTGGAAAGCCCAAGGGCGTCCAGCTCACACACAAGAACCTGACCTCGCTCATCGCGTCGCTCGCGCCGCTCTTCCCGCTCGGGCGCGGCGATCGCGTGCTCAGCGTGTTACCGCTACATCACACCTTCGAGCTCACCTGCGGCATGTTGCTGCCGCTGTCACGCGGCTCGCGCATCGTTTACCTCGACGAGCTCAACGCAGATCGCTTGGTGAACGGCTTGCAGATGGGCAAGATCACCGCGTTGATCGGCGTGCCGGCGCTGTGGGAAATGCTCGAACGGCGGATCGTCGCGCGCATCGCCGAACACGGCGCGCTCGCTTCTCACGTGTTCGAGTTCGCGATCGAGCTCAATCGAGCCCTCGGCAAGAATTTGGGCATGGACACCGGCAAGTTGCTGTTCGGCCCGGTGCACCAAGGGCTCGGCGGGCACCTCAAGTTCTTGGTCAGCGGCGGTGCCGCGTTGCCCCAGAGCACGCATCACTTGTTCGCAGGGCTCGGCCTACACTTGGCGGAAGGCTACGGTTTGACCGAAGCCTCACCGGTGCTGAGCGTCGCCAAAGGCGGCCCGCGCGCGAAGGCCGGCCACGTGGGCAAGCCGATCCCCGGCGTGGAGCTCAAGATCGACTCGCCCAACGCGGATGGCGTGGGTGAAGTGTGGGCACGCGGCCCGAACGTGATGCTCGGTTACGCCGACGACGTAGAAGCCACGAGCAGCGTGATGAGTGAAGGCTGGCTGCGCACCGGCGATCTCGGCAAGCTCGATCGCAAAGGGCAGCTCACGCTGGTCGGTCGCGCGAAGGACGTAGTAGTCGCCTCTAGCGGCGAAAACGTCTACCCGGACGACGTCGAAGCTCGCATCGGCAAGCTCGAGCACGTGCACGAGCTGACGGTGCTCGGCATTCCCGACGGGCGGGGCGGCGAGCGCCTGGCCTGTGTGCTAGTCCCGGAGACGGCGGACGAAGTGCCGCGCGCCAAACGTCACGAACGTGCACGGGCTGCGCTCGACTCCGCACTCGTCAACCTGCCGCAGGTGCAGCGCCCCGCGCTGGTCTTGGTGTTCGACGCGCGCTTGCCGCGCACCGCCAGTCTCAAGGTCAAGCGCGGTGAAGTGCGTCGCTTGATCGAACGTGCGCTGTCTGCGGCCGAAGTCCCGGCGAGCTCGCGGGGGGCTGCGCGTGACGGCGCAGCAGCGTTGGTCCGCAACGCCGTGGCCACCATTGCTCGACGCGATCCAGCTTCGATCCGCGGTGAAATGACCCTGCGCGGTGACTTCGGTTTCGACTCGCTGATGCTGCTCGAGCTGCTCGTCGCGCTGGAGGCGCAGGTCGGGCGCTCGCTCGATGCAGAGCGGCTGGCCGCGGTCACCACGGTGGCCGAGGTCGAAGCCGTCGTGCGCGAGACGCGCGAGGCGCGCAAGCTCGCGACGACCAGCTCGATCGAAGAAGCGGAAGAGAAGCCGCTCGAAATCCCGCCCGCGCTGCGCGAAGCGGCGATGCATTGGATGGGGCGCGCGCAGATGGGCTTCTACGACAAAGTGCTGCGCACCAAAGTCACCGGCCGCGCCTTCATCCCGCACAATCGCAGCACGATCGTGGCCGCGAACCATGCCAGCCACCTGGACATGGGGCTGGTGAAGTATGCCCTCGGCGGCTACGGGCAAGACTTGGTCTCGCTCGCGGCGCAGGACTATTTCTTCGAGGGCAATCGCTTTCGCAAGGCATACTTCGAGAACTTCACGAACCTCGTGCCGATGACGCGCAACGGTTCCTTGCGCCAGGCCCTACGCCAAGCGGGCGATTTGCTCGAGCGCGGCAAGACCGTACTGATTTTCCCGGAAGGAACGCGCAGCGGGGACGGCCAAATTCACGAATTCAAAGCTTCGCTCGGTCACCTCTCGCTGCACCACGACAAAGACATCCTGCCCGTGTGGCTGGGGGGGACGCACGCGGCGCTGCCCAAGGGCAGCAGCGTGCCGCGGCAGCGAGAGGTCGAAGCTCGCATCGGGCTGCCGCTCTTGGCGAGCGATCTCAAACGCCTGACTCACGGGTTGCCGATGAGTGAAGCTTCGCGTGTCGTCGCCAAGCTCGCCGAGCGTGCAGTCACCGAGCTCTCCAAGGGCAGCGTGCTCGACCTGAAGACGCTCAGCGCCAAAGATGTCGTCTCGGCGCCCCCCTTGCTCGAAGATCGCACGCTTGCCCCCGTATTCCACGAGCTGAAGACCCGCTTCCTGGCAGGCAGCGTGGAAAAGCCCGTCAGCTTCTACTTCTCGCTCGGTGACACCGAGCGCTGGAGTGTGCGCATCACGCAAGACAGCTGCGAGGTGATCGCCGGCAAGGTCGAGAGCCCTGCTGATTGCGTGCTCAAGACCAGCCCCCAGATGTTTACCCGCATCGTGCGCGAGAAATACACGCCTTCGCCGGCAGAGTTCGTGGCCGGCGCCGTGAAGTCGAACAACATTCAGCTGTTGTTCACGTTTCAGAAGGCCTTCCAACTGCAAGGGACCGGAAATTGAAGCGACTGTGGGTTGGTGGTGCCACCGGTTTCCTGGGTGCGCACCTGGTTCGCGTGCTGAAAGAGCAAGGTCACGAGCTGGTGCTCGCTTCGCGCTCGGGCGGCGAGGTCGAAGGCTTGCCAGTGCAGGCAGTGGACGTGCTCGACGCCGCTGCGGTCGCTGAGAGCGCGCGCGGCTGCCAGGGCGCATTCTTGGCGACCGGCAAAGTGTCCCGCGATCGAAGCGCGGGAGAAGAGCTCCACCGAGCGCATGTGCTCGGCACGCGTGGAGCGCTCGCTGGTCTGCGCACCGCGGGCGTCGGTCGGGTCGTGGTCGCCAGCACCAGCGGTACCGTGGCCGTCAGTCGCGATGCCGCGCAAATCGCAGACGAAAGCAGCCAGGTCCCGCTCTCGTTGGTCGCGATGTGGCCATACTACCGGACCAAGCTATACGCCGAGCGCGAGGCGCTCGATGCAAACAGCCCCGAGTTCGAGGTGGTGTTGGTCAACCCGAGTTTACTGCTCGGTCCGGGTGATTTGCGTGAGTCTTCGACCGGGGACGTTCGGCGCTTTCTCGAGCGCGCGATTCCGGCCATTCCCGGCGGCGGCATCGCTTTCGTCGACGTGCGCGATGCCGCGCAAGGCATGTGGCTGGCGTTCGAGCGGGGGCGCGCCGGTGAGCGCTACATTCTCAACGCAAAAAACATGAGCGTGGCCGCGTTCTTTCAGCGTTTGGAGCGCATTGCCGGAGTGAAAGCGCCCGCTTTGCACCTGCCGCGTTCGCGCCCCTTGGCCATCGGCGTCAATCGTCTGTTTTCCAAGGCATTGCGCGCAATTGGCGGTCAGCCGCCAGTCGACGAGGTGAGCGTGGAGATGGCGCAGTACTATTGGTATTGCAGCTCCAGCAAAGCCGAGCGCGAACTCGGCTTCAGCGCTCGCGACCCGGGTGAAACATTGCGTGAAACCGTGGCGGATCTGGTCGAGCGCAAGGTCGTCTTCCCGAAGCGCTCGAGCTCCGTGTCCGAGTTCGCGTGATCACCGGCTAAACACGCGGCAAACGCAGTTATTCCCGGCGCTGCCGCGCGCTTTACAGCGGTCGCTTTGGTGCTTACCTCCTGATGGGCGCGGCAAGTGCCGCGCCGAAGTATCCGGAGGAAAGACTCGTGTTGAAGCGCATTGCGTTGCTAGTGCTCACCAACCTCGCCGTGATGGCCGCGATCACCGTGGTGCTCAACGTGCTCGGCGCCCTGGGCGTGTTCGGGCACGGCGACTTCATGCGGAATTACGGGCCGCTGGTCGTGATGTCCGGCATCGTCGGCTTTGGCGGTTCTTTCATCTCGTTGCTCGCGTCCAAGTGGGTCGCCAAGTGGACGACGGGCGCCCGGGTCATCACTCAACCGCGCACTTCGGATGAAGCGTGGCTGTTGCAAACCGTGCAGCAGCTCGCCGAACGGGCGGGCGTCGACACGCCCGAAGTCGCAATTTACGACTCCCCAGAGCTGAATGCATTTGCCACCGGCGCGACGCGCAATAGCTCCTTGGTCGCGGTCAGCTCCGGCCTACTCACGCGCATGAGTCGCCCGGAGGTGGAGGCCGTGATCGGTCACGAGCTGAGTCACGTGGCCAACGGTGACATGGTCACGTTGACGTTGCTGCAGGGCGTGTTGAACACCTTCGTGTTCTTCTTCTCGCACGTGATCGGTCGCCTGATCGATGGCGCGCTGCGCGGCGAGCGTGACGAGGAGCGGCGCGGTGGCATGGGTCAGTTCCTCGCCACCATGATCGCGCAGTTCGTACTCGGCTTCTTGGCCATGCTGATCATCAACGCCTTCAGCCGCTGGCGTGAATTCCGCGCCGATCGCGGCGGAGCAAACCTTGCGGGCCGCGCCAAGATGATCGGCGCGCTGCGCCGCCTCGGTGCGGAAGAGCAAAGCGCGCTGCCCGAGTCCTTGGCCGCCTTTGGTATCAACGGCGGCGGCCTCGTCGGCTTGTTGCGCTCGCATCCCCCGATTGAACAGCGCATCCACGCGCTGCAAACCGAGGGCTACGGCGCGAGCGTCAACGCTTCCGTTTGATCGTATCGCCGCGCGGCGTGCTCGGCGCGGAGGCCTTTGCAGGGGCCGCCATGCCGAGCTTGTCGCGCATCAAGTCACCGAGGCTTCCGAAACCGACCTTTTCGGGCGGCTTCTTTTTCGGAGCTGCTTCCTGCTTGGTGGTCGCTTCCTCGCTGGGCTCTGCCGCGCCGCTCTCGCCGATGCCGGCGGCGAAGTCACGGAAGTTCTGCTCCTCTTCGACGCGAGCCACGCGCGTCGCGCTGAAACGCAATTTGCCCTGCGCATTCGCATCCAAAAGCACCACCGTCAGATCCTTGCCGACGCTATAGAGCTTGCGGTGATCCGAGCCCGGGGGCAGCGGTAGCTCCCGCAACGGGATGAGGCCGTCACCTCGTGCGGTAGTGACGAACACGCCGAACTTCTCGACGCGCGTGATCTTCGCGGACAAGACCTCGTTACCGGTGGGCGCATCACCCGCGGGGGTGGCTTGCCCGAGCGCCTTGCACAGCGAGCCTTCGAAGCGGGGCTCGACCACGCTGACGCGCAACCGATCACCGACCGAGACGCGCATCTTGCCTTTCTCGTCCAGCAACTCGCCGCGCGGAATGCGCCCGTCGCTCGGCATGCCGACGTCGATGAACACGTACTCACCCGCGATTTGCATCACGGTCGCGTCGATGACCTCGCCCTTCGTCAAACGGCGTCGAGCGCGATCGCTCCCGCCTTCGGTTGTCATCAGAGACGCAAAACTATCGGTCGCCATGGGCGGCAGTCTGCCATCGCCGGGGGATTGTACAACCCTCGTGGAAGCGGGCCGCCGTCGAAAAGCGCGCTTCTTGGCGCCGATCCGGAAGGCGGCGTTGGAATTTTCGCGGCCGCCGCAGTCCCGCTGGCGTCGTGTTCTGCCGCGGCGCGACGATCGATGCCCCTCGCCGTCCCTTCAGGAGAGGGGGGCGCTCGAGCTCCAGCAGCGCACCTTGCTGTGGCGCGCCGTTCCCGTCACACGACGCCGCACTCTACGGCCCGCGGGCGAAGAATCGCACCTCACCGATGCTGGACGTCGATCCCCGGCGAGCCGAGGTTTGCTCTACGAGACGATCCGCGAGTACGCTCGCGCGATTTTCAGCGCAAGGAACCTGGGCGATGAGTTCGAATCAGTTTGTTTCCGAAATCTTCGAGGCTGACCATTGGCAACCAGTTGCTGGCTTTGCTTTCGAGGACATCACGTACCATCGCGCGCGTGATGTCGGAGCGGTTCGAATCGCCTTCAACCGGCCCGAAGTGCGAAACGCATTCCGACCGAAGACGGTGGACGAGCTGTACACCGCGCTCGAGCACTCACGCGTCTCTAGTGACGTTGGCGCGGTGATCATCACCGGCAACGGCCCTTCTCCGAAGGACGGTGGCTGGGCGTTTTGCTCGGGTGGAGATCAACGCATCCGCGGCAAAGACGGCTACAAGTACGAGGGGCAAGAGGGCGGGGACGTCGCGCGGCTCGGACGGCTGCACATTCTCGAGGTCCAGCGCTTGATTCGCTTCACGCCCAAGGTGGTCATCGCAGTCGTTCCCGGCTGGGCCGTCGGTGGCGGCCATAGCTTGCACGTCGTCTGCGATCTCACCATTGCCAGTCGCGAACACGCGATCTTCAAGCAGACCGATCCGGACGTTGCGAGCTTCGACAGCGGCTACGGCTCGGCGCTGCTCGCGCGCCAAGTCGGCCAAAAGCGTGCTCGAGAAATTTTTTTCCTGGGCGAGAACTACAGCGCGGAGGAGGCGTTCGCGATGGGCATGGTGAACGCCGTCGTGCCGCATCGCGAGCTCGAAACGAAGGCGCTCGAATGGTGCCGTAAGATCATGCAAAAGAGCCCCACGGCAATCCGCATGCTCAAGTACGGCTTCAACTTGCCCGACGAGGGGCTCGTCGGACAGCAGCTATTCGCGGGAGAGGCGACGCGCTTGGCGTACGGCAGTGCAGAGGCCGTCGAGGGGCGCGATGCGTTCCTCGAAAAGCGGACGCCGGATTTCTCCAAGTTTCCTTGGCACTTCTAGCCGCAGCGATCGGCGGGGGGCGCGGGCCAATGCTCGAGTCACGATGCTGTACTTGATCAGCCGAGACTCGAAGCGCTCGCTCTCGGTGGTCAACGCTCGAGCCCCTCGACTTGGCTGCCGTTCGGCCCGCAGCGGGTTCTAGCGTATGCTCGTCTGGCATGCCCAACCGCGCAGTCGAAAGCTCATTGGAGATCTTTTCCCTCGACGATCGCTCGCGGCGCGTCGTGTACCGCGCGCCCCAGCACTTCGAGGCTCCGAATTGGTCGCGTGATGGGAACTCGTTGCTGATCAATGCCTCGGGTCGTTTGTACACGGTGCCCGTCGCGGGCAGCGCAGAACCGCGCTTGCTCGATTGCGGTTTCGCGGTGCGCTGCAACAACGATCACGGCTACTCGCCGGACGGGCGCCAGATCGTGATTAGCGACGAGACGCACGGACCCTCGCGCATCTATGTCGTACCCGCGGAAGGTGGCGAACCCCGCTTGATCACCCAGGCGGCGCCATCGTTTTGGCACGGCTGGTCACCTGACGGCCGCACGCTCGCCTACTGTGCTGGGCGCGACAGCAACCGCGCGTACGACATCTACACAATCCCCGTTGCCGGCGGGAGCGAGCTACGTTTGACCGACTCGCCCGCGCTCGACGATGGCCCCGACTACACCGCTGACGGAACAGCCATCTACTTCAACTCCGCGCGCACTTCGAGCATGCGTATTTGGCGTATGCGCCCCGACGGCTCCGAGCAACGACAGGTCACCTACGACGACGAATACGGTGATTGGTTCCCGCACCCTTCGCCCGACGGTCGCTGGCTGGTCTTCTTGTCCTACGATCGCGCGGTGCAAGGCCACCCGCCGAACCAGCACGTGTGCTTGCGGCTCATGCCGCTCGCGGGCGGAGCTCCCGAGGTGCTGGTGCGCTTGTTCGGGGGACAGGGCACTTTGAACGTGCCGTCGTGGTCGCCCGATTCGCGTTCGTTCGCGTTCGTGAGCTATCGCGAGATCTCAGCCTGAGTCTTGCTCGCGATCGCGAACAACCCGGCCAGCACGCCTCTACCTCGAGGAATACGGCACGATTTCCGTCAGTTGCTGGCTCAGCGAACGCTCGTGGCCGCTGAGTCTCGATCAGCTGCCACGCGCGCTCAAGTACGCGCGCCAACGCTCCGCCGCGACCTCATTGCCGTTCTTGTCCAGGACGGTGATGAGCATGCGGCAATGCTCGGGATCGCCTGACGTCAGCGCAATGCTGCGCCGGAGCATGCGATCGGCACGCGACAAATCACCGGAGCGGAGCGCTGTCTTGGCGTCCGCGTCGCTCGCGCGAATCAGATTGTCGACGAGCAATTTGGATGCGCGCGTGGCGCCCGCCGCTTTGAACCAAGCTTGACGTGCTTCGTCCACCTTGCCCAGGCGGATCAGAATGTCACCGCGCAGCTCGAACGCCTGCTTGTTCGTCGGTGCTGCCTGCTCGATCGACTGATCGACGGCCTCGAGTGCCGCGGCCGGATCGAACTGCGCCAGTAGCGCGCGCGCGAGGCCGAGCAGCACGGTGTCGTTCGCTACTCCGAGTTGCGCCGCGGTACAGAACGCCGCGTACGCGGCCGCCGTATCACCTCGGACCACTGCGCGCTGTGCGCTCGCTACCGCTTGCCCGGCCAAGAGAGCCTTCGGTCCCGCGGCCACCGTGGCCAGCGTTTCGCAGCTCTTGGCGGTATTTTGCGGCAGATCGTCCCAAGGAATGGCCGTTTCTGTCGTCGATGCTGGTGGTCCTGACGCGGCTTGCGCAGATGCGGCAGCAGCGGCCATCACCCGGGGCTCGGATGCGGGCGTGGCCATCACCGCCGGTGGGTCGGTTCGCGCGGGAGACGGCGCCGCGGCCCATGCGCTCCAGGCACGTGTTGCTCCGAGCCCTAGTCCGGCTCCACCCACCAATCCAAGCACGGCGGTGAGTGCGAGCCACTTGTTGCGCGGGCTGGTGCCAGCGCGATCGATTGCAATGAAATCTTCCTGGGCAGGCAGGGTCGGCCGCGTCACTTCGTCTGACGTCGGCGCAGCCACTGCCTCAAGCGAGTCCGCGGGTGACAGCGATGGCTCGAAAGGCACCGGAGCCTCGCCCGTGCTCCGTGCTTCACCCGAAACCGGGTGTTGCGGTATCACGGGCGCCCCGATATCGACTACAGGCGGTTCCGCCGTCGGCAATTGTGGTCGTGAAGGAGGCTGGTGCTTTGGACTCAGCGGAGCGCCTGGACTCGTTGCGCGTTGCGCGACGTCGACAGCGCGTGCCGGAAACGGTGGCGGTGTGGCCGCGCGTTGCACGCCCGCAATACGAGCCGGGAGCGCCGGAGGGGTGGTGGCGACATGCTGAGCGTTCGGCGTCGCGCGTGGCGAGTCGAGAGCCAGTGGTGCCGGCGCGGGCTCGCGTAAAAGTGGCTTTCGCGTTGGCTCCAGGTTTTTTGCGACTGGCGGTGCGACTGCGGCCCGCGTGCCCGAAACCGTCCGCGGGCTCGCTTCGGGTCGCGTTTGCTCGTCCGCCGGACGTCTCGAAGTCGTGCGCGAAGCCGTACGCGAGGTAGAAGGGCCGTCGAGCAATTTCCAGCCACCCTGCTGGCCTGCAAGTTGCGGCTTCGCGCGAGCCAAAGCTGCACCGGTGGTGCCATCGGCGACGGCGTGGTGCTCAGCTGAGTCAGCGGGTGGGGGCTGTGTCGGGTATTGGCTAGGGGTTGGACTCAAGGGATGTCTCGTGGCTCTCGAGTTTGCAGGCAGGACTACGGCAATGCGGACAGGGCGCGAGCGAACTAGTGAAGGGCGAGTCAGCGGGTTGCGGTGAGGACGGCGATGCGCGCTCGGAGCTCATGCAACGCGCTCACGAAGCCAGAGCGGAAGACGTAGCCGACGAAGCCGAGCAGCACGCCGAGAAGCAGTAGAAATACCCCGCGCGCGACGATACGCCGCACGTTCTGGAGGCGCCGGGTTGGTACTTCGATGGTGATCGCCGTGGGCAGGGGAAGCGGGATTTGTATGTTGGGTAAGCTCGCTCTCGCGCGAACTCGCCTTTTCGCGAGCAGGTCGTTGACGACGTCCACGGCTTGCGCGGCAGTATAGGAAGGCGGCAGCAGCTCCCCCAGTCCAACCGTGGAGCGTGGCGACGACCGGGTTTGGAGCGCATGCGTGGCGCTCGAGAGCTCTGTGTTTGGCTCACTCTCGAAGGCGCGGACCTGGCTGCTCGATGGTGGGAGCAGCGGTGTCGGTCGCAAGCAAAAAGAGGGCGCCTCTTTGTCCGAGAATAGTGACTCTGTAGGCGCCTCTCGCCTTCCAACAGCCGAACTTTCGCGCATGGGGTTCCTCCACGATCCAGCACTCTGCATGCGTGGCACCCTGCCTCACGAATTTATGAGACGGCGCTCGGAGGTCCGTCACGATACGGAGAACTCAGCCCGCACGGCTGTAGGCAACGCGCTCCAAAAAGCCCGGCATTGCTCCCACGACGCTCACGCCCTGGCCTCCGCTCGATTGAAGATCTCCTCGGAGAGCCCGCGCAGCGTCGCCGATTCTGCCAAAATAGCAGGGTTATCGTAGCGTTCCGCGTAGCGCGCAAAAGAGCGATAGCCCTTCGCCAGCTCGCGGTCGTTGTGGATCTCCTTGGCGAGCTCGATCGCTCGCATGTAGTACCTCACCGCCCGCTCCGCCTCGCTCGGGCCCCAGGCGCCAGCCGCGGCGATCTCCGCGAGGGTGCGGAGCGTCGCCGCGAGCTGCGCGCGGCTTCCGCAGCGGCGCGCCAAGTGCAGGGAAACTCGAACGTTCTGGCGTGCGTCTCGCAGTCGGTTGAGCTTGAGCTGGAGTTTCGCCAACGCGCGCTTGGCTTCTGCCAGATCGAGCCAGGCTTGCATTTCTTCCGCCAGCCCTGCAGCGCGGTCGAGCAGCGGTTCGGTGTCGCTCACATCATCGTTTCGCAGCTTGGTTTCTCCCAAATGGAGGAGGCCCTTGGCCAAGCGCGGTCGATCCTGGGTCAGAGTTGCGATGCTGATCGCGTACTCGAAGGAAGAATGGGCGCGCGCCAAATCGTGGTGCTGCGTGGCGAGGCGCCCGAGCGCGAGGAGTGTGTCACAGCAACCGCCAACGTCGCGCTCTTGACCGAAGAACTGCTGGGCAAGTTCGAGCGCTTCTTGGGCCGTGCGTGCATTGCCGCCGTCTTGCCACGCCAGCGCCAAGTTGGTCAGGCTGACGGCAAGTGAACGGCGGTGGTTGAAAGTGCTTCGTTCTTCGAAGCTCGAGCACAGCCAGGGCAACGCCTGCACGTGGTCGCCTTCCAACCAGAGTAACTTCCCGAGGTCGTCTTTCGTCGCCGAGAGGCCGCGTCCGTCACCTGCAAGCTCGAAGGCCGCCCGTGCGCGCTCGAGGTAGCGGCGCGCCAGGGTTAGCTCGCCCGATTCGCGGTGGATGCGCCCCAGTCGGTTCAGCGCAGCTCCGCATTTGCCCGCCAGGCCGAGCTTCTCGGCTAGTCTGAGCATCTCGGCGAACGCTCCTTCGGCGAGCGTTGGCTTGCCGAGTTCGACCAGCACGGAGCCGTAAGAGTGGAGCGCGTCGATACGGCGTCGCCCGTCTCGGTCAGCGAGCGCGTCGAGGCCTCGCTCGAAGTACTCGGCCGACTGCGTGCGGCTGCCTTCGAGCCTTGCTTGCGTTCCAGCCTCGAAATACACCTTCGCGGCTGCCTGGGCTGAGCCAGCCTCGGCCAGGTGATGTGCCTCGAGCGCCATGATCTCAGAGCCGCTGTCATCCGTGTGGCGTGCGCCCAGCCACTCTGCGGTGGCACGATGGTAGGCCTTTCGTCGCGCCATCCACAATTGGCGGAGCACCGTCTCGCGCTCGCCGGGACTTCTGAAGACATACTCGATATCGCCGCTGATGCGCGACTCGGGCAGTTCGAGCAGATGACCAGCGCTTATCAGGCGCGCGAGGCCCGCGTGCAGCTCATCGCAGGCCGTTTGCTGCAGCCCCGGCGTTTGCACGCAGGTCAGATGCGCCAATAGGCCTTGCCAACAGGCCGTGCCGACGACGGCAGCTGCCTCGAGGATGCTGCGTTCATTTTCACTCAACGAGTAGACGCGCGTCTGGAGCACTTCCGGGAGTTCGTCCCAGCCGTCGAAGTGAGGCAGGCCTCGGGGATGGAAGGACCGCAGCGCTATGGCGTTTTCGCCGGCGAGCGCGTCCGCGTACCACAACTGACAAGCATAGCACTCGATGAGGCCGGGGTTGCCGTGAGCGACCTCCATCGCGCGTTGCACTCGCTCGTCGTTGCTGCCGAGATTGTCGCCCAATATTTGTTGCATGAGCGCGGTCGCGTCGGGCACCTCGAGCGGTCGAAGCTCGAGGTGCTCGTGGTGTTCGGGCGAAAATCGCGTGAAATGCGCGTGCTTGGCGAAGAAGTCGGGCTGAGCGCTGCACAGCACCAGTGCGCTGCAGCGTGGTGAGTCGAGCAGGGCGTCGAGCAGCGCGCCGAGCAAAGCGAGCGAGTCCGTGTCGGCGTGCTGGAGATCCTCGAAGACCAAGCAAATCGGGGCTTGCTCGGCGTCGACCGAGAACAGCTCACACAGGATCGATTCCAGGGCGACTTCGGAGTAGAACGAATCGCGATTCAGGCACCTGGAAAGCGGGCTTTTCTCGGCTTCGAATCCGAGCAGCTTGCCCAAGAAGAAGCAGACGTCGCCCACGCGGTCGTCGTGCAGCACCTCGCTCACTTTCGCTTGCAGGATCTGGCGCTGAAGCTCTGGATCGGTCGTTCCTTCGAGACCGAAGCGGGCCCGGAGCAGGCGCGCGATCAGGGCGCCGCTGGGATCTTGCGAGAACGCCGCGAGTGAAAAGAATCGGTCTTCGAAACCACAGCCCCCAGCAAGCACCAGGCTCTCTCGGATCAGGCGAGTCTTACCCATTCCCGAGGGACCAGAGAGCGTGACGAGCGTTGCCGATCGATCGAGGATGGTTCGGTCGATGGCATCGCGCACGCGAGCCAGCTCCAACTCACGGCCGACCAAGTGAGGGCGCGCGTCCCTGGAGTAACCATCGGCGAATGGCAGGGCGGGCAGCAGGGGATCCGGTAAGTCGGGAGGCGAGGGAAGCGTCGAGGTGACGCGAACATCGGACGAGTCGGATTCGGTGCAGGAGTGCTCGGATTCGGTCATGAGCCGCCGAGAGTGCAGGTGGCGTGCCTGTGCGGCCTTACCGCACCAGCGCCGTGGGCTGTCGGTCACGGTTCGCGGCAACCGGGCCTGTGGGTGCAGCAGACTGCACTTGCCGGGTGCAGGTCCCTGCACCCGCGCACCCAAGTCTGCAGCGCGCAGCGCATTGTCGACTTGTGGGCCCGAGCTACGGGGACGGCTTTAGCGAGCTGACGAAGAGCTCGGCCTGCATTTTTTGAGACAACCGGTCGAAGGCCCGCAACGCCATGACCTCGTACACCAGCGAATCACTCGGCCCTTGGCTCGCGTCCTTGATCGCTGCGCCGAACCTCGGATTGGTGAAGGTGTCGGCTGGCGAGAGCTTGGGTTTGGGTAAGCGGACGAGGCGTGCGCGGCTCGCCCCATAGCTCGAGCTGCGGCGTATCCCGAGGAAACGCCGCGTGTGTTAGTCAGGCGACACGCGGCCAGTCACTCGCGCGTCTCGTACTCGGAGCGAGCAGCTCGTCGAGCTCGGGCTCGGACAGCCTCGCGTTCGATTCGTATGCCGCGCTCAGGGCGGGATAGGCGCTGACATCGCCGAGGAGAATTGCGCCGACCACGCGGTGGTCGCGAAGGACGACCTTCCGGTACTGGCCGCGCGTGGGTTCGCGGAACGCGATGAGCCGATCTTGAGCTTCGGTCGCATGAATGCTTCCGATCGTCGCCACGTTCACGCCCATCACCTTCATGCACACGCCACTCTGACCGCGGTAACGGGCGCCCGAATCGCCGTCCAAGAGTTGCGCGGCGATTACGCGAGCTTGTTCGACAATCGCGGCTTTCGAACCATGGACTCGGTCGCGCAGCTGAGCGCACTCGCCCAGCGCGAAAACGTTGCTGTCGTCGAGCGAGCGGAGCCTACTTTCTACCGCGATCCCTCGTTCGACAGTGAGGCCACATTGGTAGGCCAGCCAGGTGTTCGGGATCAGCCCGACCGACACGACGACCAGCTCACAATCCATCGAGGTGCCGTCCGAAAGGACCAGCCCGCTCACCCGGCGCTGCCCACTGAGGGCGCGTACTGCGCAGTTCAAGTGAACGCGAATGCCTGCGTTCTCGACGAGATTGCGCACGTACTCGCTCGAATACTCGTCGAGCTGCTGGCCCATGAGCTGAGGCCCGCTGTGGATCAAGTGCACTTCGCGATCGTGACCCGCCAAGCCGCGCGCGGCTTCGAGTGCGAGTAGCCCGCCGCCGATCACCGCAACACGGCGAGACTCGGCGGCCAACATGGAAATCGTGGTGCAATCAGCGAGTGTGCGGAACCCCGTGACGCCAGCGAGGCGCTGCCCGTCGGCGTCGAAGAGATCCTTGAGCGGAGGGAAATAGGGGCTACTCCCGGTCGCGAACACCAGCTTGTCGTAAGGTTCTGCGGTACCTGCCGACCCGTAGACCGTGCGCGCTGGTCGACTGACGATCAGCGCGCGCTGCCCGGCGTGCAGCTGAATCTCGTTATCGTGGTACCAGGTGCAGTCGCGCAAAACGATCTCGCTCTCGTTTTGCGAGCCATTCATCACGTCCGCGAGCCGCATTCGGTCGTAACTGCCGTTGGCTTCGTCGCTGAAAATGGCGATCTTGAATTGCTCGGCCCCTCCGCGTGCGAGGACTTCCTCCACGAGTCGAGCACCCGCCATCCCGTTGCCAACGACTACCAAGCGCTGTTTCGGCACTCTGGTCTCCTTTGCGGAGGCGCATGAAGCATCCGAGCAGGAGCTTCGCCCGGATTGTGTTTCGCGGACGTGTCGAGGGCGGTGGTGTTTTTAGCCTCGGCGGATCCTGCCACAATTTGCGCCCCCGAATCGCCTCGCTGAGCGCCAGGCTCATCGAGAGCAAAGCAGAGTCGGGGCTCGCCTACTTCGCTCTCGCTTCCAGCCGAATCGAGCGCGCCACGGTGATCGCCGTCATGTGTACGATCGAGTCGACGTTCGCACCCTGTTGCAAGACGTTGACCGGTTTTTTGATGCCCAGCACGATCGGACCGATGACGTCGCCGTCGCCGAGCCCGCCGAGCAATTTGTAGGCGGCATTGCCCGCGTCCAAATTGGGGAAAATGAGCACGTTCGCGGCGCCCTTCAAGCGACTGAATGGGTACGGCGCGCGTGCTTCTTCATCGAGCGCCACGTTGGCTTGCATTTCGCCTTCGATCATCAGGTCCGGGCGGCGCGCCTTCACGAGCGCGGTTGCGGCTGCAACTTTTTGTGATTGTGGGTGAGGGGCGTCGCCAAAGTTCGAGAACGAGAGCATCGCGACGCGCGGTTCCAAGCCGAGATCGGTTACGGCTTCCGCCGCCAAGATCGCGATCTCAGCCAAGGTATCTGCGTCCGGTTCGATGTTGATCGTGGTATCGGCGAGAAAGCGCACGCCGCTCTTGGCGACCACCATGTACATGCCCGCGGCGCGGCGAACGCCTTCGCGGGTGCCGATGATCTGCAGCGCTGGGCGAATCGTGGCTGGGTAATCTTGACGTACGCCCGCGACCAGACCGTCCGCGTCACCCAGCTCGAGCATCATCAAGCCGAACGCGGTGCGTGAGCGACGAATCTCTTTGTAGGCCGCGTGGCGCGTGACGCCCTTGCGTTCGCGCTTGTGCCAATAGGCGTCGACGTATGCGTCGAGCCGATCATTGGCGCGCGGATCGACGATCGTCACTTGCTCGAGGTGCAGGCCGAGCTTGCGCGCCTGCTCGTGGATCCGCTCTGGAACGCCGAGCAAGATGGGCTGCGCGATCCCCTCTTCCAGCACGCGTTGCGCCGCGCGCAAGATGTTGTCGCTCTCCGACTCCGGAAATACGATTCGCCGCGGATCGCTCTTGGCGCTTTCGGTGATGTTCCAGAGCACGCGGCGCGTAGGCGAAATCGTGCGGTAGAGGCGCTCCTTGTATTCTTCGACGTCGATCTTGTCGCGCGCCACGCCGGCGGTCATCGCAGCTTGGGCCACGGCGGGTGCCACCCAATAGAGCACGCGATTGTCGAAGGGCTTGGGAATGATGTAGTCGCGTCCGAAGCGCATGCGCTGCCGACCGTACGCGCGCAGCACCTGATCCGGGACGTCTTCACGAGCGAGGCGCGCAATGGCTTCCGCGGCGGCGACTTTCATCTCCTCACTCACGGTCGTGGCGCGGACGTCGAGCGCGCCCCGGAAGATGTAGGGAAACCCGAGGACGTTATTGACCTGGTTGGGAAAATCACTGCGACCGGTAGCGACGATGGCGTCTGGGCGCGCGGCGAGCGCCTCGGCATAGCCGATCTCGGGATCGGGGTTGGCGAGCGCGAAGACGATGGGACGGGGCGCCATGGTCTTCAACATCGCCGCGTTGACCACGCCGGCCGCGGAAAGGCCACACATCACGTCCGCGTCGACCATGGCTTCAGCCAGGGTGCGGCGGCCGTCGCTCTTGGGGCGAGCAAAAGCGGCTCGGAACTCGTCGATATCGCCGCGATCTTGGTACAACACGCCGTTCACGTCGACGAGCGTGATGTGTTCGCGACGGACGCCCATCCGGACCCACATCTCCATGCAGCTCGTGGCTGCGGCGCCAGCGCCGACACACGTGACGCGGAGTGTATCGATGGGTTTGTCTTGCAGCTCGGCGGCGTTGCGTACGGCGGCAGCGGTGATGATGGCGGTGCCGTGCTGATCGTCGTGGAATACCGGAATCGTCATCTGCTTGCGCAGCGCGCGCTCGATCACGAAGCAATCGGGCGCGCGAATGTCTTCCAAATTGATCGCGCCGAAGGTGGGCTCGAGGGCGCGCACGATGGCCACGAATTTCTCTGGATCCGTCTCGGCGACCTCGATGTCGAATACGTCGATGTCAGCGAAGCGCTTGAACAGCACGCCCTTGCCTTCCATCACCGGCTTGGCGGCGCGCGGGCCGATGTTACCGAGGCCGAGGACGGCGGTGCCGTTGGTCACCACGCCAACCAGGTTGCGGCGCGCGGTGTACAGATCCACCGCATCCGGATCCTTCGCGATCTCCAGGCAGGGTGCGGCGACACCCGGCGAGTACGCGAGCGATAGGTCCAGCTGCGATGCGACCGGCTTCGTCCAAACGACTTCGATTTTTCCGGGACGCCCTTCGCGGTGGTAGCGCAGGGCATCTTCGTAACGGCTCATCGCTGCGATGCTAGCAAAAAGCTCGCCCCGTGACACACTGCGGGCCGACCATGGAAGCCCGCACCGAACGGCTCAGCGCGGAACTCGAGCGCGCCGCGTTGCACGCCATTATTCGAACCTGGGATGATTTGAATGGCGCATTGTTTCGTTTTCAGCTCGCGCGCCCGGCGCTCGAGCTCGTCGATTCGAGCTCGCGTCTGGGCCGTTGGCACGGTGGGCTGCGGGTGATTGAAATCTCGCGCAGTCTGCTGGTCGAACACGGCTGGGGAGTGCTGGTGGAAGTCCTCAAGCACGAGATGGCACATCAGTATGTGGACGAAGTCTTGGGCCAGCCGGATGACGCCATGCACGGTTCGACGTTTCGTCGAGTGTGTGAAGAGCGCGGGATCGACCCGAGCGCTGCCGGCGTACCGGGGGTCGCGAAGCAGCCCGCGTTCGAGCAGCACCTGCTCGAACGCATCGCCAAGCTCTTGGCTTTGGCGGAGAGCTCGAACGAGCATGAAGCGCAAGCCGCGATGAGCGCGGCCCAGCGTTTGATGCTCAAGTACAACATCGACCTCGCGGTGAGTGGTCTGCAACCCGCCTACGGTTTTCGCCATCTTGGGGAACCGAGCGGCCGCGTCAACGAGGCTCAGCGCATCTTGGCGGGGATCCTCGGTGACCACTTCTTCGTGCAGGCGATTTGGGTGCCGGTCTGGCGCGCGCAAGTCGGCAAGCGGGGGAGCGTGTTGGAGATCTGTGGCTCCGAGGCGAATTTGGAGCTCGCCGACTACGTGCACGCGTTTCTAAATGTGACTGCCGAACGTTTGTTTCGCGAGTATCGAAGGTCCGCTTCCGGCAAGGGTGCAAATCGGCTCCGCTTCGTCGCTGGGGTCATGTCCGGCTTTCGTGAGCGATTGGACCGAGAGCGAAAGAAGTCGAAGTCCGAGGGGCTGGTGTGGGTGGGCGACGCTGCGCTCGATGGCTTCTTTCGCAAGCGGCATCCGCGCATTCGTTGGACCCGCTACTCGGTCGGCCACGGTTCTGAGGCGTACGCGCGCGGTCGCGAGGCCGGTGAGAGAATTGTCCTACATCGAGGAATCACGGCAAATGCGAGTGGCGGAGGGCCTCGCCTCTTAGGGGCCGGTAGGCGCTAGCCGTAGTCCTAGACTCTCGGTGCAAAGCTTTCCAGAATACGAGCCCGTGAGCCTGCGCGACGACGATCAGTCTGCTGAGCGCGATGCTCTGCTCGGTACCCTCCTTGCCGGACGATACCGAATCGAAGCGCTGATCGGCGCCGGCGGCATGGGCGCGGTCTATCGAGCCGCGCACGTGCACATGCGCAAGGCAGTGGCAGTCAAAGTCCTGCACAAGGAGATGACGGCGTTCCCCGAGGTCGTCGCGCGCTTCGAGCGTGAGGCGGTCGCCGCCGGGCGCATCGAGCACCCGCACGTGGTGTCTGCCAGTGACTTCGGCAAACTGGAGGACGGCTCGTTCTACCTGGTGCTGGAGTTCATCGAGGGTCAGAGCCTCGCGAAGCTGGTCAGCAAGGCCGGCGCGCTTTCGCCGCTGCGCGCATTGCGCATCACGCGGCAGATTGTCGAGGCGCTGCAGGCCGCGCACGCGGTGGGCATCGTGCACCGGGATTTGAAGCCCGACAACGTGATGCTCGTCGACAAGGACGGCGACCCCGACTTCGTCAAGGTGCTCGACTTCGGCATCGCCAAGGTCAAGGTCGAAGAAACCGTCGAGCAGCCCGCTCTCACGCAAATCGGTACGGTGTTCGGAACGCCGGAGTACATGTCGCCCGAGCAAGCGCGCGGCGAACTCGTCGACGCCCGCTCGGACTTGTACACCGTCGGGGTGATCTTGTTCGAGATGCTCGCGGGCAGCTCGCCGTTCAAAGACGACGATCTGGTGGTGCTTCTCACGCGCCACCTGACGGCTGACCCGCCCCCGCTACCGAGCAGCGTCGACCCGATGATTCGAGATTTGGTCCTGCTCCTGCTCAGGAAAGATCGCGAGCAGCGTCCGCAAAGCGCCGCGGAGCTGATCGAACGCATCGACGCGATCTTGAGCGCGCAGGTCATGGGGACGGGCGCGAACCCCGTCTCGGGCGTGATGCGAGCGGGCCACGGCATGCGCTCGAGCGCCGATCTGGTGGTGACCGCGAGGGAGCCCGCCGAGGCGTTTTCTCCGACGATCATGGGTGAGACCACGCCACCTGCGCTGGCGTTGAATGCGCTGGCTCAATCCCTGTTCCGGCGCCAGTTGTCACTCGCCCAAACCGTGTTCGAGCGAAAGCTCGCGCTGGCCCAAGCCCTGCTCAAACGCCCGATTTCGCTCGGCGCGCGCACGGTCCCGGCGTGGCTTTTGGTTGTCGGTGCCTTGGGCTCCGTGCTCGCGGTGGCGACGCTGATTGTCTTGAGCTCACTGCTCTTCGGCAGCAAGCGCGAGGCGGCCACGCTCAAGGACGACGCCTCGCACAACGTCGTGGCCAAGGACTCCGAGCTCTCGCAACTGATTGCGCGCGCACAAGGCGGCGATCAAACCGCGCTCGCCGAGCTCAGCGCGCGCCCTGAGGCAATGCGCGCCGGCAATGAGTGGCTGGCGCTCGGACGCGGCTACGCGAAGCTCGAGCACTTGTCCGCGAGTTTGGCTGCGTATCAGAAGGGCGTCGCGCTCAAGCCAGAATTGAGCCACGATCCCGGGTTGCTCGCCGACGTTCGCCGCGCGGCGCTCGACGCGACGACCTCCGAGGTCGCGCTGAAGTTTGCAGCGACGTCGCTCGGCGCAGGCGGCGTCGACCTGCTGTATGACGTCTGGGATTCCTCCAAGGCCGTCCCGAGCCGCGCGGCCACGACCAAGCTCGCTCGCGGCTACCTCGACGATGACGCGGTGCGAGCCAACGCCTCGCCCGCGCTAAAACTATTGCTGGAGCTCGGAAAGGCGCAAAAAGAAGGCTGCGCGAGCGTGAAGCGCTGGCTTGGGCGCGCCGCCAGCGACGGTGACGCGCGCGTGGTTCCCGCACTCAAGCGCTTCGACGACCGTCGTGGCTGCGGCTTTCTCGGCCTCAGCGATTGCTATTCGTGCTTGCGGGCTGGCAAAGACCTCGGCGCGGCCGCCAACGGCGCCGCTGCGCGCCCCGCTCCCAGCTTCGACTGACGCTCGCCCGCCTTCGAGCGCGCTGCTATTTGCAGGAAGCCGACGCGTGGAGCTGCTAGCTTCAGCGGCGCCATGAAGCTCCTGCGCGTCGCGGCCGCGACCTTGAATCAAACCCCGCTCGACTGGGACGGAAATCGCGCCAATATCGTCGCGGCGATCGAGCAGGCCCGCGCTGAGGGCGTGAGCGTGCTTTGCCTGCCTGAGCTGTGCATCTCGGGCTACGGCTGCGAAGACGCCTTTCTCGCGCTCGGGACCCCGGCGATGGCGCTTTCGGTGCTGGAGGAGATCCTGCCGTACTCGCGGGGCATCGTGGTCAGCTTGGGCTTGCCTCTGTTTCACAACAAGGCTCTGTACAATGCGTGCGCCTTGATCGCCGACGGCGCACTGATTGGGTTCGTCGCCAAACGAACGCTTGCTGGGGACGGCATTCACTACGAGCCGCGTTGGTTCAAGCCCTGGCCGGCCGGGACGCGCACGACGATCCGTCTGTTCGGCCAGGATGTGCCGCTCGGCGACATCTTCTTCGACTGCTCGGGCGTGCGCATCGGCTTCGAGATTTGTGAGGATGCCTGGGTCGCGCAGCGTCGCGGTGCCGAACTTTCCCTGATCGGCGTCGATCTGATCCTGAATCCGAGCGCGAGCCATTTTGCTTTCGGCAAACAAGAGGTGCGCCGTCGTCTGGTGCTCGAGGGCTCGCGCGCGTTCGGGGTGAGCTACGTGTACGCGAACCTGCTCGGCAACGAGGCAGGCCGCGCCATCTACGACGGTGATGCGTTGATCGCCACTGCGGGTAGAGTGATTGCCCAAGCGCGGCGCTTCAGTTTCGACAATCATGCCTTGATCAGCGCCGTCATCGACGTCGACCTGACGCGCGTGCAACACGCTTCACTCAACAGCTCCCAACCCCGCGTGGTCAACGCGCCGGGCGAGTGCGTGTCTTTCGAGTTCGATTTTCCGCGCGTGGCCGGCTTCAGCCCCGATTCGGGCTTGGCCGAGTGGGAACGCTCGACGGCGTTGAAAGAAGAGGAATTCTCGAGGGCGATCGCCCTCGGTTTGTTCGACTATTGCCGCAAGACGCGCTCGCGGGGCTTCGTCGTGTCGCTGAGCGGCGGGGCCGATTCGGCCGCGGTGGCGTGTCTGGTTTCACTGATGGTGCGCTTCGCGGTGCGTGAGCTCGGCTTCGATGGCTTCGCGCAGAAGTTCGAACATATCGAGGGGCTATCGCGATTATTGTCGGAGCGTGAGCTCACGCATGTGCTGCTGACCACGGCTTACCAAGCGACCAAGAATAGCTCGAAGGTCACGCGCGACGCGGCTTCTGCGGTCGCGCATGCGCTCGCTGCGACGCACCTGGAGTTCGACGTCGAAGCATTGGTGGCCGGCTACGTTTCTTCGGTCGAATCCGCGCTCGGTCGCAAACTCGAGTGGCAACGCGACGACTTGGCGCTGCAGAATATCCAAGCGCGTGTACGCGCGCCCTCGGTCTGGCTCTTGGCCAACCTGAACTCGGCGCTGCTGCTCTCGACCAGCAATCGCTCCGAGGCGGCAGTCGGCTACGCCACGATGGACGGCGACACCGCGGGTGGCCTCAGCCCGATCGCCGGCATCGATAAAGCCTTCCTACGAAAGTTCTTGGTCTGGCTGGAAAAGGCGGGCCCGCACGGGTTCGGGCCGATCCCGGAACTCCATGCGGTGAACGTGCAGGCGCCCACGGCTGAGCTGCGCCCGCCCGCTGCTACGCAGACCGACGAAGCCGACTTGATGCCGTATGAAGTGCTCGACGCCATCGAACGCGCCGCGATTCGCGACAAGCGAAGCCCGAGTGAAGTGTTGAGCCTGATCTCGGCCGAGTTCACTCAATATTCGCGGGACGATTTGTGGCTCTGGCTCGAGCGGTTCTTCCGTCTGTGGAGCCGCAACCAGTGGAAGCGCGAACGCTACGCGCCCAGCTTCCACGTCGACGACGAAAGCCTCGATCCGAAAACTTGGTGCCGCTTCCCGATCTTGTCCGGGGGCTTCGCGCGCGAGCTTCGTGAATTGCGTCAGGCGCTAGCCCGAGAAAAGGCGTAGCTGAGGCACGAACACCCCGCGTTTCCAGCCAAAATCCGCTCGTGATGGGCGCGCTCGGGAGCGTGCAATGGGCTACGCGTCGCTGTGCGCCGTGGTGTGCCCGCTAACCAAGAAGGTATGCCTTCGCGCCGCCTTCGAACGCTCAGCGATGAACCACGACGAGCGTGGATGCACCCAGCCACGGTAGCCAGCGCACGCCATGCCAGCCGGGGGGCAGTGGCGGGTCGGTGAACTCGAACAGGGTGCGGCCGTCGATGGGGGAGAGGTTGACGCAGCCGCCGCTTTTGAATTCGCCCCAGCTATCGTGCCAGTAAGCCGTGTGGAGCGCGTGCGGGCCGCTGAAGTTCTGAGTCCAGGGCACGTCCGAGTGGATCAGCTCGCCGGGGGCTTCCATGGTGGCGGTCGCGAATTTGCCGGATACGGGGAACGTACCCGTCGGGGTGAGCGCGTGTTCGATGGGATCTTCACCGGGTTTGGCGAAACCGCCGCGGCCAGGCGAGATGAGCGTCGTGAACACGGGCTTCGTGCCCTCGTAGGCGATGAGATAGCCCGCCGTGACGGCCACTTCTAGCCAGGTTCCGCGGCCTTTTGGCGCGTGGCCCGTGGTGTCCTCGGAGCCGACAGCGGCACCCCAAGGAGTCGTCGATTGTGGGACCGGGAGCACCGCGTCGCTCTCCTTCACCCACAGCTCGCCGCGCTTGGTGCGCAGGTAGCCCTCTTTGCCGAGCGCGGCTCGCTCTCCGCTCAGCTCGACGAAGCTCAGGCGTGCAAAGGTTTCACTCGTGCTCGTGAACTCGCCGTTTGCAGCTCGGAGGTACGCGGGTCGATCCTTCGTGCGGAAGAACGCGAGCGGCAGTTGTGCGTCTTGGCCTAGTTTTACGCCTTGAAACTTGACGATGGGATACGGCGTGACGCTCGCCTTGGGCAGCCACTGGAAGTCCGAGCTGAGCAAGAAGTCGTGACCGTTGACGCTCACCTCGCGGCTGAAGGCGACCGTGGAGCGGCGACGCCATTGATTGCGCGGTTCGTGAATGGCGCTGGGCAGCAGCGGAAAGCTCACCTCCGCTCCAACGAGAACCGCCTCCGCGGTGAGGCCGCTCGATTCCCCGTATCGATGTGGCCAGGGCGAACTCAGATTGGGGGCATAGGGCAAGACCGCGCGATAGAGCGGATCGTGCTCATCGAGCGTGGCTCGATTGCCGTCGACGCAGACGTAGCCTCGGGGCTCGATCGCGTACCAATTCAGGCAGCCCGGCCCGAATACCGGTTTGCTGCTCTTCAATGCGACCGAACCACCGGTCCACAGGTAGCCAATCCATTCCTTCGAGGCGTCCGGCTCGGGTCGGATCCAAACGTAGCGCGTACGGGCGTACACGCGCGCCACGCTCGCGCCGTCGCTTGCGCTCGTTGCATCCTCGGCTGCACCCGGCGCTGCACTCGCGGATGCGCTTGGCACGGGCGCAGACGACGCGATGGCTGCGGTCAACGGCGCCGCACTCGTCAAAGCTGGCACTGTGGCGACACTCACGACTTGCGGAACCTGGCGCTGTGTGGTGTCCGGTTTCGACGTTGCACACTGTGTGCTGCAAAGTAGGCAAAACAGCGCACCGGGAACAGCGTGCTGCAAATTTGTAGGGCCGTGCCTCACACGCGGAAGGTAGCGCATTTACCCGGAGCCACCCGCTCTTTTGCATGGACTTGGAAAGAGTTGGGCGGTCTGGTACCGGTTGTTTCGTCAGAGGGTGTTGCTTGTGGGTGTGTTCGCTTTTGTGAAAGCTCGAAGGGTGTCAAGAAATGTCTAAGCCGCTAACTAGTTGGGTTGTCTGGGGCTTCAGTCTTACGGTGGCGGGCAGCGCGTTCGCCCAGTCCGCGGATACCTCGGGGTCAGTATCCTTGTCGAGCAGTGGGGCCGCGAGTGACGCTTCAGCGAACGCGACGGCGCCTGCGAGCGACGCGGCGCCTGCGAGCGACGCGGCGCCGCCAAAGAGCGAGGCTGCGCCGGCCGAGCCGTACCAACCTTACGAACCGGGATTCCCGCCGGAGGGCAACGTGCTCGAGTTGGGCGTCTTCGGTGGTGTGATCTTCCCGAGCTCCGATCACAACTTGCGCTACGAGGCGTACCCGCAGCAGCAATACACCGCGGGTGCCGAGTTTGGTGCACGCCTCGGTTACTACCCACTCTCGTTCCTCGGTATCGAAGGCGAGGCGATGGGCGCGGCGAGTAAGGTCAAGGACACGAAGACTGCCGCGGGTCTGTACGCATTCCGCGGACAGCTCGTGTTGCAAGCTCCGCTGCCCTACATCTCCCCGTTCCTCGTGGTCGGTGCGGGCAGGCTGGGCGCGATCAGTCGGACCATGGCCAATGACTCTGACCCGGCTTGGCATTTCGGCATCGGCGCCAAAGCGCCGCTGACGCACGCGCTATCCGTTCGACTCGATCTGCGCGACACGCTGACCCAGAACACCCAGCAGGATGGCCAGGCCCAGTCGTTCGAAATCTTGCTCGGGTTGTCTGCGACGATCGAACGCAGCCGTAAAGAGCTGCCGCCACCGCCGCCCGACTCCGATCACGACGGCTACATCGATAGCGAAGATCAATGCCCGCAAGAGCCGGGCGTCGCTCCGCGCGGTTGCGCTGCCGATACCGATTCGGACGGCGTGCTCGACAAAGACGACTTCTGCCCGCGTGAAGCGGGTCCCGCGCCGAAGGGCTGCCCGGATCCGGATCCGGATCATGATGGGGTGCCGTTGCCCTGCGATCAGTGCCCGACCGAAGTCGGCGTGAAGCCCACGGGCTGCCCGATCCGCGACACGGACGGCGACGGCATCTTCGACGACAAGGACAAGTGCGTCGACAAGCCCGAGACCAAGAACGGCTTCGAGGACGACGACGGTTGCCCGGACGCGGTCCCCGACGCGGTGAAGAAGTTCTCGGGCGTGATCCAAGGCATCTCGTTCGACAAGAACAAGGCCACCATTCGTCCGCAGTCGAAGGCCGTGTTGGGCAACGCCGCTACGGTCTTGAAGAACTATCCGAGCATCAGCCTCGAGATCTCGGGTCACACCTCGAGCGAGGGTGACGCTGGGGTGAACCAGCGCCTGTCGCAGGAGCGCGCGGACGCGGTGAAGCAATGGTTGGTCGACAACGGGGTGCCACCCGAGCGCATCAAGACTCGCGGTGCGGGCGCCGAGGAGCCGATCGCAGACAACAAGACCGCTGCTGGCCGTGAGAAGAATCGGCGCATCGAGTTCAAGGTCCTGCAGTAGGCAAACCGCGCCCTTTGCATAGAAGCGACCGCCCCCGCCGCCCGATCGTCGGCTTATTGCTCGACGCGCTGTACAACGAGTACGCGAGTATGGTGGTGGGGGCATTCGATGCCGAATGCGCCCGCCGTGGCCTGGACTTGATCTGCTTTGCCGGCGGATCGCTCCAGGCTTCGGCCGGTTATGAGCGACAGCGCAACCGCTGTTTCGACCTGGCCAGTCCGGAAGCCGTGGATGGCGTGGTCGCGCTCAATTTGAACACCACCGCCCCGGTGATGAAGGAATTTCTCGATTCCTTCCACGGGCTGCCCGTGTGTTCGGTGGGGATCGAGGTTCCCGGCTACTCCGTCGTGCAGGCCGACAACGCCACCGGTATGCGCGACGCCATGTTGCACCTGATTACGGTCCACAATCGTCGCAAGATCGCGTTCTTGTGCGGACCGACGGACTATCCCGAAGCGGCGGTTCGGTTCGAAGCGTACCGAGAGGCGCTCGCGCAGTTCGGGATCCCGTTCACTTTGCAGCGAGTGGCGCTCGCCAACTTCAACGAAAACCAAGGCTATCAAGCGATGCTCGAGTTGCTCGAGCGCGGTGTACCGATCGACGCCGTGGTCGGGGCCAATGACCGCTCCGCGTTGGGCGCGATGCGTGCACTCAAAGATCGCGGCTTGCGCGTTCCCGAAGACGTCGCCGTCGTCGGCTTCGACGACAGTGAGGATGCGCGCAGCGCTTCGCCGACCCTTGCGACCGTGCGTCAGCCTTATTGGGAGATCGCGGAGTGTGCGCTTGAGTTCATCGTCGATTCGCTGGCAGGCGAGCTTTCGTTCGGCAGTCGGCTCTTGGCTTCGCACTTCGTCAAGCGCCGCTCCTGCGGTTGCCTGTCGGAGGGGGCACCGTCCGAAGCGCAGTACATGCTGGACGCCGATCCGCTGCCGTTCGACGAAGCGTTCGCGCGGCGGCGACAGGAATTGTCCGCGGAGCTCGCACGCGCCGAGCGCGTCTCGCGCGTGGTCGGGCCGGAGGGCTGGATCGAAAAGACCTTGGATGCGGTGCGGCAAGCGACCTTGGGCGCGCCGGACCACGAGCTCTTGGCCCTGCTCGACGAAATGCTGGCGCGGACCGCCGCCGCCGAGGGCGACGTGGGCGCCTGGCAACATGCGGTGTCGGTCATTCGCCGGCGCGTGTTGCCATGCGTGATGAGCGATCCTCGACGCTGGATGCGCTTCGAAGACGTCTGGCAGCGCGTACGCGTGATGATTGCCGATGCCGTGGAGCGCGAGCAGCGGGCCCTGCGCGGTCAAGCCGAGCGCGCGGCGGGGATCCTGACCGACACGAGCGAATCGCTAATCACTTCGTTCGATGTCGAATCATTGCCGCGCGCGCTGTCGGATCGGCTGCCCGCGCTGGACATCGGCTCCGCGTACGTGGCGCTGTACGAAGGGCAAGGCACGCCTGCGGTAGAATCACGCATGATCGTGGCCTACGAGGATCGGGAGCTGCTCGAGATCCCGAGCACCGCCCGCTACTTCGAGACCGCGCAGATCGTGCCCAGCGAGCTGCGAGGTAAGCGCCGCAAATCCCTGGTGATCGAGCCTTTGTTTTTCGAAGGCCGACAGCTCGGCTACGCAGCGCTCGAGCTTGGCCCCAAGCGGCGTGTGGTTTACGAGCTACTGCGCGAGTTGATCAGCGCGGCCTTGCGCGGAGCGGAGCTCGTGCGGCGAGTCGCGGAAGAGGCGAGCAACCGTGAGAAGGCCGAAAAAGAGCGGCTCGAGCAGGAACTCGAGATCGCGACCCGCATCCAAACCTCGATTTTGCCGCGCGATCTGCGGGTCGAAAACTTGGAGATTGCGGCCACGATGGTGCCAGCGACCGAGGTGGGCGGCGACTACTACGACGTGTTGCCGGGCCACGGCGGTTGCTGGCTCGCCATCGGCGACGTGGCCGGCCACGGACTGCGTCCTGGCTTGGTGATGATGATGCTTCAAAGCATCGTTGCTGCGCTCGGCCGCGAGAACTTTGCCACGACGCCGCGCGAGATGGTCAACGTGGTCAACGCGGTGCTCTACGAAAACGTACGCAATCGCCTGCGCCAGGACGAGCACGCGACTTTGACGTTGATCCACTACTTTGCAAACGGTGAGCTGGTGTTCGCGGGCGCCCATGAAGATCTCGTGATCTTGCGTGCAGCGACTGGTAGGTGCGAACGCATCGAGACGCTCGGTACCTGGGTAGGCGCAACGCAAGACATTGCGGACGTCACCGAGGATCAATACGCGCGCCTCGAAGACGGCGACGTGCTGCTCTTGTTCACCGACGGCGTCATCGAGGCAGCCAACGCTGCCGGCGAACAATACGGCATCGAACGGCTGTGTGCGGAGTTCGAAGCCGCGCGCGGCCGAACCGTCACGGAAATCCGGGATCGCCTGCTCAGCTCCGTGCAAGAGTTCTTGGCCGAGCAGAACGACGACATCGCGCTGCTCGTGGCTCGCCACACCCGGCCGCCCGTGTAATACCGCGGGCGTGGCACCGGAAACCGAAGCTGAGCTCCTGGCGCGTGCCCGGGCACTTTCCGGTGCGACGATCGCCGACGTCGCGGCTCGATTCTCGCTCACGGCGCCCGCGGATTTGCGTCGCCACAAGGGCTTCGTGGGCGCGTTGATCGAGCGCGCTTTGGGCGCCACCGCCGGCTCGCGTGCCGCTCCCGACTTCGAAGCACTGGGCATCGAGCTGAAGACGCTGCCCGTGGATGCGCGCGGTCGCGCACTCGAGTCGACCTTCGTGTGCACCATTCCACTGACGGAAATCGGAGAGGTGGAGTGGCTTTCTTCGCGCGTCCGTCGCAAATTGAACCGGGTACTCTGGGTGCCCGTACAGGGTGAACGACAGATCGCAGTTCCCGAGCGCCGAATCGGCGAGCCGCTCTTGTGGTCACTCGACGCCGCCGCCGAGGCCGCGCTGCGCTTCGATTGGGAAGAGCTCGCCGGCATCATCGGTCGCGGTGACGTGGAGACGATCACTGGACACATTGGCCGCTGCCTGCAAATCCGGCCCAAAGCGCGCGATTCCCACGCACGTCGGCGCGGCATCGACGTAGACGGAGCACGCTTTGCCGCGCTGCCGCGCGGATTCTACTTACGGGCCACCTTCACCAGTGAAATCTTGCGCCAGAACTACGTGCTGTAAGGCGCGCCGCTGAGCTTTACTCGACTTCGTCGGGCAGCGGCGAGACACCGATGTGCACGTGGTCGTGGTGATCGGCGTTGTCGTCGGGCGTCAGATATTCGTGAAATAGGCCGCTTTTGCGAAAGCGCACCGCGATGGCGTTGGCTACCGGTGCATCGGCGTCGAGCGACGTGCCGAGACCCTTGTGAAAGTCGCGTTTGACTTCGTAGTGCACCCCATTGCGAGTGAAGCCGTGCATGTCGAGGGCCAGGCCATAGGCGTGCAAGCTCACTCGCCCCTTCGCGCTCAAGCGATACACGTACGCGCCCGAGAATCGTACATCCGTCACTCCGTACGCCGTGAGTTCCACGCCAACCAGGGCCAAGGCCAAGGCCAATCGACAATCGGTGATCAAGGGCCCGTTGCTCCCCGTATAGTAACGGACACCGGCGATCGAGCCATCGATGGCGATCGGCGTATGGACGCCCGGTTCGCGATCGAGCGCGTGAAAGCGAACGTTGCGCGCGGCGAGGCGTGTGAGGCAGTCGACACCGCCGGGCAGCACCGAGCGCAGCTCGTTGCGGGTGCGCGGTCGTGGGACGTCACCCAGGGTCTTGGCAAACACGGAGGTGTGCGAGCTTTGCGCAGTCTTGACCGGTTGTACCGGCAAGCGATCCGGTTCACGGACCACCTTGGTTGTGCTTTGGCTTACAGTCGCTGGCGGCCAAGCATAGCCAGCAGGCACGACCCAGCCGGCGCTCGCGCCATAGGGGGACGCAGCCCGCGGAGCCTCGCGCGCGCAACCGCCAAGCCCGAGCGCGAGGGCGGTGAGCAGCAATAGACCGAGGAGCCGGCGATTCACGCGCGAAATTGTGACAGGCGGATGGGGGCTCGGGCCAAGATTTGGGCGGGTCTGCGCGTCCAAGCAGGCACAGCGCCAAGAAATGCTAGGTCATTTGCCCATGTTCCCGGAGCCTGAACCGTCCGCGTCGCAGTTTCGCGAGCGCTTGCTCCGGCCGAATTTCATGACGCTGACCATCGCCCTTTCGTTGCTGGTCACCCCGAGCGTCGGCCTGCTGGCGGCCGAACTTCGTGACCCGGCGGCGGAGCGAGCCCGTTTGGCGGAAGAGGCCGAGCTCATGTTGCGCGCCGATCTGATCGACCACGGCTTGGTCCCGGCCGAGGGCAACGACGCTCAGCTCGCTCGTTTGGCGCAGCTCGGTATCGAGGTTTTTACACCCGAGCATGCGTTTCGTCTGGAATCGGGCTCGGCGCTGCTCAAAGGCGACCCGGTCTCGACGCAGGACCGCGATCGCGTGCTCGCCACATTGGCGGCCGAACTCGCCCGCTATCCAGCCGAGTTCCTGGCGCGCGCGCGTCTGCGCCGCTTGGTGCTGTGCGCGAATTTTCTGGAAGACCGGGAGCCGATCCCCTCACTGCCCAACTACCACGGCTCATTGCTGGTCGATGTCGACGCGGACGCGCTGTACCTCGGCCGGCTCGTGCACCATGAAGTGTTCCACTTTGCCGACTACGCGGATGACGATCAGCTCTCGCACGATCCCGCGTGGCTGATGCTCAATGATCGCTACTTCGTGTATGGCTCGGGTGGACGCTTCGCGCGGGAACCCGGGTCCGGTCGTTTCAGCGCTGAAATCCCGGGCTTCGTCTCGCGCTACGCGACTTCCGCACTGGAAGAAGACAAAGCGGAGACCTTTGCCATGCGCATGACCGCGCCTCGCGATTTTGCTGCGCTCATCGCGACCGACCCGATCTTGCGCGCCAAATCCGCCGCGCTCGAGGCTCAACTCCGCAAGCTGAGCCCAGCGATGGACGAGCGCTTTTTCGCGACGATTGACCGGCGCTGAGTCTTAGGATTCGCACCCGAGCGATACGAACGGAGCCACATTGGGGCCACTGCTCGCTCGTACTTGCGAGCGCAGGCGTGGCTGCCGCAACGGGCAATTGCCGCGATTGGCGGCCCTGCGCCGACCGAGCGTCGCTGAGCGCGCCCGTTCCCGCGGGCGCGCTCAATAGCAATCGGCTCAGTTCGGCGGTTTCAGCTCGTCGACGAGCTTGGCGGCTTCATTGCGATCGATTTCGAGGACCTCGGCGGTCTCGAAGATGAGTTCGCTCTCGCCGGTGCGAATGATCCCGTCGGCGGCGGTGACCTGAATGGCTAGAGCGAGCGCGACGCGCCGGGAACCCTTGTCGGGCAAGCGACTCTTCACGCTCAGCAGGCGAGCCTCGCGGCCTTCGCGCTCGAGTGCTTCACTCGCCTCTGCGACCAACTGGGCGAGGCGCGCGGTGGGGAGGCGGCCGGTCGTGAGTGACTCGATGGTCTTCAGGAAGTGCGCGCGTTCGATGGTGCTGAATTCGCCGTCGGCCGCGGCGGCGAGGAACATCGCCTCCACCAGAGCTTCCAGCTTTGCTTCGCCCAGCGCCTGCGCGTCATTGCCGCTCATGATTCGGCACTATAGCGACGCTCTCGGGCGGGTCGCAATCGATTAGGGCCCGGGGATGAAACTGAGGAGCGACGAAGCCAGCCGCGATGTGTCGGCCGCGAGCGCGATCGACTCAGCCATTCCCGCGCGCTCAGGCGTCGCCTCCACGATCGGCTTCATCGACCAGGAAAGGCGAGTGCGTGAATTGCCGAATTACCTCGGTCGCGTAACTTCCGGACGGCAGTGAAAATGCGAGCTCGAGACGGCCGACGCCGGTCCAGCGCAGTTCGAGATCGGTGATCGGAGCGATCAGATCGCGACGGGTGCCAGGCGCCAAGCGCGCGAGTTTCTCGCGAGCTTCATGGTCCAAGCCGAGCGTCTCGAGCTGCTCGAGTTCCAAGGCGGCCGCTTCTGCTGCGGTCGGGCGCGCTTTTGGTCCGAAGATCGGTCCGGTGAGGTGGATGTCGCCACTGTGCAAGCGCGGCGTCTCGCGTTCCGTATCCTCGACCGAGAACATGGCGCCCGCGTTGTTCAGACGGACCACTTCGCCCGAGAGCAAACGGTCGAGGCCCAGCGCGCGTCGCGCGGAAAAGTAGCGGTTGAATACCTCCGCTTGGATCACGCTCGGGTACAACTTGGTGAGGAAGCGGGGTACCCCGTGAAGCTTTGCGCCATGCCCGAGCCAGGTCAGCGCTTGCGACAAGCCCTCGCCGCGTCGGCCAAAACGTTGCCCGCCGTAGTAATTGAACAGGCCCCGAGCGCGCAGTCGATCGGCAAGCGGCGTCGCCTTTTCGAGCGCCTCGAGATCGCTCGTGACGAGTGTGATCCGGAAGCGATTGCCCAGTAAATGCCCGGTGCGGAGCTTGTTGGAATGACGCGTGTGCTCGACGACGCTGATGCCTTCGGGTAGCTTCCACTCGCTCGGCGGCCTGGCCTTGTTCGGCAGCGACAGCCATTGCCGCGTGACGGCATGTTTGTCCTTCAGTCCCGCGTAGCCGACGTCGCGCTCGTCGACTCCGGCGGCGCGCGTGACCGCGCGCACCATGGCGGGCGTCGTGAACCCGCGCTTTTCGATGCGCGCATACACGTGTTCGCCGGCGCCACTCTGCGGATAGAGCGGGATCTCGTCGACCACGAAGTCGTCCGGTGTCGGGCCGATTTGCGCGGCGATCGGTGCTGCGTCGGAGAACATCACCGGCGGCGTGTGCGGCGTCATTTCCAGCGCCGGAGCGCTGCTGGGTTCGCTATTCATTTGCGTGATGGACCGACGATCAAATCGTCGAGTGCTTTGAACAACCCGTCGCTTGCGCTCTCCTTGCCCTCGGCAAGGTCGAGATCTTCGATGCCCAAAATCAGCAGCTCGGGATCGGAATGATCGGCATTGAAATCGCTTCGAGCGCCGGAGCCTGCCGGCGCCGGAGGCGGAGAGCTATCGGCCGGGAGCGCGTGCCGATGCCCGCCTTGGCAGTGCAGGACCAAGACGCCGATGTTGTCCGGTCCGCCCGCGGCGTTGGCCAAATCGACGAGTCGTACGGCGATTTGCTGAGGCGTCTCGTCGCGTGCGAGCGCGATCGCGAGCTCTTTTGCCGGAACCGGGCCGCTCAAGCCGTCACTGCACAACAGGTAGCGATCGCCTTCGACGACCGCATGCGAGCGCACCGAAACGCGCAGCTGTTCGTTCATGCCGAGCGCCCGCGTCACCACGTTTTTCGGCAGACGCGCGAGCACCTGATCGTCGAGTTCGGGACGCTGTTCGATCACGTCGGTCAACAGCGAGTGGTCGGTGGTCAGGAGCTCGAGGTGCCCGCCCCTCAGCCGATAACAACGGCTATCGCCCACGTGCGCGACGTGCATCATGCCCGAACGCTCGGAAAAACTTGCGGCGACCACGGTCGTGCCCATGCCGCGATGCGCCTGCGACGAATGCGAGATCTCCACGATGTCGCGGTTCGCCTTGAGCACCGCGGCGGACAGGCGGCGCGCGCCTTGGGGAATGCCGAAGCTATTGAACTCCGGGCTCTGATGCGTGCTGCGGATCGTGGCGCCGAAGTAGTTGGCCATCGAGCGCGCACAGAGCGCGCTCGCGATTTCACCGGCGTTGTGCCCGCCAGCGCCGTCGGCGACGAGGTACAAACTCAGATCGTCGCGTACGAGTACGGAATCTTCGTTGTGCGTTCGGCGCTTTCCGACGTCGGTCGCGCCGCCTGCTTGGAGCACGAGCTGTGCCGTCATCTGCGAACTCGGCCGAGTGTCGCAGGATCGCGCACTTGCGGAAAGCGCGCGCCCCGTCACCGCCGCATAAACCGCGGAAATTGCTGGAAATCCGGCCAGCCGCTCGAGTTGCCGAACGCCGCGTGCCGCGGGCACCGTCGGAAATCGTCTGGCTTTTCCTTGCGCAGGCAGGGGGGACGCCCGAAAGTTAAAAAGTAGTGAGTAGTCATGCGCTGCGCGCGAACGCCAAGACGGGTCTAGTACTCTCCGGTGGTGGCATGCGCGGCGCCTACGAGGTGGGGGTCGTTGCCGGCATCATGGAGGTTCTCGATCCGGAACCGACCTCCGGACCCGTGTTTCAGATTTTCGCAGGGACGTCGGTCGGTGCCATCAATGCCACCTACTTGGCGTCGAATGCCGCCCGCGCCGATCACGGCGTGGAACGCTTGGCGGAGGTCTGGAACAGCCTTCGCCTGGAAGATCACGCGCGCGTGCGCCCGTTCGGCTTGGCGCGCTTGCCCGACGCGCTCGCGCGCTTCCGAGCCAAACCGGGTGAGGCAACGGGCAGCTCCCTGCTCGACTCGCGCGGCATCGAAGTGTTGGTGCGGCGCACCATCGATTGGGAAAAGCTGCACCAAAATATCGACCAAGGGACGATCGATGCCGTGATGGTCGCCGCCCTGCACGTCGTTTCTGGGCGCACGACGATGTTTACCGAGCGCGCGCCGACCTGCCACATCGAACCGACGCGCGATGAGCGCAGAGCGACCGCTTTCGAGCGCATCACCGCCGATCACGTGCTGGCTTCGGCCGCGATTCCGCTGCTCTTCCCGACGCGTCGCATCGGCGAGCACTACTATTGCGACGGCGGGTTGCGCTTCAACACGCCGATCGCCCCCGCGATCCGCGCGGGCGCCGAGCGACTCGTGATCGTGTCGGTGCGCCATGAGCGTTCGCAGCGCGAGCTCGCCGCGGTCGAAGCGTCGGACGCCGGAGCGGGCAGCGAATTGAGCCCGGTGTTCCTCGTCGGAAAGTTGCTGAACGCGTTGTTGCTCGACCCCGTGGAGTACGACTTACAAGTGCTGGAGCGGCTCAACCAAGTCATGGAGGTGCTCGAAGAGACCCTTGACGCGGACGATCTCGAGCGCATCCAAAGGGTGTGGATCAAGCATCGCGGTGCGCCCTACCGCCGGCTCAAAAAGTTGGTGTTCCAGCCCTCTCGAGATTTGGGTCGCGTCGCGGGGGAGTTCATCAAAAAATCGCTCAAGACGACGAATCTGCGACCAGTGGCCAAGTACCTGATCGAGAAGTTTGCCAGCGATGCGCCGGAGCCGGAAGCCGACTGGGCCTCGTACCTGCTGTTCGACGGCAGCTTCGCCCACGAACTGATCGAGATTGGCCGGCAAGACGCGCGGGATCAGGCCGAAAAGATTCGAGAATTTTTTAGCTGAGCCCGGCGCGCGGCTCGGGAATGAACCGGCCGGCGCCTGTGTTCACCAGACACGTGGCTTCAACAGCCGCCCCCCATTCGAGGAAAGCTATCGATGATCACTCGCCGATTGACGTCTCCTTTGCTTGTATTGGCTACCATTGCGGGCGTTGCCGCCGCGGGCTGCGCCAAGTCGGGCAGCGCACCGCACCCAGAGATTGCCGCCGAGACGCGCGCTCCGACGACCCCCGTGACCGTGCTGCCGAGTCCAGTGCTGAACCGAGTCGGCGCGGAGTCGATTGCGGATATCACCGAGCGTGTGTTGCCCTCGGTGGTGAACATCTCGATGACCAAAGTGACCAAGATGTCCGCGTCGCCGCTGCCGTTCATGCCCTTCTTCGGCCCGCAGGGGCAGGAGGACCGGCGCGAGCAGGGCATGGGCTCGGGAGTGATCGTGTCCAAGGATGGCTACATCCTGACCAACAATCACGTCGTGGCCGATGCTCAGGAAATTCGCGTCACCACCTCGGATCGCAAGAACTTCACTGCGACCATCGTCGGCACCGATCCCAAGAGCGATCTGGCCGTGATCAAGCTGAAGGGTGACGTCGGCAATCTGACGCCGGTCGAGTTCGGCGACTCCGGTCGCCTACGCTTGGGTGATGTCGTGCTGGCGATCGGTAATCCGTTCGGCGTCGGCCAAACGGTGACGATGGGCATCGTCTCCGCCAAGGGGCGCACCGACCTCGGTATCGAAACTTACGAAGACTTCATTCAGACGGATGCGGCCATCAATCCTGGCAACTCGGGCGGCGCCCTGATCAACAGCGAAGGCAAATTGGTCGGGATCAATACGGCGATCTTGTCGCGCAGCGGCGGCTATCAGGGCATCGGCTTCGCCATTCCGAGCAACATGGCCTCGCCGATCATGGATAGCCTGAAGAAGAGCGGCAGAGTGATCCGCGGCTGGCTCGGTGTCGCCATCCAAGACGTGGATCAGGAGCTTGCGGAGGCGATGAAGCTGCCCGCGGCTACCGGCATCTTGCTGTCCGACGTCAAGTCAGGCACGCCCGCCGCCAAAGCCGGGCTCACGCGCGGTGACGTGGTGCTCAAAGTCGACGGCAAGGTCGTCGACACGAGCGGTCAGTTCCGGAACGTGATTGCGGCGAGTGGCTCCAAGCGCACCGTGCATTTGGATTTGATCCGTGACGGCAAGCCGCTCGCTACCGATGTCGAGCTCGGGGAGATGCCGGAAGCAGATACCGCGGTCGCGTCCGGGAAGGACTCGTCTCAGGGCAGCGCCTTGGACGGCATCGTGCTCGAGGAGATCAATCCTCAGAATCAACGGGCTTTCCAACTCGACGACAGCGTGAAGCAGGGCGTGGTGATCACCCGCGTCCAGCCGCAGAGCAACGCCGCGCGCGCCGGATTGCGACCGGGCGACGTGGTGCTCGAGGTCAATCGCGTGCGAATCGACACGCCGCAGCGCTTCAAGGAGGCCTACTCCAAGTCGAAGGGCACCGTGCTGCTGCTGGTCAATCGGCACGGCGGCACGAGCTACATCGTGGTCAAGAGCTGAGCCCTGGCTACGGCTCGGTTCGAGCTTCGAAGCTGACGGGTCGCGCGGATCGCGCGGCCCGCGCGTCGAGCGCACGCCGCACGGCGTGAGCGAGCTCCCGGGCGTTGAACGGCTTGAATAGGAAGTTCACTTCGCCCAGTTCGACGCCTTGGCGCAGCACGACGTCCTCCGTGTAGCCGGAGATGAACAGGACCGAAAGGTCGGGGCGCGATTGGGACAGCTGCTCCGCGAGTTCTCGCCCGCTGTTTCCGGGCAGCACGACGTCCGTGATCAGTAGCGAGAGGTCTCGCTCGCGCAGCAACGTCGGCAGAGCCCGCTCCGCGTCTTCGAACGAGAGCACGTGGTACCCGAGGCGCTCCAGCTGGCGTTGGGTGGTCGCGCGCACCAACGCTTGATCTTCGACCAGGGCGATGCGCTCCGATCCGGTCGGTAGCTGCGCCTCGAACCCGACCGTCGGACCCTCACCCAGTCCTTCTTTGCAGCGCGGGAAGAACAGCCGGAAGGTGGTGCCCCCGCCGAGTCGGCTCGAGACGTCCACCGTGCCAAACGCTTGTTGCATCGCGCCGTAGACCATCGCGAGGCCGAGTCCAGTGCCCTTGCCGACAGGCTTGGTCGTGAAGAAAGGCTCGAAAATCTGCGGCAGGAACTGCGGGTCGATGCCGACTCCCTCGTCCACGACGCTCACCACCACGTAGTCCCCGGCCGGTGCCCGTCCGAGCTCACCGGGAGGCTTCGTGCGTTGATTCTCGGTGCGCAAAGTGAGCCGGCCGCCCTGCGGCATGGCGTCGCGCGCATTGACGGCCAGGTTGATCAGCATCTGTTCTGCGTGCGACGGATCGACCCGTACTTGCCAGAGGTCGGGTTCGAGCTGCAGCTCGAGTTCGATGTCCTCGCCGAGCAAGCGCGCCAAGAGCTTCTGGACCGTCGATACGCTGCCGTTGAGATCGACCACGCGCGGTTCGACGATCTGGCGTCGCGCAAAGGCGAGCAGCTGGCGTGTCAACGCTGCAGCGCTGAAGGACGCTTGCTCGATGTCTCGCAAATAGTTGGCGACACCAGGGGAAATGTCCTCGATACGCGCCAGATCGACGTTGCCAATGATGGCGGTCAGCAGGTTGTTGAAGTCGTGGGCCACACCACCGGCGAGGCGGCCGAGCGAGTCCAGCTTTTGGGCTTGGTACAGCTGGGCCTGGAGCTGCGCGTTCTCTTGCTCCGTTCGCTTCCGGTCACTGATGTCGCGGCCCTCGGCCACGAGCGAGGTCACCCTGCCGCTCTCGGAGAACACCGGTGTCAGCGAAAAGTCGAGCACGCGCAGCTCGCCGTTGGCAGCGCGATGGGTGACTTCGATGCGTACGAACTCGCCGCGAGCTGCCTGAGCGACGCCGCTGCGCAATTGCGCCTGCAATTCCGGCGAGTGCGTCCACCACGGCGTTTCCCAGAATGGCTTCCCGCGCACCTCTTCGCCCGTTACCCCGGCGAGCAGCAGCGCGGTGCGGTTGGCTTCGAGCAAGCGCCCATCCGGACTGAGCATGCCGATGAGCTCGTATGCACCGTCGAAGATCGCGCGAAACTGCGCTTCGCTGGCCTGCGCTGCTCCGCGCGCCGCCCGCGTTTCTTCGATTTGTTTTCGGAGCGAGGCGTTGGCGGTCTGGAGTTCCAGCGTGCGTTCTGCGACGCGCCGCTCCAGATCTTCGCGCGATTTTTCAAGGCTTTCTTGGGCGCGCCGTCGCTCGCTGACGTCGCGCAGCACGAGCGCGCGTCCGCGCAGCTCACCCCGATCACCCAAGAGCGAGGCTTCATTGAGCTCGTAACTGGCTTGTTTGTCCGGCCGCGTGAGCTCGCGGACATGTGGCGTGGATTCGAGCCGGGCTGGCCCTGGATCGAGCCACGCCGGCAGAGTCTGTGTCGCATCCGCGCCGAGCTCGAGCGCGGCGTTCCCGAACAGCCGGCGCGCGGCAGGATTGACGTCGAGCAAGCGATTCTTCGAGTCGAGCACCAACACCGGATCGGGCAGATATTCGATGACGGCGTCCCTTGCGATGGGTACCAGATCGAAGAGCCCGTAGCGCGTGAGCGCCCACGAGACGCACAGCCCGCTGATTGCGAAGCAGAACGGACTGAAGTCGCGCTGTCCGAGCCAGCGGTATCCGAGGAGGCCGGGCACGCCGCCGAGTAGGTTCAAGATGAGCCCGCCGCCGACGAGCAATGCCTGGCGGCGATGCAAGCGCGCGCTCTCGGTGCCGCCCCTCAGAATGCAATAGGCGGCATAGCCAGCGACGAAGTACACCTCGGCGAACGAGAGCAGCTCGACCGTGCTGAAGTCGTAGAGCAAGGCTCCAAACGGAGGATCGGGTTCGATGTGCGCAGAGCCGCGCGCGAGCCCGTGCAAGGGATCGGAGAATACCCACGCGCAGGCTGCAATCGGCAACGCGCTCAGCGCCCCGAACCAGCGCCGGAGCTTGCGCGTGGGCCGCCCCGAGTACTCGAACGCGAATACCAACATGCCGAGCGCCATCAAATACGGCGGCGGCAATTGCAGGTCGTCCCAAAACACCTTTTCGCGCAGGCCGGAGGCCAGCAGTTCTGCGACGTAGCCCAACGACCACCACGTCTGGCTGAGCAGCACCACCGTGTAGGCACGTGCGCCAGGCGATGAATGCTTGTGAAGTGCAACGTACGCGGCGCACCCGCCCGTGACGACAGCAGCGATCACGGGCACCACGAGTTGAATTGCTGCGTTCAAGGCAAACCACCAGTGTAGTCGAGTTCCAATCCGGCCGCTCGCGGGTGAATTGCCGAAGGATTCGTGGCTACTGGCCGTAAGGCCGCACGTTTGCGGCTTCCGTCCTACACGCCCACTTCAGGGCTTGCCCGTACCCAGGGCGCAGTCGAAGCGCTAGCATGGTCCGGTCTTGGAAGGCGTCATCGCACCCCCTCGTAGTTCGCTGAATAGCCAGGCGGCAATCAATCCACGGGTTTGTCCGGCTTGCGGCGCGCGCTACCCCGCGGATTTTCGCGTCTGCCCACGCGACGCAACCCCGCTCCAGGACGCGCCCGACGATGAAGACCCGATCGTGGGGCAACTCCTCGACGGCTCCTATGAAGTGCTTCGAGTCATCGGTGAGGGGGGCATGGGCCGCGTGTACGAAGCCCGTCATACGCGTCTTCACACCAAGCGCTTCGCCGTGAAGATGTTGCATCACGAGCTCGCACGTCAGCCCGAAGTCGTCATGCGCTTTCAGCGCGAGGCCGAGGCGGCGAGCGTCCTCACTCATCCGAACGTGGTCGGCGTGTATGACGTCAACACCAGCGCGGACGGCCGCCCGTACATCGTCGCAGAGCTCTTGCAGGGGGAGGACCTCGGGAGCTACCTGGATCGCTTGGGCCGACTACCCACGGTGGAGGCCGTCCACATCGTGCGTCAGGTCTGCCATGCGCTCGGTGCAGCTCACGCTCAGGGGATCGTGCATCGCGACGTGAAGCCGGAAAACGTGTTTTTGGCTGGACCGAACGCAACCGTCAAAGTGCTCGACTTCGGTATCTCCAAGGCCGAATCCAGCGACGGCCTGACCAAGACCGGCACCGTGATGGGAACGCCGGATTACATGGCGCCCGAGCAAGCACGCGGCGATCGCGTCGACGCGCGCGCGGATATCTATGCTGCAGGCGCGATCTTGTACCGCGCGCTCACCGGTCACAAGCCCTTCGAGGGCAGCGATGCAATGGCGATTCTCACCGCCGTGCTGACGCAAGAGCCGGAACGGCCGTCCACGCTGAACCCCAAAATCCCGCTCTCGCTCGAGCTGGTCGTGCAGCAGACGATGGCCAAATCGCCGAGCGAGCGTTTTGCAACGATGGACGCGCTCGAACAAGCGCTAGCCCCGTTCGATGCGCCGGATGCGCACCTGCCCGCGGTCTCGCCCAAATCAGCTTCGGATCCGACGGGTACGCCCGCGCCAACTACGTTGCTGCAGGCCGCGGCGCGCACCTTGCTCGCAACGCCCCCGAGCACGTCCGTCCGTGAAGCCATGGAGCAAACGGCTCGCGACGTTCGCTTGGCACGACCCGGTCTGGTCTTCTTTACTGCACTCGGCCTGTTTTGGGGTTTCGTCAACGTCGTCGTCGTCGCGGCCGCCCTCGTGCGTTTGATCCGCGGTACCGATTTGAGCACGGCGGAAGTCACGCTCTCGATCGTTGGCGTGCTCGCGACGTTCGCCAGCCCCGCCGTGATCTGGATTCGCCACGTGCGCAGCGAGGTTTGGCCCAGCACGCCGCGATCGATGGAGATGGTCGTCCGCCTGCGGCGAGTCGTTCTGTACAGCGCGTCAGCTTATGGTCTCGGTGCCGTCCTCGTACAACTCTTCGAAGGGGTGGTGGGCCGCAATGGCCTGGGGGTGGCACGTCCCGGCTGGTCGCTGTTCGTGTTCGTGATTGCGCTGGCCGTCGGCATTCTCACGTGGCTCGGTTTGGTCGCGCGCGGCCGGGAAGCCGTCTAGGATTATTCAGTAATATCGATGGTTTGCGCTCAATTGTGACGAAATCCCTTCGAAGCTCTCGAGTTTGGCCGTTCAGTAGTTCGTGCGGCCTTCATCTCGAGTACTGCTGATCGATCCTTCGGACGCCGGGCGCGCAGTGCTGGCCGAACGCCTTCGCGCTCAGGGCTTCGTCGTGATCGAGTGCAAGGATGGCGCGGAAGGTGCGGTTCAAGCGCTGGAAGAAGCGCCGGACGCCGTGGTCGCCGATCTCTCGATGCCCAGCATCTCTGGCGTCCAGCTGTGTCGCTTGCTGCGCTCGGAGCCCGGCACGTCGAAGGTTCCCGTGGTACTGCGCGGCAGCGAGGGGCGCCGCAATCACTTTTGGGCCGAGCAGGCGGGTGCTTTTGCGTACGTGATCAAGGGCCGCATGGGCGAACTGGTCCGCGCACTGCGCCGCGCGATCGAGCTCAAGTCGGGCGAGCAGACGGACGAATTCTTCGTCGTTGGTTTGGCGAAAACGCTCGATGTTCGCGAGCGCATCGCGACCCACCTGGACGCTGCGCTGTTCGACTCCGTGATTGCTGCCGAAGTGCGGCGCTTGGGGACGAGCGAATCGTTCGATCGTTTGGTCGATCTGCTGTCGCAATTCGTTTCGCAAGTCACGAGCTATCGCTGGATGGCGGTCTGGCGCTTCGAGCCGATGCGGCTCGGCATCCACAACAACCCGGCCAATCGAGCGGAAGCGCTGGCCGAGGCCCATCGAGCTTTCGGAAGAAGCGCCGATGCACCGGTAGTGGCAGTCGAAGACGACGATGCGGACGACGATGCGGAAGGGCCTCCGGCGCTCGTCGAGCCAGTCTATTTCGGCGATCGTCTGATCGGCTCCTTCGCGCTCTCTCCGCGCGCGCCCGTGCATCAAAACGACCCGGTTCTGGTGAAGACCGTTGCCCGCGAGCTCGGGGGAGCGCTGCGCATGGCCACCCTGGTCGAAGAGTCCCGCTGGATGGCGACCACCGATGCGCTCACGGGCCTATCGAACCGCCGCGCCTTCATCGATTGGGCGAACCGCGAAGTTGCGCGCTGTTCGCGCTATGGCGATCACTTTTGCGTGACGCTCTTGGACGTCGACCACTTCAAACAAGTCAACGACCGTTATGGTCACGCGGCTGGCGACGCGGTGCTGGCTGCGGTCAGTCGTCTGATGAGCAGCATCGTGCGCTCGTGCGACGTCGTTGCGCGTTGGGGTGGGGAAGAGTTCGTCGTCGCGTTGCCATCCACTTCACTCGAGGGCGCGATGTTGGTCGCCGATCGCATCCGCGCAGCGCTCGAATTGCACCCAATCGCCGATCCGAACGGCGGCCAAGTGCTGACGGTGACTGCCAGCTTCGGAGTCGCGGAACTCGAGGCCGGCGAAACCCTGGAGCAAGTCGTCGATCGCGCAGATCGGGCGATGTATGCGGCCAAGAGCGCGGGACGCAATCGCGTCCTATCGACCGCTCAGCTGGTCCCGGCGCTGCAATCGCTCACGCCGCCGCAGAGTAGTCCGCAAGCCAGCTCGATGGCGCCGGTCCTGTCGATGACACCGAAAAAGGTCGTCGAGGCCTGAGTCGCTCTTTGCCCGTGCGTTGGCGGCGCGCCGCGTTCTACAACTTGGCGACGTTCTTGCCGACTTGATAGGCGGGGCGTGAGACGATGCGCTCGACCCAGGCTTTGACGTTCGGGAACTCCGACAGGGGCAACACGTCGCCGGCTCCGTAGCTGGTGCCGAGCCCGTTCACCCAGGGCACGGTGGCGATATCGGCAATTGAGTATTCGCCGATCAGGTACTCTTTGTCGCTCAGCTCGTGATTCAGCACGCCCAGTAAGCGCCTGGCTTCGGTGGTGTAGCGCTCGAGCGGGTAGGGATGGTCACACTTGTCGCGGGCGTATTTGAAGAAGTGACCAAACTGGCCGAACATCGGTCCGATGTGCCCCACTTGGAAGAATAGCCACTGCAGACATTTGAAGCGCTGCGCGGGATCCGTCGGTAGCAGGCGGCCGGCACGCTCGGCCAGGTAGATCAGGATCGCGCCAGACTCCATCAGCGCGAACGGCGTGCCCCCCGGGCCGTTCAGATCGACGATCGCCGGGATCTTCGAATTGGGGCTAATCGACTTGTAGGCGTCCGTGAATTGATCACCCTTGAGGATGTTCACGGTGTGAGCCTCGTAAGGGATCTGCAGCTCCTCCAACGCGACCCCGACTTTGATGCCGTTGGGCGTGTTCAGCGAGAAGAGCTGCAGCTTCGAGCGATCGACGATGGGGAATTGAGATTCGATCAACAGCGGCGACGACATGCTCCTAGCCTAGGACTGGCCTCCGCGAATCGACAGTGTTCAGCATCGATCCCGCTAAAAATGCGCGATTTCAAGCGCGAAGTCGCTGGCGAGCGGACGGGGCGCAGGAGCGAGCGCCCCGTCAACTGACCGCGCGCCCTGCCTCAGCCCTTCGGCCCGAGCATTTCTTCCGGTCGTACGAAGCGGCTGAAGTCTTCGGACGAGACGAGCCCCAGGGCTTCGGCCGACTGACGCAAGGTGAGCCCTTCTTTATGGGCTTTTTTGGCGATCTTGGCGGCGTTGTCGTAGCCGATGTGCGGATTGAGCGCGGTCACCAGCATCAACGAATTCTCCAGGTGCTCCTGGATGCGCTTGCGGTTCGGCTCGATGCCGACCGCGCAATTCTTACGGAAACTGTCGCAGCCGTCGGCGATCAAGCGCGCGCTCTGCAAGAAGTTGTGCGCGAGCAGCGGCTTGTACACGTTGAGCTCGAAGTTGCCGCTGGCACCCCCGAAGTTCACCGCCACGTCATTTCCGAAGACCTGCGCGCAGAGCATGGTCATCGCTTCCGACTGGGTCGGATTGACCTTGCCGGGCATGATCGAGCTGCCGGGTTCATTTTCTGGGATCGAGATTTCGCCGAAGCCGCAGCGCGGGCCCGACGCCAACCAGCGCACGTCGTTCGCGATCTTCATCAACGACGCGGCGAGCGTCTTGAGCGCGCCGTGTCCGAATACGATCGCGTCGTGGGCCGCCAGCGACTCGAACTTGTTCGGCGCGGTCACGATGGGGTGCGCGGTGAGCTCGGCGACTTTGGCCGCGACGCGCACGGCGTACTCCGGATGCGCATTCAGTCCAGTTCCGACCGCCGTGCCGCCGAGGGCCAGCTCTCCGAGGTGCGGGACCGCACTTTCTAGGTGTTTCAGCCCGTGATCGAGCTGCGCGACCCAGCCGCTGATCTCTTGGCCCAAGGTCAACGGCGTCGCGTCCATCAAATGCGTGCGGCCGATTTTGACGATGTCTTTGAACGCGGCCGACTTTTCGGCGAGCGTGTCACGCAGGGCTTTGACGCTCGGGAGCACCCGCGTTCGCACCGCGTCCACACAAGCGAGCGACATGGCGGCCGGGAACACGTCATTCGACGATTGCCCGCGGTTCACGTGATCGTTCGGATGGACCAGGCGCTTCTCGCCGCGCACGCCGCCCAAGATCTCGCTGGCGCGATTGGCGAGCACCTCGTTCATGTTCATGTTGCTCTGCGTGCCGCTGCCGGTCTGCCAGACGACGAGCGGAAATTCTGCGTCGTGCTTGCCGGCGATCACTTCGTCCGCGGCGGCAACGATGGCGTTGCCGAGTCGCGCATCGACCGCGCCGAGGTCCATGTTCACGAGTGCAGCAGCCTTCTTGACGATCGCCAGCGCCCGCAACAATTGCGCAGGCATGCGCTCGCCGGAGATGTCGAAGTTCTGCAGGCTGCGCTGGGTCTGAGCGCCCCACAGGCGATCATCGGGGACTTCGATCGGGCCGAAGGTGTCGAGTTCGGTGCGGGTGCTCTTTTCGGTCATGGGCCGAGCACCTGCACAAGACCGGCGCCGGAATCAAGATCGTCGCGAAATCTCACGGGGAATTTGACCAAATTTGGCAAGGTCGCTAAGGACCTCCCCATGGCCCGAGCCCGCTTTGTCGCCCAAGTCGCGCTCACCGCCGTCCTCGGACTCAGTCCGTTGCGTGCCGAGGGGGCCCCCGAGGAGAAGCCCGCGGAATCGGCCAAGCCGGCCGAAACGAAGGCGCAGAAGCCCGAGCCACGACCAGAAGCCCCGAGACCCGACCCCAAGCCCGAGCCGAAGGCGGAAGCCAAACCGCGCGCGCCCAGCAAGGCGGACACGGCCAAAGCGACCGAAAAACCGAACACGGAATCCGGCGCGCGCCCCGAGCCAACCAAATCCGAACCAGCCAAGACGGACGCCGCGCCGAAACCGCTCGACGCCAGCAAATCGACGGCCAAGCCCTCCGCAGCGCCCAATCCGCAACGAGGTGTCGGTACGCGCTCCGTCGGTGCGCTGCCGGCTGCGGAATCGCCGAGCAAAGAATCCGAACCAAGCAAGGCCGCGCCCCGGGCTGCGACCGTGGACAAACCAGAGAAGGCCGACAAATCGGACAAAGCTCAAGCGCGTGCCGGGCACCAAAAAGGGAAGCCGCCGCGCAAGCCTGCGGCCTCGCTCCCTGCGAATGCCGCGCGTGCACAGCCGGACCGCGTCGCCCGCCAAAAGATTGCCGAGGGGCCGACCGACGAGGATTTGCGGGCTGGCAAGGATGACCCGGAGTTGCGCTCGCTGAAGGCCGCAGAGCGCGTGCTCTTTCCGCGGCCACTCACCGGCGTCGAACCGGGCTGGTCCTGGGATCTGCCGGAGGCAGTCGGCAAAGTCGGACCCGAAGTGATCACGCAGGGGGCACCCAGCCTGCGTCCGAGCGGTGCACGTCGAGAAGCGGTCGAGGGCGCCCCGGACGCGGTGTGGCTCAAGAGCCTTTCGATGCCCAATCTACCGATCGTGCTCGACGAATTCGTGATCAAATACCTGCGCTTTTATCGCGATAGTCCAAGCGGAAAAGCGATTGCCCGCGTGTGGACGAGGAAGAGCGGGCGTTACGCGACCGCCATGCGCAGCGAGCTCGCGCGGGCCGGCGTGCCCACGGAGCTGGTCTGGTTGTCGATGATCGAGAGTGGGCACAACCCGACCATCGTCTCGCCCGCGGGCGCCGCAGGGCTCTGGCAATTCATGCCGGACGCCGGTCGCACCTACGGCTTGACGGTGGATCGCTGGGTGGACGAGCGGCTCGACCCCGAACGCTCGACGCAAGCGGCCAGCCGCTACCTGAGTGATTTGTATCGACGATTCGGCAGTTGGGAGCTGGCGATTGCCTCCTACAACATGGGCTACGGAGGGCTCGCGCGTTCGATCCGCAAGTTCAACAGCAACGACTTTTGGGAGCTCGTTCGTTACGAAGCTGGCGTACCTTGGGAAACCACGCTCTACGTGCCCAAGATTTTCGCGTTGTCGATCGTGATGAACAACAAGAAGGCCTTCGGACTCGACACGGTCGAGCTCGATTCGCCCGAGAGCTTCGATGTCGTGCAGGTGGGCCCGAGCGTCGCGCTCGCCGACGTTGCGCGCTCGGCGGGAGTCAGCGAGGCCGAAATCACGGCGCTGAACCCGGCCTATTTGGCGGGCCGGACTCCGCCTGCCGCAGCGGGATCGAGCAAGCCGAGCTGGCGAGTTCACGTGCCCGCGGGCAAAGGCGTCCAATGCACGGCCGCGTTGGCCCGCATCGCCAGCGACGACGACGCCCTACAAACTTACCTAACCAAGTTCGGCGAAACCGTGGAATCGATCGCCAACGCGCACGGCGTGAGTGAAGCGCGGCTGCGCGCGATCAATCACGTCGAACCCAAAGAGCAACTCGTCGCGGGCACGGTGCTACTCGTTCCGCGTACTCCGCGCACCGCGAGCACGCCCCCGAACGACGAAGTCGTCGTGGTTCCGCCGCGAGAGTTTGCGTACGCAGAGCGCTCGCGCTTGTTTTATCGCGTGCTTTCTGGCGACACGTTGAGCCGCGTCGCCAACGTGTTCGGGGTCAGCGTTGCCGACATCGGGCTGTGGAATGCCTTGGACGAGAATGCGCGGCTGCAATCGGGCATGGCCCTGCAGCTGTTCGTGGACAAGCGGAAGAGCTTTTCGGCGCGCACCATCAACCCTTCGGAAACGCGGGTCTTGGTCGCGGGCAGCCCGGAATTCTACGACTACTTCGAAGGTCAAAATGGCCGAAAACGCGTGGTCGTCGGCGCTCGCGAGAACGATACCCTGGCGACGCTCGGCAAGCGCTACGGCATGACCGTCGGCAGCATGGAGCGCATCAATCGTCGCTCGCGCACCGACAAACTCCACGCTGGCGAGAGCATCGTCGTGTACGTGGACCGCGGCCGCGCGGTCACGCCACGCAAGTCGAACTCGGACGACGACGTGGCGAGCGGCACCTTGTTGCCGCTCGAACCCGCGTTGGAAGCCCCCGGTCCGGACCTGTCGGCATCGTCGGCAGACGCGCCCACGGTGCCCGCCGAAGTTGGCGCCCCCTAGCTGCGATCAGCTACGATCTGGCATTTGTCCCGCACAAATGGGACATCCTTGCGCATGTCCCGCCTCACCGCAGTGATTCTCGCCGCTGGCCTCGGCACGCGCATGAAAAGCGCATTGCCCAAGGTGCTGCATCCGATTGCCGGTCGCCCGTTGCTCCACTACGCAGTTCGCGCGGCGTTCGAGGCTGGCGTCGAGCGCGCCGTGGTCGTGACCAGTGGTCACCCGCAGATCGACCAGCTTCTAGCCCAAGAATTCGGGGACCGCGTGAGCACGGTCGTGCAAGACCCCCCGCGCGGTACGGGCGACGCTGCGCGCATCGGTATCGAGCAGGTGGATTCCGAGCGAGTCCTCATCTTGTGCGGCGACACGCCGCTCGTACGGGCGGAGGAGCTGGCGCGCCTGGTGTCGGCTCTGGATCATCCGGGAGCGGAAGAGCTCAGTCTAATGACTTGCACGCTCGACAGCCCGCACGGCTATGGCCGTGTCTTGCGTGACACGGCGGGTCGCGTCAGCGAGATCCGCGAACAACGTGATCTGACGAGCCCGGAAGAGCACGCGGTGCGCGAAGTGAACGCCGGCATGTATGCCGGAAAGACCGAGGTCTTGCGTCGCGCGCTCGCGAGAATCCAACCGAACAACTCGCAAGGCGAATATTACCTCACCGACGTGATCGGTTTGGTCGCGCGCTCGAGCCAGGTGTCGGGGGTTTTGGGGCACTCCGACGCGCTGCTCGGTGTGAACGACCGCGCGCAATTGGCCGAGGCGGAAGAGCTCATGCTGCGCCGGATTCGGCTTCGCCACGCCAAAAATGGCGTGACCGTGCGCGGAACGCCGCGCATCGACGACAGCGTGGAAATCGGCGAAGACTCGCAGATCGAAGCGACCGTGGTACTCCGTGGCTACACGCGCATCGGCAAGCGCGTCGTGATCGACGCTGGCTGCGTGGTCGACGACTCGACGATTGGCGACGGTGTCCTGCTCAAGCCGTACACCGTGGTCAGCTCGAGCAACGTCGGCGACGGCGCGCAGCTCGGACCGTTCACGCACCTACGCCCAAAGTCCGAAATCGAGGCCGAAGTACACCTCGGCAATTTCGTGGAAACCAAGAACACTCGCGTGCGCCGCGGCGCCAAGGCCAACCACTTGGCCTACCTCGGCGATGGGGACATTGGCGAACGCGCGAATGTCGGCGCAGGTACGATCTTCTGCAACTACGATGGCTTCAACAAGCACAAAACCGTCATTGGTGCAGACGCGTTCATCGGCAGTGACTCACAGCTGGTGGCGCCGATCAGCATTGGCCGTGGAGCGTACGTGGCCAGCGGCACCACGGTCGTGACCGACGTTCCGGACGATGCACTCGCGCTCGGCCGAATCAAGCAAGAGAACAAGCTCGGCTACGCCCCGAAGCTGAAAGCGCGCTTCGCAGCCATCAAAGCGGCCGCGAAGAAGACCTGACCGAGGCGCTAGCGCGCGGCGCGGCGGCCCGAGCTCGACGCGCCCGTCTCGACGACCGCGGACGGGGGCTCGGAGGCCGCCGTGGGGGAGCTCGGTAACTCGTGCGCCATGCGCCTTCGCTTGACCTCGAGATACGAGGCGGAGAACGGATTTGCTGGAATCAACACCGGGAGCCGGCGCTCGACCGTGACGCCGAGCTTTCGAAGTTCGTCGACCTTGGCCGGGTTGTTGGTCATCAGCTCGACGGACTCGACCCCGAGCTCACGCAGCATGGCGGCCGCGACGTCGTACGTGCGGGCATCGACCGGGAGGTGCAAAAGCTCGTTCGCCTCGACCGTGTCAGCGCCCATCGCCTGCAAAGCGTAAGCTCGAACTTTGTTTGCGAGCCCAATCCCGCGGCCTTCTTGGCGTAGGTAGAGGATGACACCGTAGCCGTGCTCGGCGATCGCGGCCTGAGCGTGATCGAACTGCTCACGACAGTCACACTTGAGTGACGAGAAGACTTCACCCGTGAGGCACTCGGAGTGCACGCGTACCGGTACGTTGCGGCGTCCACGCACTTCGCCCATCACCAAGGCGCAGTGCTCGCGGCTCAGGCTGGGATGCACGCTCGCGTCCTCCCAGCGAAACACCCGCAATTGGAACATACCGTGCCGCGTAGGCAGTGGGGCCACTGCGAGTTGCTCGATGCGAGCCGCGGGTTGATCCGCCCGAGACAATGTATCCATCACTGCTTTCCGTCCCAGAATGTGGTGCTGGCTTTCCTCGAGGTCAAGCTCGGCGCTCGCCGCCACGTTGGGCCGGCGGCGAAGCGGGGCCGCTGGAACTTCGACAGAGCTTCAAAATACCGTGTTCGAGCACTGATTTTGCGGGGCGCTTCGAGCCGCCCTTCAATGCGTAGTCGAGTTCGGCCAGTGTCTCCAGCCAGCGTTCCAGATCGGGTCGGGCGATTCGCTTGACCTGGTCGGCTAGCTCGCGCGCCTTGAACGGCGGCGCGCCGGCGCGCACTGCCGCATCGTTTGCGGATGCGCCTTCCGCCAGCGCGGACTCGAAGCGCAGCATTTGGCGCGTCGACCAGGCGAGCAAGCCGACCAAGCGCAAACCGCGGTCCTGAGGATCGTATACTTCGGCGAGCGCGCTCAGCGCGGCGCCCGGGTCGCGCTGGCTGACCGCAGTGACCAACTCCCAGACGGTCTTCGTGCGTAAGCGCACGACGCACTCGGCGACGACGTCTTCACTCACGGTCACGCCCGAGCCCGCGTACAAGCAGCAGCGCTCCAATGCATCCGTGACTGGACCGAGCTCGGGTCCGGCGAGCTCGGCGATTAGGTCGGCCACCCCGGCCTCGAGCGGATTGCCCCGCTCGCGCGCGGCGCGTTCGATGAACGGCGGCAGGTCCGCGCGCGAGAGTGCTTCGCAGTTTACCATCCAGCCGTCTTTGCGAGCGGTGGTGTAGAGCTTGCGGCGCTTGTCGAGGCTGCCGCCGAGCAGCACGAGCGTGGTGCTGGGAGACGGGGCGGCTGCGTACTCGACGAGGCGGTCGAGAGGGCTCGTCTTGTCCTTGCCCTCGCCGCCTTCGCGCGGTTCCCAATGTTCGAGCCCGCGAACCAGCACGAAGCGGCGCTTGGCCATCATCGGTAAGGTGCGCGCCGCGGCGAGCGCGACCTCCACGTCCGTGTCCTGGGCTTGAATTTGATCGTCATTCAAACCGGGAATCCCGCCGGCCGTGGCCGCGGCTTTCAGCGCTTGGACGACCTTGCCTTCCAGATGGCGTTCCTCACCTACGACCAAGTAGACGGGCCGGAGCTTTTGTTCTTGTGCTTCGCGGATGGCTTGTTCGGGGGTCATGGGCTCCGGGTGCGCTGGCCGAGCCCAGCATTATTGATGGCGCTGGGGGCCGCAAGTCGAGGTTCCGCCCTACATGGAGGCGACGCGGCATTTGGCATGTAGTAAGAAGGCCGGGTCGTGAAAGATCGCGTGCGTGCCTCGAATGCAATAGAACCTGGTCAAAGTTCGCTGGTCGTGATCGGCAACTTCGACGGCGTGCATCTCGGTCATCGTGCGGTGATTGAAGCCACGTTGGCCGAAGCGCGCGGTCGCGACCTCCGTCCGTTGGTCCTCACCTTCAATCCGCATCCGATGGAAGTATTGGGGGGCAGTGCTCGCCCTCCGCTGACCGTCGTCGATCGCAAGATCGAGCTGATCGAGCGCTTGGGCTCCGAGCTGACGGTGGTGGTCGAGCCGTTCACGTTGTCGCTGTCGGAATTCACGCCTGCCGAGTTCGCACAGCGATTCCTGGTCGAGCTGCTTTCCGCCAAGGTCGTGATCGTAGGAGACAATTTTCGCTTTGGTCACCGCCGCACCGGTGATTTGGCGACGCTCGTGACGCTCGGTGAAGAGCTCGGCTTTGCGGCGCACGCCTCGTCGTTGGTCGGTGATGCTCGAGGTCCGTATTCCAGCACGCGAGTTCGCGCGGCTCTTGCATCCGGGGAGCTTGCGGCCGCCGAGGCCGTGCTCGGTCGTCCGCACTCGTTGAGCGGAACGGTGGTGCACGGTGCGCAGCGCGGTCGTACCATCGGCGTGCCTACCGCCAATCTGGGCGGCGTTGCCGAAGCGTTGCCCCCTTACGGAGTCTACGCGGTGCTCGTGGATCGCGTTCGCCACGGCGTGAGCAGCGCGATCGGCACGGGCGTGGCCAACATCGGACTTCGCCCCACGGTCGAAGCTGGCTTCAGCGTCGAGGTCCACCTGTTCGATTTCTCGGAAGACCTGTATGGAGAGCGGCTACGCGTGCACCTCGTCTCGCGTTTGCGTGACGAGCGAAAGTTTGCCGGTCTGCCCGAGCTCAAAACGCAAATCGCGCGGGACATCGAGCAGGCTCGGAGCGCGCTGGCCTCGGCGCGCCCCGACCCGCTTGCGGGCGGTGCCTGGCGTTGATGATTGCACGCGGCGTTGGCTGATCAGCGAGCAAGACCTTGACCTTGCTCGGCTTCGGGCCCCAATAATAGCCCGCCCATGGCCGAAAACAGCGACGACCTCGAGCGACTGAGCCGTGAACAGCTCATCTTGAAAGCGCGCGTGCTCGGCGTCGAGCGCCCCGAGCTGATGACGCGCGTGGAGATGCGCGACGAGATCGTGCGGCGCTCCGAGCCGGATCTCGCGCAGCAAAAACGCGCGCGCGGTTTCCTCGGGGTCGCTCGTGATTTGGTGGCGAGCGTCGTCGAAGCGGGCCTCAATTTGCCGGATGCTGCCGCGCTCATCCGTGGCGACGGCAACCGCGAGAACTATTGGAAAGGCCCGCCGCCCGTGGCCACGGTGACGCTGGCGGAGATCTATGCGGCTCAGGGTCACGTCGAGCGCGCCCTGCGCATGTTGGACGAAGTGCTCGCCAAAGAGCCCGACCACGATCCCGCGCGGGCGCTGCGCACGCGCCTGGCCAGCGCCACCGATCTTCCGGCTTCGCCACGCCGCCGTCAAAAGATCTCGTTCACCGAAAACGTGAACATCGCCGTGCCGGTGGACGTGTCCGTCGCCGTGGAAGCACCCGCTGCGGAGCCCACGCAGGCAGCCGCTGTCGAGCCGGAGCTTGAAGTCGCCCCCGCTTCCGAGCCTGTAGCGCCGCAAGCACCGAAACCCGAACCGCCGCACGAGTTTGCTGCGGCAGGCGAGGCCCCGGTCAGTGAAGCGGTCGTCGAGGCTACGGCAGAAGCCGAACCTGAACGAGACGTGTCCACGCACGAACCCGAAAGCGTGACGGCGGAAGCGTCCGCCCCGGTGGACATGTCCGCTCCGCTGGACGTCGCTGCGCCGTTGGGCGTTTCCGGGCTCGACTCGCCCGAGGAGCCGAACCCGGCCCCCGCGCTCGCTGCCGAGCCACCGCCAGCACCGGCAACGGAATTGGAGCCCGCTTCTGTTTCTGCTCCGCCTCCGCCGCCCCCTTCTCTCCTGACACTCTCGCTTGCTGGCCAACGCCAGATCTACTGGGAGCTGCCGCCACAATCGCTGGCTGCGCTACGTGCGCATTCGCCCAGCGGTCGTCCGGTGCTGCGCGTGATCAGCTTCCGCACGCGCTCGGGTCACGTCGAGCGCCACTCCCGGGATCTCACGCCGGATTCCGACGTCGGCTTCGCCGTGTTGCCCGACTTGCGCGCGGATGCGGTGGTCCGCGCCGTCCTGGGGTGGGAAGTCGACGGCCAGTTCAGGCCTTACTTGGTGGCTTCCGATCTCCCTTCGGGGATTCCGACGGCGCGTCGCAACGGCCCGTTCCGGGCGAATCCTCTGGTCGGCCCCGTCGCTCATGAAGTGGAGCAGCGCGCGCTCAGCCATTGCAGTCGCCGGCCGGCGCACTAAGAGCCAATCCTTTCCCATCGCCTGGTCCTCCGCCACCTCGGGCGGCCACTTGGGCTGGGCGCTGAGCCACGCAATCCGTTCGCAACCAGCGCCTCGCTGCGCCCGAACTCACCCTCATGCGGGTTTTTTGGGTGGCAGTGGTTTGCGGTGTGGTTCTGGTCGCGCCGTCGGCGCATGCCTCGCCGAGTCCAGCCGGCTTTACGGTCGCGCTCTCGGCGGAGTATCGCAGCGGCTGGCTTGCTCAGGAGTGGTCCGGCTTTCTATCGTTGAACATCCCGTTCGAGCGTTTTGCCGCCTCGAGAGCTATGCGCGCCGAGTCACGCTGGGCAGAGGGACCCCCCAAAAAAGAAAGCGATGCCCCGCCTGGACCAACCGGACCATCGCTGCCTCCCGATGGTCCCGCACCATTCCTGAGCCCGAGGCTCGCGCGCGGCACGGTGCGGCGCGCGCTGGCCAGCGCTGGCTATTTGGAGGCTCGCTCGCGCTTGTCGAGCTTGGCAACTCGCGCACGCAGCTCGGCGGTGTTGCCTGAACTCGGCGTGCGCACACTGCGCAGTTCAGGGCAATTGTTGCGGCTCGCCCCCACGGTCGACGATCCCAATCGCTACACACAGGCCGGAACGTCGGAGCTCACGATCGAAGCACGACTCACTTGGCACCTCGATCGCTTGGTGTTCGCCGACGAGGAGGTGAGCCTCGAGCGCTTGCAAATCGAGCGCGACGCCGCCGAGCGCCGGCTCATCGACTACGTCCTCGAACGCCTCGAGCTGTGGCAGCGAGGTCGGGTCCGTGCGGCCGATCCGAGCGCCGACCCCGAGCAGCGGGAAACGGCGCAACTCTCTGCCGTGGCGGCCGCGGTCGAGCTCGATGTGCTCACGGACGGCTGGTTTTCGCAGGCGATCGGCGAAAGCGACAGCGGCGCGCAGGCGAAAGTGGCAAACCCTCCCGAGTCGAGGTAAAGACGCCTCGCCATGCTTGCTGATGCCCGCAACTCCCTGTCCGACCTCCAAAGGCGCGTCGACGCGCTAAGGGGGTCTCTTTGACGTCCCGGCACTAAAGCGGGAAATCGAAGAGCTCGACGAACTATCTGCGGCCCCCAAGTTCTGGGACAATCAAGAAAAGGCTCAGGCGTTGATGCGCAAGCGCGCATCGGCGGTCGAGAAGCTCAGCTGGATCGAGGCGCTCAGCAAAGACGTCGCTGAGTCGTCCGAGCTGCTCGAACTCGGCGCGGCCGACAACGACGAGAGCATCATTTCCGAAGTCGAGGCGCAGGTGCCCTCGCTGGCGGATCGCGTGCGCAAGGCGGAGCTGCAGCGCATGCTCTCGGGCCCCGTCGATCACGCGAACGCGATCGTCAGCATTCATCCGGGCACCGGCGGCACGGACGCGAAGGACTGGGGAGAGATGATGCTGCGCATGTACCTGCGTTGGTGCGAGCGCCGCGGCTTCAAGACCGAGGTCATCGACTTTCAGCCGGGCGATGAAGCGGGCATCGATGGCGCGTCCTTCACCGTCAGTGGACCCAACGCCTACGGCTATTTGCGCTCTGAAATGGGTGTTCATCGCCTCGTGCGCATCAGCCCGTTCGACGGCAATGCACGCCGCCAAACGAGCTTTGCAGCCATCGAGGTCACGCCCGACATCGAAGACGAAATCGACATCGAGATCAAAGACACGGATCTCGAAACGACGACCATGCGCGCAGGCGGCAAGGGCGGTCAGAACGTGAACAAGGTCGAGACCGCGGTGCGCATGAAGCACATCCCGACCGGCATCGTGGTCGTGTGTCGCGCAGAGCGCAGCCAGCACCAAAACCGAGCCATGGCGCTGAAGACCATGAAATCACGCCTGTACGAGCTAGAAGCCGCCAAGCGTGAGGCCGCTCAGGATCGCTACGAGGCCGCCAAGGGCCAAATTGCCTGGGGCAGTCAGATCCGCAGCTACGTGATGCAGCCCTATCAGCTCGTCAAAGACTACCGCAGCGAGCATGAGAGCTCGGACGTGCAAGGGGTGCTCGACGGCGATCTGGACGCGTTCATCGAGGCGTACTTGCTGAAGAACGCCGATCGCGTCGCCAATACACAGGGAACGCCGCCGGCGGCGCTGGTCTGAGGCTTTCGCGTCTCGGTATAGACGCCTCCAGCGACTCGCGCTACGAATGCGCGGAAAAGCATGGAGAAGAGTGGCGAAGATGCGCTGATCGAAGCGCGGCGTGGCAAGGCGGAGCACCTTCGCTCGCGCGGTCAGAATCCGTTCGCGAACGACGCTGCGGGCGCGAGCCGCAGCCTCTTGCGTGACATCCGCGAACAGTTCGCGCCCGCGCTGATCGAGCCGGTCGCTGACCTGCGCTACGATCCGGCAAAGGTCGAAGCCATCGCCAGCGGACGCGAGTACTACGTCCTCGGCCGCTTGGTTTCGCGCCGCGGTTTCGGCAAGGCCTCGTTCCTCCGCCTGCGCGACATGAGTGACGAGCTGCAGCTGTTCGCCAAGCAAGACGTGCTGGGCGACTCGTTTGCCGCACTCGAAGACATCGACATCGCCGATCACCTGGAAGCACGGGGTCAGGCCATGGTCACCAAGACCGGCGAGCTCAGCCTGCAAATTACCTCGTTGCGCTTGCTGACCAAGGCGCTGCGTCCGTTGCCCGACAAGTTCCACGGCTTGACCGACGTGGACCTGCGCTATCGCCGTCGTTACGTCGACTTGGTCGCGAACCCCGAGGTGAGCGTCGCATTGCGTGCCCGTTCGATCATCGTCCAGGGTCTGCGTGATTTCCTGGATTCGCAGGGGTTCCTCGAAGTCGAGACGCCCACCTTGCACCCGTTGGTCGGCGGCGCTGCGGCCAAGCCGTTCAAGACGCACCACAATACCCTGGATCTCGAGCTCTTCTTGCGCATCGCGCCCGAGCTCTACTTGAAGCGGCTGCTCGTGGGCGGCCTCGAGCGCGTGTACGAGATTGGCCGGTGTTACCGCAACGAAGGCATCAGCACGCGCCACAATCCGGAATTCACGATGCTCGAGTTCTATCAGGCGTACGCGACGTACGAGACCCTGATGGATCAAGCCGAGCGGCTGTTTCGCCACGTGGACGCCTTCCTCGAGCGCCGTCTGACGGACCTCGGGCTCGACGCGCACTATCGGCGCTGGCTCGCGGAGCGTCCGTTCGCGCTCGATGAACCGTTCGCGCGGGTGCCCATGAAGCTCGCGGTGAGCTCGGCGCTCGCTCGCGCCGAGCTGCCGGCGGAAATCGCGTCCCAATTGGCCGAGCTGGCGTTCGTACTCGGCCCCGACGGCAAGCGCTTGCCGAGCTCGTTGGACGCCGCAGTCGAAGGTTGGAAGCAGCGTTCGGAGCGGGCCAAGAGTATCGATTGGGGCAACCTGCGTCGCGCACTCACGCATTGCAAATCCGACGGTGAGCGCTTGTTCGTCGCCTATGAGTATCTGGCCGAGCCCTTCTTGGCCGTCGACTATCGCGCGGCCGGCAGCGACAAGAGTTTGCCCGTGTTCATCACCGATTATCCGGCCGAGGTTTCACCGCTGGCGCGGAAAAAGGACGCCGATCCGACGCTGGTCGATCGCTTCGAGCTGTTCGTGCACGGCCGTGAGCTGTGCAACGCCTTCAGTGAGTTGAACGATCCGGACGACCAAGCCGCGCGCTTCCGCGCTCAGCTCGAGCTCAAAGCGGGCGGCGCCGAAGAGACCATGGACTACGACGAAGACTACGTGCTCGCGCTCGAGCATGGCATGCCGCCTGCGGCGGGCTTCGGCTTGGGGGTCGATCGCTTGGCGATGGCGCTCACCGCTCAACCGTCGATCCGCGACGTGATCGCGTTTCCGCTGCTCCGCCCCGAGTCGGCATGATCTTCGCCGCGCCGGAGATTGGTCGTTTGCTGACGCGGGTGTGGTCCGGCGCGGGCATGCCCGGTCGGATCACGCTGATCGGCGCGGCCGTCGTGATCGTCGTATCGATCGTCGGGCTCCTGGTCCGGCGCGCGTTGCGCAAGGGCGGCAGGAACTTGCTGCGCTGGATCACCGTGGTCAGCTTCGTCTTGCTCGCGGGCCTTGGCGGTTGGGTGAAACGTCTACCCGAACCGCGCGGCGCCTCGTTCATCCTTTGGCATCAGGTCGTGCGCGTCGGGGCCGCGCTCTCGGGCACCGCGTTCGTGGTCTGTTTCATGGTGCTGGCAGTGCCGTGGCTGATGGACCGCTTCGAGGGGCGGGGGTTCGTCGCGTTCGTGGCGGCGCGCCACGTTCGCGCGCAAAAAAGCGGATTTTTGACGGTCATTTCCCTGCTGTCCATCTCCGGCGTCGGCGTCAGCTCGTTCGCGTTGTGTGCCGTCGTCTCGATCATGGGCGGGTTCGGTGCCGATCTGAAGCACAAGATCTTAGGCAACAACGCGCACGTGAAGATCGAGGCGAAACGCATCGGCGGGTTCGAACACTGGCGTGACTTGTTGGATGACGTGCGGCTCGTGAAGGGGGTGCGCGCCGCCACGCCGGTCGCTGGTGGCGAAGCGATGGCCTCCAGCTCGTCAAACACTGCCGGCGTGAATCTGCGCGGCATCGATACCGTGACCATCGGCACCGTGATCGATCTGCTGCAGAACATCGAGGTCGGCAAATTCGCCTATCTGGACGATCCCAAGAAGCTCGCCAATTTGCCGGCGGATGAACCGATCGGCATCGGCAGTGGTGGCGAGTTCTACCTGAAGGGACCGGACGTCAAACCCTACTTGTCGCGGCTCGACTCGGACGTCGAGGAGGCCGTGGTTCCGGCCGATGCCTACCCCGGGATCGTCATCGGCCGAGAGCTCGCCAAATCACTGCACGTGTACGTCGGCGACGAACTGACGCTGATTTCCCCGTTGGGTGATCTGGGGCCGATGGGTGTTTTGCCGCGCAGCCGCAAATTCCGCGTAGCCGCCATCTTCTACAGCGGCATGTACGAATACGACGCGAGCCATGCCTACGTGAAGCTGGAGGCCGCGCAGGACTTCTTCGATTTGAAGCAAAACGTGACCGGCATCGAGCTGCGGGTGAACGACGCCGAGCGCGTCTCCGAGGTTCGCCCGGCGATCGAAGCCAAAGTGGCCAACTACGAGCTACGCGTCCGCGACTGGAAAGAACTGAACAAGAACTTGTTCAGCGCGCTCAAGCTCGAAAAGATCGCGACCTTCATCATTCTGTCACTGGCCATCCTGGTTGCCAGCTTCTGCATCATTTGCACGTTGCTCTTGATGGTGACCGAGAAGAGCAAGGAAATCGCGATCCTCAAATCGTTGGGTGCGAGCGACAACGCAATCCTCAAGATCTTCATGACCGAAGGCGTGATGATTGGCGGGATCGGCACCATCTTCGGCGTAACCACTGGTCTAGCTGCAACCTTGGGCTTGCAGTGGTTCGGAGTGCGGCTCGATCCGGACGTGTACTACGTCGACAAATTGCCGATTAACGTGGATGGCGTCGAGTTTCTACTGGTCGCCCTTTCCGCTTTGCTGATTACTACGATTGCCACCATTTACCCCGCCGTCGCTGCCAGCCGCCTTCGCCCCGTCGACGGCATTCGCTACGAATGAGGCAAGCCTTGCCCGAAGCCCTAGTTACGATCGAAAATCTCCGAAAGAGCTTTCAACACATGGGTCGCACCCTGGACGTGTTGAAGGGCATCGATTTGACCATCTATGCGGGGCAAATTTTGGCCATCGTCGGCCAATCTGGTGCTGGCAAGAGCACACTGTTGCACTGCATTGGCACTCTGGACTTGCCGAGTTCGGGTCGCATTCGCTTGGGCACCGAAGAACTGACGACCATGAGCGGGACGCGCCTCGCGGCGGTGCGCAATCGCGACATCGGCTTCGTGTTCCAGTTCCATCACTTGTTGCCTGAATTCACTGCCCTCGAGAACATCATGGTTCCCGGGCTGATTCAGGGTCGCCCGCGGCGGGAAATGGAGAAACGGGCGCAGTCTTTGCTGGAGGAGGTCGGGCTCAGCAGTCGCGCGTCCCATCGCCCTGGGGAGCTCTCCGGTGGTGAACAGCAGCGCGTCGCGGTGGCACGCGCATTGGCGCTCGACCCCAAGTTGGTGCTCGCGGACGAACCCACCGGCAATCTCGATAGCGCGACCAGCGACGCCGTTCACGAGCTGTTCTTCCAGATCAATCGCGAACATGGCACCACGATTATCGTGGTGACGCACAACCCCGCATTCGCCGAGCGCATGCCTCGCGTCGTTCGCATGCGCGACGGCCGCGTGGAGCTCGACGACGTGGGTCGCGATCACTCGTCCAGACCCGCCACGGTGCAAGAGAGCCCGGTCAGCTGAGATAGACCGACGTTCAGCGAGAGAGGATCTCGGCCAGTATCTTGGCGGCCTGCACTGTCGCTTCCTCACCGATGTCGAGGTGAGTCACCGCCCGCAGCGTGCGTGGTCCCATCGCCTGCACGAGCACGCCCCGCTCGGCCGCGCGTTGGGCGATGGCGTGCGCGTCCGCGCTTTCGAGAGTGAGCAGCACGATGTTCGTCTCCACCGGCGCCACTTCGACCCCGGCGATACCGCCGAGCAGAGCCGCGAACGCACGCGCAGCGGCGTGATCTTCGGCGAGGCGGTCTAGGTTGTGCTCGAGGGCGTGGATCGCAGCCGCTGCCAAAATCCCAGATTGGCGCATGGCTCCTCCGAGCATTTTTCGGAACCGGCGCGCAGCGCGCACCTGCTCGCGCGAACCGACGAAAGCGGAGCCGACGGGGGCCCCGAGCCCCTTGGAGAAGCACACATTGAGCGTGTCGAAGGGCGCGGCCATGGCTTTTGGCGTCAAACCAGTCGCGACCGCAGCGTTCCATAGCCGCGCACCGTCCATGTGCAACGCGAGCCCACGCGCGCGCACGGTCTCGGCGAGTCGCTCACACTCGGATTGTGGAAAGACACGTCCCCCACCGAGATTGTGCGTGTTCTCCACCACCACCAGCGCTGTCTGCGGCAGATGCTCAGCCTTGGGTTTAATCGCTGCTAGCACCTCCTCGCTCGAGAACAACCCGCCGCGCCCCACGACCGCGAATTGCACCCCGGACCAGGCCGCCGCTGCTCCGCCTTCGAATTGCATGCAATGAGTGCCCTCGCCGACCACGACCTCGTCGCCGCGGCGCGTGTGAACCAGGAGCGCGATCTGATTCGCCATCGTTCCCGACGGTACGAACAGCGCACCTTCCTTGCCTAGGAGCTGTGCGACCAATGTTTCCAAACGTAGTACTGTCGGGTCTTCCCCGTACACGTCGTCGCCCACATCTGCGGCCGCCATCGCCGCGCGCATTGCGAGTGACGGTTTGGTCAACGTGTCGGAACGCAAATCATAGCGTCGCATGCGGTCAATCGTACTCGCAGTCTCGCGCGGACCACAGAATTGCCGGAAAATGTTAGCATTTAGCGATAAATTGCGGTGTGCCTGCGGGCCGGTAGCAATGGCACACAGACTCCCCCACATGAGACTCCGACTCAATCACTCGTGTCGCGGAGCGCGCGCTGCGTGGGTCATGGGGAGTCGCGCCTCAGCGCGTTGCTGAAGCCATCGAGTGTGAACACCGCGCGAGCAGGCTAGTAGTTTTGCCATCGATAACATTTGTGGGTGATAGACCCTCACTGTGAGTCGGTTGCGGGTCGAAAATGAGTCGGGCGCGTGCCGGCGCCGCGACGAACTCGGCGCTATGCTCTGCCCCATCGTCGAGCATGCTCCTCAAGATCGTTGCGAAGACACCGGGGAGTCTGTCATGCTGAAATATCGGTCCGTGCTACGAAATTCCAGAAGAAAGGGAGAGGTTTAACGATGGTTTCACGTCGTGCCGTATTGAGCGGGTTGGGTGCTGCCGCGTTGGTCATGGGCTTCGATCCCGTCACGCGAACCTGGATCTCGGAGGCTCGCGCCGCGACGTTCGATCATGTTCCCCCACTCGACGGGCAGTTGAAGACCGATCCGACGTCGCTCGCCCCGTATGGTGAGGATGTCGGCAAGGTCGTGTTCGAAACGCCGGTCGCAGTGCTGTTACCCGGCTCGGTCAAGGACATTCAAAAAATGGTGCGGTTCTGCCGGCGTCACGGCATCAAGATCGCCCCGCGCGGGGAAGGGCATACCACCGACGGCCAATCGCAGGTTGCTGGCGGACTGGTCATCGACATGCGCGCCATGAACAGAATCCACTCGATCGGCCGTCGTAGCGTCGAGGTCGACGCCGGCGTGAGGTGGAGCACATTGCTCGAAGCCACGACGCCGCTCGGGCTGTCTCCCCCCGCGCTCACTGGCTATCTCGATCTCTCGATTGGTGGTGTGCTTTCGGTCGGCGGCGTATCCCCGACGAACATCAACGGCGCGGTGGTCGATAACGTCCGAGAGTTGGAAGTGGTTACCGGCGAAGGCGAGCTGGTGCGCTGCTCGATGGACTGCAATCGGGACCTATTCGAGGCCGTCCTGGCCGGGCTCGGTCAGTGCGGCATCATGACCCGGGTGGTGCTCGACCTGGTCCCCGTGCCCGCCATGGCCCGCACCTTCTTGTTGAACTACACCGACAACGCCACGTTCTTTCGTGACTTTCGCACGTTGCTTGCTCGTGGGGATTTCGATCGATTGTACAACCTGAACACGCTGACCGACACCGGGACGATGGTCTATCAGCTGAATGCGATCAAATACTTCGAACCTTCGGCGCCCCCGAACAACAGCAAACTGCTGCGCGGCCTGAGCTTCGACGTCGCCTCCTCGACCAACAGTGACTCTACGTATCTTCAGCATGTCGAGAGCGTCGATCAAGTGATCGATTTTCTGATTTCTATCGGTGTATTCAACACCGTCATCCATCCGTGGTTCGATGTGTTCTTGCCCGACTCGAAGGTCGAGTCGTACGTCGGTGAGGTGCTTCCCCGCCTGACACCGGAGGACATCGGTCCTTCGGGGTTCGTCCTTTTGTTTGCACTCAAACGCTCCCAATTGAAGCGTCCGCTCTTCCGCGTGCCGGCAAGTGGCCAATATGTCTGGTTGTTCGACATTCTCACGTCGTCCGCCGCGCCCGGGCCAGACCCGGCATTCGTCGCCAAAATGCTCGCGCGCAATCGGTCTCTATTCGAGAAAGCTCGCGCACTCGGTGGTACCCGCTACCCGATTGGCTCGTTGGAATTCAGCCGACAAGATTGGCGCACGCAGTATGGCGATGCATACGACGACTTCAAACGTGCCAAGAGCCGTTTCGATCCGGACTCGATTCTCACCCCTGGGCCTGGTATTTTCTGAGCTGGTAAACCTTTAGAGTTAACTTTTCGTGACTGCCGTCGCTTGTCAGTAAGAGGAGCAGTGAGGGGGAGTGCCCACTCGATAATCAGCTAGGCCCCCATGCAATCACGCGCAAATAACTCGCTGCCGTATCCGGATGAAGCCAGCTCTGGGACGATTCGCGTCCTGCCTCGGCTCGTCGACTATTCCGCGACCCGCTTCAAGGCCCTCTGCCAGGGTGCCGGTTTCGGCAGCGATACTGACCCTGTCGTCGCTACGCTTCGAAAGTTGCTCGACTGTTGTGGTGATGTGTCGGTTCGGAGCCCCTCTTCGCAGTGGGTCTCCGAGATCAGCGATGACAACACACCGATCGAATTCTCGGTCGCCATCGCCGACGGGAAGGCGGAAGTTCGCGCGCTGTTCGAGCCTCGCGGCGAGGAGCCGACCATCACAGCTTATCGGACCGCCGGGCTCGAGTTCAATCGACGCCTCGAGCGCGCGTTCGGTGCCGATCTCAAACGCTTTCGGGACGTTCAAGACCTGTTCCTACCGGAGCAGATGGATGGCCCTTTTGCCGTGTGGAGCTCGGTGGTTTTTCGCCAAGGGCGCGCGCCCGCCTTCAAGGCTTACTTCAACCCGAACGCCCAAGGCGCTGACAACGCAGCGCCGCTGGTGCACGAGGCGTTAAATCGTCTCGGCCTTGGCAGAGCTTGGTCGAGCTTGGCGCAACACATCTTGGCACGTGGCAGCAAGCTGGACGAGCTCAAGTACTTCGCCTTGGATTTGTCGAACGAGTCTCAGGCCAGGGTCAAAGTTTACGTTCGACACCACGCTGCCTCGGCGGAAGATTTGGAATTTGCTTCGGTCCCCGCGCACAGCCACGTCCCGGGCGAGACGCTCGCTTTCGTGCGCGCGATGCGGGGCGGGCATGCTCGCCTGAACGCGCGCGCTGCGTTCACCTGCTCCTCGTTCATTGGGGAAGTCGACGACAGACCCGTGGCAACGACGGTATACGTTCCCGTGTGCGCCTACGCCCGTGACGACGAACGGGTGCGTCAGCGCGTCAGGAACTACCTGATCGAGCAAGGGGGCGATCCGGCGCTCTATGATTCCGTGCTCGCATCGTATGCCAATCGGCCGCTCGATGCCGGGGTCGGTATGCAGTCGTGGGTGGCGTTGCGACGGCACGACGAACAGGTTCGTCTGACGGTCTATTTGGCTACCGAAGCCAATCGCGTCTTCGAGCCTGGAGAAGTTCCTGCTCCGACGGGTGACTACTCGACGCTCGTCGAGCAACCCTCCGCGGCTACCGGCTAGCCCGCGCGGAGTAACCGAGTCGCGAGCGCCGACACCCGGCGAGACGCGCACCCGAGGAGCGAACGACGCGAGCCCTCGACCTGAGTCAGAGTTCGAGGGCTCGGTTTGGATCCGTTCACCGGCTCGCTCGTTGCGCCGCCGGTGACTGACGTTGGCCCGTGCGTCGACTGGCTCACGAATACGAAACAAGCGTTCGCGCGTGATGCTCGCTTACTCGAGAACGTGGTCCGCCCTGAGAGCGCGGCGACAGGACTTTTCCGATAGCTGCCCGCGCCGCGGAGGGCTGACGACGCTCAGTTTGTCGCGAGTGAGTTTCGGGTGTTTCATCGCCCGAACGGTCGGGCGCCGCGCCTGCCGTCCGGAGCCGTATCGCCCGCCCCGCCCGCCAATGCCGAACGACTCGAGCGGACAAAGCGCTCCGCAACGCCCGTCTCTTCTGGCTCCGTCCCCTGGTGAGGGGCTTCGAGCGACCCCCTTCCAACGCGCGCTGGGCTGTGCGAAGCTCTCCCGGTGATATTGTCGGTCGACGTTCGCGCCCTCGATGACGCCCACGTCGTGGGGACGTGGGGGCGGACCTTCATTCAGATCTGGCGTGGAGTAGCCACCGCCAAAGCCTCTGCGGACATCAACCGATTCGCCACCGAGTTCGTTGCAGCTGACGCTTTTCCAGCAACCTCGCTGTTCATCGTCGAGCCTCGCTCCCCCGCACCCGAGGACGAGACCCGCAAAAACTTTGCGACCTTCAGCCGCGATATCGTGGCCAAGATGAGCTTGGCCGTGATCGTGTCCGAGGGCGGGGGTTTCCGTGGAGCGCTGGTCAGAGCCGTGGGTGTGACGCTCACGACGATGATTCCCCATCGATCTCATTTCAAATTCGTCAATGATATCGACGTTGCCGCTCAATTGATCAAGCCGCACCTGTTGCCGGGAAGCGGCGGTGCCGAGGCGCTCATCCGCGCGGCCGAGGAGCTTCGCGCAAAGATCGGCACGAAGGCTCCTCCGCCGGCTCGACGCTAGGAAAGCGGCTCGAATTTGGCGAAGAAGTGGCCCAGCACTTCTGGGGCATACGTACAGCGGTAGCCCTTGTTCCGAGGCGCGTTCTGCGCGACGCGCGCCATGACGTTGCCGACGTAGTCCAGGTGGCTTTGGGTGTACACGCGGCGCGGAATGGCGAAGCGCGCGAAATGGAATTCGCGAGTCACTATCTGACCCGTTCCGTCGACGGTTTTGAGCGAGAACGGAAACGCCGCTGCCCGAACGCCGCCCTCACGATAGACGTCGCAGCCCATCGCCACATCCGGGAACTGCTCCGGCGCGAGGTGCGGGTAGAGCTTTTGTACGTCGATGAACACGCCCGAGCCTCCGAACGGCTTGCTGCATCGAATCCCCGAGCGCTCGAACAGAGCACCGAGGTATGCGACCTGGCCCGTCCGATGGCGGAGGTAAGCGTCGTCAATCGCTTCTTCCAAGCCCACCGCGATGGCTTCCAAGTCCCGACCGGCCAGGCCGCCGTACGTCGGGAAGCCTTCGTACAACACGAGCATCTCCTGGCAACGGCGAGCGAGTGACTCGTCACTCAACGCAATGAAGCCGCCAATGTTGACGATCGCGTCTTTCTTGGCGCTCATCCAGCAGCCCTGTCCATACGAGAACATCTCGCGCACGATGTCCGCAATCGAGTGCTGCTCGTAGCCTGCTTCGCGCTGTTTGATGAAATAGGCGTTTTCGGCGAAGCGAGATGCGTCGAACAGCACGGGGATGCCGAATTCTTTCGCGAGCCGGCTCACCTGACGGATGTTGTCCATCGAGACCGGTGACGAACACGCCATGTTGTTCGAAATCGTGATCGAGATGAACGGAACCTTCGCCCCATATTCCCGGAGCGCTATCCGTAGCTTGTCGAGATCGAAGTTTCCCTTGAAGGGGTTTTCGTCATCGAAGTCCCACAGCGAATCGCCGATTAGATCCAGGGCGACGCCGTGCCGGTGCTCGATGTGAGCACGCACGGTATCGAAGTGAGTGTTGCTCAGCACGATTTGGTCCGGCTTGACCAGCAATCCCGCGAGGATATTCTCAGCCGCACGGCCCTGATGCGTCGGAACGACGTACTGGTAACCGAGGATCTCCCGAATCGCCTTTTCCAAACGAAAGAAGCTGCGAGACCGCACGTACGCTTCATCCGCGGTCAACATCGCGGCCCACTGCCGATCGCTCATTGCCCCGGTTCCGCTATCAGTCGCCAGGTCGATGAACACGTCCGCCGAGTTGATGTAGGTCATCGAGTAGAAGGCGTCTCGCAGGGCCTGCTCTCGCTCCGCGCGGGTCAGCAGCCGGATGGGTTCCACCATCTTGATTCGGTACGGCTCGGCCAGCGCTGCCATTTCGAGGGAATTGGTCGCTTCTTCCATGGCAGATCGTCGCGGGGATACGTTGCTCTGTCAAGGCGACTGCAGGCGAGGGGCCGCGAAGGTCGACCCCGCACGTCACAATGCCCAGACTCGTGCTCGCGTGGTCGAGAGTCAGGACTGGCGAAGAGTCATAGCTTGCTCAGTGACAAGAACTCACCGTACTCGGGATCGTAATCGAACACCTCCCCTCGACCCACATCGAAAATCCAGCCGTTCACGTGCAGCTTGCCCGCGTCCATTCGCTCCGCCACGAACGGGTATTCGCGCAGGTGCTCGAGCTGCGCCAGGACGTTCTCTTGAATCGCTGCGGTGAGCTTCGCTTCACCCTCGAGATGCGCGTACTTCTCCTCGATCACGTTTTTGACGCTGATCGTGCTCTTGACCCAGCGGCTCACGTATTCGAGGTGCGTAACGCTGTCCGGATCCAAGATGGCTTTCAGCGCGCCGCACTGAGTGTGCCCGCACAGGATGATGTTCTGCACGTTGAGCACCTCCACCGCGTATTGGATGGCTGCGGCGGTGCCACCGGGCAGGTCCCTGGTGGGCACGACGTTGCCGACGTTGCGTACGATGAATAGCTCGCCGGGCTGCGAGTTCGTGATCAAGTTGGGATCGACGCGACTATCCGAGCAAGTGATGAACAGCGTCTCGGGCTGTTGTCCTGCTTCGGCAAGCTGCTTGAAGAGCTCGCGATGGCTCGCGAAGAAGCCGCGTTGAAACGAATGGATACCTTTCACCAATTTCTGCATGGCGGCGCGAACGTACGCGAGCTGCCGACAAAGTGCACGTGTTGTCACTATCCGAGCGGCAGCACGTAGGCAGGGTCGTCGTCGGCCAGATCCAGCTGCGCCTGAACTTCGCTCGAGACCGCCACGTGGCTGTCGCCCAAAGCCTGGACGTCGCACGGAACTGCTCGGAAATAGGGAGGTCCCGCGAGATCACGGCCGAGCAACGCCCGTGCCGCGGGGCGCACGCCGGCTGCACGTCCAATTCGAACCTTGCGAGCGTTTCGCAGCAATGTCACGTCTTCGCAGGCGGCCACGAAGTGCGGTCCGCCGTCGAACGGATCGATGCGCTCGGCGTAGCGAAAGCCGACGCGGCGCAGCATCTTTTCTACGCCTTTGGTCTGCGCTCCAACCTTACCGATCACGCTTTGAGCCTCGGTCGACAGCAGAGTGGCGTAGATGCCGCCGCTGGGAAACAGATCGCGGATGAAAGACTTGTCGGTGCTGGAGAGCAAATCCGCCTCGCGGTAGCTCATGCCCGTAAACCGACGCCCGAGTGCTTCCCAGAGGTGGCTCGTTCCATCGGGTTCGAGCGGTGGCAAGAGCTCGGCGAGCAGCTCCGATTGAAACAGCTCGCGATGCACGGCGATGTACAGAAAGCGCACGTACGAGATCAGTAGCCCGTATCGATCTCCCGAGGCTCGGCGTTCGGGAGCGACCACCAAGCCACCGAGTTCCGTCGGCCCCTGATAGGAGAACCCCAGATGAAGCACGGTGTGCTGAAAGTGCCGATCGAGCGCGCCGTGGTACTTCTCTTCGGAGATGACGTCGAAGTAGATGTACGGCGCGTCGCGTCGCCCCAGCTGTGCCACGATCATGGAGGTGCCGACCGCCTCGCGGCTTTCCAGGTCGCGAAGTAGGAACACGTATTTGCGCTTGCGCGGATCTTTGATCTCTCCGCTGTAGCTGCGCTCGGAGTGATCGAGCAGGCGCTGCACGTGTGCGCGGTCGTCCGGCAAATTCACCGAATTGAGGTGGCGCGCCAGGCCCAGCAGTTCCTCCTCGTCGGAGCGTACCGCGCCGCGTATCTCACATCGGAGCATGACCTTTTTCGTCTATCATGAAGCAAGCTCGGCCGAAAATGCCGGCAAATCCGCAAACGTATGGCCGGGCACCCGCGCAAAAAACGACAAACTGCGCAAAAAACCTGGTCGGTAGGTGAGGCACGTCCAGACTTCCATGATAAGGAGTGCCGCCGTGACAGCTCAGGATTGGTCCTTCAAACGCGCGGAAGCGCTCCCCCCCTACGCGTTCGTGGTGACCGATGCCGTGAAGGCGCGTGTACGTGCTTCGGGCGCAGACATCATCGACCTCGGCCTCGGCAATCCGGATCGCCCGACCCCTCCCGAGATCGTGGCTAGGCTGCAAGCTGCCGCGCCGGTCACGGAGAATCATCGCTACCACCCCGGGCGCGGCTTGAAGCCGCTGCGCGTTGCGGCAGCGGCATGGTACGCGCGCCGTTACGGCGTGAGCTTCGACATCGAGCGCGAAGTGATCATCACCATGGGCGCCAAAGAGGGCATGAGCAACTTGTGCCTGGCGACGCTCACGGCCGGTGACGTCGCCGTCGTGCCAGACCCCTGTTATCCCATTCACGCTTACGCCCCGCAGATCGCTGGCGCCAGCGTGGAGTACTACCCGGCCAGCACCGAGGTGGAGCCGGCCAAAGCCATCAGCGACGCGATCCAACGGGTCGAGCAGCGCGGCCAGCGCGTGAAGTTGGTGATCGCCAATTATCCCCAGAATCCGACGGGGCAGGTGATCTCGCCCGAGGCGCTGGCTGATTTGGTGCGGGTCGTACACAAGTCGGGCGCCATGTTGCTCCACGATTTGGCGTACGCCGACTTCGATTTCTCGCGCCGCTTTGCGCCGAGCATCTTCGACTGCGGCGTCGATCGCGACGTCGTGAAGTCGTTCGCGGTCGAGGTGTTCTCGATGTCGAAGAGCTACAACATGCCGGGTTGGCGTATCGCCTACATGGCCGGTAACGAGCGCATGGTCTCGGCGTTGGCTCACATGAAGACGTACCTCGATTACGGCACCTTCGCGCCGTTGCAGCTGGCTTCGGCCTGGGCGCTCGAGCACGGTGAGCGTTTTCCGGACGAGATCCGCAACCTGTACAAATTGCGCGCGCACGCGTTGGTCGAAGGACTACGCGCCGCGGGTTGGCGGAACGTCGCCGAGCCGAGCGGCACGATGTTCGTTTGGACCAAGATCCCCGCTGCGTTCGGTGGGAAGCGATCGCTCGCTGCCACGACCGAGCTCATCGAGTCCGCCCACGTTGCGGTGTCGCCTGGGGTCGGCTTTGGTCCCGGCGGTGACGAATACCTGCGTTTCGCGCTGATTGAAGATCCGCCGCGGATTCAAGAGGCGTGCGATCGGATCGCGCGCTTCTTGAAGACCAAAGTCTAAGCGTCTCAGGAGGCGGATTCCAGAACGCGGTGAATCGCGTCGGGAACCAAGCCGTAGCCTTCGGCTGCGGCGAGCAACCGCGCATTGTCCGGCAGTTCGGTGAGAAACTGCCGCGCGTAAGGCGTTCCGACCAAGCCGTGGAGGCGCCGGACGAGCGGTGGCATGCCGCGCGCGATCGCTTGGCGCGCGGCTTCTTCCTCGCCGGTTGCGGAATAGGCTGCGTGTAGAGCCAGGTACACCGCCGACTCGTTGAGCAGACTCGGAGCGCCTTGGTCCAGTAAATTTGCGGCCTCGCGCGCGAGCTCGACCGCGCCGCCCGCGTTGCCGCAACGGCGCTCGGCCTCTGCCCACAGACCGAGGGCCACGGGCAACAGATCGCGGTGGCCCGTCGTGCGATACGACTGCGCGGCGATGCGCAAAAGACCGAGCGCACGACGCCACTCGCGTTCGGCGCTGGCGCGCAATAGCTCGCTCCCGCGGTAGAAAAGCATGCCCAAGTTGGCGCGATCGGGGGCAGCCCAAGCGCCCGTCGCCGCCGCATCTGCATCCGCGCGCACTTCGGCCAAATGAGCCTCCATGAGTCGATCGTTGCCGAACGTCGCCGCCCAGCCGAGCAGGTTCATTTGGGCGTGGCGTACGGCTCCGACACTACCGATGGCATCGGACAGGGCGAGGCCGGTTTCGAGGGCGGTGCGCGCTTCTTGCCGTGCACCGATGGTGGTCAAGGCGAAGCCGAGGTTCGTCATGATGATCGCCTCGCGCTCTTTCAAGCCTGCACTTCGCGCGGCGCTGGCGGCGTTGCGCCTCGCCTCGAGCGCCGAGGCGAGCGCGCCCTGGGTTTGACGAACGATGGCTTGTGTCTGATAGGCATCCACCGCCGCCGCACTGGTGCTCTGCTCCCGGGCAAGCTTGAGTAGCCGTTTGATCTCGGCTTCGGCCTCGGCAAACCGACCTGCGAAAGCCACGCGCAGCGCCAGCACCGCGGAGCAACGCGCTTCCTCGTCCTGCAGGCCGAGCGCGGCGGCTTGGTCACGCGTTTCGGCCAAGCGCTCGCTGATCCGCTCACCGGAGCCGCGCGCATCGTCGTAGCGTGCGCGAGCGCCGCGGGCACGGACCGCGCTCGCCTCGTCATACACGTTGTCTTCCATCGACAGAATGGCTGATTCACGGTCGCTCGCGCGCGGGTCGAGTCGGCTCCATGCTTCGTCCAGATACGACGCGCGCAAGAACCCTTTGGGCTTGTTTTCGGCGAACATCAGCGCGCGCTCGGCCATGCTCATGGCGTCGGCCAAGGCGTTGGCGGCGAGTGCGCGCTGCGCGGCCCGCGCCCAATGCTCGGCCGCGAGCACGTGTTGCTCACCCAGGTCGTATTGACCCGCGACCGTGGCGGAGTCTTCACCCATGGACGTGAGCCAGGCGGCGGCCAGCGCGTGCAACTCTTTGCGTTCGCGCTCGCCGAGCGAGGCGTAGGCGACCTCTCGCACGAGCGCATGCTTGAACACCCACTCGCGAGTGCCGGTGAAGCGCGAAACGTTCTGCTCGGTGAGTATTTCGGACGCCACGAGCGCCTTCATCACGCTTTCTGCGCGCGGCATGCCGAGCGACTCCAGCGCGGAATCCCAACACGTCAAGCCGAACACGCTCAAGCGCCCGACCGCATCGCGGCACTCCTCGTCGAGTGCGTCGAGACTGACCTGAATCGCCGCTTCGATCGTCGGCGCGTGCGCGGTGTCGCGCCCGGAAGCGCTCAGTCGCGCCAATTCTTCGGCAAATAACGGCAGCCCTGCCGCCTGCTCGGCGATTCGCTCGACGATGTCCTCCGCCACGGTGTCGCCAACGACGGCACGTGCGATCGCGCGCGATGCTCGTTTCGAAATGGGGCGGAGCTCTAGGCGTACGTGGTCGCGGCCCGCGAAACGATTCGCTTGCTCGGACCAAAAATCGGGTCGTACCAGCGCCATCACCACCAGTGCGCGGCCGGTGGCGCGACCGAGCAAGTGATCGAGCCAACCGATGCTCTCGGGATCCGCCCACTGCAGATCTTCCATCAAGATCGCGGTTTGCTCGTTGCTGGCAACTTGCAACACGAGATCGGTCATGGCCAGCCACAGGACGTCGCGCGAGCCGCGCGGATCGAGTCCTTCAGGTAGCGGTTCGTTGGCCAACAAGCGCGCAAGCAACTCGCGATTCTTGGCGGTGAGCTCGTCGCGAGTCGACGGGCCGAGGCGAGAGATGATCGCTTTGGCGGCCTCGGCGCTGGTGGCACCTTTGGGCAAACCGATGATGCCGCGCAGCACGTCGGCCGCGGCGCCGAGGGCGTGGCCCTGCGCGTACGCCTCACTTCGCTGGAGCACGATGTGCGGCGCTTCGGCTTGCGCTGAAATGCGCGCCATGACTTCGCGCCGTAGTCGGCTCTTGCCGATCCCGGGAGGCCCCGCGATCGACACCAAGATCGGCGTGGTATCGAGGCGCGAGCGCTCGAACGCGCTGAGCACCTGCGCGAGCTCTGGGTCACGCCCGACGAAAGGCGCTCCGCCCACGCCGCGTCGTCCGTGCACGGGTTCACCCACGACCGAAGACCCGTCGTCACGGGTACGGAACTCGTAGCGACCGCGCCCGAGTTCGCTGGTCGTGGCATCGGCCAGCACCACGCCCGCATCGGCGTCGCGCGACAGCGAGGATGCGCGGTCGACTACCTCGCCCACGGGCAAGACCTCACCGAGGTCGTGCGCCCAATCCAGGCGAGCACGCCCGCTGGCCACGCCGACTCGGGCGCCGGCCCGCGCCAAGCGGCGCCCAAGCTCGAGTCCGACCGCGGCTTCGTTGCCGACTGCACGTCGCGCGCCCAGGTGCGCGACGATCGAGTCCTGACCGAGCGGCACCGCGTCCGCGCCGCGCTGCCGCAGCTGTTCGAGCGCCCGTTCACGTGCGGAAGCCGTCGCAAAGCGAATTGCGACGATCGAGGTGACGAGCCGCGAAGCGCTCGAACCGAGCCGCGAAGAGCGCGGATCGGGCACCTGCTCGATCCAACTCATTCGCTCGACGTCATCCGAAGCGCGGAGCAGCATGGCGAGCACTTCGCTCATGCTGCTCGGCCGCGACGCGGGATCGGTGTGCAGCATGCTGCTCACCAAATTGTCGATCTCGGGCGGTGTCTCGCGGCGCAGTTCGCTCAGGCGTGGCGGCGCGGTGGTGACCAAACGAGCGAGCGTTGCGATGACCGTCGGACCGACGTGCGGAGGCCGGCCCGCGATCAGCTCGAACAGCGTGGCGCCGAGCGAGTAAATATCGCAGCGCGCGTCGATCGGCGCGTCCCCGCGCGCTTGTTCGGGCGCCATGTAAGCGGGCGTGCCGACAACATCACCCATACGGGTGATGCGAATGTCGCTTCGAGCCGCTACGCCGAAGTCTACCAATTTGACCCGCCAAGGACCCAGACAGCCCTCGTTTTCAGGCGCCTTGCACAAGAACAGGTTGCCCGGCTTGATGTCCCGGTGAATCACGCCAGCGGCGTGCGCTGCTTGCAGTGCTTCGGCTACTTGGACGGTCAATTCGACTGCTTGCGGAATGGTCAGCGGTTCGCGCTTCTGGCGCGCCGCCAAGTCTTCACCCTCCAGCCATTCCATGGCTACGAAAGGCAGTCCGTTTTCGTCGAACACACCGAAGCCGACGATCTTCACGATCCCGGGGTGGTCGAGCTTTTCGAGTAACTGACCTTCGCGCGTGAAGCGCGCTTCTTCCTCCGGCACGTCGCCGGCTTCCGACGCGATCACTTTCAATGCGACGATGCGTTCACTCTGAAGATCGTAGGCGCGGTACACGATCCCCGCCCCGCCGCGCCCGACCTCGCGCTCCACCACGAAGCGGTCGCCTAGCTGCCTACGTTCGGTGATGGGGGCGATGGACACGGTCTCGGTGAAGACTAGTCCCCGTGGGCTCGGACGTCGACTAGGAGGGCGTCTGACCCAATCATCGGCCGCGTGGCGCTCTACGCGGGCGAGGGCGTCGAAGCGCGACTGGGGGAGGCGGAGTGACGTCCGCCGGCCTCGGTGCGGGGGGCGCGAAGCCGGTGGCGAGCAGATCTTCGGCGCGAACTACGGCCCCGGTCGTTCGGCGCGCGGCGGACAAGAGTCGCGCGCGAAACTCCAATTCGTTGCCCGGCCAGTCGTGTTCGGCGAGCAAGCGCATCGCGGCAGGCTCCAAGCCGAGGGGTTCACCGCGCAACGAGAGGCCGACGCGCGATAGCATTTCGAGCGCCAGGGCCTGCAAATCCTCCGGTCGCTCGCTCAGCGTCGGCAGCAGCACTTCCGACGCGCCGAGCCAGCGTGACAGGTCACGACTCAAGCGCTGTTCCTCGAGCAAGCGAGCGAGTGGCACGCGCAAGGTCACGAACAGCCCGGGGCTGGCCACCGACGAGATTTTCGGCAAGTTTTGGCGGCGGGCGAAAGAATGAGCGATCAGATCCTGGATTTCGAGCGGCAATACGGCCACGTCCAAGATCGCGAGCGTGCCGCCGTCCGCCAGCACGAGCGGCGAGCGCTCCTTGTCTTCCCACAGCTCGCGCGCATGTTCGGTGGGGTTGGTGCCATCGACGATCACGAACGCCCCGCTCGCTCGCCCGCTCTGCAAATGTGCGTGGGCGGCCCAGCCGATGGCTTCGACTCCAGGCGGGGCCAAGAGTGAGATCGGGGCGCCTTGCTTGCCCAATCGCTCCAAGCGCTCGAGGGCTTGTCGAGCCGCGGGGCTATAAGCAGTGGTGCGTACGCTGCGGGCGAGGCGTTCGGCGAGCTCCAAGTGCCGGCCTGAAGCAGCAAAGATGATGTGCTCCAAGCGCTTGCACTCGTCGTCTACGCGGTCAGCGCGGGCAACTGCCTTCAGCTCGCGTTCGCGCGAACGCGCGAGCGCCGAGGAAACGGCCAACAGGGCGCTGATTCGGTCGCCCAGCACGCGCACCGCGCGAGCCTCCTCGAGCGTCATTGCCGAGGTGCGCGTGCCGGCGGGGAGCAAGATGAAGCCGATTGGCCCGTCGTCGTCGACCACGAGCGTTGCCGAGAATGCACGGCGATCCTCGAACCAAGCGATCAGCGGGCGCACCTCGGGGCGGCGCACCGCGAGCGCCTGCAGCGCTTCGGCGCGCAGCGTTCGCTCCGGTTCTTCTTTGGCGAGCTCGTACAGGCGCTGCGGGGCTTCCGCGGATTCGACGTGCAGGTACCCGGCGACGTCTACCGAGAGCATTTCTGGCGGACTATTGCGGAAAATAGCGGGGCGCGCGTCGGGCGTCGTGCTCGTCTTGCCGAGCGCTTCGAGCGCGGCACAGAGCGCCGAGTCCGGTTCGGGCTGAAGTGCACCGCGGCTTGCGGCCTCGATCGCGTCGAGCCAGCGTGACTGCTCGGGGCCGAGCGGCTTTGCGACTGCCCGCGCGATCAAACCCACGAAAATGCACAGGGTGGTGGCGGCGAGCAGGATGCCGCCCGAATGTTCCGGTGCGGAGCGAACCACGGCGCCTGCACCCAAAATGATCGGTGTACCCAAGATTAGGATCGAAAGAATGCCGCGCAAGCCGACGGAGACGGTCGTGGGCTCAGGGGTCGTTGCAGCCCAGCACATCGATAGCGCGGCGACGCAAACCGCGACTGGCAGGATGCGATCGGGGGGTGCTACATCGAGCAGGCCTGCAGGGATAGCGACCGAGAACGTCGTGATCGCGAGCGACAGCGCGCCGGACGCGCGATCGCCAACACCGAGCTCCAGTCTGCGCAGCGCGTGTAGGCGGAAGGCGGCCGCGACGAACACCAGGAGCGACGCGATCGCTGCGCTGGTCGTCGCATAGTCGATCATCAGCGGATCGAGCCGGACGCGCTCTGCGGGTAGCAAAGCGAAGCCGAGTGGCAGCGCCGTGGCGATCGCCCACAGGAAGCCGGCAAACGTGGCCGCGTCGAGTGACAGCGATTGCTTCGGCGGCTTGAGCAAACCGGGTCGCGGTGCGATCCGCGCAATCGCCACCAAGGCGGCGACCGCTGCGGTACCGACTCCCAAGTTACCCGCAGCGTCGAGCGCGGGCCGACCGGCGGGACCGGTGCGCGCCGCGACCCACATCAGGCTACCCCAGACCACGGCGCGCAATGCGCTGCGTGAGGTGAGCGAAACCTCGTCTTTGCCTGCAGGGATGGCGGTGCGCCGAAACGCCTCTGCCAGCAATGCAGGCAACGAGATCAGCGCAAACCAGGGCAGGGGGCTGCCCGCCAAATGAGCGGCGCCTACGCATACATAAGCAAGCGCAGCCGCGGATAGCCAAAACGAGCGAGAACGCCCTGTCACGGCGCGAGCCTAGCGCGTGTGTGACCAATCGGGCCAATGTCTGATTTCGCCGAGGCGTCGAGCGGACAGGCGCCTTCTGCCTCGAACCGGAGGTTTCTCACGAGTTGGGAGCCCTCGCGTATAACGTGTGGATGTGAAACGGCATTTGTGCGACCCTCAGGCCGTACGTGAGCGACGCAGGTTTCCTCGTTGCGCGGAACGTGGGGCAGGGTTATCCGCCCTGCGTCGGCGCGAGCGGGCGCCAAGGTGACGATGAAAAAGAATTACGTCCTCGATACGAATGTTCTGATCCACGATCCGCACGCATTTCTCAAATTCGAGGACAACGACGTCATCCTCCCGATTTACGTGATCGAGGAGATCGACCAGTTCAAGCGTGACGCGAACGAACGCGGTCGCAACGCGCGCACGGTCTCGCGTCTGCTGGACGCGCAGCGCGCCAAAGGCCCACTGTCGAAGGGCGTCGATTTGCCGGACGGTGGGTCGCTGCGAGTGCACGTTCCGCAGCGGCGGCTCGAGCTCAAGATCGCGCTCAACCCGAATACCGGCGATCATGCGATTTTGCAGACGGCGCTGGACTTCCGCGACGAATCCCCGGACAAGCCGACCATTTTCGTCACGATGGACGTGAACCTGCGCATTCGCGCGGACGCGCTCGGGCTCACTACTCAGACCTACGAAAACTCCGCCGTCGATTTGGACCGCGTCGAGACCGGAATCATCGAACTCGCCGTGACCGCGGCGGAGCTCGACAAGTTCTTCGAGTCGAGCGCGCTCAAGCCGGTCGACGCCGACAAGATCAACCCGAATGCCTGCGTGGTGCTGCGCGACGACAGCGCTCGCCCTCGGACTGCGCTCGGTCGCTTTCACAACGAGCCGCGCGAGATCCGCGCGTTGAAGACCCCGCGTGAAGGGCTGCTCGGCATTCGGCCGCGCAACAAGGAACAAGCCTTTGCGCTCGATCTGCTGCTCGACGACAACGTGAAGCTCTTGACCTTGGTCGGCAAGGCGGGCACCGGCAAGACCTTGCTGGCACTGGCCGCCGGCTTGCGGCGCGTGGTCGATGATGGCGCTTACGCTCGGCTCCTGGTCAGTCGTCCGGTGATGCCGCTCGGACGGGACATCGGCTATTTGCCGGGAGATGTGGACCAGAAATTGAACCCGTGGATGCAACCCATCTACGACAATTTGGAGTTCCTATTGGTCGCTGGCGGCAGCAAACGGCGGGGCGTGCGCGGCTTCGAGGAGCTGTTCGACGCAGGGCAATTGCAGGTCGAGCCGTTGACCTACATTCGCGGTCGCAGCCTGCCGCAGCAATACGTGATCGTGGATGAAGCGCAGAACCTGACTCCGCACGAAGTCAAGACGGTGATCACTCGTTGCGGCGAGGGGACCAAGATCATCCTGACGGGCGATCCATTCCAAATCGACAACCCATACGTCGACAACGCGACGAACGGACTGTCGGTCACGGCCGACCGCCTGCGGGGCGAGTCGATCGTGGGTCACATCTTGCTCTCCAAGGGCGAACGCAGCGAACTCGCGAACATCGCTGCCAACAAGCTCTAGACCATGGCGATCGCTCCGCTGCCGCGCGGTGTGATCGAACTGGATCGAACGCCGCTCTTCCAAAACACGCAGCAACTCTTGCGCCGTGCCGAGGCTGAAATTCGGCTGCTCGATCGCTGCCAGCCGACGAACGCAGCTTCCGAGCGCGAAGCGCTGATCGTGGACTACGGCGACGGTCGGCAGCGCGCGCCGAATTTCGAGTACGCACCTGCCCCGGAGCTGGGCAAGCTGCGTTCTGCACTTTCGGCGGCGGCGAGCGCGATCGGCGGGTTCGGCCCTTTGGGCGGGGCCTATGCCGCTCGCGCCCTCGAGCTCGAATGCGAAGCTGCGGCAGCGGAGCTCATCGGCACTGCTGAGTTTCCAGCCAGCTGCGCGAGGCGCTATCCGCTCGAGGCGTCGCCGGACGCGGACACGGCCGAGGCGTGGGTCGCTCGTTGGATCCAAGCGGCGGATGACGCGCAGGGCAAGCTGCATCGCAGCGACGATCGCGCTGATCCCGAGAGCTTGATTTGTACGCTGGAGCGAGCCACCGAGGGTTTGCCGGTGCGTGTGCAAATTCGCAACCAAGCAGCGGCAGCTTCGGTCGGCGACGGCTTCATCGGCGTGCGAGCGGGGCTGTGGCACAGCCGTGAAAGCGTGACGCGCATCGTGCTGCACGAGATCGAAGGTCATGTTCGGCCGCGAGTGCTGGCACAGCGCGAGGCTCTCGGGCTGTTCCGCGTGGGCTCGGCCAAGAGCAGTGACGACGAAGAGGGGCGCGCCCTGCTCTTGGAGCGCGGCGCAGGCGTGCTCGAAGGCGCCCGGCGTCGTGAGCTGGCTCGGCGTCACCTCGCGGCGCGCGCTGTGCGCGCAGGCGCGTCGTTCCAAGAAATCGTGAGACAACTGCTGGGACTCGGCCAAGACATCGCGAGCGCCGTCGAGGCGGCCTGTCGTACGCTACGCGGCGGAGGTCTCGGTCGCGAATACGTGTACCTGGTCTCACTTGCGCGCGTCACACGGGCCTTCGAAACCGAGCCGGAACTCGAGGGCTATTTCGAGCACGGCCGCGTCAGTGTGGAGGCCGCGCGGCTGTGTCGCGCAGGCTTCGGTTTCAAGACCAGCTAAGGCCCTCGAATGCCGACCGCGCGTGCGGCCGATGCACCCTCCCTAGCCGAGCTCGACCATTACGGGGATGTGATCCGACGGCTTGTCGAGCCGTCGTGGTTCGACATCCATCACGGCGCTGGTGCAGCGTTTCGCGAGGGAATCGGAGAGAAAGACATAGTCGATGCGGAGCCCCTCATTTTTGCGGAACCCACCACCGCGATAGTCCCACCAACTATACTGTCCGCCTTCCTGGTGATGTTCGCGAAAGGCATCCTTCAAGCCGAAATCGCGGACCTTGGCCAGCGCGCGGTGCTCGTCGGGGTGGAAGTGCACCTTGCCGCGAAATAGCTCGGGCGCATACACGTCACGATCGTCCGTGGCGATGTTGAAGTCACCGCACACGAGCACGTCGGCGTGCGGATTCGCGGTTTCGTCGAGCGTGCGTCGCAGCTGCTCGAGCCAGGCGAGCTTCTCCGGGAACGAGGGAGAGCTCGTGTTCTTGCCGTTCGGGACGTACACGGAAAAGATGCGCACACCGGCGACAGTCGCCGCGATCGCGCGGCGATCCGCGTCCGCGGCCTGCCCCGAGAGGCCGATGGTGATTTCCTTCATCGGTAACCGAGACAATATCGCGACGCCGTTGTACGAAAGCTGCCCGGCCATGGCGATGCCGTAACCGAGGCGCATGAACTCATCGGTCGGGAAATCGTCGTCGGTGACCTTCGTCTCCTGCATGCACAGGACGTCGGGCTGCATACGCTCCAGCCAATCACAAGCGTGGTCCAAACGAGCGCGGATCGAATTGACGTTCCAGGTGGCGACTTTCACTTTCGGCCCGCCGTAATACCGCGAGCTCCCGCTCGCAACCGGGTTGTTCGGGGCCCTCTCTCTGACAAACGCTCCGAAACGCTTGTCAGGGGCTCGCGTGTGCACTAGCGAAGTAGCGGGCTTTCCATGGTTTCTGCTCCGACCCGAGTCTCTTTGTTGGTGCTGGCAGCGCTGTGCGCTCACAGCGGGCTTGCGGTCGCTCAGTCGGACGATCAGCCCGCCGATCAAGGCGCGGTGCCGAGCGGCATTTCCGGGGCGGTCGTCAAGCCGGCCGCGCCCGCGAAAGAGCCAGCCAAAAAGCCGGTGATCATCCTGCCCGAGCTGACCCACTTCGAGCACGCCGAGTACCCCGCCGAAGCCGAGAAGGCCGGGCTGCAAGCGGACGTGGTGCTCAAGCTGACCGTCGATCGGGAAGGCAACGTCACGAAGGCCGACGTCCCCGAACCCGTTGGTAGTGGCTTCGACGAAGCGGCCAAAGCGGCCGCGCTCAAGTTCAAATTCAAGCCTGCCACGCGTGACGGCGTGCCCATCCCAGTGGTGATTCCCTACCGCTACTCCTTCACCCTGACGGTGAAGCCGAGCGCCGAGCCGCCACCGCCACCGCCCACTACGGGTAACTTGCTCGGCACCGTGCGACTTGCGGAGAGCAACGCGGCGCTCGCGGGCGCCGCGGTCATCATCACCCTTGCGGACGGCTCGCAGCGCCAAGTCCTCACGGACGAAACGGGCAAGTGGCGCATCGATGGCTTGCCGGCAGGCAAATACAAGGTACGCATCGAATCCCCCGGATTTCAGCCGCTCGAAAACCTGGAAGAAGTCGGGCTGGGTGAGGAAACCGAGGCGACCTACCGCTTGGCGCCGGTGTCGGAAGGCATCGAAATCACCGTTCAGGGTGAGCGGCCACCGCGTGAAGTCACTCGCCGCACCATCGAGCGTCGCGAGATCGATCGCATCCCGGGCACCAGTGGTGATGCCTTGCGTTCGATCCAGAGCTTACCTGGCGTGGCTCGCCCTCCGGGCCTCGCGGGGTTCCTGATCGTGCGCGGCTCGGCACCAACGGACACGCAAGTTTACGTGGACGGCGGGCTCGTGCCGATGGTCTATCACTTCGGCGGCTTGTCGAGCGTGGTGCCGACCGAGCTGCTCGACAAGATCGACTTCTATCCCGGCAACTTCAGCAGTCGCTTCGGCCGCGTCGGCGGTGGCATCGTCGATGTGGGCCTGCGCACTCCGGATACGCAATGCAACGGGCCGTACGGCGTGCCGAGCGATCGCAAGGGCTGCTTCCACGGCATGGCTCAGGTCGACATGATTGACGGCCGCCTCATGTTGCAGGGCCCGCTGCCGGCAAAGGACTGGTCGTTCGCGATCGCGGGCAGGCGCAGCTGGATCGACGCCTGGCTCAAGCCCGTGCTGGAGAATGCCGGCTCGAGTGTCACCTCGGCGCCCGTCTACTACGACTATCAAGCGCTGGTCGATCACAAGACCAACACGTCGCGCTTCAGTTTGAGGGCCTTCGGCTCGGACGACAAGTTCAGGGTCATCATCACCGACCCCGCCGCGCAGGATCCAGCGCTCGGCGGCGCGCTCAAGTTCGGGACCTCGTTTTGGCGCGCCCAAGCGCTGTACGAAACCGATCTGTCGCGCTCCGTTTCGTCCAACTCGATGATCTCGGTCGGCCAAGATCACGCCGGCTTTTCCGTGGGTACCTATTTGTTCAACTTGGACAACTGGGCGATCTACGCGCGCGAAGAGTTCGGCTTCAAGCTCGCGTCCGGAATCAAGGTCAACACCGGCTTGGATTTCGCGATCGCGCCGTACGAGGTCACCGTTCGCTTCCCGCCGCCGCCGCGACCCGGCGAGCCCGATCCTGGTCCCTTCGCCTCGCGCCCACCGAAAGAATCACACGAGAAGAGCACCGTGTTTCGACCTGCGTGGTACGCGGAGGCGGAACTCCAACCGACCAACCGCCTGCGCGTCGTTCCCGGGGTGCGTGTCGACTACGCCCGCGACACGGGGCACGCAGATTTCGCGCCGCGCCTCGTGGCTCGCTATGATTTGGTCAAGGGTGGCGAGCCCGATACGCGCCGCACCACCCTCAAGGGTGGTGTGGGCGTATTCTATCAGCCACCCCAGTTCCAAGAGACGAACCCGGTGTTCGGCACTCCGGGGCTGGTTTCGAACCGCGCCATTCACTACTCGCTCGGGATCGAGCAAGAGTTCACGCGCAACATCGAGCTCAGCCTCGAGGGCTTCTACAAAGATCTCACCAACCAGGTCTCGCGCGCGCCGAACGCAGCTGGCGCTTACACCTACGGCAATCAAGGCTTGGGCTCGGTCGTCGGCTTGGAGGCCCTGCTCAAATACAAGCCGAGCAAGCGTTTCTTCGGTTGGATTGCGTACACGCTCTCGCGCAGCGTGCGCCAAGATAGCCCTTCGAGCCCGCAATACCTGTTTCAGTACGATCAGACCCACAACCTGATCATGCTCGGCAGTTACCGCCTCGGTCGCGGTTGGGAGTTCGGCGCTCGCTACCGTGTCATCTCCGGAAGTCTCGATACCCCGGTGTTGCAGCCGCCCGCCTTGACCGCGCTCTACGCCTCGGACGCGGGTTCCTACAGCCCGCTTCAGGGGAAGGCGTACAGCACGCGCTTGCCGCTCTTTCACCAGTTGGACATTCGCATCGACAAGCGCTGGCAATTCCGCGATTGGCGTTTCTCCGCGTACCTCGACATTCAGAACGTGTACAACAACGCGGCGGTGGAGGGCCTCGCCTACAACTACAACTACAGTCGGCAGTCCTACCAAACAGGCATTCCGATCATCCCCAGCTTGGGCATGAGAGGTGAGTTCTAATGCGCATCGCGTTCCCAGCTGGCGTCGTTCGCTGGACCGCCGGTCTTCTTTCGCTGTTGGCGGTCGGCTGCGGCCCAGACTTCGACCCGCCGAGCGAGCTCCATTCGCTGCGCATCTTGGCCGTACAGAAGGACATTCCGTACGCTCAACCCGGCGACACCGTGAATCTGCAGATGCTCTGGCAGGATGCTTCGCCGCTCGCGGGGCCAGACCGCAAGATCCAGATCGCTTGGTCGCCGCCCTGTTTCAATCCAGCCGGCGATCTGTACTACGCCTGCTTCAGCGATCCCGACACGTTCGGCGACATGGTCAAGGTAGACCCGAGCAACCCCGAGCGCACGTCGGTCGATATCCCGACGAACATCATCTCCAGTCGTCCTGCGCCGACGGATGGTTCCAAGAATCCGCCCTACGGCCTCACTTATGTTTTCTTCGCGGCCTGCGCGGGGCAACTCACGTTGCTCTCGAACTCCGGTGACAATGCGTTCCCGGTCGGTTGCAAGGACGCGAGTGGCAAGCTGCTGGGTGCCGACGACTTCGTCGCTGGCTACACCTCGATCTACTCTTTCGACGGCTTCTCCAATCACAACCCGGTGATCAAAGGCTTCGAATTTCGCGGAAATCAGCTGCCGGATTCCAGGTTCTGTCTCGGCGACGATTGTCTGGCCCTCGATGGGTCGACGCCCGCGCTGGACTTCGACTGCGATGATCCGGAAAACAGCGCCCTGTGCATCCCGACCTGCGCGGACGACGGAGACCCGAGCTGCACCGGTTATGGGTTCCGCCCCACGATCGACAAGAACGATCCCGCGAACCAGGATCAAGACGACGTATCGGTGGCGCTCCTCGGTCGTGACGTCGGCGAGCAGATGTGGGTCAACTACTATACCGACGCGGGCGGCTTCAAATCCCCCGTGCGCTTGTTGAACGACGCCACCAACGGCTGGAATGACGACTACGGTACGGAGTTTTACGCGCCCAAGGAGCCGGGGCCCCTGCGCATCTGGGCCGTCGCTCACGACAATCGCGGCGGCATGTCTTGGGCCGGGATCACCCTCAAGGCGCAGTAGGCGAGCGCTAGTAGCGGCACGCGGGCGTCGTTGCCTGCGCCATCACGATCTTGTTGCCGTATTTGGGCGGCGGGGCGAGCAAGCGCGGAAGATCGCGCGGCTGCTTTTGGGGCACGACCCGAGTCTCGACGTCGGCTTGTGGCACGGGCTTCGGCGGACTCAGCGTGCTCTGGCTGCAGCCTAGCAGCAGCGCGGTGCCCGCTAGGCAAAGACCAAAGATTGAGTCGGCTCGCATCTCCCTTTTCAAGGTAGCAGCGCGCCGATCCGCAGCAACGCGGCGGCGCTCGACTGAATGCCTCGCACTTCGAGCGCGCGCGCGGTTTTGCCACACGCGCGTCCGAAGCGCGAAACCATTACGAAATCAGCAGTAGAATGCGCTGCGCAACGAGGCTCGTTCACTCATTCGACGAGCGCAGTGGCCGTCGCATAGCTATACTGTCCACCCCAAGAAGTGGCGCTGATCTCGGTGGAGGTTTCCGTCGCGATCTTGTAGCGGACCACTTTGCCGACTTTTCCGGTCACTTCGACCCCGATCAAATCGGCGCCATCGAAGCTCGGAGCCGAGGGAACGTTCGCGATCTCGGCGCCGAGCGTGCCTTGGGACAGATCGATCTTGTGCCAGTGCTTTGCGCCAGCGTCGTCGAATGACTCGATCAGCGCGTCCGCGCCCACGGTCCTGATCAGGCTTGCGAGATAGTCGTTGCCGGTCGCTACATAGGCGATGGTGCTGGTGCCATCGGTGAGGTCAACGACCTCTACGCCCTGATGGATCTTCGTGTCGCCTTCGAAGCAGCCGTTTGCCAAAAGGTAGAGCGCACTCCCGTCGGCGTTGATCGAGAGCGAAGTCGGGTTGACGTGCTGGAGCTCGATCGCCTTGCCTTTGGCGTTGCCATTCAAGTCGACGACCTCGTCGGTCTCAGTGTCGATGCCCACGATCAGGCCTCGGTCGGCCGTGCAGCGTAGTTGGTAGTTCGAAGCCGCGTTGATCGAAAGTCGATCGATGCGTTGCAGCACGAAGTAGGCGATGTGGTGGCTCGGGTCGTACACCCCAGCGGCGATATCAGCGCTATGGTCGCTGTCGCCCGAAGTGTTGTAGTCGCTCAGATCGATGCGGTGGCTGACTTTTCCTTCGCCCAGATCCAGAACCACGATTAGGCTCTGATTGAGTACAGGCACGTACGCCTTTTGAGCAATGGCCGTATCGTTCGTGCCCTCGGCCTTCAAGTCGAAGGTCTTGCTGATCTTGCCGCCGTCGAGTTGATGCACCTTGTCGTTCGATCGCTCGATCGCAAAGCCAATGCCGGCGCTGCTCGTCGCTACGAGGTCGGAATCTTGGTAGATCGCGCTATCGCCAACGGCGCCTGAAGCCAGGGTGATGCTGACGACTTCACCCTGGTCCTTCTTGGCCGTGTAGTCGACACCCGCGACCAGCAGGTGCGCCGAGCTTGCCGGCGTGGCACCGACCACGACCACGCCCTGCGGATTGAGCGACGGCGGGAACACGAACGGCGGCTCTCCGCCTTCGCCGCCTTCGCCGCCCGCACCACCGATGCCACCCTCGCCAGCCGCACCGGCATCGCCGGACGAGTTGCCGGAGCCCGCGTTGCCGCTCCCCGCATTCGCCGAGCCGGCGTTGTTCTCCGAGCCGGCTTTGCCGTCACTGCCCGCTTCACCTGCGGCGCCCGCATCGTCGCCGATGGTCACGGCCTTCGTGTCGCTGCAACCCGACGAAAGCGCGCCGGCGCCCGACAAGAGAAGTCCTAAGATCAATAAGTGCTGCTTGGTCATGTACTGCCTCCGGTACGCGACGCCGGGGACAGGAAATGAAACGGCACGGGCAGATCGGAGCCCTGCGTCGTCTCGCTTCCGCGCCCCGCGGAATCGCAAGTCGAACCGAGCCCTCCAGAATTGGCGGGCTGGGGCGCGAGCACGGCAGGTCTCCTGGCTCCCGGATCGTCCTCGGTCCGACCCTTCCCAGGCTCTGCGCCCAGTGGATTTGTCGGACTTTGTCCCCGGTTACAGTGGCGGGGGCCGCGCCGGTGTTACACCGGCTTCCCTGACGGCCTTTCTGCCGATTTTCTGGCTGAAAGGCCGCGTTAGACCGAATTCGCGGGCCCGGTCGAGTGACCGAGCCAAGCCGGCGTGTACCATGGCCGGCTAACCGGGGTCTAGAGCAGCCTTGCCAACACTTATGAACATAGCTGATTGCAGTGTACCCCTAAATCGAGGACGCTACCTGCTCGCCGAAGCGCCGCTCTGAATGGCTCAATCCCCGAAAAATGTCCCTCCGTTAGGGCACGGAACCGTCGTCAACGATCGTTACGAGATCCGGCAAAGCCTGGGTAAAGGCGGCATGGGTGAGGTGTTCCTCGCGTACGACCGCAGCACTCAGCAGCCCGGTGCGTTGAAGGTCGTGCGTGAAGAATCGCGCATGCCCGGTGACGATGAAGCGCTGCGCCAAGAGCTATTGCTCGCGCGCTCGGTGAGTCATCCCAACGTCTGTCGCGTGCACGATCTCGCGCCGAGTCCGTGGGGTCCGATCTTGGTGATGGAGCACATCGCCGGGCAGACCTTGCATACGCACATCCGCCGTCGCAAGGCACAGGGCGGTTACACCGCCGACGAGTTTCGAAAGATCGCGAGCGAGGTCGCGGCGGGCTTGGCGGCGATTCACGCGCAAGGCCTGGTGCATGGTGACCTCAAGCCCGGCAACGTGATGGTCACGGGCGACCGCGCCATCATTCTGGATTTCGGTTTCGCCCAAGAGCGCGCGCGGCTCAGCGCGCGCCGGCCGGGAGCGCCGCCCGATGGCGGCACGCCCAACTACATGGCGCCCGAGCGCCTTCGCTCCGGCGGCGCGAGCCCGGAAGACGACATGTACGCGCTCGGCCTCACGCTTTGGGAGATGTGGACCTGCCGCGTGCCCGAGCCCGGCTATCGCCCGCGCTCCAAGCCCATGCGTTCGCAGATCATGTTCGACGTGCCCTCGGGGCTGTCGGTCGACGAGATCAAGCAGATCTTCCGCTGCTTGGCGGAAGATGCCGCGTTGCGTCCAACGGCGCGTCACCTGCGCTTCTTCAACCCGAGCTCTCTCACCACCAGCCAAGTACAGATCCCGCGCGAGCGCATCGCCCCGGGCGCGCCGCCCGGGCGCGCCGCGAGTGAAGCATTCGTGCCTTCGTCACAGGCGCTGTTGGTGACTTACTGCACGAACGCGCCGGAAGCCGCCGGCACGTTGTTCGTGCTCGACAAGCCGATCATCACCATCGGTCGTCGCACCGGGCAGGACATCGTCATGCCCGAAGCGACCGTCTCCGGCTCGCACGCAGTCGTGCGTTGGAATGCCGGGTCGTGGACGATCGAAGACACGGGTAGCACCAACGGCACCTACGCGGACCACAGCTACGAACGCAAGAAGACGATCGCGCTCTTACACGGCGCAGAAGTTCAGCTCGGCGAGTCGCGGGTCAAGCTGGTCAGCTTTCAAGAGCACTCACCGCCGCATGAACGCGCGCGCGCTTACCTCGCGCGTCGTGACGGCCTGACCGGACTCTTACAGCGCGATCACCTGATCAAAGCGTTGGATGAAGAACGCGCTTTCGCGGAGTGGGCAGCGGTGCCGCTGTCTGTCGCGCGCTATCACATTCGCGGCCCGAATCGCCACGTGAGCGAGCGACCGACGATCGGCGAAATGCTGGCACTGCGCCGGGCTGCGCAGCGAGTGGTCGAGCTCACCGAGATGCTGCTGTTGAGCATCGTACCCATCACCGGCGGTCGCATCGGACCGCTCAAGTTCGCGTTGATCATGGCCGGCCCCAATCCGGATGAGGCGCGCAATGTCGTCGAACAAGTCGTGTCACAAGTGCAAGGGCTGATGCCCGAAGCGCTCGATCTCGCTGCAACCTTGGTCAAGGTCGAACCAGGTCACCAAGTGCAGGCGCTGCTCGATGATTGAGCAGCTCACTTAGCCGCGGAGTAGGCGGAGCTCGGCTCGCATGGCAGGACCCCCTTCACGCTCGACGTTCCCGTCCGGCTCCGGTGACCCCTCGTCGCGTCGCCTCGGCGTCGGCTCGGGCGGTCGCGATCGACAACTGCGCGCGCAGATCGTGGTCGCGCTGGTCGCCGTGTGTATTCTCATCGCCGTGCCGTTGTATTTGTTACGCCGGCCGGGGGGAAAATCCGCGACGGTAGCGAGCGCGAGCGCGAGCGCCGGGCTCGACGCGGGCAAGCCGCCCACCGCGTCTGCTTCGGCGGGAGCTCAAGTCACGCCGCTCGATGGCGGCAAGCCGCCGGAACGTTTGCGCGTGGGGAACGTCCAGCACGTGCGCTGTGGTTCGACTCCCAACGGCGGCCATGAAGGGAACGTCTGCGACAGCGTGCCCTTCTTCGAAGAAGCCTTGAGCAAGGCAGTGCGCGAAAACCCCGATTGTGCTCCCAAGCAAAACGAACAGGGCACGGTCAATTACGTGCTGACCGTGGATTTCAAACGTAAATCCTTGCACTTGTTCCCCGGCGCCAGCGGTCAATGGCGCGGCAAGCAAGCGCGTCGTTCCATCAACTGTGTCAAACGCGCGTTCGTGTCGCCGGATTGGAGCAACACGCAGCATCAATACCGTTTTTACACGATTGCTGTTTTGGCA
>Ga0164307_10000005_pt1 | contig 96817 bp, 74 predicted proteins | sample Whisoiple_243_MG_FD_110214 | JGI IMG/M metagenome (GOLD analysis project Ga0164307, IMG submission 110214) | Soil microbial communities amended with fresh organic matter from upstate New York, USA - Whitman soil sample_243_MG | ecosystem: Environmental > Terrestrial > Soil > Unclassified >...
ACGACCAGATCGCCGCGCTCCACGTAACCCTGCGCAACCCACTCCGAAAGCACCGCGATGCCCATACCGGCACGGGCAGCGTCCATGATCGCCTCCGTGAGCGGGAGGTGCAGAAAATGCAGCTTCGGGCGGCGGCGACCGAACGCTTCGCGCATGAACCAGCGCGCTTCGGCGGCCGGCGTGTTGCCGGTGATCAACTGCTCGCTCTGCAATTGAAGCGGCGTGATCCGATGCTGACTCGACAAGGGGTGCTGCGGCGCCATCACGAAGACGACCTCGTCCGTGAACAGCGGTTGTTCGCGGAGCCCTTGCCCTTTCGGCAACTCGCTGGTGGTGAGCAGCGCGACGTCGACTTTGCCGTGGAGCAATGCGGGCAAAGGTTCGCGAGTGTGCTCGCTGCGCACCTCGAGCTGCAAGTCAGCCCAGCACCCTCGCAATTCGGCGATGGCAGACGGTAGCCAGCGATAGGCCGTGTAGCACTCGCAAACCAGCGCCACTCGCTCCGGCTCTTGCGCGGGCGCCACGGTTGCTCGCTCCAACTCGTGCAACTGGCGCAAGAGCGCGTGGGCGCCACCCAGCAAGCGCTCTCCCGCCGGAGTCGGGAGCAAGCCACGCGAAGTACGCTCGAACAATTGCACGCCGAGGCGCAGCTCGGCCTGAGCCAACGCGCGGCTGACAGCCGACTGGGTGAGGTGCAAGCTCGCGGCAGCTCCGGCGGTGCTGCCAGCAGCCGAAAGCGAGATGATCAGCTCCAAATCGCGCACCTCCAGCTGCGGACGAGGTGCGGACAGCGGCGCGAGAGCCGTTATGCGTTTCACGCATTGCACCTATCACGACAATGCGTTGGCCGCATTGCAAATCATGCTGCAACTTGCGCTCCGGAGGTAACCGGACATGAAATTGTACTTTTCTCCCCTGGCCTGCTCACTCGCCGCCCGCATCGCGCTGTACGAAGCACGCGCTGAGGTGAGCTTCGAAGAAGTCGACGGCAAGACCAAGTTGACCGCGAGCGGACGCGACTTTCGCCAGGTCCATCCGCTCGGGTTGGTCCCGGTGCTGGAACTGCCGAATGGTGACGTGCTGAGCGAGAACGCTGCGGTCTTGCAATACATCGCGCGCGCACACCCCGATGCCCAGCTGGCGCCGACGGACGCGGTCGGAATCGCGCGCTTGCAGCAATGGCTCGGCTTCATCGGCACGGAGCTTCACAAGGCGTTGTTCACGCCGCTCTTGGTCAAGCAGGCAGGACCCGACGCCAAGGGCTACGCGCTCGGCCTGGCCGATTCTCGCTTGTCTTGGGTTGCGCAGCACTTGCGCGGTCGCGAATTCTTGCTCGATCGCTTCTCCATCGCCGACGCCTACTTGTTCACGATCCTGAACTGGACCATGGCGACACCAATCGACTTGAAGCCGTGGCCGGCTCTGGTCGACTATCACGCGCGTCTGCGCACGCGCCCGAGCATCGAGCACGCGTTCAACGAAGAGCTCTCACTCTACCGTCTCGAGCAAGCACGCCGCGAAAAGGACGAAGCGGCCACGCCGCGCAGCACGAGCGAGGTCATCGAGCGCTTCAATGCCGCATTCTTACGGCACGAGCCGGCTTTGCTCGACGATCTGATCGACGACGATTGTGTGTTGGAAAATACCAAGCCGGCCCCGCTGGGCGCGCGCCATGTGGGTCGAGAAGCATGCCTCGAACTTTGGCGTGGCATCGCTCAGAACCGGGACGCCCACTTCGAACTGGAGGACGTCGAGATCAGCGGCGAGCGCGCGCAAATTCGCTGGCAATACTTTTGGGGACCGAGCGAGACGGATTCGCTGCGCGGCGTCAATCTGATGCGCGTGAAGGGCGGCCGCATCGTCGAAGCGCGCGGCTACGTGAAGGGCACGTAAGTAGAGCCTCCAGTTCGCAGGCGGCCACGGTTTGCCGTCATCCGCACGAGGTGCCCGGAAAGCCGTCGCCGCTCGACGCCGCTCGCAGTCGCAAAGAAAGTAATTGGGTGTGGCGGAGCTTCTGCTACTCTCTGCCCGGGCAAGCGGGGCGCGGGGCGCCGAAGCTCGAATCCCAACTCGTCGAGCACATGAAAAACTCAAACTTGGTTCACGCTTTCACCAGTGCCCGAGCGCGTACCGCGCTCACTGTCCTTACTTGTTTGGTCAGCGTCGGCTGCAGCAGCTCGTCATCGAATGGCGGTCCGAGCGCGGGCAGCCCGAGCGCGGGCGGCCCGGGGAACGGCGGGAGCGCGAGCGCGATCGGCGGCGCGCCAGCAACCGGCGGCTCGGGACCGGCGGGCGGTAGCGTCGCAGCGGGCGGCAGCAGCAGCGGCGCCGCCGGCGCAGGCGGAAGCAGTGGCGGCATCGCCAGCAGCGGAGCCGGAACTGCGGGAACACCCGCCAACGCCGGCGCAGGCGGCAGCCCGGACATCGTAACGAAAACGAGCTCGACGTTTGCCTTCAAGCACTACCCGATCGAGACCAACTCGAGCAACGTTTGGAGCGGGACGGCGACCGCGGGTCAGGCGGTTTCGACGACGAACTATGACACCGTGATCTTGGAGAACGGCTTTCTCAAGGTGACGCTTCTACCCTCGTACGGCGGCCGCATCTTGAGCATCGTTCACAAGCCGACAGGCAAGGAGCTGCTGTATCAGAACCCGATCGGCACCCCCTACCTGATGACGCAGGACATCTTCTACTACGACTACCTGGTGATCATGGGCGGGATCTTCCCCAGTTTTCCCGAGCCTGAACATGGCAGGTATTGGAACCAACCGTATCAGTTGCAGGTCGTCAGTGAGACGCCCGAAGCGATCACGGTGCGCATGTCGAGGAAAGACGATCAAGACGTCGTGACCGGCGTGCCCGCGCGTTACGATGTCGGCCGCACCGATATCTTGGTCGACCTGGACGTCACGCTGCGCGCGGGTCGCTCGAGCGTGCAGCTCGATACCAAGCTCACCAACACGCGCAACAGCGCGGTATCCAAGTTCGAGTATTGGACGGTAACCACCCTCGCGCCCGGGTCCACGCCCGGACAGACCTCGATCCCGAAGAATACGCGCATCATCGCCAAGATGGACCAAGTGCATTTGTTCGAAGGCGATTGGCCTTGGTTCGCCAACGCGGAGCAGCGTGTCAGCGGTGAGGTGTTCAAGTGGAACAACCTTTCCCACTTCGAGAACTGGGAGCGCGAAGGCACCGCCTTTGCCAGCCCCAGCTATCAAACCAATTGGTCCGGCCTGATCAACTACGAGAATGACTTCGGCATCCTGTGTGTCACCGACGCCGTCGCCACGCCGGGTCTCAAGCTGTGGACCTTCGGCAGAGACAGCGTGACCGCCGACGTCAAAGACAGCACGCAGTGGTTGCGGCCCGCCATCGAGATGTGGCACGGCCTCACTCCCGAGTTTTGGAAACGCGGCATGATGGCTGCGGGCGAAACGCGAAAGACGACCGCCAACTACTTCCCCACCCTGGGCTTGAAAGAGATCACCGCCGCCAACGAGAACGGGGCCGTATCGCTTTCGAGTTCGAAGAGCGGGACAGACACGGTGCTCAGTGCAATCGCCACTTTGACGCTGCCGAACCAACCAGTGAAAGTGCAGCTGAAGCTCGACGGTAAAGAGGTCGCCAATAAAGACCTCGTGGTCGATGCCACGAAGGCGACCACGGTCACCGTCACCTTACCGAGCACTTCCGCTGCCACCGGTGCAACCTTCAGCGCCGATTTCACGCAGGGGGACAACAAGCTTTTGTCAGGGCAAACCACGCTGCAATAGCGCGGCATCTCTGTCGCGGCCGTCACGCTGGTGTGAGTGCGCATTCAGCGCCCGAGCTTCGTGAGCAAAGGCGGAATTTCGCCGAGCAGCTCGCGGGCCAAGAAACCCAAGCTACCGACGCGACGCGCCAACGAATCGCCCGCTTTGGCGTGCAGGTACACGCCCCACACCGCCGCCTGCAGCACCGGCGCGCCGCGCGCACAGAGCCCGGCAATCACCCCGGAGAGGATGTCGCCCGAACCCGATGTCCCGAGCCCCGGGTTGCCCGCGACGTTCTGGAAGGCGGTGCCGTCCGGCGCGACTACGAAGGTGTGGGCCCCCTTCAACGCAACCACGACGCCGAGCTTCGCCGCCGCGGCCCGTGCCACCGGCAATGGGTTTGCGAGCACGTCAGCGCGTGAACAATTCCAGAGTTCCGCCATCTCCCCTGCGTGAGGCGTGGCGACGACACGCGACAAGGTCCGCCCAGTCCTCGCTCGCGAAAAGGAAAAAACGCGAAGCGCCGCCGCGTCCACCACCAACGAGGATTGCGGACGTACACGAGCACAGTGCCGCATGAGCTCGACCGCCGCGCGTTCATCGACCATCCCTGGACCGACCAAAATGGCGTCCGCCTGCTCGACTTCATTCGCCAGCAGTCTGTGGCAACCGCGCGCCAGCTCGCCGCTTCGCGCCTCACGCACACCGATGACTCGCGCCTCCGGCACGCTGACCGCAACCAACCCGGAAACGGACTCGGCAACCGCGATTTGCAATCTGCCCGCTCCCGCGCGCAACGCACCGATCGCGGCCAGCATCGGCGCTCCTGGAATTTGGCGCGACCCGCCGATCACCAGCACGTTGCCACGCCCGTCTTTGCCGAGCTTTGCCTGCACCTTTGGCAGCGGCCAACGGCGCAGCAAGGCGTCGTCGATGCGTTTGGGCGCGGGTGCACGCTTGACCGTCATTTCACCGCCGCCGGGTCGGGAGCCGCGGTCACCACTTCGCCCGCTTCTTCGAGCGGGGCAATGCAATTGTATTCACACAGCTCTAGATTCGAGCGCCCATGCGCCGTGCTCGCCCGATAGTAGGTGATCGAGCAGTTGGCGACGTCGCCCGCGCGATCGATTTCGAGCAGGCGACGTTCGTCGAGTCTTTCGATCACGTAGCGCATGCAGAGCACGATGACTTGATGAGCGACGATCAGCACGCGCTCACCGACGTGATTCGTCTTCAGTTCTTGCAGCACACTGCGCAACCGCGACGCCACATCGCACCAGCTCTCTCCGCCGGGAGGACGATAGTAGAATTTCCCGAGTTCGCTGCGCCGTCGCGCCTCTTCCGGAAAGCGTGCTTGTATTCCCAGCTTCGTGAAGCGGTTCAGCTCACCGAATTCCTTTTCGCGCAACCGCTCGTCGATCACGCATTCGGCGTCGACGCCAGCCCCGTGTGCGATGTGTCGAGTGGTCTGCAGCGCCCGGACGTAGGGCGAGCTCACGATCAACGACGGTCGCTCGCTCATTGGCTGGCGGGCGAACCATCGCCCAACCGCACGCGCTTGGCGCTCGCCCAGTTCGGACAGCGGCACGTCCACGTCGCGGCCCTCGATCTCGATCGTTTCAGCGCCTGTGGTCTCCGCCTTGAGGCGTGCCAAATTCCCCGCGCTCTCGCCGTGGCGAACGAGCCAAAGTCGGGCTGGCCAAGTGCTTGACGTCGCCAATCGCAGTAACAGCTGCAAGACAGATGCCAAACGCTCAAGTGAGTCTGCTTACCCTCGAGGGAAGCGCATTCGGTCGAGGCAACGCTCCGCAGCGTCTCCGAGTACGTCTCGCTGTAGACGATGCTCGTCGCCGAAGAACGCTCGTGCAATCCGTTGGTCGAGCCGCCGCGTCGCGACCAACGAAATGGCTTCTTGTTCGTCGCTGACGTTTTCTCCGTAGGTCACGCGCTGATCTGCTTCGCCCTCCCGAAATCTGCGCTTGAAATATTGCATTCCGAGACTGCGAGTCCGCGCCTGGTGATCACCGACGACCACCACCTGGACCTCTCCCTGCTCCTGCGCCGAAAGTTCGACGAAAATCGCTTCCACTGCCTCGTGCAAACCAGCCACCTGCTCGCTCGTCGCGAGCTCGGTGATCCGTAGAATTCGCGGCCCGGCGTCGTTGGCAAACGCGCACGCCGTCGGTTCATTCGGCGAACGTTCCCTCGCCATTTCCGCAAAAGTGAGGCAGCGCTCCAACAGCTGCTCAATTTCGTCGCCTGGCGAAAATCGCGGCATCCCTTCGAGGGAGCCGCGGACGTGCTCGCACAACTTGGCAAATCCCGCTCGAGTCTGTTCTGTACCAGTTTCGCCACAGGTGAGCGCAAAGAGCGCCACGGCGATGTGCGCGGCTGATTTCGCACGCGCAAACGACTGACGTGAGTAGGGCACCGCCCGGCGCCGATCTCCGTGGTGAAGCACGAGCTCCGTGGGCAACACGACCAAAATCGGGACTTGGTTTCGCACGCCATCGCGGGCACCCCGGTAGGCTTCGTGAAACTCTTCATTGCCCGCGTCCAGCGCCTCAATCCCGGAATCACAGCTCATTGCTTGCCCCGAGAGCAATCAGCGGGCCAAGCTCGAAAGCTTCACTGGGTTGGGCGGACTCGTGAAAGAAAGCCCTCCGCCGATGCGGTATTGAGCACCTCCGAGCGCAGTAGACCGCCCCGACGAGCCATGAGCACGCCGTAACGGAGGACGCGATAGCCGCGCGTGGAATGTGCATCCACCGAGATCACGAACGGGATATTGCGCGCGCGGGCGGCGGGGATCCACTCGGGAGGCAAATCTAGCCGGTGCGGGTCGGCGTTCAGCTCGATGGCGCCGCGCGCCCCCGCCAGGGCGTCCAGCACCGCGGGCACATCGCAATCGATCGCGTCGCGATGATTCAAGATGCGACCCAAACCGTGGCCCCAGATCTTGAAGATCGGCAAAGACATGGCCTTGACCAGCCGCGCCGTCATTGCTGCGCGATCCATTCGGTGTCGCGCGTGGATGCTCGCGATCACGACGTCGAATTGTTCCAGCACCGAATCTGGATAGTCCAGGTTCCCGTCAGCCAAGATATCCGATTCGGTTCCGCGCAAGAGGCGGACCGGCGAGCTCTCTTGTACGACCGCGATCTCGTCCCATTGCTGCTTCAGGCGCTCGAGCGACACGCCGTTGGCGTAGTGCGCGCTCGGTGAGTGATCGGTGATCGTCAGGTACTGCATCCCGAGCGCATGGGCGGCCTCCGCCATCTCAGCGATGCTGCTTCGACCGTCGGAATAGCTGGTGTGACAATGGACCATGCCGCAAATGTCTTTTTCGCTGACGAGCTGCGTGAAATCTCCTGCTTCCGCGCGCGACAATTCGTCCCTGCCCTGTCGCAATTCTGGGGCAATCCAGGGCAAATCGAGCGCCGCGTACAGCTCCTCTTCGCTCGCGAATGCTCGCGCCCGACCATCCGTGTCCTGTGGGCTCCAGCCCTGCAGCGAAAACCCGCGCTCCGCTGCGCGCTGGCTGAGCGCGGCCACGTGAGCCTCGCTTCCGGTCGCAAGGACGACTGCATTGCCCCAGCTCGCGGCGTTTGCCGGACGTAGCTGCAATTTCAACGCTTCGCTCAGGTGGGCCAGCGCTCGTTCAGGCTCGACGCGCAAGACTTGTCGCAGGCCTGCGAGGTGATCGAGCGGTTCGGCGCTGGATCCGAGGATCACCCATTCGAGCTCGCGCACCGTTTCCTGGGCGCGCCTCAGGTCCCCGACCAATTGGACCCGCGGGCAAATGCGCGCCAGCTCCTGCTCCAGACCGGCCGCTCGCTCGAGCGCCCGCGACAGCAGCGTCGGTAGTGGAAGCTCCTCTCCTCGATTGAGCCAGCGGTCGCACGCGCGCAACAAGTTCTGCTCGGTCTTTTCGCCGAACCCGCGCAACCCGCGCACACGACCCTCAGCGCACGCGGTCCGCAACTCGGTGACCGAACGAACAGCTAGATTGTCGACCAAAGCGCGCAAACGCCGCGGGGTCATGCCGTCCACTTGAATGAGCTCGCTGGCTCCTTCCGGCTGCTCGCTGCGGAGGTGGCTCAGGAACTGCGAATGCCCAGTGTTCCAAAGCTCCTCTATTTGGCGTGATAGAGACGCGCCGATGCCTTGCAGCTCCTCGAGCCGCCCTTGTTCGACCCAGGGGGCCAGATCGGCGACGGTATCCACGACCTCGACCGCACGCTGGTAGGCCTTGACCTTGAACTTCGGCGCGTTCGAAAACTCGAGCAACGCCGCTATTTCGCGCAGCGCGCCCGCGACCTGGCTGGTGTTCTGCACTCGCTCGAATGTGACCGCGAATCGCTTGCGCGCCAATGTAGTCGAGCCGTCGCGCCAACATTTGCGGCCGCGGGAAGTCCGCCCGCGAAAAACTCCGCGGTTGATCGTGTCGGCTATTCCGCCTCGCGTCGTGGCGAGCTGCCTCAACCCTGCGCCGCCTTTAGCGGCGCGTACGCGCGCCCTAATTGGGAGCCGGTGTTTGGCTTGGGCCGTGCAGAGCGCCGGTGGCAAGCACACGCAGGGTCACGCGGTAATCGGAGCTGGCAACATCGCTCAAGTGGCGGCGTTTCCGGCATTCCCTCACGCGCAGCAGAACTCGGAGCTCGTCGCTCTCGTCTCTGGTGACCGCGAGAAACGCGTCCACGCTCCCTCACCCAGCGTGTCGTCGAGTCGTGCGACTCAAAGACGTCCACCTCGGTCCGTTGATTGCATCCGCGACCCATCCGTGAATGACCTGATCTTGCGCTTCGCCCTCGGTGGCGTGGCGGTTTCACTTTTCTCCGCGCTCGCCGAGATCTTCAGGCCGAAGACCTTTTCCGGAATCCTAGGGGCGGCCCCGGCGGTGGCACTGGTGTCGCTCGCTCTCACGTTCGAGCAGCGCGGCAGTAGCGTGGTCCGCGACCACGCACGAGGCATGATTTGTGGGGGCGCCGGCTTTCTCGCCTATGCCTGCGCGTGCGTACTGACGACTGCGAGCCGCCGCCTGCCCGTCTGGCTGGGCGCCGCGCTCTGCTGGGCGGTCTGGTTCCTGGTGGCAGCCGCTGCGTGGCTCACGGTGAAACCGTCGTGAAGCCCGAGGTAGACTTGCATGGGCTCGCCAAGCCGAAGCCATGGGAATACCTCCTGCGCTTCGTCTTCGGCGGGATGATAGCGTTGATCGCTAGCCTCACGAGCAAGGCCATGGGCGACTTCGCTGGCGGGCTCGCGCTCGCCTTTCCTGCCATTCTTCCGGCAGCGTTGACTCTGGTCAAACGACACGACGGTCGAAAACAAGCCGCAGACGACGCTCGGGGGGCACGCTTCGGGGCCCTCGGCCTGACGGCATTTGCCAGCGTGATTTTTCTAGCGGCCCATGCGGGCCCGGTGGTCGCACTGCCGCTCGCGATGGTTGCTTGGATTGCAGTCGCCGTCAGCTCGTGGTGGCTGAGCTACGGACGTCGGACCTGAATGGTTCGTCCACCGCGTGCAGCTCGGCCCCATCAGCCAACGACCTCCTGGGCGCTGACTCGGCGAGCAAGGCCGTCGAGCAACACACGCGGATCGGCGGCGGGCACGCTCCTGATGGCCCGCCGATCCGCGTGCGAACGCTAGCGCTCCTTTTCCGCGGCCTGTTCCGCCTTCGCAGCGCCGATCGCGGTCCGCACTTGCCGCTTCTCCTCGGGCGGCGGCAACACGGCGGGGACGCCCAAGGACTGCAGCCACAACTCACGGCACCAGCCCTTGGTATGATAGAGGTGCTCGTCCTCTTGGTCCTCGACCACCCCATAGGCGCTCGACAGGGCGGCAGCGACCAACCCTGGTGAACGCTCGGCGCATTTGCCAATCAGCTGCCAATCGAGGTGGTCCTTGGTTTCGGCCAGCACGACGCACTCACACGCCACGAGCTCCGCGGCTACCGGATCTCCCGCCGAGAGCGCCAGATTCATCGCTTCGACCAACGCCCTGCCGAGGTGGCGTACGATCTTTCGCCCGGAGGTTTCGCGCGACGCGTCGAGCCCGATCACGCTGCAAACGTCGGTCAATGACGTGACATGAGTCTGAGTCTCCTTCAAATACCTTTGCCACTCGGTCTGGAGCTCGGGGTTACGAACACAGGCCAAAGCGGTTTCGTACACCTTCACGCCGCCGAGTTCGTGCTCGAGCGCTTGTAAGATCAGCTCTTCTAGTTGCTTGTTTTGCATCGCCTGCTCCTGATTTCCGAATTTAGACTTCCGGCGGATCCATCGCGCGTTCGAAATGGCGATGGCGCGCAAGCGCCTTCACGAAATCAGGCAACGCCTTCGAGGCACTGGCGTGCCGTCCCACCAGCATGCCGGGATCGGCTTCGCCCGAAGGCAGCGTCGGCGAGGCACCGGCGCTTTCGATCAAGTCCGCACCCGCACCGAGCGCCAAGATCGGCTTACAGTGACGATATTGGTCCTTGATGAACTCCAGCGCCTGACCAACGTTGCCCAGGGCCGCGACCGCAGCGCGGCCACCAGGCACGATCAGCGCATCGAATACCACTGAAGGCATGGTTTCCAGGGTGCCGTCCACCTCGAGCGTGTTCCCATCCTCTGTCTCGACTTTACCCAAGCGTACCGCGACGTAGCGCGGGACCGCACCCGCGAGGGTCAACCCTTCGTTGAGGGTACGGGCAGCAGCCCCGTCGACACCATCCGCGACCAAGATCGCCACCCGACGGGTGCGAATGCTGCCGTCTCCCGGCTGCGAAAAAATCGAGAGCGCCGGTGAGACGGTCAACTCCGGCTTAGGAGGGGTCTTCATCGCCCGGGGCATTGGCTTCGGCAGCTCCATTCCGAGCGCTTGAGCCAACGATTGAGCGAGACCCGTGTCTACGTTGGTCAGCATCGACACGACTCGTTCACGAATCGCGGGGACTTGGACCTTGCTCAGCTCGAAGCGAAAACCTCGCAAGATGTGCGCCTTCTCGAGCGGGCTTTGGCTGTTGTAGAAGAGCGTGGCCTGAGTGTAGTGGTCCGCAAAGCGCTCGCCGCTGCCGCGCACCTTCTCCTCCTGAATCGGTTCGCGGAATGAGGTGAATCCGGCCGCGCCCGCCTGGAACGGACAGCCGCCGCCCAGCGAGTTCGGTTCGTAAGCAACACGCCCGCGCTGAATCGCCTGTCGATGCATACCGTCACGCTGGTTGTTGTGGGTCTGCGCGACGGAAGCGTTGATCGGGATTTCGTGGAAATTCGGGCCGCCAAGCCGCGAAATCTGCGTATCTTGGTAGGAGTGGATGCGACCCGCAAGCAGTGGGTCACTGGTGAAGTCGAGACCGGGCACGATGTGCGCGGCGCAAAACGCGACTTGCTCGGTCTCCGCAAAGAAGTTGTCGGGGTTGCGATTGAGCACCATTTTGCCGACCGGCGTCAGAGGCACGAGCTCTTCCGGCACGAGCTTGGTGGCATCCAAGACATCGAAGCTGAACGATTCAGCCTGTTTTTCCGAGAACATCTGAAAACTCAACTCGTACTCTGGATACGCGCCGGCCTCGATCGCCTCCCACAGATCTCTTCGATGAAAATCAGGGTCCGCGCCCGAGATCTTGACGCATTCGTCCCAATCGAGCGAATGCGTTCCGGCGACCGGTCGCCAGTGAAATTTGACGAAGGTCGACTTGCCTTGTTCGTTGACGAGTCGAAACGTGTGCACGCCAAATCCCTGCATCATTCGGTAGCTGCGCGGCAAAGCGCGGTCGGACATGGCCCACATCAACATGTGCGTCGACTCGGGCATCAAAGACACGAAGTCCCAAAAGGTGTCGTGCGCTGTGGCAGCCTGCGGCATCCCGAAGTGCGGCTCCGGTTTCGCCGCGTGGATCAAGTCCGGGAATTTGATCGCGTCCTGAATGAAGAACACCGGCATGTTGTTGCCGACCAAATCCCAGTTCCCCTCGTCCGTGTAGAATTTGACCGCGAAGCCGCGCACGTCACGCGCCGTGTCGGTCGAACCACGCTCGCCGATCACCGTAGAAAAGCGTGTGAAGACTGGGGTTCGCTTGCCAGCTTCGGCAAAGAGCGAGGCGCGCGTGACGCTGGCCATCGACTTGTAGCATTCGAAGTAGCCATGCGCGGCCGAACCGCGCGCATGCACGATCCGCTCGGGGATGCGCTCGTGGTCGAAATGCGTGATCTTCTCGCGTAGGATGAAGTCCTCGAGCAGCGCCGGCCCGCGCAAGCCCGCCTTTAGCGAGTGTTGATTGTCGGCGACCGGCACCCCCAAGTTCGTCGTGAGCGTGCGTTCCGTCGAATCGGTGCGCGCGTGATCGAGCGGCGAATTCCCTGGATTGTGCCCCAGTCTCGGCTTACCGCCGCCCAGTTTATCGGACCCGAGACTTTCGCTCAGGGTGCTGCCCGTTGCTCGCGCGTCGGGTACGGGAGCCGTGGTGCCCATCGCTGGTTTCAAGCTGGGCTTGCCGTACTCGCTTGCCTTGTTCGCGTTGAACGGCATGCTAGCGGCGAGCGCTTGCGATTCGTCGAGCTTTGCCGTGAGCTCGTCCGCCGACGAGCGCTTGCTCGCGCGGGCGGGCCCGCCAACGGTGGATCGCGCGCTTGCTTTCGAAACGGACGAGGGAGCGCCAGTGCGCTGGGGCTTCTTCGCAAAACGAGTACTGTTTGACGGTTTCTTGGTCGGCATCGTGGCTCCGAGTGAAGTAACGCGACCTGAGCTGGAGCAGTTCCAGGAGTCGCGCGCTGCCAACTGCAAATTCCGAGCCGCGCCGGCACCGAGTGCAGGAGTCGAACTTTCTTTCGCTCCGCGATCGAGCTCCTGGGCCGTGGCAATGGGATTTCGGCTTTGCGTTCGCGCGCAGCAATCGGAGCGCTGCTCGTGTTCGCACTTGCTGCAGCAACGCCGCGGCCAGCGACGCCGTTGCGTCGAAAGCTGCGCGTGGTGCCGACCGCGCAACCTTCCCTTCTCCGACCAACATCACGCAGGCTTCTAGAACGCGCTGCGAGCTAAACCGTGCTCTCCGTCGTCGAGGCGCGGCGATTCGACGCTTTGGCTCGATACTCCGTGCCGACACTCCTCCGCTGACGAGCTTTGACAGAGGTCTATTGGGCCCCCAAGTTCCGCCACCGGCTCCAATCGCTGAACGGAGTCTCGGTCACGCCTTGAAGTGTCTTCGGCAAACGTCGCATGGCCTGGCCGTTCAGCAAACGCTCAAGATTGGCCGCATCGAAGGGAGCACGGACCTTCACATCGTTATCGAAGTACACATAGACGTCGCGCGGCCGCACGCTGGGTTGAACGGCGATCAGCGAAGCATCGGCCCCGCTGCCGCCCCCTCGCCAGGCCGCAATGCGTGTCGCCCATTGGCGGAGCTCACGCGGCGCATAGCCGCTCGTGTAAAGCTCGCTCGAACCGTGCAATCGCACGTACACGAAGTCGGCGGTGACGTCGTGGATGCATGGGAAAAGGCCAGCCGTGTCCGCAACGCAAGCTGCCACGCCGTACTCCCTCAACAGCTCGACGAATGCCGGCGTCACGAAGCTTGGGTGGCGGACCTCCAGTGCATGTCGCAGCGAGCCGGGCCGCAAAGCCCGGATTTCGCTGCGACCAGCGAGGCGCTGATCATGTCGTCGCGCGAGCGCGGCCGCCTGCTCGGTCGAGCGCGGCAAGAGCTCGAAGAACGCGCGCAGCTTCGGCTCGTCGAAGACCAGTTGCGGGGGGAGTTGCCACAGAATTGGTCCCAGCTTTTCACGCAGCCGAAGAACGCCGGACGCGAAGAAGTTCGCGAGCGGTGTGGCGACCTCTTTCAAGCGCTTCAAATGCGTGATGAACCGGCCGCCCTTGACCGCAAACACGAAGCCTGGCGGCGTCTCCTCGTACCAAGCTTGGTACGTTTCCGGGCGCATCAAGGAATAGAATGAACCATTGATCTCGATGGTCGAGAAGCTGCGGCTCGCAAAATGGAGCTCGGAAGCTTGACGCAGGCCCTGCGGATAGAAGACGCCGCGCCAGGGGGCGTATCGCCAGCCCGAGATGCCGACATACGTGCGCGCTTCCGCCGAAGAGGCAAGTGCGCCTCGATCGTTGCTGTGAGCCGGGCGGCGAACTTCATTTTCAGGCGGCGGAGCCTTCGTCGAATCCATCAATGCACTCTCCACTCGTCGCAAGACTCGCAAGTTGCGGGCCTGAGCAAGCAATCGGCACCCACCGACGGCGCGCATCGTGGAGTGCGCTGGCGCAAACTGCCGCTTGTGAAAATTTGTCTCTGATTTAGCACTCGGCTCAACGGAGCTCTCGATCGCCATGCTGCTCGTCCCCCGCAAAGCGCATCCCTCACGGCGTTGGTTCGTCCCTTGCACTTCGTGGGCCCGCGCCAGCCGCAGGAGGAGCCATGCAGTCACTGACCCACGTAGGAGACGATCGATATTCATCCCGGAGGTCTCGCGAACCCGCGCGTTCGGGCTTGGCCTTGGCCGCATTCAGTCTCGGGCTGGGGCTCGCCGAGTTGCTGACGCCAGCCGGACTCGCCACGTTGATCGGCTTGCCCGACACCCGCCGCACGCGGCTGGTGCTTCGGGCGCTGGGCGCCCGCGAGCTGCTGGCAGGCGTCGGCTTGCTCGCCCGCCCCCGTTCAGCCGGCTGGCTGTGGAGTCGAGTGCTCGGCGACGCGGTGGACCTGACCTTACTCGGCGACGGCTTCAATCGGCGTCGCGCCAAGGTCGGTCGGTTGATCGCAGCGACGGCCGCCGTAGCCGGTGTGACCGCGATCGATACCTTTAGTGCCGCGCGGCAAAGTCGCTCTACGTCGCTCGAGCGTATTCTTGCACCGATCCACGTATTTCGAACCATCACCATCAACCGTGAGCCTTCCGAGGTTTACGAGTTTTGGCGCGATCTCCGGAATCTTCCGCGGTTCATGGCACATCTCGAGTCCGTCGAAGTCTCGGGTCAGAAGTCGAGGTGGCGGGCCAAGGGCCCCGCTGGCATGGTCATCGGTTGGGACGCCGAAGTCGTTTCGGACGAGCCCGGCGTGCGCCTCGCCTGGACGTCCGTGGAAGGCTCCACGAGGGTGCCCAACCGCGGCGTCGTGCGCTTCAACCGAGCCCCAGGACGACGTGGGACCGAGGTTCAAGTCGAGTTGAAGTACGAACCGCCAGCAGGCGCAGTCGGCGCCGCGTTCGCCAAACTGTTCGGCGAAGAGCCGAGCCAACAGATCGACGGTGATTTGCGGCGTTTGAAGCAAGTCCTCGAGACCGGCGAAGTGCTGCAATCGGACGCGAGCATTCACCGCGGGATGCATCCGGCACGACCTGCTCGTAACACGGACTCGGTACAATTGAAGGGAGCCGCGGAATGAAAGCGAACTGCTGGATGGGTAAGAAGAAGGTCAGCGTCGAAGACGTTCCGGATCCCAAGATCCTAAACTCGCACGACGCGATCATTCGGGTCACGAGCACCGCGATCTGTGGCTCTGACCTGCACCTATACAATGGCTACGTGCCCAGCATGGAACACGGCGACGTGCTCGGCCACGAGTTCATGGGGGAAGTGGTGGAGGTGGGCTCGAGCGTGAGGAAGCTGCGCGTCGGTGATCGCGTGGTGGTTCCCTTTCCGATTGCGTGTGGGAAATGCTACTCGTGCCAGCAGGGCACGACGTCGTTGTGCGAAAATTCGAACCCCAATGCCTGGCTGGCGGAAAAGATGTGGGGCCATTCGCCGTGCGGGATCTTTGGTTACTCGCATCTGCTGGGAGGCTTTGCCGGCGGTCAAGCGGAGTACGTCCGTGTTCCTTTTGCGGATTTCGGGCCGATCAAGGTGCCTGCTCACCTGAGCGACGACCAGGTGCTATTTTTATCGGACATTTTGCCGACTGGCTACATGGGCGCTGAGATGTGTGACATCCAACCGGGCCAGGTGATTGCCGTTTGGGGAGCTGGGCCAGTGGGACAATTCGCGATCGCCAGCGCCAAGCTTCTCGGCGCCGAGCGCGTGATCGCCATCGATCGTTATGCCTATCGCCTGAATATGGCCGCCGAAAAGGCAGGCGCCACCGACGTCATCAACTACGAAGAGACCGACGTGCACGAGGCATTGCTGGAAATGACGGGCGGCCGCGGTCCCGATGCATGCATTGACGCGGTGGGGTTGGAATCGCATTCGCACGGACCGGTGTACGCGTTGGATCGCGCCAAGCAAGCGCTGATGATCGAGTCCGATCGTCCGCTCGCGCTGCGGCAGGCCATCCGCGAATGCCGAAATGGCGGCATCGTATCGGTCAGCGGGGTGTACGGCGGATTCGTCGACACTTTCCCCATGGGCGTCGTCGTCAACCGAGCGCTCACCATAAAATCGGGGCAATGCCACGCGCATCGTTACCTCGCGCCGCTGCTCGAACGCATCGAGCGGGGCGACCTAGACCCCAGCTTCGTGATCACGCATCGTTTGCCGCTTTCAGAGGCAGCGCGCGGCTTCGAGCTTTTCAACAAGAAGCTCGATGCCTGTGAAAAAGTCGTGCTCAAAGCCGCGTGAGTTTGCCTCGCACCACGCCGACACAGGAACAGCCGAGCGGGCCCAGCGTCAGCCCAGCGCCGAGGGCTCGCTCGTTCAACCGGTCTTGGCCACCAAAGAGGCCGGATAGTGGATGGGCTGGCGGTATGACTGCGCCTCCAGCTCTTCGGTCAGCAGGGCCACGGTGCCGGCGTACAGCAGATGCGCGGTCAAATTGACTGCGATCTCAGCCGGTTTAGCGCGCCACTCCGGGCGCATGATGTTCAGCGCAGGCAACAGCACGAACGATCCGAATCCCCACACGCCGAGGCCGTAACTCGCGACCAGTTTTAGAGATGCCGGCTGGCGGCCGAGCACCAGCCCGTACGCTGCACCGAGTGCCGAGCCATATCCCAGGTGCATCAGTTGATCTGCCAGGTGATGTACGGCGCGCTGTGACGGAAGCGCCGAGCGCAACTTCGGCAAGTGGTGTTTGGCTTTTGCCTCCACGGCCTGAGGCACCATTTGATCGATCCACTTCATCCGGTGGGCGAGCATCCGCAGCGCGGTCATGCACGCGGCACCGATCACTCCCCCCAACGCACCGTGCAGTGTCCTTCGCAACCGCTTATCCATAGCGCTCGAGTGAGCAAAGAGCACGCCAACGTCGCCGGTGCTCAGCGCCGGCCGACTTGCACGTGCAGAAAGACGGCCGCGATGCGGTCGACGTTCGCGTACGCTGGTTTCGCGAGTTCTTCGGAGAAAACGTCTGGATCGAGCTCGTGATAAACAAAACGAACTTCGGTCTCGCGCAAGTCGTCGACGAGCGCAGCCAGAAACATGTCGGCCCCTTCTACGATCGCCGCACCGGTGTATAGGAGCAACGATCCCCCGCGGGGGTTCTCGCGCAACCGCCGCAACGCTTCGCGAACCATCCGCACGCCGATCGCTTCACCGTACTCCCCCGATCCATCGCGGTAGAGTCGGTGCTGGTCGTCTCGCAAGTACGGAGGATTGGCGACGACTAGATCGATTTCGCCCTCGACGCCGCTCAGCACGTCGCTGCCGACGATGTCGGCGTCGATGCCGGCAAGCACCGCATTCACTTCGGCCAAACGCAGCGCCTCTGGATTGATGTCGGCGAGCACCAACTGCCTCTGTACGAAACCCGCCTTTCTGAGCGCTATCCCGCCCACCCCGGTGCCACACCCGATGTCGACGACGCGCGCCGCCGGGGCCGCTGTTCGCAAGATCGCGCTCACGAAACGCACGCTGTCTGGTCCGAAGAAGACCGCGTCGCGCTTCGTGGTTGGAAAAGCGGAGTGAGCAAACAGCATTTCGTCGATGGTCGAAAACCGGATCGTCGAGCGCCACGAGCCGGTACCGGGCTCCGCCTCGAGTATTTCCGCGGCCTGCATCAGTTCGAGCAACCCAGGCGCGAGAACATCGGCCGAAAATGGTCGATTCCAGCCAAATATGTCGACTAACGACCGAGCCTTTTGGTTTGCGGCGCGGCGGTTCACGATCCCCTGCGCCGTAGGAGTGACGGTCGTGAATCGATAACCCATGCGGCTCAGCCGCTGCCCCAGCGCGATCAATGCCTTCGACATAGCCGGTCGCAGGCAGCAGAAATCGTGCCACTGGCACTCCCCTTGCAGTGGAGATGCGGAATGGTCAGCATTGCAGATCCCGAACGTTTGCATCGATTGCTCGCTGCGTCGCACAGCGATCGCCTCAACCCCAGCGCCGAAAACGGTGACTGGGAGCGCGCACTTCAACGGGAATTCGACATTCGACTCATCGAGCACCGGTTCGTCGAAGCGGAACGAAGAGAGGTCGCTTCTCTGGCGGCAAAGGTGCACCACGATCCGAGCAAGTTCGTGCGCTGGTTCGAGTCGCTCGAGCAAGAAGGACCCGGGCAGCATGACCCGTTGTTTCCGTGGTTGGCAGCGCACGCCAGTTACGACCAAATGTGCTGGTTTTTGAGCCAAGAAGTGGCGGGTGAGGCAGGCTTCGAGGATCTAGTGGCGCTCACACAGGTCAAGCTACCGGAACGCGCGAAGCTCGAAATGGCCCGCAATTACTGGGACGAAATGGGCCAAGGCAGCGCCGCCGGCATGCATGGTCCCATGTTGTCGCGCCTGGCACGCGCGCTCGGATTGCGCGACACGGATGAGACGGTCTGGGAATCTCTCGCGCTCGGCAATTTGATGGTCGCGCTCGCGATGGACCGTCACTACGCCTATCAGTCCGTCGGCGCTCTCGGAGTGATTGAACTCACGGCGCCGGGAAGGGCAAAGTTGGTCAACGCGGGCTTGAAACGCCTCGGTGTCCCAGGAATGGTCCGGCAATACTTCGCCCTGCATGCCACTTTGGACGTTCGCCACTCCGCCGCTTGGAACGCAGAGGTTTTGGCCCCTCTCGTGGAGCAAAATCCGGAGGCGGCCCACTGCATCGCCGAAGGCGCACTGCTTCGCCTGCGGGCCGGGGCTCGTTGTTTCGAACGCTATCGGCGCGAGCTCTGGAGCTCGCGGTTCCCGATCCAGCTCGCGTCGGCGTAACCGTGTCGTGACAGTCGAGCTGCGCGGGACATTTCGGGACATCGAAAGCATTGCGCACGGGGCTGCGGCTGAACGCTCGCCCCATTGCTGAGGTCGACCGATTCCGCAGCCCCGAGGCGGCCGAGTGTCGGGACTAGTTCCGCGACGCCGTGCCGGGTTCGGCCATGCTGCGGTGCTGCTCAGCGAGCGTTTCGTTCGGCAGAACGTTGGCCATCGTCGCTTGTAGCTTGTTCTTCCAACCGGAAATGACCGCCGCGTCACCGCTCATCATCGCGTCGAAACCGACCTTCGCGACTTCTGCGGCCGGCTGCTTCTTCTCGGTGCCGACTTTGGTGTCCATCAAGTCCGCACGCTGGAAGAACAACGTCTCGGTTGGGCCAGGCATCAAGCAACTCACCGTCACACCGCTGTCTTTCAGCTCTTCACGCAAGGCGTAGGAAAAGGAATCGAGCAGCGCTTTGGTGCCGTTGTATACGGCCTGGAACGTACCGGGCATGAAGCCCGCAATCGAGCCGGTGATCAGGATCCTACCCTCGCGCCGACCGACCATCTCGCGTCCGACGAGATGGATGAGATAGAGCGTGCCGGTGACGTTGGTATCGACGACGTCGCGAATTTCATCGAAGTCCTGCTCGAGGAAGGCGCGCCCCAAGCCCCGCCCGGCGTTCGCGAGCAAAGCCGAGATCGGACGCCCCTTGGCGGCCGCGTATAGCGCGTCCACTCCTTCTTGCGTCGCAAGATCGACTTGAATCGCTTGCGCATTTGCACCGGTGGCGCGGAGATCCCGCGCAACATTTTCTATTTCTGGCTCGTCGGCTGCGATCAACACGTCGAAACCGTTTGCCGTACAGCACTTGGCAAGCTCCAAGCCGATGCCGCTCGACGCACCGGTCACTATCGCAAAAGGGCGCAATTGTGTGGCCATGATGTCGTAACTCCTTGGGTTCGTGGACGGACCACGTTCGTGCAGGCCGCGTGCCATCCAGATGAGGACATAGTGCCTGGCTCGCTCTAGCGGTTCAGCGCGCGCCGGATGAAACTCCCCGTCGACGACGCCCGATCGGATACGCATCGGTTCATCGAGGGCGTCGCGCCAATCGAGTCGGCGACATGGGCGCAGTGCGGCGGACTGACCTTGGCGTTGGCACAGCATGTATTGACCGACGAGCGAGCGCTTGCGGGCAAAGTCGCGCAGCGGGTGTTTGAACTCGCCCCCACGCATAGCTGAGCCACTCGCGTGCAGGCGCCGTATCCGTCGAGTGAAGAGACGGGCCATCAGACGGGAGCGGTAGGCACGCAAATTGCGAGATGTCCCGCACTGCGACCATGGCGAATCTACTCGAGCTGCCAAGCTGGGATGACCAGGGCCGACTTCGCATTGTGGTGGAAACGCCCAAGAACTCGCCATTCAAGCTCCACTACGAACCACTCACGCACGCCTTCTGCTTTCAGCGGTCGCTGCAAGGGTTGCGCTACCCGCATGACTGGGGGTTCGTTCCCGGCACTCAGGCTCCGGACGGAGATCCGCTGGATGCACTCGTGCTCCACGATGCCGCCACCTGGCCCGGCGTCGTGCTGCCGAGTACACCGATCGCGCTCCTAAAGCTTCTGGACCGAAAGCAGGGCGCCGACCGTGAGGTTCAAAACGACCGATTGATCGCCGTGCTTTCCGCGGAGCCGGCCGTACCGGAACTCTCGTCGGAAAAGCGACTCTCATTGGAAGATTTTTTTCGGGCCGCCGGTGAGCAGAATCAGAAAAAAGTCCGCATCCTCGGCTGGGGAAACGCGGACGCCGCTCGCGCTGCCGTCGAGCAGGCCCAACGATGACAGACACGGACACCAGGCGACGTCCGAGGGTCGGCGATACGGCCTAACCATTCCTGCCAGCGCGGCGCACGCTGAACACGCTGCGCAGTGCGGCGGCCTCCTGCCGTGGCTGTGGCCTCTATCGTGCTCGCGACCTCGCATCCATCGGCCATCTTGCGCGCCCCGGATGCAGAATCGCGAGCGCGGTCCTACCAAGAGTTGGTCGCGGATCTCGAGTTGGTGGCGCGCGCCCTGGGCAAGAGCCCCAGGGCACGCTAGCCCGCACCGGCACTCAGCCGTAGACGAAGCGCACTCCCCAGGCGGCGCAGCCAATGGTCACTGACGTTCATGGGATTGCACGCTCCGACCGTGGCTCGATCGCATTTTCAGCCGCGCTTGGCCTGTTCGAAACGCGGCAAAAGCGCCTTGGCTTCGTCATCGCCAATGACTGCCTGTGCCCTGGGGAAGAATTGATCTTCCTCTTCCTTCACGTGCGCTTCTACCAGCGTCACCAAGCGTTCGAAGGTCGGCCCCCAATTCGGGTCATCGAACGCCAGAGCGTCCACCGCGGCAATCGCCGATTGGAGTTCTTTGGCCTCCCGATCGTGCTCGGCGGCGATGCCCGCAGTCTCCGCGAAGCGAGCAAGTGCCGGGTATACGGCCAATACCTCGCCTTTTTCGTGCGCCAACAACTCTCGCCGAATGGTTGGGTAAAGCTCGGCGCGAAGGCTCTCCTCGGAGCTCGACTTCAAGCGCTTCAAAAGCGCCCCGACCTTCCCGTGCTCTTCCATCAAATGTTTGAAAACGCCCGTGAGGCCCTTGAACGTGGCCTTGATGTCCTTCGCTGCGCCCATCAACTTCGATCCAGCGGTTTCCAACGAGCTCGGCATGATTAACGTCTCCTTCTGCTCGTTGCCGAGCAAGCGACGTGCCGCAGAGCCGGTGCCTGCCGACGGGAGAACGCTGATTAGCGCCTGCCCCCGTGGGGCGACACGCCACGAGTCGAGGCGCGATGGCCGCCACGGCCGTAGGTTCTCAGCCCGGCACGCTTTCGCATCCCAGTGCGCGCGAAAGGGTCTCGTGAAATCGGCAACGGCAACACATCAGCAAACCGCCACGAGCGATACGGAGTTTGAGCCTCTGATCGGGCAGCACCAACCGAAACTCTCCGATCGACCCCACGGTTCAGAGGGTATCGAGGAAGGCGACGAGTGCGCGTCGCTCGTCGCGGTTCATGCGCAGAAAAGTGTCACGCGAGCTTCGCGCTTCACCCTCGTGCCAAAGAATCGCCTCGGTGACGTCGCGCGCGCGTCCGTCGTGGAGCAAGCGCGTGTGCTCGTTCACTGCGCGCACGAGACCGAGTCCCCACAGGGGCGCGGTGCGCCACTCCCGCCCATCAGCACGGAAACTCGGGCGCTGATCCGCCAGCCCTTCGCCGAGATCGTGCAGCAGCAGGTCCGTGTACGGATGAATTTCTTGCCCTGAAAGCTCTGCAACCGCTCGAAATTCGCCCGTGCGGAGCGTCGTGGTGTGACAGGCAACGCAGCCCACCCGCTCGAACAGCGCTTCGCCCTGGCGCGCGGCGGCTTCATCACTGATTCGACGTGCGGGAACGCCGAGCGTCCGAGCATACAGTACGATGTCTCGCAGGAGTTCGTCGCTCACCTCGGGAGCGCCGCCATTGGGCTGCTCTCGGCAGCGCAGCTCGGCGAGCGTGCAGCCCTCGTCCGGAAACAGCGACGAAGTGACGCCCAGGTCGCTGTTGAATGCGACCGCACTTTGTTGTTCCACGGTCGGCTGCTCCGCCTTCCAGCCAAACCTTCCGAGCGAGAGCGCACCGCGCCGCACATCCCAGACCAGATTTGCACGCCCCGATATGCCATCGTGATTCTCGTCGTCGGGGTCTTCCCTCTCGCGCACCACACGCTCCGGCACCGCCTCGAGCAAGCCGAGCCCGATGATCGCGGGCGCGACTCGCGGCGACACGAGTAGCTCGGCGGACGGCTCGCCATAACCCGAATGTTCGATACGGTACTCGGGTTTCAGCAACGCGTAGGGCTGCCCATCGGCGAACACCCCGCGCACGGGGAAGTAGCGAACCACGACGTTGCCCTCGGGAGGAACCCCGGAATTTGCATTGCCTTGGATCTGATCGCCGTAGGTTGGGTCGGGAAGCGGCGCGCCGTGTGGCCCCCGACCTGGAATGCTCACGCGCAGGAGCATCGTGCGCATTGCTTCACCCGGCTCGGGTGGTCGGCCGCGCCCGTCCTTGAAATGACAGCCCGAACAGGAGCGCGCGTTGAACAGCGGCCCCAAACCATCTCGTGAATCGAGCGACGCGGGCGCGACAACCCAACTGCGATTGAACAGTGAATTACCAACGAAAAACTGCGCGCGATGCTCTTTCGTGAGACTCGGTGCCGGCAGGCTGAACGCATCGCGCGTCGCGTCGGTCACGGTGGCCGTGCCGGCAGCGGCCGTTGCCGTTCGGCCCGAACACTGGCAGCCCAGCGCGATCAAGCCCAGCGCGATCGCGCTGGCGCGCTGGCTCATTGCGCCCGCTCCGTAACGGGAAGTCGTAGACCCAGCGTACTTTGGATCTTTGCAAGCACGTCTGCCAAGGCACGCAGGGCGAGCATGGCGCGCTGAATCGCGCGCCGCCCGGGCCCCGCATCGTCACCCAGGATCGCCTGATCGAACGGCGCCGGGATCGCGCCCACGGCCTCGACGCTCGCGGCCACATCTCGCTCGAGCTCGACGGCGAGCGCTGGGTTGACGCCGCGCACGAGCTCCGTCAACCCGACGCCATGCACGGCGCGTTCGTAGTGCCCGAGGCAAACATTCTGAACACCGACGATATCGAGCCTGAGATCTTCGTGAGTATTGTCGCTGAAACAAGAATGTTCGTTTTCCTGCGCCCGAGTCTCGTACGGAACGGTGAGCCGCTCGCCGAGCACCTCGCCCCCGCTCAATGAACCGAGCCCTTTCACCGCGAGCGCCAGGGCTTGATCCGCCGGGCGCGCGAGAAACGCCGCCCGGTACCGACCGTTCCACGCGACAGCGACGGTCGATAGGTTTTCAGTCAACAGCGCAACCGCCGCACGCAAGTATTCAGCGCGACGTCGACCGTGCGGGGCAATATCATAGTCGTGGAACGAGCGATCGCCGGGACCTGTCGAACTGCGGTCCCTGCCCCAAAGCAGGAACTCGATCGCATGATAACCGGTACTCACGCTGGTCTCGCCCTCCTTGAGGTTCAACTCAGCCAGTACGCGCGGGGAAATTTGGGGATAGGCGGTCTCGTCGGCCACAATCCCTGTCCGCCCATCTTCGGATTCCAGGTAATTCTCGTCGACGGGCCAAGTGTTGACCAAGAGCTCGACTGAATCGATCGGACCACCGTAGAACCGGTACGCTTCAGTCTGCGCATATGAGCGACGAGCTGCTATCCAAGCCGCTCGTGCAGCACGCAGCCCTTCCTCCGAAGGCCGCTGCACGAAGGCGTCAATCGAGGTCGACAGCGCACGCGCGTCGGACAGCGCGGCGCCATAACTTGCCGCAGCAATGTCTGCGTAGGTCACTAGGAACGCTCGCGTGCGGGCAGGAGCGAGCGTCGAGCTGGTACGTCCGCAGCCGCCCAGCAGCCCCACAGCGAGCGCCACGCTCAGGGCGAAGCCACGGGAGACGGGCTTTGTGGACCGGCGCGGACGGCGGAAGCGCACGCTCGCGAGTTAGCCCGGCCCGGACACGACGTCGAGCAGTGGATCCAAATAAGCAAGCCGAGCGTGAGGGCGCGGGCCCGACACGTGTTCGAACGCGCTTACGCCAACGCACTGCCTATGGCCATTCGACCGTCCGACACCTCACGCCAGCCATGCCCTCCGTCACGTCGCGGCGATGCCGGGCAGCGGGGCCTTGCCGGCAAAACCGGGATCGCCAAACCCCTTGTAGTCCGTCACGCCGAATGCCTCGAGCACGTTCAGCAACACCCGCTCGTGACGGTTCCCGGCGCCGCCGCCCGCGTTCACGTAGCGACCGCCGGCTGCCTGCTTCAAGTAACCACCGGCGCCGCCGGCGAGCACGAAGCGCATGTCCTTCATGTCGTGGTTGACGGCATCACCCATGTCACGCGCCCAAACGACCAGCGTCGAGTCATAAAGGGTTCCGCTGCCGCCATCGGGATCGGGCTTGGTCTTGAGGCTATTGACCAGGTTCGCGAATTGCGTCGCTTGCCAAGCTTCGAACTGGATCAACTTCTGAAAGTTGTCACCGGTACCGGAGTGAATGAATTCATTGTGCTGCTCACCCTGAAGGCCCGCCGCACCGTTCGCGCCCTTGATATTGACGTGCATCGATTGATCACTGCCAAATTGCATCACGCCCACGCGTGTGACGTCGCAGGCCAACGCATTCACCAGGATATCCAGGTGCAGGAGGGCGTTGTCGGTCGGGGCGGCGGCATCGGTCGGCTTGCTGAGCCCCGCACAGGCCTTGGCCGCATTGGGGTTGCTGCCACCGCCGGTGCTTCCGCTACTCGCCATGAGCTTACTCTCGAGCGAGTTGATCGACTCGAGGTGCGCCTCCAGCTTGGCCTTTTCGTGCGAGCCCAGGCGCCCCTGCAAGTCCTTGATCTCGCCCGAGACGAGGCTGAGAATGCTCTGCCGTCGCTTGAGCGCCGCATCCGGCGTGGTCGGCGTGCCGCCGGTGGGCGTGCTGCTCCCGCCCGTGCTGATCCCACCGAAAGCGGTGCTGAACGCCGAGGCGGGCGATCCGATCGGAGCTACCGCCTTACCGCCGCGATAGGACAGCGTCACGCCACCCGCCGTATCGACGCCCAGGACGAGGGACGACAGCGGACGATTGATGCCGTTCTTTTTGAGCGCGTCGGCCAAGAACTGATCGACCGAAATCGCGAGCTGTTGGACGTTGTTCACGGCGTAGTAGCCGTTGCCCTGGCCAGTGAGCCCTTCCGGTGAACCATGGCCATCACCGGGGTTACCCGCGGGACAGCCCTCGACGAGCACTACGCTGTCCTTGATTGCGCTGAGCGGCTGGGTCATCGCGCTCCAGCTGCTGATCGTTTCCCCGGACACCGTTGGCTTCCAGGAGTCCGGCTTCGTGCCCATCGTGCAAAACACCAGCAAGCGCTTGGCCTGCTTGGTGCCCGCCGCGCGCGTCGTGCCTTCATTCAACATCGACGCGAACGGCGCGAGCAGCAGGCTTGCGCCGGCGCTCAGGGTCAATTGTCTGCGGCTCAGCTTGTACATGAGATTTCCCGAATGCCTTACTGGTCCATGACGCGCGTGGTGAAGCGCGGGGAATGAATGATGGCCGTGAGTACGCTCTTCAGCGAGTAGGACTTGCTGGCGGCTTCGGTTCGAATGGCTTGATACGTGCAACCATCCTGCGGCCAGCTCGCGCTTCCGAACGCGTAGTACGACCAATAGCGAACCAAACAAGTTTTCACGTCGTCGCTCTTGGCGAGGTAAGTCTGCAAACCCTGCGCGCCCGACAGACCGTCGATGGCCACGTCACCGTCCTTGGCGCTTGCCTCGTAGATCGTGCCGGTAGCGTCGATGTTCACGCCATTTTCGGTCGTGCGATATCTGCCGAACGCATCGTAGTGTTCGAATGCTACGCCGATCGGATCCATGATCTTGTGGCAGCCGTAACAAGGCTGATGATCGGGCGCCGCGTGACCCTGCAGATATTGGTCGCGTGTAGTCTTTAGATTGGCGTTGGGGGTAAACTTCGTGTCGAGACCGGCCGGCGGCGGCAGGACGTCTTGGCACAGGATGCGCGAGCGCACGAGGTGCCCGCGCTGCGTGGGCGACGACAAATCAGCGCGGGCATAACCGATGAGGATACTGGCCTGACCCAAGATCCCGGGGTCGCGACCACTCGGCAGCGTGACCTTACTGAAGGTGCTCGACGTCGCGCTCTGGTTGAGCCCGTAGAAGTTCGCGAGGTTCTGGTTCAAGAACGTGTAGTTGGCGCCGAATAGGTCGCCCACGGTGTTACCCGTGGAGGCGCCCCAGATATCCAGGATGAATTTCCTGGTTTCCATCGCCATGTCCGCGCGGTCCGTGTCCTTCAGCATCAACACCTTGTCGTCTTTGACGTTGGTGTACAGCCGATCGAGCCCGAGCCAGCCGCTCATGAAATTCATCAGCGCATCCTGGGCGGCGGGTGGCAGCGGATCTTCGCCAGATGGTGCGAGCAACCGTGTGGCTTGCTCGTCGACCATCTTGGCCAGAGCATCGGCACTATTGGTGGTCACTGCGTCCGCCGCTTTGAGCAGCGTGTCGTCCGGCGTGGTGCCGGTGAGCAAGTAAGACAAGCTACTCGCGACCTCGTAAGGGGTCAGCGTGACGGTCCCGCTCGCGCCCACCGGACCGATTTCACTTCGGTATAGGAAATACGGCGACTGAAGCATGGCCGAGATGACCGTGGACACACCGGTCGCGAAGTCCGCTTCGGCCATGAACAAGTCGCTGTAGCTCTTGATGCGCGCATCACCGTCCGCGATCGCGGAGCGGAACGCTTTGCGTCCGAAGTTCTTGATGAACAGCTTGGCACAATTTGCATCGTGTGTGCTGCAGGTGGCGAGCTGCTTGAGCTGCTCGAGCTGCGCCGTGACCGCCCAGTTGGCCACCGCCTCGGCGTTCGTCATCAGCTGGTCGGCGTTCAGGTCCTGCACGAGCAAGGTGTCCGAGTCCACCGTGAAGCCGAGCACGCGCGTATCGTTGAAGACCTGCGCGATTGGGACGCTTTTGTCGCCGAACAAATCGGTGATCGACGCCGCGAATTCGCCGGCGGTCAGGCGTCGCATCACGCGCGGGCCGGGGCTACCCGGCGCGCTGCACGCACTTTCGGTGGGCAGAGCAGTGGGCGCCTGCGCAGCATTGCCGCCTCCGCCTCCGCCCGGTTGCTGCCCGCCGGGTCCTGCAGGTTGTTCACCGCCGGGCGTCTGTGAATCGCCTCCAGCTTGCGAGCCGTTGCCGTTGTGGTTGGTGCCGTTGGCGATCGATCCGGACACACACGCGCTCGTCAGCGCGAGGGCCCCGATTGCGCCAAGGAAACCGAGCCGGGCAGGAAAAAGAGAGCTCTTCCGCTCCAAACGTCGATCCATAGTCACCGACGCAGGCTACCACGGGTCAGCGCGATGGCGAGTCGACGTGTCCACCTTCGAGGGTGATTAAGCTGCTTTCCAATGCGCCTGAGTGCATCACCTTGGAACAGCCCGCGACACTCTCGCAGGAAAGTTGCACCCATCTAGAATCGAAGTGCGCAGTCGAACCATTTCCGTGTGAGGCGGCTGGGCTCAACCGAGCACAGCACAGCTGCGATCGGGCGCAGGAAAAGTGTGACCCTGCGCGAAGAACCCGCCTGCTCTGCGTGCGCTTGGGTACCGCTGTTTCATGGCCGTCGATCTCGAGTCAGCAAGCGACGAGACGCCCTGCAACGGGCCATCAACGGCATATTCAAATCGCATTCGTGCGGAGGATCAATGAAGCATCGGTTGGGAATTTTGTTGTTCGGACTCGGCGCGGCAACTGCATGCGGTGGTAGCTCGGGGGACAACAACTCGGGCGGCGCCGGCACCACTGGAAGCAGTGGCAGCACTTCGTCGAGCGCGGGCGGGCCCACCACCGGAACAGCCGGTGCAACCACGAATCCGCCGGGAACTGCGGGCTCTTCGAGCAGCGCAGGCGCTCCTGGCACGGGAGGTGCTCCGTCGATTCCAGCCGGCGGCGGGAGCCAAGGCGGAGGGTTCCAGGTAGACCCATGTGTGGGGACGCCGATGACTGGCGATGCGTGCACCGCGACGAACATGGGCTCGGGCGGAGGCTTCTCGGGCTTCAACGCGTGCCAAGCGGGCACGGTGTATTGCTCTTGCTTCAACAGCACCTACACCTGTTTCGACACCGCCAACATCGGCTCGGGCGGCGGCTTTGGCTTCTCGGGCAACGGCGGTATCGGCAAGGGCGGCGGCTTCAATATCGGCGGCAGCTTCGGCCAAGGCGGCATTGGCTCGGGCACGAGCGGCAGTGGCGGTGGTTTCGGCAAAGGCGGCGGAGGGAACATGGGCAAAGGCGGTGGCGGAAACACCGGTAAGGCGGGCGCAGGCAGTGGCGGCAGCGGTGGCGCTTCTGGTGGCAGCCCGTAGTCGCGTGTAGCCGAAGTGGGATGGCGCGGCACACCCACGCCATCCCAAACGTTTCGAGGCCCGCAGCGACGGTCGATTCGCTGAACCGCATTGCCTGCGCGAAGGTACGTCCTTGCGAGGCTGATGAGTGCAAAGAAAGCGGGCCTGCGTTCGATCTCCTACTCGGCCTCATTGCTGCTCGCGCTGAGCTGCCATTCGGCCGGAAGCGACACGCGCGCGACCGGCGGGGGCAGCGGCAGCGCCCCCGATAGCGGCGCCCCGGCGACGCCCGGCGATGTGCCAGTGGGGAGCAATCCAGGCGGAGTGAGCGTCACTTGCGATGAAGCCGCCGCACCGGGCGTATCGCCGCTGATGCGCCTGTCCACGCTGCAATACCGAAACACGGTGCGAGATCTGCTCAGCGCAGTCGGCGCAAGCGCGGTGCTGCCGAGCATCGAGGGGAAACTCGGCTCGATCCCCGATGACAGCTTGGGCGACGGTTTTCGCGGGCTGGACAATCGCACCGCGCTCGAGCACGTGCAGGGCTACTTCGACGTGGGTCGCGCAGTGGGTGATGCGCTGGCCAATGACCCCGAGCTTCTGACCTCGGTGGCTGGCAAGTGTGTGAGCGATGCCAAGCTCGGCTCGGATTGCGTCGAAAGCTTCGTCGACCACTTCGTCGGGCTCGCCTATCGACGCCCCTTGTCGACCGCCGAGCGCGCGGATTACGCCGCCTTGAATGACGGCGTGCGCTCGCCCGCTCAGGCGATCCGCGCGATCGTCGTCGTAGCGCTCTCTTCGCCGCGCTTCGTGCATCACGTCGAAATCGACGGTAGCGCCCTACCCGACGCGGGTGATGTCCTGCAGCTCGGTTCGTACGAGATAGCGTCGCGCTTGTCGTACACCTTTTGGCAAACCATGCCGGACGCCGAACTATTTCAAGCGGCAGAGGATGGCTCGCTTGCGAGCGACGACGGCTTTCGTGCGCAGCTCGAACGCGTGTTCGCCGATCCGCGCACGCAGCAAACGCTTTGGACCTTCTGGAACGAATGGTTTCGCCTCGAGAAATTCACCGGCTTCGAGACCACGCGGCCCGCCTTGCAGGCGCTTGCCCAAGGTGAATCCCTCGGCGCAGCGGGCCACGACCACTACGCCGACATGGTGCAGGAGGTTCGCGACCTCACCGCGCTGTTCACCTTCCAAAAGCGCGCCACGGTCTCCGAATTGCTGACGACGGACGTGTCGCTCACCCAATCCGCCGACTTGGCGCATCTTTACGGAGTTCCAGCGTGGAGCGGTCAAGGTGAGTACCCGCGTCTTCCGTCGACGCGAGTCGGTCTGCTGCAGCGCGCGGCGCTGTTGGTGTCGAACTTGGAACAAACGAACCCTTTTCATCGTGGCGCATTCGTTCGCCGCACCCTGCTCTGCGATCCGTTGCCGCAACCGGACCCCAATTCACTGCCGCCGGGCTCGCTCGATCCGCCGGTACCGAGCAGCGCACAGACCACTCGTCAACGCTTCCAAGCCAAGGTCGAGGGCAACCCCTTGTGTCAAACGTGCCATGGCAACTTCAGCGACATCGGCTACGTGCTCGAATCATTCGATGCGCTCGGTCGCTATCGCACCGTGGAACAAGTATTCGACGAGAAGACGGGCAAGAAGCTCGGGGAGTTGCCGATCGATACCAGCGCCGTGCCCAGAATCAGCCGCGATGACACGACCCCGGTGGGCAGTGCAAACGAGCTCAATCAGCGCTTGATCGACAGCCACAAGGTGGAAGCCTGCTTGGCCGAGCGCTACTTCGAATTCGCGCTGCGGCGTGGTGTCAGCGCGGCCACGCTCGACGAGTGCGTCGTGCAAGATCTCACGAGCGGCCTGGCAGATCCCGCAATCGGCCTCGGCGGCGCATTCCGACGCTTGGCCCAGTACTCGAGCTTCTTTCAGCGAAAGGTGGGACCGCAATGAAGGGCCTGGTCCAGGATGGCATGTCACGACGAATCTTCTTGCGTGGAGCCGGAGGCGCGCTGCTCGCGCTACCGTTCCTGGAATCATTGCAACCCAAGGCCGCTGCCGCGCAGGCCATGGCTGCACCGAAGCGGCTGATCGTCTTCAAGAGTTTCAGCACGCAGTTGATCAAGCAATGGTATCCGGCCTTCACGGGCAACGGCTACCAGCTGAAAAACTCGAAGTACAAAGACAACCGCGGCGACGGCACCACCCTGCTCACTCAAAAGCTCGTGTCTGGCTCGAACTACACTTGGGCACCGCTCGCCGATCTCAAGACCGATCAGGGGATTTCCGGCATTCTGGGCGCCAATTTGAACCCATTTTTGGACAAGCTCACGCTGATCCGGGGTTTGGATTTCCTACCCTCGGTCAATCATAACTTCGGAGGGTTACTCGGCAACTTCTCTTCCTGCACGAAGGCAACCCCGTGTGATGCCGACTCGCTGATGGACGTACCCACCATCGATCAGGTACTGGCATATTCCCCCAAATTCTACCAAAGCACACCCGGGCTACGTTCGCTTCACGTGTCACAGGGCGTGGTCGACGCGATGTCCTACTCGGACGGCGGCAAGACGGGCGCCCCGGTCGAACAATTGAAGACGCGCACCAATCCTCGCGACGTGTTCAACGACTTGTTTGCGGGGCTGATGGCAGACAATGGTTCGGGGCCGCCGATGCCCGATCCGGACGCGCTCCTGGTCGACCGAGTCGTCGAACAGTACCGGTCGCTCAAGCAGAGTTCGCGACTGTCGGCCGATGACAAGGCGAAGGTCGAGCAACACATCGGTTTTCTCGCGGAGGTGGAGGCCAAACTGAGCACGGTGAGCAAGCTCTCCTGTGTAAAACCGGCCGACCCGGGCTCGCTCGACAACAACAACGGGACCGACCCGACGGACATCAAAAAGAAGTGGGACCTCTTCCTCGACTTGGTGGTAGCCGGCATCGCCTGCGATCGCACGCGCCTGGTCACGATCGGCGTGCACAAGGCGCTCGGGCCCGGGCCCGATCCCGCTGATTCCAAACTGGTCGGGCACTATCACTCCGAGGACGCGAGCGGCGGGACGTGGCACGGCTTGGCTCACGATTTCGGCAATGAGAACTCGCGGCGCATGCTCGCCGGCATCAACCATTGGATCGCCCAGGAGCTGTTCGCCAAGTTGCTAGAGAAGTTGAACGTCGCCGAAGCCGGAGGCGAGACGATGCTCGACAACTCCCTGGTCTACTGGGGCAACGAACTCGGCTTCAATCACATCGCTTACAGCGTGCCTTGCCTCTTGGCCGGCAGCGCGGGCGGCTACATCAAGACCGGGCGCTACCTCGACTACATCGACTGGGATGGTCGCTCGTATTTTTCACAGGAAGACGGCAACGTGATCAAAGGCATCCCGCACAACCGCTTCTTGGTCACCCTGTTGCAGGCGATGGGCCTTTCGCCCGCCGACTACGAACGCGACGGACAAGCCGGCTATGGTTCGACGAGCACCAACGGGCGCGACCCCAGCGCTTGGCCCACGGACTATGATTTGTCGAACATTGGCCAGGTTTTGCCGGGGATTCAGGGATGATTCGGGAGCCGCGAACGAGCATGCGGGGAGCGCGAGCGCCGGCCAGTGCGTGCTAGGGGAAGGTCAAGGTCGTGAACTCGTTTCGGCGCATGTTGCCGGGCAGTCCCAGTTGCCCGGCGGCGTTTTCGCCCGTGCACATCACATCACTCGTGAGGGTAACCGCACAAGTGAACATGCGACCGACCGCGACTTGCGCGAAGCCCGATCCGACCAACTCTGGCTCGAGCCGTTCGTCGTTGTCGCCGGTGCCGAGCTGGCCCTCGATCCCGCGTCCCCAACAGTACAGTTGGTCGTCGCCGTCGATGCCGCAACCGTGAAAGGTGTCGATCGCGACTTGCTTCCACGTGCGGGCAGCGACGACCTGCGTCGGCACCAGGCGCTGATCGCGGTCCCCCAACCCGAGGTTGCCGAACGAGTTGCCGCCCCAGCAATAAAGGGCACCGCCGATGCGGAGGCCGCAACTCGAATCCTGCCCTGATACGACGCTGACCCAATCGTCGTCACTACCGATGCGCGTCGCCACGCGGCGCTGTTGATCGTCGATTTGACCCAAACCGAGGTTCGCGGCGGTATTCCGGCCCCATCCGTAGAGCAGCCCCACCCCTCGCACGCCACAAGTATGGCCATCACCCGTGCCCGTGATTCGCCAGTCGCTGAAGTCTCCCGAACGCACGGGCGAGAGCTGATCGACACCCGGGTGCGTGTCGTTCAGTCCAATATTGCCCTCCCAGTTTCTGCCCCAACAATAGAGCTGCCCGGTCTCGAGCACCGCGCAAGCCGTGTTCGCCTCGGAGCTCAGCTGCACGGCTTTGCGTGAGAGCGGCACGCGCAGCGGCAAACTCGAGCTCTCGGTCGTACCTTGGCCGAGCTGACCGACGGCGCTCGAGCCGAAGCACCAAACGCTGCCATCGGTTTTGAGCGCGCAGGTGTGCGCGACACCGGTCGCGACAGCGAACCAGTCACTATCGACTCCCACCCTTGTGGGTGATTCTCGGTCGTTCGTATCCCCTAGACCGAGTCGGCCGTCGCTGCCCTTGCCCCAGCAGTACAGCGCACCGTGGCGCGTCGCGCAGCCATGCCCGTCGCCCGCGTCGACCGACACGCCGAGCGATGGATCGATTGGAAACGCGCCGCCGCTCGCGGATTCGCCGCCATTTTCCGGCTTTTCCCCGGCAGCACCCGCCGCGCCCGAGCCCCCGGTGCCGGGCAACGGAGCGCCGCTCGAACCACCCGCGCTCGGCGTCGGCGTGCCACTCGCACCGCCCGCTCCGGCCAACACCTCGACCACTTCGGTACAAGCTCCCTGCGCAATCGCGAGCACCAAGCCTGCTCCAATCGCGAAGGCGCGCCTCATGGCAACTCCAACGCCAAGCCCGTGGATGCGAACAACTCGAGCTTCGAGGCGCCCGTGACGGTGACGCCCTGGTCGGATGCCGAATATGACTTCAACGGTAACCCAGCGCCGAAAGCCGAGTACGCGCGTACCGATCCTAATTTGCCGAACGCGAAGCCAAGTCCAGCACGCGACGTCACCGCGAGCCCGTGCTGTGAGCTCGCGGTTGCCCCGGACTCTGCCTCCGGTTCGAATTCGATACGCAGCAGGCGACCCGACACGAAAGCCCCGAGTTCGAGACTGCCACGCTGCCAAAACGAAAGCGACAAGCCGAGCTCGGCCGACAGCGCGTTCGCGCCGATCGCGCCGTGCGGCGCTTGTTCCACGAGCGCGCGGCGAGCACCCAGCGCCGCGAAGCCACCCGCTATCTGTCCGAACGGCGCGACCGCAAACAGATCGAAACCGTAGTGCGTTTGACCGCCCAAGAAATGCTCGAAGGAAAGCCGTGCCCCGAGCCCCGCCGGGCGCCGTTGTCTCGCCGGTTGCGGCGCGGATTTCTCGACGATCGCGCGCACCTCGGGAGGGGCCGCAGGCTGCGAGCGATCATCGGGACGAGTGAGGGCCAGCTCGGCCCAGGTGGCGCGCAGGAGCTCTTCAGCTGCCACCGCCAGCGCAAAGGGCCGACCGTCTGGCGGCAAGTTGTCGAGTGCCAGGTCACGCGCAACGCGCTTGTGAGTGACGGAGTCCGTGACTTGCAGACTGTAGTGCGCGCCGTTTCCGATTCGTTCCAGCGTGACGCGAGCGAGCGGCTCGCTGCCGCCATCATGCGGTTCCTCACAAACGTCGATGTGGCTCGGGGCGAGGCCGGCGCGAAGATCGGAGCGGACCGCTCGCGAAAACTCCGCCGGCAGGCTGCCCGATACGACGACCCACGGCCTTTTCCCCGTGCATTCGTCAGCGGCACGCGCCGTGCGCACGGGCAGCAGCGCGGCCCCCAATAGGCACGTGACGGCGGACAGAGACGGATTCACCTGACTCGAAGCGTAACAGGTTCTCTGCCGTTGCCAATCAGCCACCCTTCGCGAAGCGGGCCACCGAAGCAGCTCAATGAACTGCACAACGGGTCGCAACTGCGGCCGCATGCACCCCCGCCGGATAGCTCGACAAATAGCGATCGCGCGCGCGCTGGCAGGCTGCGACGTTGCCTTGCGATGCATAAACGGAGACGAGGCGCGCCAACGCATCCTCGCGAAAGCTCGGACCGACGTTCGTGGCTACTGCACGTTCCAGCGCCGTGATGGCCCCCGCGAGATCGCCCAAGCGATCCATCCGCAAGCGACCGAGCTCGAAGGCCGAAAGGCTTGCGCGCGCGTCGCTGGGGTGCAGCCGCAGCAGTTCTTCGTAGGCATGCGCAGCAGCCGCGGCGTCTCCCGCGCGCCGGCTTTCTGCGGCCTTCTCGAACAGCTCGCGCCCGCTCGGGATGGCCGCGCTCGTCGCCGGCAGCGCAGCACCTGCGGACGGTAACGGTGCCTCGCGCTTGGCGGGTTCGCTGCTTTCTGGCTCGACCGCCGAGGCGGGCGGGCGCGCGGGCGCGGGCGGTGCGCTTTCGGCGTCTTGGATCCAACGCTGCCCTGCGCCCACTCGCGCGACAATTCCCGGCCGCCGCGCGCTCACGACTTCGACCACCCCGCGCATGACGCTCACCTCGACGCGGGCATTGGGTCCCGCCGTCGTCTTGACACTGAATTGGGTACCCACGACGCGCACCTCGACGTCGCCCGCGACGACCTTGAACTTACGTTCCTCGCGGTGAGTCACGTCGCACCACAGTTCGCCCCGCGCGAGCTGAAGTGCGATCGACGAGGACTGACTGTTCTGCACCTGAACCTCGCTCTGCGCGCGCAACTTCACCGACGAACCGTCGCTCAGGGTGACCGCGAGCTCGTCACTCTTGGTTTCGAGCTTGGCCCCGGCCAGCAATGCGTGCTCGCTCAGCCCGCTGGACGGCGGCGATCTGAGCCAGAAAAATGCACCTACCGCGAGCCCCGAGACCACCGTGCCGAGCGCGAGCCAGCGCATGGCTCGGCTCGGACGCTCGTCGAGACGTTGCGCGACGTTGCGCCAAACTCGCTCGATGCGCGCCTCGCTGACCTCTGGCTGAACGTAGCGGTTCGGTTGCGGGTTCATCGCTCAATCGCCCTTTGCAGGCGCGCCTCCGCGGCGCTCAGGCGCCGCTTCACGGTCGAGGTGCTGAGCTTCATGCGCTCGGCGATTTCCGGGATCTCGAGGCGTTCTACGCGCCGCAACACGAGCGCAATGCGCTCGTCCACGCTCAGCTGCTCGAGCAGGCCGTAGACGGCGCGCAGCTCGACCGAGACGTCGGGCGGCGCGCTGCGTGACACCACTTGCTCGACGTCGATCGGCTCGCTCCGCAAGAGTCCCAGGCGCACCTGCAGCTTCCGCCGGCGCAAGCGCTTGCCCGCGGTGCGCACGATGATCGAGGACAACCAGGCTTGGAATGCTTGTGGATTGCTCAAGCGATCCAATCGCTGAAATGCGGCAAGAAAGCTGTCCTGCACCAAGTCGTCCAAATCCGCGTCGCGCGGGAGGATCCGGTAGGCGAGCCCCAAAGCCATCCGCACGTAGCGACGAAAGAGCGCTTCGCGCGCCCATTCCTCGCCAGCACGCGCGGCCAGCACCAAAGCGGCATCGCTCGGTCCGGCCCCGGACTTCGTGGGCTGGGGCTGCGGGGGATGGGACAGCAGCTCTTTCATGGGCTCGGGCGGTCATGGCTGGCGGCGCCAGCAGAGCGCCTCCGTCGAGTATGTGCCCCGAGCCCGGTCAAATGGTTCAAAATGGGGAGTTCAAGCGTCTTTTGGCTGCGATTCGCGTTCCTCGAGTTCGCCGAGTCCACGCAGACCGAGGTGCCCGTAGCGATGATAACTCACACTGACCGCCTGCTCGCGCAGGGTGTGCACGAGCTCATAGCGCCCCACGATGGGCTCCCCCGAGAACACGTGAAGTCCGCGCTCGCGCGCGATCGCGAGCGCGCCGCTCGAGAGCGGTGCTCGGCAGCGAATACGCTCGGCCGTCGTCACCTCGAGTGCCGCAGCGAGCGCCGAATCGGCCTCGGCGAAGTCCCGGCCGAGTGTGCTCGCTCCGAGCGCCACCGCGAGCCCATGAGCGGGGCAAGTTTCGGCGCTGACGAGCGAGAGCGGACACTCGGTGACCGCGGCCGAGAGCGCGATCAGCGCGAGCTCCGTGGGCGACATGCGCGAATCGACAATCACGAACGAACTGGAGAGCGGTCGATAGCCGAGCAAGTTGTCTTCACCGCGCAATTGGCTCTCGTCACACGCGCTCGCGAACCAGCGCGTGTGCGCGGCGACGAATTCGGCGGCGGCGGGCCGGAGTGTCGAAACATCCAGAGTTCGAGCCAAGATCGTCAGCAACTCCTCGACCCGCTCAGGCAACGGTACGGAAACCACCGAAGGCGCTCGTGCATTGCTCAGCTCGACGAATTGAGCCACGTAGTTGGGACCGCCCGCTTTTGCGCCAGGACCAAAGCTCGACTCTTTCCAGCCGCCAAACGGTTGTCGCTGCACGATCGCGCCGGTGATCTTGCGATTCACGTACAGATTGCCCGCCTGCATGTGCTCGATGAAATACTCTTGCTCGCGCTCGTCCAAGCTGTGAATCCCCGCCGTCAGCCCGTAGTGGGTGTCATTGGCCAGGTTTAGCGCATCACGCAGGTCGGAAGCCTGCAAGACGGAGAGCAACGGACAGAAAAATTCGGTGCGATGGCTGCGGCTGCCGCGCAGCACGCCGAGCTTGATACCAGGGCTCACCAGACGCGGATTTCTCGCATCGAAGTGCGGCTCGAGCAGCCAAGACTCGCCGGGATCGAGTTCGGTCAAAGCTCGCAATTGCACGTCCGATGGCGGGTAAATCAACGGTGTCACGAAGCTGTCGAGCTCCCAAGCCGAGCCGACCTTGAGACTTCTCGCGGCATCTTCGAGCGTGTTCCGGAAGCCCGTGTCCACGTACACTTCGCGCTCCAAGATCAGCTGGCTGAGCGCGCTGCACTTTTGCCCCGCGTGACCAAAAGCGGAGGCCAAGATATCTTGGATGGCTTGTTCACGGTCGGACATCGCCGACACGATGAGCGCGTTTTTTCCGCCAGTTTCTGCGAGCAAATGCAATTCAGGCCGCAGGCGCTGGAACAGACGAGCGGTGCTGGTGGCACCGGTCAGCACGACGCTACTCGTACGCGGATCCGTGATCAGTTGCGAGCCCACGCGATCCTCGCACACGACGAACTGCAGCAGTGATTCGGGGACCCCGGCTTCCCACAAGAGCTCGCACGCACGCCGAGCGACGAGTGGGGTCTCCAGCGCCGGCTTGAGAATGACGGCGTTGCCCGCGACCAGGGCCGCGAACACGCCCCCCAGCGGGATCGCCAAAGGGAAGTTCCAGGGAGGCGTGACCACGACCACACCACGCGCGGTCGCCGTCACGCGCGGATCGCTCGCGAGTTCGCGCTGGCAGCGCAGGTAGTACTCCGCAAAGTCGATGGCTTCGGAAACCTCGACGTCGGCCTCCTCGGCGCGCTTGCCAGCGTCCAGCACCATCAATGCGATCAGTTCCCCGCGTGCATCGCGGAGCGCGCGCGCCGCTTGCCTGAGCCATTCCCTTCGTTGCCCGTCGCCGTAATTGCCCTGCCGTTGGGCCTGGAGCCCGCGCTCCAAGCAGCTGTCGATGAGCTCGGCGTTGGCCAGTCGGATTAGGTACGGAACATGCCCGGGGCGCGAGGGATCGAACCCCGGCAGCTCTCCAGCGCCTGCCCCCGCTGAGCTCGCATGGCTGGAGGCGACGGAGAACTGCTGTTCGGCCACTCGGTTCAGCCACCCCTGCACCCAGCTTCGGTTGACCGCGAGTCCGAAGTCCGTGTCAGGCTCGTTCTGAAAGGGGGCGTCGATGTCGAGGGCGAGTGCCGGAATGCATCGATCTTGAGTACGCCGCGGCGAGCTCGACACTGCCTCCACGTGAGCGCAAGCCTGCAGGAAGCGACCCTTTTCGTCTTGCCACTCGGGACTGTCCAGCTGCATGCCAAAGCTGTGCGCGAGGTAGTTCTGCGGCGACGTATTTTCGTCGAGCCGGCGAGTGAGGTAGGCAATCGCGCTTGCAAATTCATGCTGTTCGACGATCGGCGCGTAGACCAACACCTGGGCGCCGAGCTGCGTCAGCGCACGCACCAGCGGATTTGCCATGCCTTCGAGCAGCTCGAAGCAGGTGTGCCGAGTCACTTGCCGCGAGGCACTCGTCACCAGCCCAAAGCTGACGTCGAACAGATTGTGGCTGGCCAAGCCGACTTCCGCGCAAGCCATGTTTTCAGGCTGCAACGCGCGCAACACGAGGCGTTTGAAGTTTGCGTCGACTTCGGCTTTGGTTGCATAAATGGGTGACGGCCAAGCCCGAAGCTCGGACTCGACGCGTTCAGCCGCAAGGTTTGCGCCCTTGACGATGCGGATCCGAATCGGACTGCCACCTCGGCTCACCCGCTGCCGCGCCCAGTCCAAGATCCGCAGCTGAAACCCGTCGGAATCAGGCAGATAGGCTTGCAACACGAGGCCCGCGCGCAGCTGCATGAACTCAGGCTCGGACAACGTCCGTTCGAAGGCCGCGACCGTCAACGGCAGATCGCGATACGATTCCATGTCCAACGTGACGAGCTTCGGCTTCTGCTCGTGACCGAGATGGCTGAGCGCCGCTCGATAGATCGTGCGCAGGCGTTCCGCGATCCGGGTCACCGAGCCCTCGAACGAGAGGGGCTGTAGCTGGCTGAAAATCGAGGACACCTTCACGCTGATGGTGTCGATTTCGGGCGATTGGAGCAGCTCGACGTAGCCCGCGACGCGGCGCCCGGCTTCGGCTTCACCGAGCACCGCTTCACCCAGGTGGTTGATATTGACGCGGATCCCCGCCCTGCGGCGCTGTTCCAGGTACTGCTGAAGCTCGTCATCTGCAGCGGGCAAGATGAAGGCGGTGGTCCCCTGCCGGATGTGGTTGAGCATCGCCGTACCACTCAAGGAAGGGACCCAAGTGCCCAGCCGCCGCAGCGCGGCCAAGCTCAGCCGCTCGAAAGTGCCCAAATATTCCGGAGGTCCGAGTCGTTCGAGCAAGTAGCGCGCTTGTTCCACCGTGCGTTTACTCGAGCTCGAACGGTAAGCGCGGTCGGCCAGCAGTGTCGTGAACACCTGACCCCGGGGGTCACGCATCATGCCGGAGAGCGCTCGAGCCTGCTCCGCATCGCGCGGAGTCTCGAAGTGCTCACTGAGCTCGAGCAGGGTTCGAGCAAGCTCGACGCTGCGCTCACCAATCTCGATGGGGGTGAGGGTTCGACCAGCAACCTGTCCGAGCTGCTGCTCGGCTCGAGCGACGAGTTGCCCCGTCTGGCTGTCTACCATCCTCACAGTATGAGCGACTTTGCGCGCCTCAGCGAGTCTCCACCCGCAAACCTTCGCGGAAGTCGAGCTCCGCCCCTTGGCGGACAGTGTGCGCAAGTCGCGGCCCGAGCCAGTGAGCCGACCTACTGGAGCTCGATTCGCAGTGACCCAAAGGTTCGCTGCGCGGTGTTATTGCCGTCCGCGGAGTGAGTCATGGGTGCGTCGGAGAAGCCGTAGCCGACGATCTCGCCGGCCTGCACGGTGACATCGTGCAGGTTCCAATGACGCGAACCGTTGCTCAACGTGATCGCGCGAACGCGCGCGTCCAAGCCGTCTGGTGAGAGCCAGGCGAAGAACGGGTTCGAACCGCGGGAGACGCTCATGCCGCCCTGCCAGCGATCCCAATCCGCCGCACCGACGGCCACGATACCGCTCTCGGTCCAGCGCATACCAGCAAGCACTTCGCCGCGCCCCAGATCGTAGTCATGGTGTCTGAGCAGTTGCCCCTCGGCGTCGTACACGGCGATGTAGCCATCGTAGTCGACGAAGCCGTTTGCGTCGGGATAGGTCTTTTTGCTGCCGTCGGCGAGCTCACGCACGACTGCTCCCACGACGGCTAGTTCGCCTCTGCGCGCAGCCAGCGCGAACGCCACTTGTTCGGCTGCGTCCGCATCGGGCCACAAGATACGCGTGCCCTTTCGCGCACCCGCCCCGTCGAAGCGTGTGACCGCGAGCGGCAATAGCTCGTTTTCTTGGGCACCTGGGGCGCGCAACACGCAGTCCGTGTTCGTCGATTCGGCGAACGTTGCGGCGTTGGCCTGACAGCGCGTCTGATTCCAGGCGCGGCCGACCAACAGCTCGCCGGTCGACTCGTCACGAGCCAAAAATGGCCGAATCGCTTGTTCGGTCCAGCGAAATTCGTCGTACGCCCACGCGGTGGGTTCTGCAAAATGCGAACCTTCGACCACGCGCGCCCAGCGCTCGAGGTAAGCGGGTGATTGCCAGTCGAGGATCTCTAGGCCAAGCGCCATCCGGCGCGACAATGGGGCGTCATTCGGCGTGGCGATGAACGAGAGAAACGCGACGACGACGGCCTCCCCTTCTGGCAACAGGCGGACCCAGCCAGCGGTCGTCGCGTCGGCGAGATCGGACTTCATGGCAAACAAGGGCTGCGGATCTTTGGGGCCGTAGTCAGTCGCCGGGATCGTGAGCGGGGAAGTGAGCGGAACCCTGCCGATCAACTCCCCGTCACGAGTGAGTCTCACCAGCTCGTCGGCGTTTCGCTCGGGCAAGCGATGTTCGAGCGAAAGCGTGACCTCACCGGACGGGTGCGCCACGACGTCACCGATCACGTCATCAGCGTCGGCCTGGTACGCCCACGCGAGCTCACCGTGATCGTAGGCTGCGAGGCGAAAACGGCTGCGCCAGGGCAATCCGGCTGGGCCGGGTTCCACGTCGCGGCGAGACTCGACCACATAGCTGCGCTCGCCCTCACGGATCGCGAGCAGCGCGCCGTATGCGGGGCGCGCGGTCTGCGTCACACTCGAACGTCCAGTTTCGATCAACTCGGCCGGGCCGGGCGATGCGTTCGCGGAGCCCCCCTCACCGGCCGCGCCCGCCCTGCTCGGTGAGTCGGTCACGCCAGCCGTTCCGGCTTCGTTGGGCTCACCGCCAGCGCCTGCCAGGTCAACGCCGACGGTGCCACTCGAGCCAGCGCTTCCAGCGCGATTTCCCTCATTCTCCAAACCACTCGCTCCGGCGGGTTGTCCAACACCGGCACTGCCTGCGGTCGCGGGCGCGCTCGGTTGGGAGCCGTCGTCCGCACACGCTTGAATGATCAGTGTCGATAGCGCAGTGACGAGCAGAGGTCGAAGCCAGGTAGTCGAGGGTGTCACGATGTCATGACTCGGATGCCGGTGCTCTCTTCGGTATTCATCGATTCGGTTTGGTCGCGGAGCGCTTGGCCAATTCTACGACGAAGTGCGTGATCGGACCTACATTTACAGGCGCGCCATGACGTGCTTCCCTCGCCCGATGTTCGTGCGCGCCATCTGGCGGAAAACCATGCTCGGGGGCTTGTTGGTGGGTTGTGCTGGGGTGACCCTGCACTGCGGCGGCAGTCCATCGCCATTTTCTGGTGCGGATGCCGGCAGCTCGAACAGCGGCACTGCGGGGAGCGCGACGCCGATCGCCGGAGCAGCAGGATCGGCAGGAAAATCTGGACCGTCGCTGGCCGGTGAAGGCGGCTCCAGCAGCGGCAACGAGGGTGGGAGCTCTGGTGCGTCGACGAGCGCAGGCAGCGGCGGCAAGAACGCGGGCGCAGGCGGAGTCGAAGTCGACGGGACGGCTGGAGCGAGCGTCCATGCAGGCAGTGGCGGCACGGCCGTCGGAGCTGAAGCGGGGCGCGCCGGATCAGCTGCGGGTGGCTCTGCGGGAACGGGCGGCTTGGAAACGACCGCCGGCGCCACAGGGATAGCCGGTGCCGTGAACGTCGCGGGTTCTGCGGGTTCGGGAGACTCAGGGGCTACCGGAAACGCCGGTGCGCCGGCCGGCGGAAGCGGAGGCACGGGCGGGAACAGCGGCTCCGCGGGCACGAGCGTCGGTGGTGCGAGCGGCTCAGCAAGCGCGGGGGCCGGGGGCGGCGCTGGGTCAGCAGGCTTCGCTGGCTCCGCGAGCGGCGCGAGCGGAGCTGCGGGCTCGGGGGGCAGCGGTGGCTCTTGCGGAAATAGCGCGACATTTCGCCCGCGCGCTCCAGTCGTCTTCTTCATGCTCGATCGCTCATCGAGCATGTTCGCGCCGACTGACTATTGGAGCCCGATGAAAGCGAGTGTCCTCGCGACGATCAACGCCTATGCCTCGCAGATCCGTTTTGGGCTCGCAGCGTACACCGGTGTCATGACGCAGACTTGCCCGCTCGAGCTGACTAGCGCAGGAGGCATTGCGCTCGACAACTCGGCAAACATCAGTCAGCTGTTGAGCGCGCTCGGCGCCCCGGGTGTCAAGGCCGAATCGCCCACCGCAGCGGCATTGGCAAGCATTCGCCCCACTCTGATCGCCCAGAGCGGAACCAGCAAAACCATCTTTCTCATCACGGACGGCGGTCACGATTTTTGCAACGACACGAACGCCAGCTGTCCTGCGGATGCCGTCGTGGCCGAACTGCAGAGCATCTTCGCAGCTGGCGTTGGAACCAGCGTTTTCGGGATCAAAGGCTCGCCGTACCTCGATCTGACGCAAACTCAAGCCCAGGCAAACGCCGGCTCCGGGGCGCCCGCAGTCGGCGATGGTGCGGCGACGTACTACGCGTGCAGCGCCGATCCTGATTGGCACTCGCTTTGGGTGGCCAAGGGTAGCCCCACGACCCAACCACTCGGCACTTACGTGGCAACCAGCTCGACCGCAGTCCCGTACACGCTGCTCGATACCGCCCAACCCGAAGCGATGACCACGGCGCTCAAAGCTGCCACCGCGGCGCTCAAGAGCTGCACCTACGATCTCACGGGAGCTCAAGTCAATCTTGCCCTCGCGAGCCAAGGCAACGTGCGCATCGATGGTGTGAGCGTGCCGATGGACGTGAGCAATGGCTGGCACATGAAGAATTCGACTGAGCTCGAGCTCGTCGGCAGCGCTTGCGCCAATTGGCGCAGCAGCGCGGCGCAGGCCATCAGCTTCGACTTCGCGTGCTCGATGCTCAATCCGTGAAACCGACGGTCGTGAAACATTGGCCGAACGCGCGGGAGCGACTAGCATGCGCGGGTCGAGCACCGCTGGGCGTGTTCCTGCGGGGCAACCGGACCGGGAATAGCCGATGAGCGAAAACGACGAACGTTTGCAGCAAGCCGTGCGCGCTGGCGGCATAGGCATTTTCGATCACGATCACGCGACCGACGTCATCTATTGGTCACCGGAGCTGCGCGAGTTTTACGGCTTTACGCCCGACGAAGTGGTGACTTTGCGCACCATCGGCGCGCAATGCTACCCGGAGGATCTCGAGCGCGTGCGGCAAGCGGCAATTCGCGCGCATAGCCCAGACGGTGATGGCTCGTTCGACATCGAACATCGCATCATCGACAGAAAGGGACGTTTTCGCTGGCTGCTGACTCGCTCGAAGACGCTGTTCGAGGGGGTTGGCCCGGAGCGACGCCCCGTTCGCACGATCGGCGCCGTGCAGGACGTCACCGATCGCCACCATGCGAGCGCACAGCTGCGCATCTTGGATACCGTCATTCGCTCCAGCGGTCGAGCCCTGGCGATCGCCGATCCGAGCGGGCGGCTCACCTTTGCGAACGAAGCTTTCGTGCGCTTCTGGGGGCATGAGCGAGGTGAGGACGTGATCGATCGCTCGCTGTTCGAGTTCTGGGAGCCGAGCGAAGGACCGGGCGAGGCCATCGCCGAGATTTTTCGCAAGGGGACGTGGCATGCGGAGGCCGTCGGGCGCCGACGCAATGGCCAGGCGTTCGATGTCGCGGTGGTCGCCGAAGCGGTGTGTGACGCTCAGGGCCAGTTGGCACAGGTGCTGGCAACCTTCACCGACATAACTGCGAGCAAGCGCGTCGAGGAAGCGCTGCGACTGAAGGACCAAGCCATCGCCACCTCACTCGTGGGCATCGCCATGAGCGACGCCAGCGGTCGCATCCTGTACGCGAATCCGGCGTTCCTCAAACTCTGGGGTTACACCTCCGACGACGAAGTACTCGGTCGTTCCCCGTTGGAACTTGCGGACGAGCTCCAGTCGCCGAAGATCCTCGACAGTGTGCGCGCTCACGGCTCATGGGTCGGTGAAGTGTCGGGCAAGCGCCGAGACGGCACGGCCATGCAGCTCAGGCTATCTGCACACTCGATCAATGATTCGAACGGCCAGCTCGTGAACGTAGTGGCGACGTTCGTCGACATGACGGAGCAGAAGCGCCTCGAAGCACAGCTCTTGCACGCGCAAAAAATGGAGTCGGTGGGACGCCTCGCGGGTGGCATCGCGCATGACTTCAACAACTTGCTGACGGTGATCCTGGGCGGTATCGAGCTCACGCGCTTCGAGCTCGGGCCCTCGCATCCCGCGCTCGAGTACTTGGCTGATGCGGAGGACGCGGCCGACTCTGCGGGCACGTTGACGAAGCAACTGCTCGCGTTTTCTCGCAAACAGATCATCGCGCCCAAGGTATTGAACTTGAACGAGGTCATCGCGCGCGTCGAGCGTATGGCTCAGCGACTCTTGGGTGAAGACGTCGTACTCCGCACCCTGTGCGCCCCGAATCTCGGGTTCGTGCGCTTCGATCCCGGGCAGGTCGAACAAATCATCGTCAACCTGGCCGTGAATGCGCGGGATGCGATGCCTCACGGTGGCAGCCTGACCATCGAGACGCGCAATGTTCGCCTCGACGGCGACTACGTCGAAGCGCACCCCGGGGTCGAGTTGGGTGACTATGTGTTGCTGGCCGTGTCCGACAGCGGCACCGGCATGAGCGAGGAGGCCCGCGCTCATCTCTTCGAGCCGTTCTTCACGACCAAGGGCCCGGGCAAAGGGACTGGGCTCGGACTTGCCATGGTTTACGGCGCGGTCCAACAGAATGGCGGCAGAATCGAGGTCTATTCCGAGCCGGAACATGGGACGACCTTCAAGATTTACTTGCCCCGTGTAGCTTCCGCAGAGCGCGAAGGGCGTTCACGAGACAAGCTGAGCCCTCCGAGTGGCGGGGAATCGATCCTACTCGTCGAGGACGACGAGCGGGTGCGCACGTTTGCCGCGACGGTGCTCGAGCGCTTTGGGTACAAGGTTCACGCTTACCCGGTGCCCGCGCAAGCCTTGGCGGCCCTCCCCGAGCTGCGCCCCCCACCCGACTTGCTGGTCACGGACGTCGTCATGCCAGGCATGAACGGCCGAGCGCTCGCCGAGCGACTCGTCCAATTGCTTCCGAGCATGAGGGTGCTGTTCGTCTCGGGCTATACGGAGAACGTGATCGTTCATCACGGCGTGCTGAAGGACAACATCCAGTTTCTAGCCAAACCATACTCGGTGGATCAGCTAGCTCGTCGCGTGCGCGAAGTTCTCGACGCCCGCGCGAGCGAGCTCTGAGCTCAATCGCCGCGAACGGCGGAAAATTACAGCGCTGAAGGGCCCTAATCTGCCCACGCCGATAGACGATCACGCATTGTCGTGCTTCAACGAGAACTAAACATGGGTAATCGAGTCATTGCGTTGAGTTGCCTGCTGCTCGCCTGCGCTTGCGGCACCAGCCAAGGCCCCACCGGCGGCGGAACGAGCGGCGCGGGCACCGTCGCCGGCAGTGGGAACGCAGGCGCGACGAACGGCAGTGCCGGCATGGCGGGAACGACCGGCGGAGCAGCACCCAACGCGCTCGGCGGAGCTCCCGCGGCGTCGGGGGCCGCGGGCAGCGGCGCGGGGGACTCGGCAGGCGCAGCCGCGAGCGGCGCGCCTGGCACTGCTGGCGCGAGCGTGGGCGGTGCTGGAAACGTCGCCGGAGCCAATAGCGGCGGTAGCGCAGGGAGCATTGCGAGCGGCGGCAACGGCGGAGCAAACGTACTCGATGCGACCTGCGGGGGGATGAATAGCTCGGCCACGAACTTGAAGGACAAGTATGCGGGTTGCTTTCCGATCGGCGCCGCGGTCGACGCTCAATCGTACACCACGCACGGCCCGATCTTGAAGGCTCACTTCAATAGCATCACGCCCGAAAACGACATGAAGTTCGACGCGCTCGAGCCGAGCGAAAATAGCTTCAACTACGGCAACGCCGACAAGATCGTCGACTTTGCGCGTAGCAACAACATGTTGGTTCGTGGCCACACCTTGGTCTGGTACAGCCAGAACCCGTCGTGGCTCTTCAGCAACGGATCGGGCGGCACGGTATCGAAAGACACGTTGCTAGCCCGCATGAAGAACCACATCAAGAAGGTGATGCAGCACTACCAAGGCAAGCTATACGCTTGGGACGTCGTCAACGAAGCGATGATGGACGACGGCAGCTATCGCACGGGTACCCTGGCCGACGACAAGAAGAGCCGCTGGTACGAAATCATCGGCCCGAGCTACATCGCCGAAGCGTTTCGCGCAGCTCACGAGGCCGACCCGAGCGCCAAGCTCTTCTACAACGACTTTTACGACTACATCCCCGCCAAGCATGAAGGCATCTACAACATGCTGAAGGGGCTGCTCGCCGATGGCGTGCCGGTTCACGGTGTGGGCATGCAGTGCCACCTCAATATTGAGCCGTCGACCAAGACCGACAATCAAGCCTACTATCAATCGGTCGAGAACCTCGAGAAAGCGATTCAGCTCTATTCCTCACTCGGTCTCGAAGTGCAAGTGACCGAAATGGACGTGTCGTTGTACATCCCGGGTGTCACTTACGATCAAAGCACGTTTTACACGGCGGCAACCTTTACCGAGGCGCTGCAGACCGAGCAGGCCAATCGCTACAAGGCCTTCTTCGAGCTGTTTCGCCGACACCGCGACGTGATCACCGGAGTCACGCTCTGGGGCATCGCGGACGACAATACCTGGCTCTCCGAGTTCAGCTCGGGTCGCAAGGACTTCCCGCTGCTGTTCGACACCAATCATATGCCGAAGAAGGCCTATGACGCGGTCATGAATTTCTGACCGCTGTCGACGCGGCTCACGCCGTGGGTTCGCTCTCACCCTCGTCGTCGCCCGGGGTCGCCGAAGAAGCCGGCGCCGCGTGCCACGCTGCGCGAGGCACCACCTTCAACCGCGCGGGGTCGCCGAGGTAGTGCGGCGACATGATCTGAACACCGTACTCGTTGAACGTATCGATCACGTTGGCGTTGAGTCTCGCGACTGCTTCGGCGCGAGTCTTGGCGTTCGCCTGGGTGGCCTGGCATACGAGTTGGTACTCGATGTAGAAATCGGACAGCGCAAGCTGAAAGACCTCGGGCGCCGGTTCCGATGCGACGCCCGGCGTGCGCCGTGCGGCTTCGATCAACAAGGCTCGTACTTGGCGCCAGGGCGTGTCGTAGCCAATCGTCACTTTGGTGCGCAACATGAAGCCGTGACCGCCCGTGGGTCGGGAATAGTTGCGCGTGACGGCTGCCAGCACGAGGGCGTTCGGCAAAGTGAGGTACTCACCCAACCCGGTCGAGAGCCTCGTGGTGAACATGCCAAGCTCGGCCACCGTGCCCTCTTCCTCTCCGACGCGCACGAACTCGCCGATGCGGAGGGTGCGCGAGTAGAGCAGAATGAAGCCGCTCGCGGCCTGGCCGAATAGGCTCGAACCACCCAGTGTCACCATCAAGCCGATCAGGACACTGACGCCCTTGAAAGCTTCACTGCTCGCTCCTGGCAGGTACGGATACGCCATGACGACCGCAAAAGCCCACACGACCATGGCGAAGATGCGACGGGTCGGCTTGACGGTGTCAGCGTCGAGCCAACCGGCCTCGAGGTGGCGCTGCTCGAAGCCGTCGAAGATCGGGCGAACCAGCGCAATCAGTCCGCGCGCGAGCAGAAAAATCACCGCCGCGACCAACAGATCCGGCACAGCACGGAGCACGCTGCCGAGGATTTGCCGAGCCACACCGAGCAGGTAACCGTCGAGTTCTTCGCCCCAAGCACGCGTGTACGGAAACTGATACAGGACGAAGCTCGCCCAGCGGTACAGCGCGAGCAGCAGCACGAACGCCGCGAGCACGCGAACCAGCAAGCGCGAAACGCCGAACAAGCGTGCCGGGTGGAGCAATCGTATGCCGGCGGCGGTGAGGCCGTGTGTACTCCCCTCCAAAAGCTGGGTCAGGTGCCGCACACTCCAAGCTCGAGTTCGCAGCACCGCCAAATATAGCGCAATGAGCACCAGCGTCGCGATTCCGCTCGCGGCAATCGCGTGCCAGAGCCGCTGGCGATCGCGACCTTCCCTGGTTTCGGCCGCGACACGCTCGAGCGCGAGGCGCGCCGTTTGGGTAGCATGATCGAGCGTTTCGCCTTCGAGCACGTCGACGTCACCCGAGGTCAACAGCATGCCAAGAGCGCCGTTCACGAGAATGGCGTTGGCCACCTCGGTGCTCGTCACGGTGACCTTCATCGGACCGGGACGGGCAAAGAGCTCCTCGAGTCGAGCAGTCGCATGTCGCGCGCGCTCCGCTGGCGCAACGCCAAACAGCGGAGCGCGGAATACGGCGATGGTGCGGTTGAACACGACCACCGAAGCTTCCGGCGAGGACGCGGCACCTACAGGCGGGCGCTGCGCCTCGGCGGATGCGCTCGTCACGGTCGCGGTGAGAGTCAGCAGCGCGGCTACGATCAGTAGCAACGCTCGATTGATCGACCAATGCCTATTCATTGCCCTCGATCCACGCAGGAAGGTGGCTCCTCCGGAACTACTGGCGCATCGTGCGCAGGATCGTCTCGGGGTGTCAAAGACGCGCTGGCGTCACTGCACCAGGGAGTGGAACACGACCCCAAAACCGATGCGGTAGGTGGCCGCGTCGAACGCGGACGTGCCGGGCGCCGGACTCGGCGACAGGAAATGATCCCAGGAAAACAGCCCCGTGAAGTCCACTACGCGGCTGCCGAAGAGCGCGGTGTAGCCGGCGAGGGCGCCGAGCGGCACGTCGAGGTCGTGTGCATCGTTGAAATTGGGTTTGACGAAGCCGCTCTCTAGACCGACGAACACGTGAGGGTCGATGTTCACACTCGCTCGCAGCGGCACGCTGAGCCCCACCCGCCAATCCCGCGACGCGAACGGAACCACCAGCGCGGCGTCGAAACGAAATGCGCCAGCGCGGTACAGGAGCGGGATGCTCGGGTTCAACTGCCAAACCCGCTCACCCTCGGCATTTTTGTAAGGCGTTTGGAATAGGACACGAATGCCAGTGTCCCAATCTTTGAAGCGAAACCCACGCGTGATGAAGACCGTGATGCTCGAAAAGGTGAAGTCAGGCGCGACGCGAAACGGAAGAAACAGTGCGCCCGCTTCCCAGTCTTTGGTCAAGCCGAACGCGACCCCACCACGCAACCAAAATTCCTGGCCCGGATTCGGCGTGGCGAGCGGCCCGCGGTGAAGGTACGCGCCACCGCCATCGACCACCCCCTGCTCGCCGAAGCGAGCGCCCAACAACATCGGCTGGCCAGGGCCGGCCAGGATGTTCAAGCTGTTCATGGGAGAGGTCAGGTGCCGCCGACTCCATGCGCCCTCGAGCCCCGGACGGCGATACTCTTCTGCGGCCGCGCGGCGCCCGAAACCCACGAGCGCCAAACCAGCAAGCACGCCGACAACCGCTCCGAAGCGCCGCCCGGCACCTGGGCATACTCGACCGGCCGCGTTCGCTGGCAGGCGCAGGCTCATCACTTCTCAGCGTCGTGCCGGACGGCGGCCAGTTCGGCGGGAGTCAACGCGTGACGAAAGTCATCGCTGAGCGTGATCAGCTGTTCGGCAGCCGCGTCCCACGCGGGCTCTACGTCGCTCAAGCAGCGTTGGTAGTCGGCAGCCGACGCGCGGTAGCTCCGGTCGGCCCGCTCGATGCATGCACTGATCTTGCCCGTACGGAGCCGGTGTTGATGAAACGCTTTGGACAAGCGCTCCAGCGCCTCCAGCGCCTGCTGCTTGCGAACAGCGTCATGAACCTGCTCGCTGACCGCCTCGCGCGTGCGGTCCAGGAATCTGCGCAGGACGAACGTGTCATCACCCTCGCCAGTGAGCGTCATGATGAATGCGGAGAGAGCGACCCAAAACATGGCTTATCGGATCGCGTCCAGCCGCGCGAACTCATCCGCGGTCACGAAACGACGTAGTTGCAGCTGAAGTTCCATGTAGCGCTCGAGGCCGCTCTTCTCGGCCTTGCTGACGCTGGCGAGCGCCGCGCGCGTCTTGTCGTCACTGCTCATCTGATCGGTCCCGACCAACGCGAGCTGACGGGCCTGCGCGCGCTTGGTGTCGAGGAGCAGCTCGTCCATCGCCATGTAGAGCGAACGAACCTTGGCGGCGCGCGCTGGGTCCGAGATCACCAAGTCCACCAACTCGACGCGCGTCGCCATGCGGTCGCGCGCTGAGGTGCTCGGGAGCTGCGCAGGCGGCTGATCGCCACCGCAGGCGAAAAGCGTCAAACTCTGAGCAGCGAAAACCAGCAACGCGACCCGCGCGAACGGCGAGGTTCGTTGCGTCCGAATTCGCATCACGCTTCCCTCATCGAGCACTCGAGTAGCCGCGTCGCCCCAAGCCGTCAAGCGACGTATTTGCCCCGAAAAAGGCCTGATAAAGACACGAACCGCGAAAGCGAGCCGCGTTGACTTCAAAGAAACCCCGCGATACACGTCGCGGGCATGTCTTTTGGTGCCCCGTCTTGGGCTAAGCTGTCCAGTGCGGCCGCAATCTTGGGTCTCTCGTTGTTGCTCGGACCGCGCGCCGCGCACGCGCAGGGAGCGCCAGACCTCGGCGGCACGCCCTACAAATACGATCGCCTGTTCCCATTCTGGGGAAAGAAGCTCGCGAAGCGCGGCATCTCGTTCCCCCTGCCCTTCGGCATTGGCCTCAACTACGCGTACGCCAAACAAGGGGTCGACATCACGGGCGTGAACATCGCATTGAATGACGGGCCATATAAAGACCTGAGCAAGATCGTCAAATTCGATCACGTGACGTCCACCGTGAAGGTGATCAACGGCCGGCTCGATCTTTGGCTGTTCCCGTTCTTGAACGTGTACGGCCTCGGCAGCTACGTCGTCGACTCCGACACGGACGTGCTGCTTTCCGAGCCCATCAAACTACGTTCCGGCGCATCGCAAAGCGGGTATGGCGGCGGCTTCGGAGCCACGGTCGCCTTCGGCTTCTGGGGTTTCTTCGGCGTGGTCGACGCCAATTTGGCCTGGACCAAGATGCAGAAGCTCGACGCGCCCGTGCGAACGTTTCTGCTCACGCCGCGCGTCGGCAAGCGCTTCAAGATTGGGCAATCGGTCTGGCTTTCCAGTTGGGTGGGCGCGATGCGCCAATCGATTCAGGCCGACACGGTGGGCGCTATCAAGCTGAAGGACGCGATTGGCGCGTCCGAAGGCAGCTTCGAGTCGAAAATCGCGAACTATTACGAAGCAGGTAGGCGCGCGGGGATTGGCGACTTGCTGGATGGCCTGAAACCCGACGCCGATCCCACCATCCACTACCGGCTGAACAAGGCCCTGACCGATCCGTGGAACATGCTGATCGGCGCGGAAATCGATCTGCACAAGCGAGTCCAGATGCGCATGGAGTACGGCTTCATCGGTCGTACCCAACTGATCATGGGCATTTGCTACCGCTTTGGCGGGTTCCCCGCGATCTACCCGGATTGAGCGGGGGCGCTAGTGTTTCGCGGCGTACACGTCAGCGAAATCGGCCTTCATGCTGACGACGAGCCACTGCTTGGCTGATGCCTCGCTGAGCGCGCGGTCCAGCTTGCCGACGTGGGAAGCGCGGTCATAGGCGTACTCTCGCACCTCGTCGTCATGGTGCACGATGATGCCCAAGCTCGGCTGCTTCGTCGACGTGCCGTACTCCAACATTTCGAAATCGCCATCCGAGTTGCCCGCGATGAACACCGGGCGTTTGCCGATGATGCGATCGATGGCGATGGCCTTGCCGCTGCCATCGTCGATGAACCCGAACTTCGGCGTCGCGATCAGCTCGGCTTTGCCGTTTTGGAACTGATACTTCGTGTCCATCGCGGAACCGATCACTTGCTCGGGCGGGACGCCGTAAACCAACTCGGCGAAGGCACGCATGAACTGCACGCTGCCGCCAGACACGATATAAACCTTGAAGGCATTTTGCCGCAGATAGCCCATGAGTTCGAGCATCGGCACGAAGATGAGCTCCGTGTACGGCCTCGAAAAGCGCGGATGACGGGCCTCGCTCAACCACTGACGCACGACCTCGCGAAACTCGTCGCTCGATAGCCCCGCTTCACTCGTGCTGACGATGTCGAATAGCGCTTTCTCGTCCAGCCTGGCCTTTAGGCCGTCTTTCTTGAGCGCTTCAGCCCACGGTTTCTTTGCCAGAAGCGGGTCTTTGTCCAACAGAGCTCGCACGCGCTCAGTGGCGAAAATGAACTGAAAGTAAAGCGGCTGCTCCGACCACAGCGTGCCGTCGTTGTCGAATACAGCGATGCGTTGTTCGGGCGGTACGTACCGAGAACTCCCGGTATCCGTCACTTCATGTATGAAGCTCTGAATGCGCTCTTTGGCGCTGCCTTCGCGCCAAGACGCGAGCGAAATGGGCGGTTGCGCAGGCGCGAGAGCCCCGGTCGGCGGAGCTACAGGGGTGGGCTTCACAGGGGGCGCGGCGGCCACCGCAGGCGCGGCCGCAACGACCGGCGCGCACGGTTCAGTCGTCGGCGCGCAGCCAAGCGCCGTGCCGAGCAGCACGAGCGCGATCATCATCTGACTTGCGAGCGGGCATCGAGGCATGGGCCTCGTCTATCCCGTCGCTCACTCGCCGGCAATTCATCGACCGCCCCGGCCCTTCGCGGGAAGGGTCGGGGCTTCTACGATGACGGGTATTTGCGCATTCACGCAGGCCCGCCCGAGCGGCGGACCTGCGCGCGCTTCCTGATTACGGCTTGACCTTGAGCGTGGCCCAGCCGTTGGCCGGCATGGCGAACTGGTACTTCTTTCCGCCGATCGCGACGACATAGCTCGCGTTGGCGGCACCGCTGTTGAACATGACGGCAACGAGGCTGCCATCCGGGTTCTTGAATGCGACGGCATCACCACCGGTGGTACCGACCACGGTTGCCCCGGGCTGCGCGTACTGGGAGATGTGACGGAACACGTAGTACGCGGGCGTCGGGGTGACCGTCGAGCCGTCCGCGACCAAGAGCGCGTCTTGCTTCCAGTCACGAGTCGTGTCGTTGCCCAGGCCCGACTTGTCCAGCACCATGTTCCAGGCGTTGTAGGACGTCACCTTGACGGTCTTGATCGCGTCCTTGATGTAGCCCCAGCTCTCGACGCCGTAGGCCTGATCATTCGGCGCCTGCGAGCTGTTGTACGCCGGGTAACCCGAGGGATTCCACGGGTAATTGCCGCACTTGTGTTCGGTCGCCCAGAACGGCAGACCGGAATTGAGCCCGTTGAGCTTGGCCGCGTCGAGCGTGTTCCACTGCGCGCCAACCACCGCCAGGAACGACTTCGCGGTCGCGTCGGCGACGGGACCCGCAGCAATGTCGAAGTCCTTTTGATCGTTCGACAGCGTGCCGAGCATCACCTTCACGCCAAGCGTCTTCATTGCCGGGCCGAGGTGCGTGCCGATGAAGGTCGTGTACGTGGCCTTATCCCACAAGCACGACGGGTAGTTTTGATCGTAGCCGGGCTCGTTCTGCGGCGAGACGATCTCGATGTTGATATTTTGCTCTTTGTAGCCCTGAACGAACTTGGTGAAGTACTGCGCATACGCTGCCAGCGTCGCCGAGTCGTTCTTCATGTTGCCGCCGTCGTAGTAGGACGGCTTCTTGGCGTTTTGGCTCGAGTCTGCGCCGCTGTTCTTCTTGTAGCCGGTCTTCATCCATACCGGTGGCGTCCACGGGCTGGCCCAGAACCTGAGGTCCGACTTCACGGCTTGAGCAGCCTTGATGTACGGAATCAGCTTCATCTTGTCGCGATCGAGCGAAAACTTGCTGAGCGACGTGTCAGCTCCCGGGCGGTTCGACTCCGTACCATCGGGAGCAGGATCCGCACCCGCGTTGTCCTCCGGCGTATAGCGGCTCTCCGAGTAGTCGCTGGCGCCGATTGGAATGCGACCCCAAGCGAAGTTTGCGCCATCCTTCGCGCTGAACAAGAGACCGATCGCCTTGTCCTGCATGTCTTTGGAAGTGAGGTACTTCCAGCCGAGCTCGTTGAAGGCCGCGCCCATCCCTTCCCACTTTTGTGCGGGTGCGGTGTCGTTCACGGTCACGGTCGCCGTCGCAGCGGTCGACTCGGTGGGCATCACGTCCGCCTTCCAATAGGCGCCGGGGGCAGAGGTCACGAGCGGGGGTAGGTTGACGTCCACGGTGCCACCGGCGGCACCTGTGGTGCCCGCGGTTCCGACGGGAGGCGCACCAGCAGTTGGAGCACTGCCAGCCGTGCCCGGAGGCGCGCCCGCGACATTCCCACTGCCAGCGGTGCCGGGATTGCTATTGCCCGCGGTGCCGGCAGGAGTGCCTGCGGCCCCCGGTGATGACGCACCGGCCGTGCCGTTCGAAGCGCCAGCGACCGAGGAGGAAGCGCCGGCCGTCCCGCCCGGGTTCGGGGTTTTGTCGGAGCTGCTGCACGCACCTGCAGCCAGCACGAGACTCAAGCTCGTGAGCAATCCCAAATTCGTTTTCGAAAGAAGTCTAGTCATTGTTCTAAACCTTAGTGACCTAACGCAGAAGATCCAGGCTACTTGCCCACGAAGGTGGTGACGGTCTTGCTGGCCAGCGCAGCCATGAAGCTGCCACCTGTGACGGGAATGGCGGTGCCATCCTTCAGGTTGTCGCTGGCCGAGGTCACGGTGGGCGTCATCATTGCGGGCGCGGTTCCGCCGGAGATAGCGATCGGAACGGTGACCGCTGCAGCACCCTTGTTGACGGCGACCACGACGACAGTACCGTCAGTCGGGCTCTTGTACGCCGAGAGCAGCACATCCGCGTTGCTGTTGCCCGTGACGTCGACCGCGACGTAACCCGGGCGCACGAACTTGCTGTAGTTGCCGAGCGCGTAATAGCGCTTCGCGATGGTCGAGCCGCCCTTCGTCAACGCCAAGCCCTCGTTGTCGTCTTGGAAATACGCTTCGTACCACCACCAGAGCCAAGCCGAAGCCTCGCCCACCGTGAGCGCCGAGTGAATCCAACCGGCGACTGCGATACCGTTGTTGATGTCCGTGGACGGGCCCTGCTCCGGCCAATACCTCACGCCGGACATTTCGGTCTGCCAGACTTCCTTGTTGCGCTTGCCGCCGTTGACGTCAGCCGGCCAGGCGAACGCGATTTGCGAGTCGTACTCGTGCACGCCGAAGATGTCGAAGGCGTTCCACGCATCCTGATCCTTCCACAACCAGTGGCCGTAGTCGTAGCCGTTCCCGTCCAGACAGGTTTGGGCGCAACCGCTGTCGGTCGGCGTGTTCGAGAAGCAACCGCAGTTGAGCGGATCGGAGCTTTGGGGATGACCGGAAACGACCGAGCCCGTGGCCGAGGCATTGCTCCACGCGTGGATCCACTCCGAAGCTTCGGGCGCGATCACCTTGGTGTTGGGACTGACTTGCTTGATCTTCGCGCCTGCGGCCTTGACCCATTTCACCATCTGTTTGGCGGTGTAGGTCGTCGTGTCGTAGTCGTCGGTGCACGGCGGGCCCTTGGCCATGCAGGACGCGAAGTCAGACTCGTTCGCGATCGACATCGCGTACAGATTCTGAGCCTTGGCGAAGTTGGCGATCGCCGTCGACCATGAGTTGTAACAGCTGTCGCTGTCGATCAACGACCCGCCCTGAGTCGTCTTGCCGTTGCTCTTGCAACTCGCGGGCGGGCTCCAGCACGAACCGATGACCTTGAGATCCGCATTCTTGGCTCGCGCTTCGGACACGAACGGGCCGGTCAGGGTGCCGTCGGAATTCATGCCGATGCGAAGGATCGACAAGCCGATTGCGTCAGCGCCCGTGGTGGTGAAGAGCTTGTCGACGGGGATGCTCTTACCGCTCGGCATCAGCGCAGTATTGATACCGAAGCCTTGAATGGTCTGATGCGTGCCGTCGAGCTTCACCGTGATGCCGTTGCCCGTGCCGCCGGCGCTGCCGCCGCCTGCAGTGCCGCTCCCGCCAGTGCTGCTTGCGCCCGCGGTCGTCCCGCCCGGAGGGCCACCTGCAGTCCCGGGTGCTCCACCGTTGCCCGCGGTCATGGCGCCGGAACCCGCCGTTGCGCTCGCGCCGGCCGTACCCGGGCTCGCTCCCGCGGTTGGAGTTCCGACGGCGCCCGCGCTTCCGGTGGCGCCCGCCGTTCCCGTCGACGGTGCGCCCGCCGTTGCGCCTCCCGGGGTTTTGTCACTCGAGCAGGCAGCGAATGCCATTGCGAGGACCATGGGTCCAACTGGCAGAACTACACGACCCATACGTTCCCACAAGAAGCTACGTGTTCGCATTGGAGGACGGTTTGCCAGAAGTTACAGGAGAGTCAAGAGGCAAAACCAACCTCGAAAAAACGCAAAAATCTAGCGAGCACGGCAATTTCAACTACCGATGACAGCTCACCAATATTCACTATCTTGTGTGGCCTCTCGTCGGCCATTTGCCACTTTGCAGCCACGACTTCAGTGCAGCAAAGTGCCGAAATGTAACTCGCGCTGAGTTATTTTCGAGCGAGCGTGATCAATCCTCGCAATCCCGGGCATGGCTCCGGTGTGCTCGATTTTACGCGATTCTGATCTCGAGGGGTCGGGATCGTGGCGACTGGAGCGTCAGTCGCGCTTGGCGCGAGGCGGGGGGGATGAGGGCACGCCTCGTTCGTCCACTCGGCGCTCCGCAAGCATTCCAGGGGCGACGCGCTGCTACGCCCGCTTACCCCAAAAGAAAGAGTCACTGTCCGTTAACGAAACGGGAAGAATTCATGGCGGCAGTTTCAACGGCAGACAAGGTGACGGCGCGCAGGTCGAAATGAAAACACACGGCGGCATTTCGGGCAGGAATGCGCCGCCACAGTGGCCTCGAAATCCGGTTTGGCAGCAGCTCAATCCCGCGCCGCACTCGGACGAATTCATGCACGACGAACCAGTGGACTTGCGCGACGCCCTCCGCGGGCCAGCAGTGCTCGCCGCAAGGGTCGTCGAGATGCGCGCTGCGGGTAGCGGAGACTTGGCAGCACTGCTGTCGCTCGTTGGAACGGCGGAGGGTATCGCCGCAGCCCGTACTTCTGCAGCGATTGGCGCCGCGGAGCTCGAAATCGACGGGATGACCGCTGCTGAAGCGTCGAGAGCCGCGACGGCGCCCAGTTCAGGAGCGCTTGGCGCGCGAGAGCAGGCCAACGCGAACAGGCTCCAAAACGTCAGTGCATCGCGAGCGGTCACTGATCAGATCATATCCAAAGCGAAGCGCTCGTCATACGGCGCGTGCTCGGCCGGCACGCGCGGCTGCCACCCTCACCTACCCTCCGCCCGCACCTGCACCTGGCGCACGGAAACCTGAGGGCGTCTCAGAATCGAACGCTCGGAGGACAATTCTGTCCCCCCCGCTCGGACCAATCGGTCATGTACACTGGCTTTGCCGGTCCGCGGCCAGATGACCATCGAGCTATTGATCCACGCCATCGTCCGGCAAACGACGATCCTAATCGCGCAACTTGCCACCTCGAGAGGCGTCCGGGCGCCGCTCGCTCAGATTGCCAATCAGGTGTTCATCGATCTCGTGCGCGAGCTCGAACGCCAGGGCGTTAGCCGCAAGGTGAGCGCGGATATGTTCGGACTGGGGCTTCGCACCTATCGCCGAAAGATCCAGCGCTTGAGTGAGAGCTCGACCGAACGGGGTCGCTCGCTGTGGGAAGTCGTCTTGGAGTACGTGAAATCACAACCGCTCGCTACCCGGCTCGAAATCCTTCAGCGGTTCTCGCGCGACGACGAGGCCCAGCTGCGCGCAGTGCTGCATGACTTGTGCGAGAGCCAGCTGATCTTCTCTTCGGGTACGGGCGCGAGCACCTCCTATCGCGCTGCTTCCGAGGACGAACTGGCCACGCTGCAGCGAAAGCAAGGCTCCGAAGGCGCGGACGAATTGCTCGTGGCGCTGATGTATCGAGAAGGCCCGGTCACTCTTCGCCAAGTGGTCGATATGGTGCAAGGCGACGCCGTTGCGGTCGAAGCCGGCATTGCCCGTTTGCTCAGCGCTGGTCGGATCGAGCGCGTCGATCAAGACGGCGTCACCCGCTACCACGCGCGCGCGCTGGTCATTCCCCTCGGTGCGCCGGTCGGCTGGGAAGCCGCAGTTTTCGATCACTTCAAAGCTCTCGTCACTACGATTCTCGGTCGTTTGAGCGAAAATCGCGCGGCGACGCTCGATGATTTGGTCGGCGGCAGCACTTACACCATCGACGTCTGGCCCGGCCATCCGCTCGCGGAAGAAGCATACGGAACTCTCGGCCGCGTTCGCTCCCTGTTGAGCGATTTGCGGAGCCGCGTCGCAGAGTACAACGACGCTCGGGAAATCCCGGAGAATCATACGCGGGTCGTCATGTACGTCGGGCAAAGCTTGATCAACGAAGGTAACGAGCGTGGCGACTAGCGGAAATCGATTGCTGCGGAAATCCACGCGCCAAGTCGTCTGTGTACTCGCGCTCTTTTTTGCGATCTTCAGCTGCCAACGCGAAACCGACGATCCTACGGGCGGCGAGACCCACTTTTTGGTTCGTTGCTCGACGGGAGCGAACACGTGTGGTGATAAGCTCGTGTGCCTATGTGGCGTCTGCACCGTGCCCTGCACCGAGCGCGCAACCTGTGAGCCACTTCCGGCTGCAGCTTGCGTCGCCTCGAACGATACGGGTCGCTGCGCGAGCGCTGAAGCGCCCGGGCACTGCGATGTCGCCTGCCTCATTGATGCGGATTGCTCGGTGCTTTCCTCCTCCCACCGCTGTGAGCTCGGTGCCTGTCGCGCCGACGCGCCGCCCGGCAACGACGCCGGGGCCGCCGGTGCGGGCGCGGACGACGCGGGCACGTGCGTTCGCGGCGGCGTCTCGGCCAACGAACTACTGCTGATCGGCGACAGCTTCTTCGCCAACCACCAGATCACGGCGTATCTCGAAGGCTTCGCTCGCGACGCCGGGGTACTCCCAGCCGGCGCGCGCTATCGAGACAATTCGCGATTGACCGCAAACTCGCTGGCCAGCGGCGGTATCGCCGATCAATACACGACGGCGCGCGCGGAAGCCGAAGTGAGGGTGGTCATCATGAACGGCGGTGGCGCCGACGTGCTGGTCGGCAGTTGCGACACCGTGGACGCGAGCTGCCCGACGATTGCGAGTGCAGCGGCCGCCGCGCGCGAACTCCTGCAGCAAATGGCGACCGACGGGGTCGTCGATGTCGTGTACGTGTTCTATCCGGATCCGGTGAAGGATACGACGCCGAACCTACGTGCAAAGGTGGACGCACTTCGGCCGCTAATCGAAAGCGCTTGCGAGGGCAGCGCGGTTCGTTGCAACTTTTTGGATTTGCGCCCGACGTTTGCCGGCCACTACGCGGACTACGTCCAAGCGGACGGCATGAATCCCACCGCGGTCGGCTCACAAGCGACCGCGCAAGCGCTCTGGGCGCTCATGCAGAGCTCATGCATCGCGCAGTGATGCCTGAACCTCAGCACGGGGAATCAGCAAGTCACGGAATCGCGAGTTGCTGCTGAACGAAGCTGACGAGCGTCGCGCTGCCGACTGCGACGGTCACGGTGCTCGGGATCTTGACGAGCCGCCACTGGACGGTCCAAGGCAAACTACCGGACGCAGGGATGGCGGTGTAAGGTCCTTGCACCTCGAATTCCACCCAGCTCGCGCCAGGGTAGAGACAGATCTCGCCTTCACCGTTCGGAGCTTGCAGGCTGACCGGTTGATCGGTGAACCGCTTCAAAAACAGGTTCCCGCCGAAAACATAGGCTTCCCAGCCGTCTTTCCCGTCGGCGACCAGCTTGCTGCCGTCGCTGCTGGTGGCTGTCTTTTGGCCGTCGTCGAACCAGACCATGCCACCCGACTGGGTAACGGTGAGTGGGCCCGCCTTGAGTGATGACGCGGTCCCGAGCGGGAAGAACGCGATGCCCCCACGGGGCACTCGGCTCACCTCCCAAGGGGCAGCGCTCTGAGCTTTGCTCGAGTTGATGGTGTACTTGATCGTGATCCAGCCCGAGGCCGAATCCACCGAGTAATCCTTGGCCATCGAGACCCCGAGCGAGGTATCTGCCGCCCCGGTCAGCGTCAGGTGTGTGCCCGCAATCGTCGCCGTGTACGGGCCGTTGTCGATCGCAGCAGGCGGCGGCCACTCCGGCATCCAAGTCTTCGTGCGCGGACTCGTCCAAAATACCGAACCCCACGTCGTCGGGTCGGAGGCGGTCGTCACCATCATGTCCGCGCCGGAAAGTGAGAGCTTCGAGACTCGGCCGCCGGTCTGCGCGTCGATCTCCAAGATGGAGTCGCCAGAGTTGAAGCGATACAGGCTACCTCCCGAGACTTGAACCGGCACCACCGGCCCCGCGCTACCACCGCCTGCACCCGCGGTGCCCGCGCCCCCAGCAACGCCGTTCGCCCCGCCCGAAGCCGCGCCGCTCGTGCCGCTGCCCGCGCTGCCGCCTGAGCTCAGCGCGCCAGCGGAACCGCTCGTTGCGGGGCCAGCGCCTGCAACAGCCGTTGCCCCACTGCTGCCACCAAGCGGCGCGCCAGCGGACCCAGTGCCTGCGCCGCCCGCGGCGAGCGCACCGCTCGAGCCGCCACCGCCGGCGGACTCCGACCCGGAGGGGCTGTTGCTGCTGCACGCGGAGCACAGCAGGCACGCGCTCATAGCGGCGATGAATCGGTGTTTTTCAGTGAATCGACGAGCCACGGTCATGATGCGTCCCAAAAAGATGCGCGGATGTTAGGCACATGCAAGGCGAAAGGGAAACACCCCGAACGAACCGATTGCCGCTCGTGCGCCGCTTGTGCCAGGCGAGGAGCAAACGCATGGCCGCGTGGTCAGAATGGTGCAGTGGAGAAAGACGAGCCAGGGACTCAACGCTCGCCCGCCACGAGCGGGAACAGAATGCACGCCTCGGTTCCCGCGCCGTCGCGATCGTGAAACTCCAACCGCCCGGCATGCTTTTGCACGATTGAGTAGGTAATCGACAAACCGAGGCCAGTCCCTTCCCCGACGGGCTTGGTGGTGAAGAACGGGTCGAGGATCTTGTGTCTGACGGCTTCCGGGATCCCGGTCCCAGTATCCGCGACGCTGATTCGATACGAATCGCCGTGCATGCCGCTGCGGATGGTGATCTTTCCGCGGCCGACGATCGCGTCGATCGCGTTCGCGACCAAGTTCATGATCGCTTGCGTCAAGAGCCCTGGATAGCACTCGATCGAGTCCGGTTCACCAAAGTGCGTTTCGATCTCGATGCGGTCCTTGAGCCGATGCCCCAAGATCGTCAGAAGCGACTCGATGCATTCGCGAATGCTCACGACCTTCCGCTCGCCTTCGTCCAAGCGCGAGAAGGTGCGCAATTTGAGCACCAGATCTCGTATTCGTTTCAAGCCAACGTCCATCTCGCCCAAGCGGTCCAGCGCCCGCTGCCAAACTTGCACTAAGTCGGCTTCGAGGAAGTTGCGGATGGGTTCCTCCACCTTGCCTGCGCTGCGCCGGACCGTCGCCAGGTGGCTGATCACGAACGCTAGCGGATTGTTGATTTCGTGTGCCACGCCTGCGACCAGCTCGCCCAGCGAGGCGAGCTTTGCCGACTGCACGAGTTGCGATTGTGCGGTCTGCAAATCGCGATACGCGAGCGTGAGCTCCTGGTTCTTTTGCTCCAGCTCTTCCACCAGTTTGGCGCGCGTCTCTGCGAGCTCGCGCGCCGCTCGGGCCTCGGCCGCCTCGATCTGTGAACGCAGCAGCTTCTCCCGCACGCTGCGGTGCTCGTCTTCGAATTGTTTGCGGCGCAGCTGGGCCCGCACCCGCGCTTTCAGCACTTCCAGCTCGTTCGACTTGGAAATGAAGTCGTCCGCGCCGCTGCTCAGCGCGTCGATCATGGCCTTTCTGTCTTCGGCCGCGGTGAGCATGATCAGCGGAATATCGCGATGCAGGGGCGAGGCCTTGATGCGACGACAGCTCTCGATGCCGTCGATGCCCGGCATCAGCAAGTCGAGCAAGATACAATCGAACGGTTGGGTAGCGAGCATTTCGATACCCTCCTCGCCGGAACGAGCCGGGACCACGTCGTAGCCTTCACCACGCAACACCGCGAGCAGTTCGTGCAAGTAAGTCGTACTGTCGTCGACCGCCAAGATCCGCTTCGGGCCGAGCAGGCTGGCCGCCTGCACCGGATCGAGCGAGGTCGCGCGCAAGACCGCAGAAACTCGCGCGAGCACCAGTTCGAGATCCTCTTTGCGTACGAACGCATCTGCGCCGGCCTCCAGCGCCCGCAGCTCGGCACCGCGGTCCTCCGATGCGGTGAGCAATACACAGGGTGTCGCGCGCAACGCTGCATCCAAGCGAACGCGTCGAATCACCGTACCGCCGTCGATGCCGGGCATCACGCTGTCCACGAGAATCGCGGTCGGCCGGAGATTGTCGGCGATTCGCAGGCCCTCCTCGCCATCAGCCGCGGTAACCACGAGGTAGTTTGCCACTTCCAGCGCGGCGCCGAGCTCGGCGCGAAATGTCGGACTATCGTCGATGATCAGGATCGTCTGCCGCGCTGGCGACTCGAGCGGTTTTCGCGAACGCAGCAGTTCTCGCACGCGTGCGATGACGTAGCTCGTGTCGTAAGGTTTGCCCACGTAGTCGTCGGCGCCGATGCGGATGCCACGAATTCGATCGCGGACGTCCGCTTCGGTTGAAAGCAACAACACGAATGGTGGCTCGGCCGCTTGCGCCGCGCGAATCTCGCGCAAGAGCTCGATGCCGTCTTCATCCGGCAAGATCACGTCGAGGATCACGGCGGACACGGGTTGGGACGCGAGGATCCGCCTCGCCTCTGCCACGGTGCTAGCTAGCAGCGTCGAAAACCCGGCGGCCTCGAAGGCCTCGGACAGATCCATCCGCACCGTCAAGCTGTCGTCGACGACCAACACCGACACTGCCACGCCTACTTGCCCCCCTTGGCGGCCACGCGCGTGATGGCCGCGCCGATTTCCCCGAGCGGCAAGATCCTCTCGGCCGCGCCCAGCAGTGCGGCTTCACGAGGCATGCCGTAGATCACCGAAGTCGCCTCGTCCTGCGCGATCGTGTGAGCGCCCGCGCGGCGCAGCGCCAGCAGACCGTCCGCGCCATCCTTCCCCATGCCCGTCAACAGACACGCGACGACGTCACGCGGACAATCCAGAGCCAAGGTCTCGAACATCACGTCGACGGAGGGTCGACACGAGTGGCGCTCGGGGGCCGAAGACAGCCAAAGTTTGCCGGAAGACGCGGCCAAATGCCGACCAGGCGGAGCCATGAACACGCGCCCTCGCCCGTCGAGCAAGAGTTCGCCGCCGCGGGCGTAGCTCACCGGGTGAGAGGTTTGATTCGACAGCCAATCCGCGAATGCGGAACTGAATGGCTCATCGATATGCAAGACGACGAGCATCGTTGCCGGCAGGCCTAGCGGGATCCCTCGCAATACCTCGACGAGCGCGCCGGGGCCCCCGGTGGAGGCCCCCAGAGCGATCACCGAATACCCGTCCCCGTTCCGCGCCGCGGGCAGCGGCGTGGTTGGCATTGGCCGCTCGACTCGCGGAGCCGGCGCGCGCCCCACGCTGCCCAACCGGGCGCGAATGTGCGTGATCACGCGGATCCGGGAGACGAGCTTGATCGCCGCCAAAAACCGGCGCTCCCATGCACCGTCGACGGCGTCGGCGAGCGGCTTCTCCAAGACGTCGACGGCCCCGGCCGCCAATGCATCATAGGTCTTGAAAAGATCCCCTCGATTCGTCGACGAAGAGACGATCAGGATCGGCGTGGGAAAGTGCCCCATGATGTGCTCGGTTGCCGAGACTCCATCCAGGATCGGCAAATGCATGTCCAACGTGATGACGTCTGGACGCAACGCCAAGCATAGCTCGATCGCCTGCTGCCCGTTTTCTCCTTCGCCGACGACTTCCAGCTCTGCATCCGAGTCGATCACCTCGACCAAGCGCTTTCGCACCGTCAGCGAGTCTTCCACGACTAGCACGCGGATCTTCGGCATGCCTAGCCTACCAACTTTCGGATCCGTTCGAGCAGATCGGTTTGGTTGAACTCTCGTTTTTCGATGTGCGCGAGCGCGCCCACCGCACGACCGCGCTCCAAGTCTTCCGGCGAGGCCCGCGACGTGACCAAAATCGCCGGCACGTGCTTGAGCTCGGGATCCGCGCGCGTGCGCTCGATGAACGTGAAGCCGTCCATGCCGGGCATCTCGACATCGACCAAAAACAGCGCGTATTTTCGCAGCCTCGCCTTGTCCATACCCTCTTCACCCGAAACGGCCAGCTCCACCTCGTAACCCGCTGACTCGAGAATGCTCTGCTCGAGCATGCGCGTGGTGAGCGAATCGTCAATCACCAAGATTGGGGCTCGTTGCTTGGCTGGGGCGCGAGGCGCTGCCGCGCTGTGGCGGGCCGCGTGAATCAGTCCCTCCGGACTGAGCACCATCCTCGGGTTGCCATCGGCGTCGAACGAAGCACCCGAAACAATCGGCGACAACAACGCGAGCTCGGGCGCGCGGCGCACCACGATGCTCTCGATGCCGAGCACTCGCTCGACACCCAACGCGAGCGAAGCCCCCTCCGCTGAAACCATGACCGCACAGCGATTCACCGGTCGCATGGTTTCCTGAATGTCCGGACTCAGCAGGCGATCCAAACCGACGTACGGAATGATCTTGCCGTCCACGACGAGACTATCGCCGTCCGCGGTGTGCGAGACCTCGTCGGCGAGTTGACGGGCCGCGCCGCGCACCGCGCTGAGCGGCAGCGCGACGATTCGGCCCATGACCTCGACCAACAAACCAGACAGCGCGGACAAGGAAACCGGCAACTCGAGCTCGACCACTGTCCCGCTCGGCGCGCTACCACGCATGGCTACGCTGCCCCCGAGACTTTCCGCCACCTCGCGGATGAGGTCCAGGCCGATACCCCGGCCCGAAACCGCGCTCACGCTGGCCGACGTGCTGATTCCACCGCGCAGCAGCAAACGGGAGAGGGCGTCACCGTCCAGCCCGGCGAGCGACGCCGGATCGAGCCCACGCCGTTCGGCGCTACGGCGCACGGCTTCTTGATCGAGCCCACGACCATCGTCACGACAAGAGAAGATCACCTTTTCATCGCGTCGCCGCACGTCGACCGCGACGACTCCTTCGGCGCTTTTGCGCGCAGCTTGACGGTCGCTTGGACTCTCGATCCCGTGCGCCACCGCGTTGCGAACCGCTTGCAAGAGCGCGCGCTGAACTTGGGCCAAGAGCTCCGCCTCGAGTCGCACATCGCCGCCCGTCGCCTCGAAGCGCACTCGCTTGCCCAGGTTGAGCGCGGCATCGCGGGTCGTGCGTTCGAGCGCCCCCCATAGGTTGGCGGCCGGGACCAACCGTAGCCGCTCCGCGGCATCGCGCACCTGTGCCAACTCACGCGCCGCCTGCTCGACGTTGGTCGAAACCTGGCGTTCGGAAGCGACCAATACGCTCTCCAGTTCATCGGCCAAGGCTCGAAGACGAACGAGATCCGTATCCGATGTTTGTATGCGTCGCCGTGTCGCGAGCTGGTCTCGTAATAGCTCGGCCAGGTTGCGTGCGTGCTCGATCCGGGCACGTGTTTCACGCACACCACCCAATCGGACGTTGAGCTCGCCGATGCCGTCCATCAACACGTCCAGCTCGTCCGAATTGGTCTTCGCCGCCCAAAACGGCTCTTCCGCGCCGACCGCGGCCCGACTCGGCGCCGGGACTGGACTCTCCGCAGGCTCTAACAGGGCCTGAAGCTGCGCCCGCATCGCATCGACGTGCTGCAACGAGGCCGCAACGACGCGCGCTTCCACCGCTTGTCCGCTGTCGCGAATGGGAACCAACAGGTCCTCGACCGAGTGCGAAAGATCGGCGATGCCTTTCTGCTTCACGACCCGCGCTGCACCTTTGAGCGTGTGCGCGAGCCGCAGGAGTTTGGCCACGATCTCCGCGGCCGGCGCACCTCTCTCCAACTCGAGCAGGCCCTTTTGCAGCTGCTCCAGGATCTCCGCGGCCTCGACGCGGAAGTACCTGTAGGGATCCGCCATCGTTCAGTTGCTCGTGCCAGATCGTGGCGCCGAATCGATTTGCGGTTGCACCAAGCGCAGTAGCTCGCGTGACAAGTGCGACAGCTCCGAGGCGGTGCGCAAGGTCTGCCCGGTGCTGACCTCAGTCTCCTTGGTCGCTTGCGAGACGTTGGTGATCGCCACGTTGACCTGCTCCACCGCGGTTGCTTGCTGCTTGGTGGAAAGCTCAATCTCCTTGGCGGCCTCCGTGGTGGTCGAAACTTGGCTGCTGATTTGGCTGAACGCCGCGGCGACGCGGCCAAATTGGTCCGCACCGGCCTCGACCGCCTTCGACCCGGTCTCGGTGGTCATCACCGTGGTGTTCACCGCGCTGCGGACGTCGTCGATCAGCCCGCGGATCTCCTTGGTAGAGCCTCCGACGCGATCGGCCAGCTTTCGGATCTCGTCTGCCACGACGCCAAAGCGCCGGCCGGCATCGCCCGCACCCGCGGCTTCGATCGTCGCGTTGATAGCGAGGATGTTCGTCTGCTCGGCGAGCTCCGAGACGATCTCGAGCACCGAGCCGATCTGCTGCGACTTCTTACCGAGGTCGAGCATGTGGTGGACGATGACGTCCACCTGGCGTCGGATGCCGTTGATTGAGTCTCGACCTTTCTCGACCGTCAGATCTCCGGTCCTGGCGGCGGTCGCCGTTTGATCGGCAATCTCCGCGACTCGCCGCGCGCTCTCGGCGATCTGACGCGAAGTGGCGAGCAGTTCGCTGATCGTCGTCGAGATCTCGCTCATGGCAGAAGCTTGTTCTTTGGCTCCCGTGGCCTGTTGATTGGCGGCTGATTGGAGTTCCGCGGACGAGGTTTGGATGTGATGAACCGCGGCGCCAATCTGGGAGGCGAGCGAGCGAGAGATCAGCGTGCCGGCGCCTGACACCAGAGCGACGCCCAGCAGACTCCCCCACAGAATCACTGATTTGGTGGATTCTGCGCTCAGCTCGGACTCGGCGTTGCGCCGCTTGAGCAACGCCGCTTCTTCCTCGTCCATTTGTGCCAGAATCACGCGGATTTGATCCATCAATTGCTTGCCTTCCCCCGCTGCAACGATCTTCAGCGTCGGCTCGAATCCCTGCGCACGCCGCGTGTCGATCGTTCGTTTCAGTTCGGCGAGCTTGCCATCGATCAGCGGTTGAACCGCAGCCAATCGGCGTTGCTGCGCATCGTTGTCGGCAGTGAGATTCCGCAGCTCGCCGACGGTCCGGGCGATCTCCGTCAGCGCAGCGCGGTACGGCTCGAGGAATGGGTCGTCGCCGGTAATGACGAAGCCGCGCTGCCCGGTCTCCGCATCCTTGAGGAACGAAGTCAGATCCGTGAGCTTCCGCCGCACCTCGTGGGTATGTGACACCAAACGATCGTTTTCGATCAAATGTTGCGTGCTCCGATAGCCCGAGATCCCCACCAAAAGTAGCGTCAGCGCGGCGATCGCGAACCCGAGCGCCAGCTTTCTTCCGAAGGTCCAATTGATTTGCATCCCTCACCGTTCCTGCGATGGCCGTTGGGCCTTGATTCTTCGTGCAATGGCCTCGACGAGCGAGGGCAGATGAAGCAGCGGCCGCGTAATCCCCTGATTTCGAACCGCACCGCCGACTGCGGCCGCGCCGCCATTCGAGGTCTCCGGCGCGGACACGCTTTCGAGCGAGACACGCAGGTGAGAATCGAAACCGCCGAACGCAAACGCGATTGGTGACGCGGCTTCCACAATCACTAGCCAGCGCGCGGTCGGCTCCGCCGCGTAGCCGAGCAGCTGCGCCAGATCGTAAACCGGCGTCAGGACGCTGCGGAAACCGCACACGCCGAGCAGCTCTGGCAGCAGACTCGGCGCGGGAACCAGCTTTCGCTCCGCGTGCAAGCTCCGCACTTCCGAGAGACGTATCGCGTAGGCATCCCCAGCCACGACAATCGCCAGAAATTCGAGCTGTGACGGCTGAGGGCCGCCGGCGGCTCGAGCGAATGACTGATCGAAATCTTGCCGCAGGGCCGAAAGCCGTTGTTCAATCGTCGCAGACGTCATTAGGCGGGTCCTCCCAATCGACTCAGCTCGGACTGACACAAGCCGATCAATCCCTCGCGGCTGAAGCCGCCACCGAACAAGAGCAGACGCGAGGCATCTTCGCGCTGCAGCAGAAGCGCGGCCTGAGTCAATTCACGCTGAGCCGTCCCGCGATCGCCCGTGCGTCTGGCAATCAGCCCCCAGTGTAAGTGCGGCATTGCAAAGGAAGGCTCCAAATAGGCCGCGATCTGGCTGTATTCGATGGCAGCTCGCGTGTCACCGCTGCGCTCACGACACAGCGCTCGCAAGTAGTGCGCGCCGGCGTTGAGTCCATCACTTGCCAGCAACTCGACACAAGCAAGCTCGGCTTCCTCGAGTTGACCGCAATGAGTGAGTAGCGCGGCGCGTAGCAGCGCCGCCTCCGCGTCCTTCGACGAGTTCGACTGCGGAAGGAGCTGCAGCGCTTCGGCGAATCGCTCTTGCGAGAGGAGCTCGAGCGCGCGACGGAGCTCGAGACGTGGACTTGCAGCAGGCGTGCTGGGGAGTAACCCGGAGGGCTCGATTGCCTCGCTGGGCTTCACCGTCAGGGCGCGGATGCGATCCGACGAACGCTGGACGGTGTCCACCCAGGTACTCGCCCAGTCCAGCGCGAGCGCGGCGCGCGGCTCGGTCGCCGGCAACGACGGCAATTCGAACATGGACGGCGCTTCACTTCGCACACCGAAGGTCGACTTTCGCTGATAGTAGAAGGTCGAGTGCGTGTGTCTGAGCTCGAAGTCCAAGGACAGACCGCGCAGGTTTTCTGCGTGACCGAGGAACAGATATCCCCCCGGAGCTAGGGCGCGCGCGAACCGGTTCACCACGCGTTGCGCGTTTTCCGGCGTAAAGTACATGAGCACGTTGCGACAGAAAATCACGTCATAGCTCTCGGGTTCCCAGGAGTCGCTGGCGACCAGATTGTGTTCTTCGAACGCGACGCTCTCCCGAATCGCCTTGGAGAGGATGAAGTCCCGACCGCTGACGGTAAAATGTTGCTTTTGAATTGCCTCGGGCGTCTCGCGCAGTGCCCAAGAGGAATAGCTGGCCGCGCGGGCACGCTCGATGACCCTCGGGTTGATGTCCACGCCGCGAATCGTCACCTCGAACGACGTTTGCGCATCCATGAGTCGCTCGCGAGTCAGCATGCTGAGCGTGTAGGCCTCCTCACCCGAGGAGCAACCGGCCGACAGCAAGCGCAGCTGCCGGGACACGGCTCGCGCCTCGAGCCGTGCTGGCAACGCGATCTCGGAGAACGCTCGGAATTGATCGCGATGACGAAAGAAGTACGTTTCTCCGACCGTCAGCTCCTGCGCAATCTCCCGCAGTTCCTGATGGACGTCCGAATGCCGCTCGAGTCGCGCCAAGTATCGGCTGGCAAGCTCGGCCTGCGCGTGCAGGCGCCGCGCCAAAACTTCCCCAAGAAACTCGAGTTTCCCGTCGTCGAAGGAAAGCCCCATGCGCAGCGCGATGGCCGCGCGGAACCGGTCGATATCGACGGACTGCACCGAGCTCACGATTCTGCACCTTCCAGACTCGCCCAGCTCGATTCTGGGAGCACTCTCGACGTCTCGAGCACCAAGAGCAACCGCGCATCGAGCGAGCCGATCGCCGTGATGATCTCCGAACTCGCTCCCGCCAAGAGCGGGGGGAGCTCAACCACGGTTGCGGACTCGAGAGCGCGAACGCCGAGCACACTGCCGACGGCGAGTGCGGCGCTGCGCTCTCCAATCTTCACGACCACCAGACGAGTCCGTGGCTCGTCCGTCGCATTCCCGAGCAAGCGCGCCAAATCGACCACCGGAACCGGAGCGCCCCGAATGATCGAGAGCCCATCGACGAAGTGCGCCGTGCCAGAGAGCGTTTCGATCGGCAACGGGCGCAACGTTTCCGCGACGTGCTCCAACGGCAGTGCGCAGACCACCGAACCGACCTGACACAACACGACCGCGTGTCGCCGCCCAGGACCCGCCTGGTCGACCGTCGAACTACTGGTCGCCGGCATTCTGGGCTTTCTGACCACCGAGCAACGCCTCTTCTACCTTTTCGTACAATTGCTGGCGCGAAAAAGGCTTGGCCAACAGCGTACTGTCGTCCGGCAGCGCTCTGGGTTCCCCCTTCACGCGCGGACCGCCTCCGGTCATGAACAGGACGCGAACGTCCTTGGGGAGTGCGGGGAAATCTCGCTCGAACCCCTCGTCCGTCGTGCCAATATCCGTCAGCACGAGGTCCACGTTGCTCAGTTCAGCCGCTCGTTTGCCTGCGTCGACTAGGGTGGGCGCTTCGATCACGGAGTGCCCCTTGGAACGCAACATACGCGCGGTGATTTGTCGAACCGCGTCGTCGCTGTCGATCAGCAGAATGTTCCCGACCACGCTTCCCTGCACTTCCGGGACCACACTCGGTCGCCCGCTATCGCGGATGACGGCTCGCGGCAGGAAGACCCGAAACTCAGTGCCTTGCCCAGGCGCGCTATCGACCCGGATGTGCCCGCCGCTCTGACGTACGATGCCGTACACCGTTGAAAGGCCGAGACCCGTGCCCTTTCCGGCCTCTTTGGTCGTGAAGAACGGCTCGAAAATCCGGTCGCGCGTCTCTTCGGACATGCCCGTTCCGGTATCGACGACCGTTAGACACACGAAGCGCCCAGGCTTTACCCCAAATTCGGCGGCCGCAGCCTCGCTGACCACCTCCTCGTCCGTCTCGAGCCTGAGCGCACCGCCCTCGGGCATTGCGTCCCGCGCGTTGACGACCAGGTTCAGGACCACCTGTTCGAGCTGGCTTTGATCCGCCTGCACCAGACTCAAGTCGCGACGGAGGACGGCCGTCAGCACGATATTCGAACCGATCAGTCGGCTCAGGACGGCGTTCATGTTGGCTACGACGTCATTCAGTTGTAACGGCCGCGGTTGAACCACCTGCCGGCGACTGAACGCCAACAACTGCTGCGTCAGCGCCGTTGCGTTGCGCGCAGCGGCCAACACCTCGACGAGGTTGGCTCGACGAGCCTCGACCGAGTCGAAGTCCTCGAGCGCCAGCTCACTACAGCCGACGATCACGGTGAGCAGGTTGTTGAAATCGTGTGCTACTCCGCCGGCGAGCTGGCCGATCGCCTCCATTTTTTGCGATTGAGCCAACTGTTGCTCGAGATTTCGTTGCTGCGTGACGTCTCGCAAGAGCGCGATCACGCCGATCACTTCGGCAGACGGATCCCTGAGTGGCGTTGCGGTCATGGCCACGATCGCCCCGGGCACGACGGCGTTCTTCACCCGTAGCTCGAGCTGGACCAACGGCTCGCCCTCGATCGCTCGCTTGAGTGGGTTCATCTCGAGCGGCAACAGCGCACTGCCGTCCGCCAAGTACAAGCCGTAAACTTCAGGCCATTGTGCGACAGCGACATCGCGCACCGGGACGCCGAGCACGCGCGAAGCCGCTTTATTGATGAGCAACGTTCGATCGTCCCGACCGACGACGACCACACCGTCCCCCATGCCATCCAAAATGGAATTTAGGATGCGCGTCTGCTGCTGCAGCAATGCCTCGCTCTCGCGCAGCGCTTCCGAGGTCTTGACGCGCTCGGTTACGTCTCTCGAGATGCCGACGATTCCTAAAATCTGACCCGAGCGGCCCTTGATCGCAGCCTTGGTTTCCGACCTGAAATAGGTCATTCCCGACGCTTCATGCCGGCGCACGACGTCGAGCATCGGAGTTCGTTGCTGCAGAATGCGACGTTCCTCGGCCTCACCGACGTCCCCTTCCGCGCCGAGCACCTCAGACAGACGACGGCCGACCAGCGTCTGCGGATCCATGCCACCGACCGACCTCGCGAAGGAGGGATTGGCACGCAAAAATCTCAGTTCCGCGTCTTTGAAGTAGATCCCATCCGGAACGTTGTCCATCAGGTCTCGCAGCAAGCGGCGTTCGTATTCGAGCTCTTGGGCGAGCCGGAAATGCGCCGCTGCGGTCTGCACTTTACTCAATAGGTCTTCTTCGTCCCATGGCTTGGTAACGTACGCATAGACTTTGCCTTCGTTGACTGCGCGCAACACGGCCGGCAAATCCGCGAACCCTGAAACCATGATTCGCACGGCCAGACTGTCTTGCCCGAGCTTGCGCAGGAATTCGTCGCCGTTCATGTGCGGCATTCGCTGGTCGGTAATGACCACGGCGATGTCTCGATTCTGCTCCACCAAGGAGAGCGCACTCTCGGGGCTCGAGCTCTTGAAGACCGTGTAGTCGTCACCCAGCAAATCCTCGAGCGCCGTGAGGATCTGCGGCTCGTCGTCGACCAGTAGCACTCGTTCTTTCGCCAATTGCACGCTAGTTTTCCCTGGTTCAAGCCACACGCGGCGCGTAACCAACTTGCAACACCCAGAGGCTCAGTCGCGAAGTGACGGCATCGCCTGTCCGAGCGAACAGCAACCTATACCTCGAAAGCAAGGCCGCGCCGCAAGCGAGTTAGGCGCTACGGCGCGAACCACCTGAAGACCAAATCGAACTCGCGTCCCAGGCCGCGGCGGTTTTCGCCAAAAGCTCACGCCTCGGCGACCAATATTGGTTTCGCTACCGCCCGCCGCAGTCGCTTGCATTGATTTCCCGGGTCGCCTGGAGCGAAGCGAGCGCACGCGCCACCGACGCGCACACGCTCAACTGCCAACTATGCCCGCTTATCGATCGCCGTGCGACTGTGTCCGAAATGTCCCCTCGGACCGAGCGGAGAAAGGTGGGGGGGGTCGACGCGCCATGCGCGCTTTTGGGTTGCCCTGCCCCTCGGCATTCCGTGCTTCGTGACGTTCCTGGGGCATCCACGAAGCCCGCAAAAATCCTGCAATCTTCGGCACCGTTCGGAGCGGTAACAAATCGTAAGAATTGCTGGCCAGACAAAGCTTTGCCCAGGCTCAAGCTCGGGCCCCGTGCGCCGTTCGTTAGCTGCGGTGAAGCGACGCGGCACTTGGCCCCCGCTCATCCCCTCGCGTCGTGCGCTCCACCCCCCCTGACGGGATCCGCCGCTCGACTTTCAGAGTCCAGATGACTCACACTACTCTGGCGGGTTAGTACCTTGACCAGCACTGAGCGGATAACGAAAGTGACTAGAACAGTGGCTCGAACGCGAGCGCCAATGCGTCGTATCGGGCGGCGGATATTGTCGGCGGTGTACGTCGCCTCGCTGCTCGGGTTGCCAGCGGTCGCACGAGCGGAGGACGGCGCGGACGGTACGGGTCCCTTGCCAATCGAGATTCACGCGTTCGTGAGTCAGGGGTTCATCAAGAGCACGAGCAACAATTACCTAGCCGAGAATTCTACGCACGGAAGCTTCGAGTTCAGCGAAGTCGGGATCAACTTCAGTAAACAACTCACCGATCGCATGCGCGTTGGCATCCAGCTGTTCACGCACGACCTCGGCCCGCTCGGAAACTACCGCACGCGCTTCGACTGGTTCTACCTGGACTACCGATTTTGGGACTTTTTTGGTTTGCGCGCCGGGCGCACCAAACTGCCGTTCGGCTTGTACAACGAAAACAACGACATCGACGCCGCCCGCGTGCCGATCTTGTTGCCGCAATCGGTGTACCCGGTTTCGAACCGCGACTTTCTGCTCGCGCAGACCGGCACTGAAGCGTACGGCATTTTGCCCTTGGCGGACGCGGGCAGCCTCGAATATCGCCTGTACGGCGGGGCCATTTTTTACGACACCGCGGACGCGACTTCGACTCTATCTAATGTCCGCGGCCCGTACATTTTCGGAGCGCGGCTGATGTGGCAAACGCCGCTCGAAGGCCTCCAGCTCGGGGCCAGCGCTCAAAAGTTGCGCCTCGATGGCGACGCCGTGTTTTCCGCCGACCAAATCGCGCAACTGCAAATGGCTGGGCAGCTGCCGGCCGACTTCAGCGGCCCGCTCAAGTTCCAGATCCCCGCGACGCTCGCGGTCGCGTCCGTCGAATACAGCGCTCACGATCTGCTGCTGGCTTCGGAATTCAGCCGTTGGTGGGTGAGCTTGAACAGCACGGTGCCCTCGTTCTCCGTACCAGAGACGGTGAGCGATCGCTTTTACGTGATGTCCGCTTACCACGTGACCCCGTGGTTTACCCCGGGCCTGTATTACTCCGTGATGTTTCCAAACGTGGATGACCGGAAGGGCAAAAATCCTCCCTACGGTACGCCACCAGGAACAGCGCCGCTCGGTCGGGGTGCTTACCAGCACGACCTGGCGCTGACGCTCAGGTACGATCTGAATTCCTATTGGCTGCTCAAGCTCGAGGGCCACTACATGCATGGGACCGCGGGCCTGAGCTCTGCGCTCAACGACAATCGCCCACTGTCCAGCTTGACCGAAGACTGGGGCGTCTTCCTGGTCAAGACGACCGCCTACTTCTGACGTTCGGCGATGACTCGACCGCGCAATTTCCCTCAGTACCACGCCCCGCGCACGACGCGGCGAGCGCTGCTTTGGTCGTTGTTCGGGTTGAGTGCGTTCGGCGGACGAGCACGCGCCGAATCAGCTCACGAATTTCGAATCCTGGTCCATCCCGACAATCCTGCGCTCGCGCTGAGCAAGGACTTCGTCACCGACGTCTTCTTGAAACGAACGACACGCTGGCCCGACGGAGCGACGGCGCATCCAGTCGATCAGCGCGCCAACGCTGGCGCGCGCGAGTCGTTCTCCGACACCGTACTGCGACGCTCGGTATCGGCGGTCAAACGCTACTGGCAGCAACGCATTTTCTCCGGGCGTGATTTGCCGCCGCCGGAGTTAGAGAGCGACGACGCGGTCGTTGCCTACGTGTTGAAGCACCGTGGGGCGATCGGCTATGTTTCCAGCAACGCCAAGCTCGGACGAGCCAAAGCGGTGTCGCTGCAATGACGGACCCGCGAGGGCCGCTCCTGGGCTCGCTGCGTGCGAGGCTGCTGCTGATCGTCGGAACCGCTACATTGGCGCTGCTGCTCACGCTCGTCGGCAGCGCGCTGATCGGCGCCCAACAGGCGCGCGACCTGCGAGACGTCGAACAGCGATTGGTTCCCAAACTCGGGCTCGGTCCGAAACTCGAGACCGAATTCGATCATCTGCACCAAGCGATGCAGGATGCGGTCGCGGCGCAGGATCTCCCCGCCCTCGACGCCGCTGCCGACAAGCGCAACCACATCTTCGAGTTGATTGCTGGGGCACGCGAGGTGCTCGATCCGAGCGACGCAGCTCAGCTCCGCTGGACGATCCACGACTACTACCAAGCGGCCGAGGACGTCTCTCGCCGACTGATCGCCGGCGATACGGGCGAAGAAGTCGTCGAGCGAATGGCCCGGATGCAGGCGCAGCAAGCCAAGGTGGAAGCCTTGATCAAGCAAACGACTGGGCTCAGTCGCGGCGAACTAGCCGCGAGTTTCGCGTTGGTCGAGCGCGCGAGGCAGCGCGCCGACCGCTTCCGGTTGACGATTGGTCTGACTGGGCTCGTGCTCGTGCTCGCGCTGTCGCTGTCGCTCACGAAGAACGTATTTCGGGGGCTCAGAACGCTGTCCGGCGGCTTGGCCCGGTTCGCCACCGGCAACTTCGACGAGCAGCTGCCGAGCACCGGTCTCCTCGAACTTGCGAATCTGGCTCGTGAAGCGAATCAAATGGCGGGCAATCTGCGCCAACTCGCGAGGGAGCGCGACCGCGCCGATTGGCTCAAGGAAAGCCAGGTGCTGCTGTCCAACGAGCTGCGCGAAGGCTCGGAGCCGAGCGCGCTCGCGCAGGCGGTGGTCCTTTGTCTAGCGCGGCGCACCGGTGCCGTCGCTGCGGCGTTGCACTTGCTGGAAGACGGGGGACTTCGCCTGCACGCCCGCTTCGGCGTGGAAAAAGCAACGGAGTTTACGCCGCTCGATCCGCTTCAAAAGCCCGTCCGCGGGGAAGGGCTATTGATCGAGGCGCTGCGCTCGAAGTCACTTCTGGCCATCGAAGAGGTGCCAGAAGACTATCTGCGAGTTCGCACCGGACTGGGTGAAGGCTCACCCAGGTCGCTTTTGCTGCTTCCGCTATCGTGGGCCGACGAGACCGTGGGTGTATTGGAACTGGCGCTGTTCAAGACCGACACGGAAGATGTGCGAGAGCTCTTGAGCTCGGTGCAGGAGATGTTGGTCATCGGACTTCAGGCTGCCCGCTCGCGCGAAGCACTGCGCGAAGCACTGGAAAGAAGCCAGCAGCAGGCAGAAAGGCTGGCGGCGCAAGAAGAAGAGCTGCGAGCCAACAACCAGGAACTGCAAAGCCAGCACGAGGAACTGCGGGTCGCCAACGCGGAACTGGAAGCCCAGCGCGAGATACTGAGCCAGCAGAATTCGGAGCTAGAAGAGGCGCGTCATCGCCTGCAGGCAAAGGCCGAGGAGCTCAGCAAGATGAGCACCTACAAATCGCAGTTTCTCGCCAACATGTCGCACGAGCTGCGGACCCCACTGAACAGCATGCTCTTGCTGTCGCAGCTCTTGGCGCAAAACGAAGCCGGAAGCTTGAGCGAAAAGCAGGTCGAATATAGCAAGACCATCCATGCCGCTGGCCATGATCTGCTCAATCTGATCAATCAAGTGCTCGACTTGGCGAAGATCGAAGCCGGACGCCAAGACGTGAAACTCGAGCGCGTAGAGCTCACGCGCTTCGTGGACCACGCTCGCCGCGTTTTCGAGCCGCTAGCGAGCGAAAAGGGTTTGAAGCTCGAGATCTCGTTGGAGGACGATTGTCCGACTTCGATTGTCACGGACCCGCTGCGCGTCGAACGAATCCTGACCAACCTGCTCGGCAATGCGATCAAGTTCACCGATCGCGGTCGAGTCGCGCTGCGGATCAGCCGACCGCCCCCCGCGACGCCGTTTGGGCGACCAGAACTGAGCGCCGAAACCAGCCTCGCACTCACGGTCTCCGACACGGGCATCGGCATCCCGCCGGAGGCACGAGAACGGGTTTTTGCACCGTTCGAGCAGCTCGAATCACACGCCAACCGCCGGTACTCGGGCACGGGCCTAGGCCTGGCGATCGCGCGCGAATCGGTGACCTTGCTCGGAGGCGAATTGCAGCTCGTGAGCGAGCCAGGGGTCGGCAGTTCGTTCACTTGCTACCTGCCCATCGACGGCCTGGCGCTCGCTGATTCACAGCCAGCGAAGCCCAAGGCCAAGAGCTCGGTCGCCGACGACCGCGATCACCTCGCCTCGGAAGCGCCACATTTATTGGTGATCGAAGATGACCCGGTCTTGGCCGAGCAATTGGTCGAGATCATCCACGCTCGGCGCCTCAAGGCGCTCGTCGCCAATTCGGGCGAGGAAGGCCTGTTGCTGGCGAGCAGATATCGCCCGCAGGGCATCGTGCTCGACGTGAAGCTGCCCGACGTCGACGGTTGGACGGTCATGGAGCGCCTGCGCACGGATCCTCGCACTCGCGAGATCCCCGTGCACTTCGTTTCCGGCGTCGAATCACCGGAGCGCGGGCTGGCGCTGGGAGCGATCGGCTACCTGATGAAACCAGCGTCGCATACCGAACTGGCGCTCGCGGTGCGCGCCCTCGCGCCCGGTTCGCAGGCGGCGGCACGGCGCGTCCTGGTCGTCGAGGATAGCGCTGCGGAGGGCGATTCCTTGTGCGAGCGCTTGCGCCAGGAACACTTCGAGGCCCTGCGCGTCGGCAGCGCCCGAGAAGCCCTCGACGCGCTGGAGGAGAGCAAGTTCGGCTGCATGATCTTGGACCTCGGCCTGCCGGACATGGACGGCTTGGCCGTACTAGAAACGCTGCGCGCGCGCGGCCACGGGAACGCCCCACGGGTCATCGTTCACACCGGTCGGGCGTTGAACAAGCGGGAAACGAAGCAACTCGAAGCCTATGCCGAGGCGGTCGTCTTGAAAGAAGGCGACTCGGCGGCACGCCTGTTGGAGGAGATCCGGCTGTTCGTAAGCCACGTCAAAGATTCACTATCCCCCCGCGCGCGTTCGCAAATTCCTCCGCCTCCGGCGGTGGTCGATCTATCGCTCGAGGGTGTGACGGTTTTGCTCGCCGAGGACGATATGCGCACGGTGTATGCTTTGTCGGCACTTCTCACTAGCAAAGGCGCAACCGTATTAGTAGCTGATAGCGGACGAGAAGCGCTGGCGCTACTGGCCGCGACCGCTCATATCGATGTCGTACTGATGGACATCATGATGCCCGAAATGGACGGCTACGAGGCAACCCGGCGCCTGCGCGAAGACCCACGCTTCGCGAAGCTGCCAGTGATCGCGCTCACCGCAAAGTCCATGAAAGGCGAGCGCGAGCGATGTCTGGAAGTGGGAGCGAGCGACTATCTGACGAAACCGATCGACAGCGACAAGCTGTTGCAGACGGTGCAGGCGTGGCTACCGAAAGGGGGCGCGCATGCTGGCGGAAGCTAGCCTCGAGGACCTGGAGATCCGCCTGCTGCTGCAAGCCATCCAGGCGAAATACGGCTATCACTTCGTGGATTACGCCGAGAGCTCGATGCGCCGCCGCGTGCGCGCCGCGTTGACGCGCTCAGGCCTCTCCCACCTGGGCGAGCTCCAACATCGGATCTTGTTGGACCCGACCTTCTTTGCGTCGGTGCTGGACGAGCTCACCGTGCGCGTGAGTGACGTGTTTCGAGACCCGCTATTTTTCCGCTCGTTCCGCGAGCGCGTGGTGCCGATCCTGCGCACTTATCCGCAGCTGAAGATTTGGCATGCCGGCTGCGCCTCGGGCGAGGAGGTGTACACCACCGCCATCCTCCTGACAGAAGAGAACTTGTACGAGCGCGCGCAGATATACGCCACGGACATGAGCCCGAAAGCGCTCGAGTTGGCCAAGGCGGGGGTGTACGCCGAAGAGCGCGCCGCCGAGTTCGAGCGCAACTACCTCGAGAGCGGAGGCAAAGACCAATTCAGCGCCTATTTTTCGCGAGCCTATGGGCGTGTCGCGGTACGCGAAGGCTTACGCCGCAACGTAGTGTTTTTTCAACACGATCTCGCGTCCGACCACGCCCTCGGCGCGATGCACGTCGTGTTCTGCCGCAATGTGTTGATCTACTTCGGCGCACAGCTCCGAGAGCGTGTTCTTTCGACGTTTACCGACTGCCTGGAGCGTTCCGGTTTCCTCTGTCTCGGCATGAACGAGGGCCTGTCTCCAGAGGCAAGGAAGAATTTCTCGGACTTCGCCGAGCGCGAACGGATTTTCCGGAGGCGAGCGTGAAGCTCACCGGCTCCTTGGAACCACCCGCGGACCGCATTCGGCCTGCAGTTTTGGCCGTCGACGACGTAGAGGCCAATCTCGTTGCCCTTCAGGCGCTGCTCGAGGACATGGATTGTGACGTCGTGTTCGCGCGCTCTGGAAACGACGCGCTCCGTCATCTGCTGAGACGTGAATTTGCGGTGATGCTGCTCGACGTACAAATGCCGGAGATGGACGGCTACGAGGTCGCGCACCACGCGCGACGGAATCCCTCGACGCGAGACGTACCGATCATATTTCTGACCGCTGCCAACAACAGCGAGGGCATGGTCCTGCGCGGCTACGGTTCGGGCGCGGTGGATTTCTTGTTCAAACCGTTGAACGCCTCGATCTTGCGCAGCAAGGTGCGGGTATTCTTGGAATTGCACGCAGCGCACCGCAAACTCGAAGGCGCCAACGCGGCGCTCGAGCGCAGCAACGCCGAACTGCGCGCGCTCGCCAGCGAGAAAGCCGCGCTGGCGGAGCGGTTCCGAGTCGCCATCATCGAGCTTCAGAGCGCCTATACCGACCTACAAACGACTCATGCCCAGCTGGTGCAGTCGGCAAAGATGGCGTCCCTGGGCGAACTCGTGGCTGGCGTCGCGCACGAAATCAACAATCCCCTGTCTTTCGTCCTCAGTCACCTGGACACGGTGCGCCGCAAGTTGAGCCAGTTGGAGCCTGAGCTCCCTGCCCCGTTGTCGGATTCTGCACGCGAGAAGTGGCAGCGCGCCCACGAGCGGCTCGCCGAGGTGGGCCCGGGACTCGAGCGTATTCGCGATCTGGTGATCAAGCTGCGCACCTTTTCTCGACTCGACGAAGGTGAGCGCAAACGCGTCAGCATTCGCGAGTGTGTCGAGTCCGTGCTCACGATTTTGGGTCATCGCCTCAGGAACGGCAAAGGAATCGAGGTCGAAACCGAGTTCGGCTTACCGGATCAGGTGGACTGTTACGCGAGCCTGCTCAATCAAGCCATCATGAATCTCGTCTCGAATTCGATCGACGCCATGCCGAACGGCGGTTCGCTGCGCATCAGCACTGGCGCCGAAGGCTCGCTGTACTCGATCGTCGTTACCGATTCCGGGCCGGGAATCCCGGCGGAACTCCGTGAACGCGTGCTCGAACCATTTTTCACGACCAAACCCGTGGGGCAGGGCACGGGGCTCGGTCTGTCCATCACCTACTCCATCGTACGCAAACACCAAGGCACGATCGAGCTATCCGAACCGCCAGGCGGCGGCGCGTCGATAGCCATCCGCTTCCCGATCAACCAAGGTCCGACGCCCCATGCAAGAAGCTGAAAAGCAACGAATCCTGCTAGTTGATGACGAACCGCAAGTGCTCCTCGCGCTTGAGGATCTGCTGGGCGAAGACTTCGCCGTCTTGAAGACCGCGTCGCCGGAAGAAGCACTCGAAATGGTCGCCAACGATCGCGAGATCGCGGTGGTGCTGAGCGACCAGCGCATGCCACAGATGACTGGTGACGAGCTGCTCGCTCGAATCAACGGCTCCTCGGACGCCAAGCGGATCCTGGTCACCGCTTTTGCCGATCTATCCGCGGTCATTCGCGCCGTGAACAACGGCAAGCTCTTCGCCTACGTGACGAAGCCGTGGAATCCCAATGACCTGATCCAAATGGTGCAAAAAGCGGCGGACCACTTTCGTCTGACCCAAGAATTGTCCCGCGAGCGACAACTGCTCACGTCGATCTTGAATAGCCTCGACGAGGGAATCGTTGCCGCTGACGCCGAAGGCAACACCCTGCTCTTCAACCCGCAAGCCGCGAAGATCCTCGGCACCACTCAGCGGCGGGTCACCCCGCAAACGTGGGCGCGCGACTTCGGCATCTTTACCGCCGACCGCAAGCGGACCTTACCGGCGAGTGCGGATCCGCTCCTTCGCGCCGTGGCCGGTGAAAAAGCCGCGGAGATCGAAACCTGGGTGAAGAATGGCACCGCGCGCGGAGCGACCGTCGCCATGACGGGTACCCCCCTGGCCGGTGATCACCAGGAGCTCATGGGTGGAGTTGCCGTACTGCGAGACGTCACACGTCAACGCGATCTCGAGACGCAGCTCAGCCAGTCACAAAAGATGGAGGCCATCGGTCGACTCGCCGGCGGAGTGGCTCACGACTTCAACAACCTGCTGGTCGTGATCCAGAGCTACGCAGAACTTTTGCGCGAAGAATTCCTCGACAACGACGCAAAACGTGGAGACCTGGAAGAAATCCTCGCAGCTGCGCGTAGGGCGGCGGCGCTCACCAAACAACTCTTGGCATTCAGCCGCAGTGAAGCCGTGCAGCCGACGGAACTTCGCTTGGGCGAAGTGGTGACAGGCATCGAGAAGATGCTGCGACGAATCATCGGCGAAGACATCGAGCTCACGACGGAGCTGGCCCCGTCGCTGGGTGTCGTACGCGCCGACACCGGACAAATCGACCAAGTCATTCTGAATTTGTCGATCAACGCACGCGACGCCATGAAAGAAGGCGGGCGACTCGTCATCTCCACCCAGAACGTCAGCATCAACGGTGAGTACGAGAGCGCGCAGGTCGACATCCCGCCGGGCGAATACGTCATGTTGGCGGTTACGGACTCGGGCATCGGCATGGATCCCGAGACGCAGCGCCGGATTTTCGAGCCATTTTTCACGACCAAAGAGGTCGGGCAAGGGACTGGCCTCGGACTCGCGACGGTATACGGCATCGTGCAACAGAGCGGCGGCCATATCCGCGTGCACAGTGAACTGGGGCAAGGCACTGCCTTCAAGATCTACTTCCCACGCTTGGACGAGAGCCCGCTCGCGAAGGAGCAGACCTCGGATGAGCCCGCCCCGTGGACCGGCGCGGGCACGATCCTGATCGTCGAAGACGACACCGCCGTCCGTCAGGTCGCGGCGCGTGTCCTGAAGGAGCGCGGCTACGTGGTTCTCGAGGCGCGTCGCCCGTCCGAAGCGCGCCGCATTTGCGCCGAGCACGGCGCGGAAATCGATCTCCTGTTGACGGACGTGATCATGCCCGAGTGCACCGGAACCGAGCTGGCCCATGAACTGAGCAGCCTGCATCCAACGATGCGTGTGGTCTACATGTCCGGCTATCCAGGCGGAGGCGCGGCGCAGGCAGGATTGCTCGGACCAGGAACCGTCTATCTGGAGAAGCCCTTCTCGCCCGCCGCGTTGACCGAAAAGATCGTGGCTGCGATGAAGGGAAACAACCACAATAGCGAAGGTTCGAACTAGCCGTTCGAGACCTTGTCCGGACGCAGCAGTGCTTTCGCCGCAGCAATCGCTGCGCGTGTCCCCGCAAGCGCCAAGCGATCTCCGACCATCAACACCTCTGATGCGGTCGGAACCAAGAGGCCATCGAGTCCGCGTTGAATGACGAGCACGGTGGCGCCGGTGCGGCCGCGCAGGTTCAGTTGCGCCAACGATTGCCCGATTGCAGGGCTCTCGTGATCGAGTTCGAACGGCGTTGGCTCGCCCATGCCGGGGAGCAAACTGCGGATCGGGGCCAACGAGTCCTGTTCGGGGGGGCGCGAAGATCGAGCAGGTCCGCTGCCGCCGACGCGCGCTTGTTCCACGAGCGCCTCCAGGATGGCTTGCGCGCCTGCACGGACATGGCCATGAAGCTCGGAAGCTCCGCGCCAGAGTGAGGCGCCGAGCGCGAGCACGAGCGCCAAGAGCAACAATGGCGCAAACACCCCGCCGAGGAAAGGCTGCGTCACGGCCAGCAGCGGAATACCGACCAGCAGCACGATACCGAGCTGAATCGTGATCAAAAGCGCCCGCCTGGGCGCGGTGGCGAGATCTGGTTTACTGCCTTCGGCCGCCGGCAACGCGCGCAGCGCCAGCGCCAGTCCCAATCGGTGAGCGAGACGCCCGACGCCCGCTAGCAGTGGAGCAGCCACGCCAAGCGCGAGGATGATGACGCCGATGCGCGCCGCGGTCGGTGCAACCGCAAATTTCGCCTCCAGGTATTGACTCAAACGCGCGCTGCCGAGCGTCGCACCGATCGCCAGCGCAGCGAGCAAGAGGGCGTCCAAGATCAATAGTCGCACCAGTCGTCGGATTCGCGCGCCGAAAGTCTTCTCGCGCGGGCTCGCGCCAAAACTTTGTAGCCAACTCCCATACAGTGTCACGAACGTTTGTAGCGGACGCGGCGCCGCTCGGTCGACGAAGTTCGCGACCGGCGCCGATGCACGAATGAACCACGGCGTCGTGAGCGTCGTGAGCGCCGAGACGGCCACCGCGATCGGGTACAGAAATGAGCCCGTTACTTTGAGCGTCAACCCTAGCCCGGCAATGATGAACGAAAACTCGCCGATCTGGGCGAGGCTCATGCCGGCCTGCACCGAGTTTCGCACGCCATTCCCGGTCAAGAAGGCGCCCAGGGTAACGCCGATGAACTTGCCGCTGACCACCACCAAAGTCAGCACGGTGATCGCTGGCCAATATCGAGCAATCACGGCCGGCTCGATGGACATGCCGACCGACACGAAGAACACTGCAGCGAACATGTCGCGCACCGGATTCACCAAGTGCTCGATCGTCTTCGCTTCACCTGATTCGGCGATCAACGAGCCAGCGATGAAAGCGCCCAACGCCACCGAGTAGCCGAACGAATGCGCCAGGAGTGAGACGGCAAAACAGAAGCCGATGCTGGCAACGAGCGTGGTCTCTGGCCGATCGAGTCGGTTGATCGCGCGCACCGCACGCGGCACGAGCACCAGCCCAACCGAGATCAACACTGCCAGGAAGCCGAACAGTTTGCCCGTGGTCCGGGCCATGTCGACGGCGGACAAGCCGGCGCCACCGGCCACCGCCGTCAGGGTCGCCATGAGCAGGATGGCAATCAAGTCTTCGACGATCAAGATTCCGACCACCAACTCACGGAGTGATCCGCGCACGCCTTGTTCGTCGAAAGCTTTGGCGATGATGGTCGTGCTGGAGATCGCGATGATCGAGCCCGCAAATAGGCTCTCGAGCGTCGTCCAGCCGAAAAGGCGACCCGTGACGAAGCCCAGCCAAATCATCAAGCTCGATTGCAGGAGCGCCGTCAAACTGGCGCCCGCTCCGAGCTTGGCCAGCTTCGCCAGACTGAACTCGAGACCCAACGAGAACATGAGCAGGATCACGCCCAGCTCAGACAGCGTTTGGACGATCTGGCGATCAGCCAAGACTGGAATCGGAACGTTCGGACCGATGATGAATCCGGCTAAGACATAGCCGAGCACGACCGGCTGCCGCAGCCGCTGGAAGACGACCGTGGTGAGCGCGGCTACGCCGAGAACGACCGTGAGCGCCAACAGAAAGGAGTGAGCATCCATGTGATTTCGAGCTCGCCTTTCATGGCTGGTGGTCGGTGACTCGAAACGATACGTGAACGCGCTGCCATTCCCGAAGGTTTCCAGCCCGACAAAAGAAGATAGTGGACCCGATCCGACAATCCACCGCCAAAACTCGCGTTTTTGTGGGCCCACACGCTGCCGCAAATTGCGACTTCGTCGCAGAAAACCACAGCCGCAGCAGCTTGAGCATGGAAAAACCACGTGATAGCTTCCCGCGCGCTCAAGATGGTGAAGTTCATCGAACGGACGCTGACGCGCTTGGTCGCGGTCCAGGTAGCGCGTCCGTATGTGATTTTGGTACTCGCGTTACTCAGCATCATTCCTGCTGCCGTGATCGTCCGTCGCCTGGAGATCAAGACCGGATTCAGCGAGCTCCTTCCGGACGACACACCGAGCGTGGTCGAGATGCGCCGAGTGAGCGGCAGGCTCTCGAGCACGTCCATCTTGGCCGTCACCGCGGAGTCGAAAGACACGGCGCTGCTGAAACGGTTCGTCGACGAACTGGTGCCGAAGCTGCGAAGATTGCCGCCGGATCTGCTGTCGAGCGTCGAAGATGGCCCGCGCGAGGCCGAGAAGTTCTTCGAGCAAAATAAGCACCTCTACGCCGGGCTGGACGAGCTCAGGGCGCTCCACGACAAGATCCTCACGCGCTACGACTGGGAGGTCGCGCGCAAGACGGACACGCTGCTCGACGACGAGGAACCGGAGCCGATCACAGCGCAATCGGTGCGTGCCACGTTTCAAAAGAGCCTCGATGAGGCCAAGGCCGCGACTCCGGGCTCCGACGGATACTACATCGGTGAAGACGGGCACCTCGCCGTCATCCTGATCCGCACCCCTCTCCGAGCCATGGACCAGCGTGCCTTCGAGCTGGAAGAACAGGTCGAACGCTTGATCGCCGAGGGCCACTACGAAGGCGCCGACCCGCAGTTCAAGCATGGTTTCACCGGCAATTTGGTGACGAGCGCCGAAGAATACCGCGACATCACGCGCGATCTCACGGAGGTCGGCATCGCCGGCGGCGTGCTGGTGCTTCTCGTCGTGTATCTGTTCTTCTTTCGCATGCGCGCCTTGTTCGCGCTGGGGCTCAGCGTCTCGCTCGGGCTGCTCTGGACGCTCGCCTTCACCGTGTTGACGATCGGGCACCTGAACACCGCGACCGGCTTCTTGATCAGCGTGATCATCGGCAATGGCATCAACGCCATGGTCATCTACATGGCTCGTTTTCTCGAGGCACGGCGAGAGCAACAGCTCAGCATGCCCGAGGCGTTGAAGACGGCGTCGCTCGACACCTGGAGCGCGACGCTGGCCGCAGTGGGTGTCGCGGTCATGTCGTATAGCGCGCTCATGACCACGCAGTTTCGCGGCTTTCGTCACTTCGGGGTGATTGGCGCGGCGGGCATGTTGCTGTGTTGGATCGCCACCTACACGGTGCTTCCGGCGCTCCTCTCGTCCTTCGAGCGCCTCAAGAGCTCGCAGGGCGGCTTCAGTGAGCGCCTCGGCGGCTTGTACGCCAAACCCTTCATTTGGCTGGCCAAGCGCTACGCGGGCACGCTCTCGATCCTCGGTCTGATCTCGGCGCTGGGCATGGGCGCCGCCACGGCCGCGTACTTCATCTACGACCCGATGGAGTACGACCTGACGCACATTCGCAACGAGAACAAGACCCAGAGCTCGGCGCAGGAATTGTCGTCACGCATGGCCAAGATCGTCGGCGGCGTGAACCAGGGCGGTCGCGCGGTGTTGGTCGACCGACTCGACCAGATCGCCCCACTGGTCACGGAGCTCGAGCGTCGCCGTGACACTGCGCCAGAGAACGCAAAGCCGTTCGGGCAAATCGTGAGCGTGTATTCGCTCATGCCCAAGGACCAGGACGAGAAGATCGGGCTCTTGCGCGAAATCCGCGATCGCATCGACCGAGCGCGAAAGCGCAAGCTGGTCACGGACGATGACTACCAGGAGATTGAAAAGAACCTGCCCTCCAACTTGAAGAAGGTCGAGCTGCGCGACCTTCCGGACTTGGCGGTCAGCCCGTTTCGCGAGAGAAACGGCACGATCGGCACTATCCTCTACGTGGGCCCGACCAAAGGCCGAAGTGTGAACGACCTTCACTACCTGGAGCTGTGGGCCGACAGCATGCGTGAGATAACGCTTCCTTCGGGCGAGGTGATCCGCGGCACGGGCGATCCCGTGATCTTCGCCGACATGTTGACGACGATCGCGCGGGACGCACCGCGGGTCGCGTTCCTGAGCGTGCTCGGAACCGCAGCCGTGGTCTTGTTCGCGTTTCGGGGACGCGCTGGCGGCTGGGTCGCCCTCGCCACGTTGTTCTTGGGGCTGACTTGGTTGGTCGGCGGATTGTATTTGCTGTCGCTCAAGCTCAATTTCTTGAATTTCGTGGCGCTACCCATCGCCATCGGTGTCGGCTCCGACTACGCGATCAACGTCATGAAGCGGCGTGAAATCGAGGGTAATGATGGCATCGAGCGCGCCTTCACCGAGACCGGCGGCGCAGTCGTGGCTTGTTCTATGACCACCTTGAGCGGCTATGCCGCGCTCATGTTCAGCGTCAACGGGGCCGTGCACAGCATGGGCATCACCGCCGCACTCGGAGAACTGACGACTCAATTCTCCGCCATGCTCGTGCTGCCCGCGGTGCTGTATTGGTTCTCCAGGCGCTCGAGCAAACGCACGCTCACCCTGGCTGGCAGCGGAGCAACGGAGTAGTCGCGCGACGCTCGCTCAGGGCGTGCTGCGGCACGCCTGCCGAGCCCGCTCCTCGAGCGGCGAGTTCGGTGAGATATGCAGCAGCTGGCGCAGTTGGGCGTTCGCTTCGTCGGTGCGACCAAGGGCACACAGCGCTTGAATGCGAGCTGCCGTGCGTTCCTCGGCGAGCGCACCACGCGGAAACTTGCGCTGATGTTCGGCCAGCGCCGTGAGCGCCTTCGCCGGCCGCCCCGCGTGCAGTTCCGTCTCGGCGCGCGACAGCAATGCGACCTCTTCGGCCAAACCATCGCGCGAGGGACGCGACGAACTCTTTGGGGCGTCCGCAGAGCGGTTCGCTCCTTCCGGAGCCACTGGGCGTGTCGCCTCGGGCGCAGCGACCGGCACGCTGGGAGCCGGCGCCGGCTGCGGCGCATCGTCGACTGGAACGGCGACCGTGGATGCGCGCGGTGCGCTGGCGACCGAGGCGCTCGCCGCAGGCGCGATTTTCTCACTCCTGTGAGTAAAACGGGGTGCCAACGAGGCGGCGCCGGCGACCAGCATCGCCGAACCAACCCAGCTCCCCCACTTGACGTATTTCGAGCGCGCTGCAGCGGCGCCGCTGCTAGCTACACGCGACGCTTCGGCAGCAGAACCCGCGAGCAGCGCGGCGTCTCCCAAGCGCGCCTGCAGCGCGAGAAGCACACGTTGCCGATCAGCGGCGCTCGGGCGATCGGCAAGCTTGCCAGCCTTCACCAGCACTTTGCCCCCTTCACTCAAGTCCGACATACGTCTCCTCTCGCTTCACGACGTGCGAGCGCTTCGTTGAACGCCTGCCGCGCGGCACGCAACCGCGAATAGGCAGTGTTGATGGGAATATCGATCGCCTCCGAGATCTCCGGAGCGGTCATCTCTTCGAGCTCTGCGAGTACGAAGACCTCTCGCTTGTCGTCGTCCAACTCATCGAGCACGCTCCAGAGCAACTTCACTTGATCATTTTGCTCTGCCAGGTCGAGCGGAGTCGGTTGCCGCGGTCCGGGCAGTTCCGCCAAGTCGACGGGGGACGCGGCGTCGAGCTTCGAACGCCGTGAACGGTGGTGTGCGCTCACCACACGGCGAACCACGCCGTAGATCCAGCTGCGTAGCGCCTCGGGCCGTTCGAGCGTGTGGAGACGAGAGTGGATCACGATGAACACTTCTTGGACGACGTCGTCCGTTGCGGCCGCGGCCACCCCGAGGCGCCGGGTACACGACCACACGAAATCGAAGTAGTCGCGATAGACGGCGGGGAAATCCTGCACGAGGGCTGGTCGGTCAGAGGGGACCGGGCCGGGCCCCGAAAAGGGCGCCGAAGCAACCAGGTCGTGTCCGCTCATCTGTTCTTCACCAACGGCAGTGGCAGGCTCGGGCCCTGGCCGTCACGAAATCCGCTCGGATCCGAGAATTATCGGGAATGTTAAGGGATTTTCCATCAAAGCAGCCACTCACAGCCCAGTACTATGCCGAGCGCGGCGGGGCCCACCTGAGAAATTTCTCCGACGCCGTCGCTCACGAAGCGGGGTCTGGAGGTCGCCGCGCGCCCGTTGACGCCGAAAACGAGGGCAGCTCGACTACCGAGGGACCAAAGCCCCTGGAGTCCGGCCCCTATGGAAAGCCACGCCGTGTGTGGATTCGACGAGGAAATCCCAACGCCCGACCCCCGCGCTGCGACGTCGTCCACGGTGAATAGAAGGCAGGGCGCGAGTTCGAAGCCGGCGATTTGAAAGCCGTGACAAGCGGAGAGCTCCCCGCTCATTCGACGAAAGTGAGCGCTATATCCAACGAATGAGCCCGGCTCGTAATCTTGGGCGAGCCACAACGTGCCAGCGATCAAGAATCGCCACGCATCGTGGCGCGCGCCAGCCCCTAGCCCAATCCCGTAGCTAGCGTCGGGCAGCACGCCGATGTCGGTACGCAACTCTGGCGCACTCAACACGAAGCGCCAGTGTGAAGGTTCCGAATGGCGCGACTCCGACGCGCGGACTTGCTCGTCGGGCGTCAGCTTCTCGCTGCCGTTCGGCGTTTCGAGCGCACGCCTTTCCTCCTCTGCCGCGCGATCCCCCTCGTTTGCCGCGCGGGTCTCACTGCCGGGGGTTTGGTTCTCAGAGCCAGCCGCGCGGCTGTCCCCAACTACCGAAGCGGAAGGCCCGCCGAGATCGCGCGCGGTCAGCGGTGCGTTCGAGCTGTGCTCGGCTCGAAACAAGAGCGCAAGCGTGACCGCCGCGACGCCGCCCAAGTCCTCGCACGTGCTCGCTTGAACCACGCGCGTGCCGTTGACCAGATCGTAGTGAATGTTCAGCGTGAGCCGGAAGCGCTCGCCGACCTGCTCGATTTGGCCCTCTGCGCGCAGGCGACTCGCTGCGACGTCACTCGCGCTGCTGCCCAGCAAGTCTCGTAATTTCTGCCTGACTTGCGCTTCTTGTGGGCAGTTGCTCGGCGCCTGCCAGCGAAGTTGAATCGGGACACTGCCTTCGGCAAAGCTCGATTCAGCCGAGAGCAGCAGCGCGAGTCCGACCGCAGCCGAGAGGGCCCTCGGCTTCACGGGACCTCGCTGATCGTCACATCGTCGACGTACACCGTCGTCAACGCGGGCGTGAGAGTCCGCGCGTAGTTGCCGACGTACCACTGACCCCAGGTCGTGTCATCGGTGATCAAGTCCCTCAGGGTCAACACGGTCGTGTCGTCCTGGTACAGGATCACCTCACCATTTGCTTGGGCCGAGCGCTTGAGCTCGAATCGAAGGTGGAACCAGCGGCCGATCGGCACCTCGGGAGGGTTCGTGATCCTAGGATGTGTGCCGGTCAAGAAGTTGAAGACCGACAGTACGAGCTTGCCGTCCGCGTTGTTCGCGAGCGATACGTCCCACAAGGCGTGAGAGTCTGCCTCGGACTCTCCACCCAAGAAATGAAACAGGTTCCAGTTGCCGTCGCTGGTTCGCTGCTCGGGTATGAAATACCACGCGCCATAAACCGCCGATTTCGGCATCTCGCCTTGGCGGACGCAGCGAACTTGGCTCCGATCCTCGGTCGTCGCGTTGCCGTTGACGGTAAAGGCCACCGCAAATTTCCCGTCGTGCACCGGCGATTGAACGATCTCGAGCGTCGCCTCGTGACGCGTGTAGCAGTACCCCTGCTCGGCGAGATAGCCGCACATGCCGTCCTCGAAGCCCGTCGACCACGAGTTGCCGACCACGCCTTCGCTCGAGGCCGAGCTCACGCCACCTTCACCTCCGTCAGCCGGCGAGCTTTGGGAGCAGGAGCCGATTATGACTGTTGGCTCGCAGGCAACTACGAGCCACGCAATGCCGACGGTCGCCGAAGCCATTGCCAAAGCACGCAGATCGATCACGCCACCCGGGATGGTGTGGACCAGCCTCGGCGCCTGTCAACCGAAAAGACCGAACGAAGAGCCGGTTGGCTGCGCGAACGCGGAGATGTCTTCGGTCGCTCGTGGCGAATGCAATCAGCGCGAGAGAGCCACGGTGACCACCGACTCCGGTGGCATCCGCAGCACGCCTTGACTCGGCAAAGCCCCGAGCGCCGCCGAACGCTCGAGACCGCTGAAGACGCTACGAGTGACCTCGGAGGTCGACCAATCACCGGGGAGGTTGAGGTGTGCGCTCAGCTCGACGCTGCGGTCGTTGATCAACACCAACGTCAAATCTTGACCCGACGGCGACTGCCACGCGGAGACCAAGAGGCCGCTGCCCGCCAGCGCCGTGGTTTCAACACGCGTCCAACCGGGATCGGTGTGACCGGCAAAGTGCCGCATCGCGTGGTACGGGTCTTGGAGCTTGTAGCTCGCGGAGTCGATACCGATGAGCGCTTGAGTATTGGTCAAGGGACCGGAGATTGGCCCCGTCAACGCCGCTTGCAAGTACGCGGAAGCTCCTTCGACCACGGTTGCGTAGTGCATGAGCACCGCCGTGTCGAAGCCGTCCGCCTGCATTTCGGTCACGAACAGGGGGCGGTTGTTCTGACTGGCGACCTGGCCAATGGCGGCAAGCGCATCGAGATCTGCCGTAGCCGGATTCACGCCGTATAGCTGGTGAGCCAGCGCGTCCATCTTCGAGATATCGAGACTCGCTGCGTAGTCTGCGAGGCTGTCGACACCGCTGCTTTCGGGAGCGAGCAATTTCGGCCGATTGGTGAGCGCCGATAGCGCGTCGACCACGGCGGTTTGAGCTTGCGCCAGGCCCGGATAAGTCACCGTCACCGTCGATGCGCCGAAGGGAACGGAGACCGAACCCTCCGTCGGCAAAAACCGGCAAGCTTCGTTCGACTCGGCGGAGCTCGGGAGGTAGTTCGGGTTGTTTTGGATCCCGATGTAATCCGGCACTAGCCCGGCCTTCGCGTAGGCTGCGAGAGAGCCGACCCAATAGTCCGCCAGGCCTGCGTAGTCGAAACCGCCCCCGGCGGCCTTGGCGAGCGTACAGGTTTGCACGTTGCCGCTGCAGACCAGCGCATTGTTGGCCTTGAGGGCCGCAGGCGGACTCCAAGTACTGAGGAAGACCCCGAGCGGGCGGCCCAGGGTGGAGTTGCCCGCAGACACGAGTTCACCCGCGGTCTTCAGATCATCATCCCCGGTGTGCTGGAAGCGATTGCGGAAGCGCAGGATGTCGAGGCCGAGCTTCGTGAAGATGTCCTGATACAGCCCGACCTGCAGAGGATGACCGGTGATCTGGCCCTCGCCATACGCCACGGACGCCCCGAAGCCGACCAGCTCCTGATGGCGGGTCTCGAGATCGACGGTGACGTCGATCGGCGCCTCCGGGAGCGGCGAGCAAATCCCGGCGATACACGCCTGGTTGCTCGCACAACCGCTCGCGTCGGCGCAACGAATGAGGCACAGCCCGGGGGCGGGCGGCGGACTGCCGCCGCACTGCGCGATCACGCCGTTTTCCCCGGCCGGAACGCAGGAACCTTGTTGTGCGTTGATGCACGTTTTCGGTACGGAACACGCGCGGGTGCACACGCCGCACAGACACTTGTTGCCGGTCGCGCATTGCGCGTCGTCTCGGCATGCCTCGAGCCAATTGGTCTGGCTATCCCCCTCCTGCCCGGTCGGCTTCGAGGAACAGCCAAACAGCAACGCCCCCAGCAGCAGCGCCCCCAACCCCTTCAACAAGACGCGTGCGGCGGTCATTCGCTCTCCTGTTCATCCATCAGGTTTTGACCGCAATAAAAGCTCACCTGGTAAGTCGATTTCGCGCGGTGCGTTTGGTTGTACTCGGCCACTTCGTCCCACAGCGACACGACCTGACGTCGCACCGTCGCAAGCAACTGCCGGACCTCACGCTCGCGCGGGTGCCCGGGCCACAGATCGAACGAAAGCGTGGTGCCGCCAATCTCATCCGCGGCAGCTGAGACGTGCTTACCACCCACGACCTTGGCTGCTAGCGCTTTCAACACCGCACGGTGATGGTCAACGACGGCGGCCTCCCAACCGGATGCCTGCCCGATCGGAATCAAACAGCGGTCGGTCACGTAGAACACGCCCTCGGGTCGGTTCTCGATGCGAATGCGTTCGTCCGCGACCAGCCGTGCGATTGCGGCGTCGAATGCGGTCTCGGACAATGGCACGACCGAGGCCAGCTTTTCCCGACTGATCGGGCTGGCCGGGTACAGGTGGACCCAGACCAAGGCCGCGTTGGTCTCCTCGAGATCGCCGGCGTCACTCGCTCCGAGCTCTTCTAGCTCTTCCGCATTGGCGGCTCGGTAGCGCGTGTCCTTGCCCGTCCCGGTGCGCCGGACCAGACCGCTCTCCACCAGATCATTCAAGATGCTGCGAACCTTGCCCTCTTCGTCGTGCTTGAAGTGTTGAAGCACTTCCGCCCGGCTGGCAGACTCCCGTTCGACCAGAAAGCCGTGCAGCGCGCCCCACAGCGTGATGCCTCGTGCGGTCGCGGATTCGCTCAGGCGTTGAACTTTCTGCTGGTACGAGCGAAGGACCAGCCCGAACATGTCGGCAATCACCTTCTTGCCGAGCTTCTGTCGTTCGAGCTCTCGAACTAGGCCCACGAATACCTCGTCCGCAATGTGCGAAAGAGGTGAACGCACGCCGTCGGCGGTCGACAGCTGCGCGATGAGAACCATCGTCTGGCGCACGATGGCATCGATGAGGATTTGTGAGTTCACGCCGTGCAACTCTCGAACATGAAGGGCAAGCTCAGCTTACGGCAATCAGCCGCCCGTTCGGGGACGAGAAAAATCTCGCGAGTCACGCATCCAGCCAGCCAAACGAAGCCGAACGGTGTATTTAGCACGCTTTTGTCGGCGGGCTTGGCGCAGGTCTCCGTTGTTCGTTCGCTGCTCAGGCCTTGGAATTTCTGCTGGCGCGTCGAATCGCACACGCCCGCCGCGAGCGACAGCGCGGCCGGCCGATCACCGAGCAGCTGGGAAATTTCGCGAGATTCTCAGACAGCGACGCGTGCACATGGGGCGTGTTCTGCGGCATCTCGAGAGCGATGTGCGCGGGCGTTCGGAACAGCTGTACGCAACACTTACACTCAACGGCAAATATCTCGCCACGAGTGCGAGCGTCTAGCCCTGCGCCGTTCGGCGCTGAACGGCGATCCCGCACGCGCCAAGCAGGCACGCGAGCGCGAACACCGCGAACGGCGGCACCGGAGCTGGCGTGGGAGGCTCGACGACCGCCGGCTCTTTGCAGGTGATCTGAATGTTCACCGGCAGCGGGCCGGCGTCCTTCAAATCGAACGAGGTGGAGCCGGAACAATCCATCGGCACCGAGCCCGCGCCCTTGCCGGACAGCGTGAGCGAGTAATTGGTACCGAACGGAATGCCGCCGACGACCCCGGACACTTTGCTGCTGTGCGAGACGTCGAGGTTGCCGCTCTTCGAGAAGCCCGAGCCGACGATGGCGTAGCTCATCGAGTCGAGTTGTTGCGCACCGAGCTTCAGTGAAAGCTCGATCGAACCCGCCGTCTCTTCCGGCGTTTGATTGTCGGCTGTGTTGCTTCGCGAGCCTGAATGATTGGGCGCCGTGAGGTGGCCAGGCGCGGCGGTGTTGCCCGGCGCGTCGCTACTGGATGCGCTCTCGGGCGCTTCACTGCCGCAGGCGGAGAGGCCCAGCAAGGTGCAGGTGGCGATGAGAGCCAGAGCTCGAGTGAGTTGGTGAGCCATGATCGTCGGTGCCTTCAGAGTGCCGAACAACGGGCAATGACCGAAAGGGTATCGGCGCAACCCGGCGTTATATCACCGTCCGAGACGGTCAGCGTGAAGTTGAAAGCCCCCGGCTGGCTACACACGAAGTTCAAGTTGGGTTGTGGCTGTTGCGTCTCGCGCAACGACGCCCCGTTGATGTTCCATTTGTAACTAAGTGACGACGGTCCGACGTCGGAATCGTGCGCAGAGCTCGTCACCGCGATCGTTCCGCCCAATCGAACGTCGGCAGGGCTTGCACCGAGGCCGTCGATCATTGGACAGATGTTGAAGGTGCTCGTCACCGCCAGATCGCCGCTCGGAATCGCACAAGTGAGATGAACGCCCAGCGATTTCGGATCGCCGTCGGTGACGTCGAAGAGCGTCTTTCCATTGCAGATCGTGAGCCCATCCGATGCGGGCGCAGTCAGGTCGATTTCGTAACCTTCACCGAGCGGCAGCGACCCCACGGGCACGACCAGCTCGGCACTCTCACCGACAGCGACGTTCCCGGCGCTGAAAAAACCGCTTGGACCGGCGATCGTATATACCGCTTGGGTAACGGTAACCCCCGGGGAAAGTTGCAAGCCAAAGCCAACGGCCCCAGACGGCGACGGATTTTCCCCGCTCGGCGACTGCCCGCAAGCCATCACGCCTACCAGCAAGGTCTTCCACCCCACACGCGCAACCGTCAGAGCCACGTTCGATCGCTTCATCTGCTCCGCGCATAGGCAAGCGGCATGCCCGCAGCCAAAGGCGCAGAATGCGGGTCAAATCGCCCTGGGCATCCACACGGATTTCCAGATGTCGGAAGGCGCCATTCGAAATCAGGAGAGCGATCGACGCTGCAGGGACGCTCTTCGGTCAATCAAGGAGCACCGGCTTCACCGCCCGCGCCGCCTTCGCCCGATGCGATCGCGGACGTGGAGCAACTCGCAGCGTCATAGACGAGACCGCTAAATTCTACGGGAAAGATGCGCTGCGTGATGAAGTCTGCGTCCTCTTGAGTCAACGGACTGCCGGCCGCGCAATCGCCCACGGTCGCCGACGGCGAGACGCGAAAGGTGAGTAGTTCGCCGCGATCGACGCTCAGCTGCTCAGCGCTGCGCAGCGGAATCAGCGTCGCGGGTGAATATCCCAGGGCGGGCTCCCAACCTGGCGCGAGCAACGCGTAGCCGTAGTCACTCCCTCGAACGCCGCGAATTGGATCAGAGACCTGGCCCGCGAGCACCGGCTCGGCGAACTGCGCGACCGACCACCAGCCCCGGTACACGGCCATCGTTTCCGCGTCGCTCGCAACAGGGTAATCGTTGCTCAACA